>Ga0183260_10004625_pt1 | contig 10887 bp, 9 predicted proteins | sample AntDrymUQ4972206_2_FD_129768 | JGI IMG/M metagenome (GOLD analysis project Ga0183260, IMG submission 129768) | Polar desert sand microbial communities from Dry Valleys, Antarctica - metaG UQ497 (22.06) (version 2) (version 2) | ecosystem: Environmental > Terrestrial > Soil > Desert | place...
GCGGCGGCGCGAGTACGCCGTCCTCCGGGCCCTCGGCTTCACCCGGGCGCAGGTCCGCACCACCGTGCTGTGGCAGAGCGGGGCGCTCGTCGTCCTCGCCCTGGCCCTCGCCGTCCCCGTCGGGGTCGCCGCCGGCCGCTGGCTGTGGACCGCCTTCGCCGAGGGTCTCGGCATCGTCGCCGCCCCGGCCGTCCCCCTCCTGCTGCTGGCCGGCGGGGTGCTCGCCACCATCCTCCTCGTCCAGGCGGCCGCCCTCCTCCCCGCCTCCATCGCCCGCCGCACCCCGCTGGCCGCCACCCTGCGGTCCGAATGATCCGAATGAGAAGCGCCGCCTGCCCCGATCGGGCCGCTCGGCGGGGCGCCCCGTGAACGTCGTCCTGCTCCTGTGGCGCAGCCGGCTGCGGTCGTCGTGGCGGGCCGCCGTCGTGCTCGTGGCCCTGATCGGGCTGGGCGGCGGCGTCGCCCTGGCCGTGGGGGCGGGTGCCCGCCGCACCGCATCGGCCAACGACGCCATCCTCCGGTCGACCAACGCCGCCGACATCGGTGCCTCCTACGGGCCGGAGGACCCCCGCCAGATCGAGCAGGCGGTACGCGGCCTCGACGGGGTGACCGACACCAGGCTGTGGGTCGGCTTCCTGCCCATCCCGCCGCGGGACGACGTCGGTCTCATCACCCTCATCGGGTTCTGGGAGGATCCCGTCACCGTCAGCCGTCCCATCGTGACCGCCGGCCGCTTCCCGGCGGGCCCCACCGAGGCCATGGTCAACGAGGCGGCGGCCACGTCGCTCCGCCTGGCGCCGGGCGACCACATCGAGCTCGCCCTCGTCGACGAGAGCTTCGCCAACCCGCGGACCGTCGGGCTCGACATCGTCGGCGCCGGCCTCCTCCTCGACGAGGTGATCGAGGACGAGCTCGGCCACAAGCCCGCCTTCCTCGCCCCCAGAGCCTTCACCGAACGCCACCTCGACCGGGCGCACTGGGGCAGCGCCGCCATCGACCTGGCGCCCGGGGCCGACGCCGAGGCGATCGGGGGGAAGCTGGGGGCGAAGGGGATCCTCGTGGACAACGACCTGGGGGAGGACCGGACCCGGGTGCAGGCCGCCCTGCGACCCCTCCTCGTCACCCTGGCCGGCCTGGCCGCGCTGGCGGCCACGGCCACCGTGCTGGTGGCCGGGCAGGCCCTGAACCGCCTGATGCGACGCCGCCGGAGCGCCGACCGCAGCCTGGCCGCCATGGGCTGCTCCACCCGGCAGCTGGTGGGCGCCGACCTGCTCCACGCCGCCACGGTCGCCGGCGGCGGCAGCGCCCTGGCCGCGATCCTGGCGGTGGCGGTGTCCCCCCTGTTCCCGGTGGGGCCGGTGCGGCGGGCCGCCGTCAGCCGGGGCGTCGAGGCCGATCTCCTGGCCCTCGGGATCGGGTCGGCCGTGCTGGCCTCGGCCATCGTCACGATCGTCGGTCTCGGCTCGTGGCGGCGCCGGACGGTCACCAGGGCCGTCTCGCCGGGGCGGGCTCCTCCCCTCCTGGCGTCTCGACCGGCGGCCGCCACCGGCCTGCGGCTGACCACCGCCCAGCGCGGCGTGGCCGTGACCGTGACCGGCGTGGCCGCCGGCCTGGCCGTGGTGGTGGCCGCCGTGACCTTCACGGGCTCCCTCGGCCGGCTCATCGGCGACCCGGCCCTCGTGGGCCTGAGCTGGGACGTGGGCGGCCGGGCCTCCTTCGACCACGTCGACGTGGGCCAGGTGCGCCGGCTCGCCGAGGACGACCCCACAGTCGAGCGGGTCACGGCGCTCAGCTACGGCGGTGGCGTCACGGTGAACGGGACCACGGTCGTCCTGGCCACCCTCGACCCGGTGAAGGGCAGTCCCTGGCCGCCGCTGGTCGCCGGTCGCGTGCCGGCGGCGGACGACGAGGTGCTCGTCGGCCGGTCCACGCTCGACCAGCTCGGGATCGCCATCAGTTCGACCGTCACCGTGGCCGTCCCGGCGGGTGACCCATCCCGTCTGGAGGCCGCCGCGGTGACGAAGCGCGTCACCGTCGTCGGATCGGCGGTCGCCCCGACCATCGGGCTCGGAGGGACGGACTCGCCCAAGCTCGACATCGGCGTGCTGGCCTCGTCCCAGGCGATCGCCCTCCCCGCGGCGCCCTCGCCCGTCTCCGTCGTGCTGTTCGACCTGGCCGAGGGGACCCCGGCAGGCGAGCTGGTCGGCCGGTTCCCGGGCGGCCTCCCGGTCCGGGGGGGGACGCCGACCGAGTGGTTCACCTCGGCCGCGCCGGCCGAGGTGAACCAGGCCGAGGGGGCCCGCACGGTCATCTGGCTCGGCGTCGCCTCGCTGGGCGTGGCCATCATCGGCTCGGTGGTCCACACCCTGCTCGTCTCGGTGCGCCAGCGGCGGCGCGAGTACGCCGTCCTCCGAGCACTCGGCTTCACCCGGGCGCAGGTGCGCACCACCGTGCTCTGGCAGAGCGGCGCCCTCGTCGTCCTCGCCCTGGCCCTCGCCGTCCCCGTCGGCGTCGCCGCCGGCCGCTGGCTGTGGACGGCGTTCGCCAAGGATCTCGGCATCGTCGCCGACCCGGCCGTCCCCCTCCTCCTGCTGGCGGGCGGGGTGCTCGCCACCATCCTCCTCGTCCAGGGCGCCAGCCTGGTGCCCGCCTCCCTCGCCCAGCGCACCCCGCTGGCCTCGACCCTGCGGTCCGAATGAGAGCCCTCCACGGCGCCGAGCGCCGGTTGCTGGCCGCCGGGCTCATCGTCGCCGTCATCACGATGGCCATGCTCACGGTCACCCGGGTGCTGCTCAGCTGGCCGCCCCGGCTCGGGGTGGGGCTGGCGATCGCCGCCGTGCCCGTCCCCGTCGCCGGCGCCCTCTGCGCCGGTCGGCGGATCCGCCGGTGGGCCGACGACATCCTCGTCCACTCGGTCGGGACCGGCGTTGCCGTCGCCGCCGTGATCACGATCTTCCTGGTGATCGTCGTCGGCCTGGGCCGGGTCCCCGACGACGGTGAGCGGTCCCTGGTCGTGCTGGCCATGGTCGGCGCCGCCGCCGGTGCCCTGGCCTTCGAGCCGGTGCGGCGCACCTTCACCGCTCGGGCCCGCCGCCGACTGTCCGGCGGTCGCGACGAGCAGGACTCGGTGCTGAGCGTGTTCGGCCAGCGCATCCGCCGCGACATCCCGCTGGCCGAGGTGCTGCTGCAGTCGGCCGAGACGCTCCGGCGGTCGATGGACCTGGACGGGGCCGAGATCTGGACGGGACGGGAGGGGCGCCTGGAGCGGACGGCGTCGGTGCCGGAGCAGCCGCCCCGCACGCTGGCCCTCGACACCGAGACCTCGCACGTCGGCGCCCGTGCCGGTGTCGTCGGCGAGGCGTGGCTGCGGGTCTGGCTCCCCGAGCTGGTCACCGAAGGGTCCGACGTGCACCACCGGGCCGTGCCGCTCGGCTTCGCGGGTGAGCTGCTCGGCCTGGTGCTGGTCAGCCGGAGCGGTGACCGGGACTTCAGCGGACCGGAGGAGGAGGTGCTGGCCGAGCTCGGCCGGCAGATGGGCCTGGCCCTGCACAACACCCAGCTCGACCTGGCCCTGCAGGACACCCTCGATGAGGTCCGCCGCCAGGCCGCCGAGATCCAGGCCTCCCGCCGCCGCCTGGTCCAGGCCGCCGACGGCGAGCGCCGCCGCATCGAGCGCGACCTCCACGACGGCGCCCAGCAGCACCTGGTGGCGCTGTCGGTCAACCTGCGGCTGGCCCGGGACATGATCGGCGACGCCCCCGAGGCCGCCGTCGAGATGCTCGACGAGCTCCACGTCATGGTGAAGGAGACCGTGCAGGAGCTGCGCGACCTGGCCCACGGGATCTACCCGCCGCTCCTCATGGACAGCGGCCTCCCCCACGCCCTGCGGGCCGCCGCCGCCCGCAACCCGCTGCAGGTCAGCGTCGAGGCCGACCTCCCCGAGCGCTACACGCCCGAGGTCGAGGCGGCCGTCTACTTCTGCTGCCTCGAAGCCCTCCAGAACGCGGCGAAGCACGCTCCCGGGGCCGAGGTCGTCATCCGGCTGTGGACCGATGCCGGCGGCCTGCTGTTCGAGGTGGCCGACGACGGCCCCGGCTTCGACGCCGAGGCCAAGGGCCGAGGCCACGGGTTCGTCAACATGGCCGACCGCCTCGGCGCCATCGGCGGCACCGTCCGCTGGGACAGCGCTCCCGGCCAGGGGACCCGGGTGTCGGGCGCCCTGCCGGTCAAGGCGACCAGCCGGTGAAGGCGGTCAGCCGGTGAGCAGCTCGTCGGTGGCGCTCGGCCCGGTCGCCGCCGCCCAGAGCTGGACCAGGAGCGTCGGCGACAAGTCCTCTTTGTTGATGTAGCCGCGGGCCCCGCTGGTGCGAGCGGAGGCGGGCAGCTCGTCGAGCTTGTAGGTCGAGCAGAGGAAGACGATGGTGCCCGGCCGGGCCGCCAGCAACGCCCTCGTGGCCTCCAAGCCGTCCATCTGCGGCATGTTCACGTCCATGAGCACCAGCTCGGCCCCGCTGGCCGTGGCCGCCTCGACGGCCTCGCTGCCGTCGGCCGCCTCACCGACCATCGTGAACCCGGGCGTGCGGGCCAGGGTGGCCTTGGCGGCCAGGCGGAAGGGCCGCTGGTCGTCGACGACGAGCACCGCTACGTCACCCATGGTCCCCATCTTCCTCCTGGGTGACGATCCCTCACCAGGGTGCTTCCACCACAGTCATGAGGTGGGCAGCGCCGCATCCAGGTAGATCAGCACGGCCGACACCCGGCGGTTCCGGTCCTTCTCCTCCGACACCCCGAGCTTGGAAAAGATCGAGTTCGAGTACTTCTCGATGGCCCGCTCGGACAGGAACAGCGACGCGGCCACCGCCGCGTTCGACTTCCCCTGCGCCAGCTCTCCCAGCACCTCCAGCTCCCGTGGCGTCAGCTGGTCGAGCGGCGACTTCGAGCGGGTGCGCGACCCGGCGACCAGCGCGTCGACCACCTTGGGGTCGATCACCGAACCACCGGCCGCCACCTCCTCGATGGCGTGCACGAGGTCGTGGACGTCGCTCACCCGCTCCTTCAGGAGGTAGGCGCGACGGCCGGTGCCGGTGCCGAGGAGGCGCACCGCGTACTCGGGGTTCACGTGCTGGCTGAGGACCACCACGCCCACGTCCGGGTGCTCGGTGTGCAGCCAGGTCGCCGCCTGCAGGCCTTCGTCGGTCCCCGTCGGCGGCATGCGGATGTCGGTGAGCACGACGTCGGGCGGTTCGGCCCGGACCGCCGCCAGCAGCTCGGGGAGGTCGCGGCAGCCGCCGCTGACCTCGATGCCGTCGGCGCTCTCGAGGAGGCGGATGATCCCGGCGCGGAGCAGGGCGTCGTCCTCTGCGACCAGCACCCGGATCACGATCGGACCCTACTCGGGGAGGTCCCGGCGAAACGGCACCACGAGGCCGTTCGACGAGCCGCCGTCAGCCACGAGGGCGGGCCTACGGCGTGGCGCTCAGCGGGCCGGTTGGCGGAGGCGCTCGACGAGGTCGAGCAGCTCGACGGAGCTGAAGGGCTTGGTGAGGAAGGCGTCGGCGCCGGCGTCTCTGGCCGCCCGCTCGAGGTCAGGGTCGTCGCGAGCCGTGAGCATCACGACCTTGGCGGCCCGATGGTCGATGCGCCGGCACACCTCGACGCCGTCGAGCCCCGGCATCATCACGTCGAGCACGATGACCGTCGGCTTCAGGTCCTCGAGGGCGGCGAGGGCGGCGTCGCCGTCCGGGGCTTCGACCACCTCGAACTCGTCGGCCTCGAGCACGGTGCGCAGCAGGCGACGGATCATCTCGTCGTCGTCGACCACCAGCACGAGGCGGGGGCGTGGCTCGGCCGCCGCGTCCCGCCCGGCCGAGCGGCTCACCGGTTCAGGAGGCTGTCGACGTCGACCTCCCCCGACTGGTAGCGGCGGACGACCTCCTCCTGCAGGGCGTCGATGCGGTCGAACATGGCTCGTCGCCGGGCGGAGACGTCACGCTCGAAAGCAGCGACGGCGTCGGCCACCTGGCGGAGCTCGTCGTCGGCCATCGACGCGGGGGCGGAGACGAGCGATGGCGGTGCGGCACGGTCGAGGCTGGCCAGCAGCTCCGGATCGACCTCTCCCGGCGCCATGGCCATCGGGAGGTGGCCGCTGCCCGACGAGGTGATCCGGTCCGAGAGCGCCTCGGTGAGCTGCTCGACGAGCGTGCGGTCGTCCCGGGTGCCGGCCCCGCGGGCCGTGATCTCGGCGGCGACGATGTCGAGGCGCCCCTGGGCCAGGCGACGGACGTACGAGAGCTCGGTCTCGAGCTGCTGGCAGGCGGCTCGGCGGGCCCGCACCTCCTCCATCGGGAGGTCAGCCAAGCCGTCGAGCAGGTCGGCGGCGAGGGGGTCGGGCGCGGCCATGGGAACAGGGTACCCATGCCGCTCGAATCGCCGTCAGGCCTGCACCAATGGGACGAAACCCCCGGACACCGGCGGCAGGACCGCGACCTCGGCGCCCGCAGCCACCGGGTCGGACGGATCGGCCGGCTCACCGTCGAGCCACACCGCCGACGTGGCCAGCACGGCGGCGAGCCCCGGGCCGTGGCGGGCCACGGCCGCGGCCAGGACCTCGGCCACCGTGGTCCCCGGAACCACCTCGCCACCCGTCCCGGCCGCCTCCCTGGCCTGGGCGAAGTACCGCACCCTCGGCATGCCTTCCTCCCGTTGGCCGAACATCGACGATCAACGTCGGGCCGTGGCGAAACGACCGCCGCCGGAACACCGTCGAGGCTGAAGGTTAGGTTGGTTTGGCCTCGAATCCGACGACGACCCCCGGCGCTGGGATGTCCGGCACTGCTCGCCGCAATCCGGGGCCGATGCGGCCTCATCGGACCGGTTCGGGCCTCCCATCGGCGCTGTCAACTCGGGGCTTCGGTGACCGGGTCTCCGTCCGGCTCTTCCGGCCTTGCTGCAGGCAACGGAGCGGTGCAGGAAACCGCGAGGAAGGCCGGGGTCACAGCCACCCGTACTCTCGGGTTCGATGCCCGCCCCGACCGCCGTCGACCCGGAGGCGCTGCTGTGCCAGCTGGCGGGGGATGCCGGGGCGCGGTTGCGGCCGGGCCAGCGGGAGGCCGTGGACGCCCTGGTCGCGGGGCGGCGGGTGCTGCTGGTGCAGCGCACCGGGTGGGGCAAGACGGCGGTGTACTTCCTGGCCACCGCCCTGCTGCGGGCCCAGGGTCGCGCCCCCACGCTGCTCGTGTCGCCGCTGCTGGCCCTCATGCGCAACCAGGTCGAGGCGGCCCAGCGCATGGGCCTGGTGGTCGAGTCGCTGACGAGCGAGAACAGCGCCGAGTGGGACCGGATCGAAGCGGCGCTGGCCGCGGACGCCGTCGACCTGCTGCTCGTCTCACCCGAGCGGCTGGCCAACCGGCGGTTCCGGCGCGCCGCCCTTCCCGCCCTGGCCGGCAGCGGCCTGCTGGTGGTGGACGAGGCCCACTGCATCAGCGACTGGGGTCACGACTTCCGGCCCGACTACCGCCGGGTGGCGGCGATCCTCGACGACCTCCGCCCCGGCAGCCCGGTCCTGGCCTGCACGGCGACGGCCAACGACCGCGTGGTGGCCGACGTCTCGGCCCAGCTGGGCCAGGACCTGGTGCTGGTGCGGGGCCCCCTCCGCCGGGACGGCCTGTCGCTGGCCGTGCTCGACCTGGCCGACCAGGCCGATCGTCTGGCCTGGCTGGCCACGGTTCTGCCGACCCTGCCCGGGACCGGCATCGTCTACTGCCTCACGGTCCGCGACACCGAGGTGGTGGCGTCGTGGCTCGAGGCGAACGGCGTGGCCGCCCTCGGCTACAGCGGCGAGGCGGCGTCGGGCGACCGCGTGGCGGTGGAGGCCGCCCTGCTCGGGAACCGGGTGAAGGCGGTCGTCGCCACGTCCGCCCTGGGGATGGGCTACGACAAGCCTGACGTCGGGTTCGTCGTGCACTTCCAGTCACCCGGCTCGCCCATCACCTACTACCAGCAGGTGGGGCGGGCGGGCCGGCAGCTCGACGCCTCGGTCGGGGTGCTGCTGCGGGGCGGCGAGGACGCGCGCATCCAGGACTGGTTCATCACGACCGCCTTCCCCGAGCGCGAGGGGGCCGAGGCGGTGGTCGCCCACCTGCAGGACGGCGGCGTGTCAACCCTCGACCAGCTGCTGGCCGCCGTCAACGTCCGCCGCACCAGGCTGGAGGCGATGCTGAAGGTCCTGGAGGTGGAGGGGGCGGTCGAGCGGGTCGACCGGGGCTGGGCCTGCACCGGCCAGCCCTGGGCCTACGACGACCAGCGGGTCGCCTCGGTGACGGCGGTGCGGCGGGAGGAGCAGGCGCAGATGGCGGTGTACGCCGACGGCGCCGGCTGCCGCATGGCGTTCCTGTGCGGCCTCCTCGACGATCCGGACCGCAGCCCCTGCGGCGCCTGCGACCGGTGCACCGGCACCTCGCTCGCCGTGGTGCCCACCCCCGACCTCGTGGGCGCGGCCCGCCGCCACCTGCGCCGCCGGCCGATCGTCCTGCCGCCGAAGAAGCAGTGGATCGGCGCCACCCGCACCCGCATCCAACCCGCCGAGCAGGCCGAGCCGGGCGCGGCGCTGGGCGAGCTGTCCGACGGGGGCTGGGGCCGTCTGGTGGCCGAGGGCCTGCGATCCGGGCGCTTCTCCGACGAGCTGGTCGAGGCGGCCGCCAGCCTGGCCCGCTCGCACCTAACCCGGCCCCCGGCCACGTGGGTGACGTGGGTGCCGTCCGCCCGCCACCCGGCCCCCGTGGCCGACCTGGCGGCGCGCGTCGGCGCCAGCCTGGGCCTCCCGGTGGTGCCCGCGCTGGTCAAGGACCGGGAGACGGCGCCGCAGCGGACCGCAGCCAACAGCGCCCAGCAGCTGGCGAACGTGTGTGGCGCCTTCTCCGTGACCGGTCCCCTCCCGGACGGCCCCGTCCTGCTGGTCGACGACACCGTGCAGTCGGGCTGGACCCTGACCGTCGCCGCCGCCGCCCTCCGCCAAGCCGGCTGCCCCGCGGTCCTCCCTTTGGTGCTGGCCAGGACAAGGGGCTAGATCTGCGGGTGGTGCTGCGACCGTGAACCTCTCGACGGGACGTCACAGGACGGCCACGAAGGGGGGCGTGGGGGGCTCGCCCCCCACAACTGGCCCGCAGCCGGCTCCGCCGGCGAGGAGCCCGAGCGCGCCCGAAGGGCGCTCCTCTCCGCCGGCGAGGAGCCCGAGCGCGCCCGAAGGGCGCTCCTCTCCCGGAGGGGGGCCAGGGGGGAGGGGCTCCGGCCCTCCTGCTCATGACTGATCTCCTGCTCGTGCGCCACGGGCTGTCGGAGTGGAACCTGGTCGGCCGGTGGCAGGGGTGGGCTGACATCCCGCTGGCCGCCGAGGGCGAGGTGCAGGTCCGGGAGGCCCGTCCTGCCCTGGAGGGGATGGGGCTCACCGCCATCGTGCACTCGGGGATGCAGCGCACCGAGCGCACGGCCGAGCTGCTGGCCGAGGGCCTGGGCCTCCCGGCCATCGAGGCCGAGCCGGGCCTCAAGGAGTACGACGTCGGCCAGTGGTCGGGCCTCACCCGCCCCGAGATCGAGGCCGGTTGGCCCGGAGCCCTGGACGCATGGTTCGAGGGCCGCCTCCCGGCCACGCCGGGCGGCGAGAGCAGGGACGCCTTCGCCAGCCGCCTCCTCGACGCCGTGCGCCGGGTGGCCCTCACCCACCCGGGAGGCACGGTGCTGTGTGTCACCCACGGCGGGGCGATGGGGACCCTGCAACGGGTGCTGTCCGAGGACGGCGCCCAGCGCGGCCCCCGCACCGGCAACCTCTCGGGCCGGTGGGTGCGCGTGGACTGGGAGGGCGAGCAGGTCGTCACCAAGCTCGGCGAGCTGGTCCACCTGCTCCCTCCTGCCCACGAGACGGAGAGCCCCTCCGCCTGAGGGCCGGTTCGCTCGCTCACCGTGTGCGTCGGCGAGACTCCCGTCATGAGGGATGCGGCATGGGGGGCGCCGTGGGCTCGCCCGTCGAACGGGCGTTGGGTGGCGGACACCGTCCGTTCGGCCGCGCTCCGGGGGAACCCGCTGGGGGATCCGGCGGTTCGTCCGCTGTACGTGTGGCTGCCCCCTGGCTATGACGACGACCCGGGTCGGCGGTGGCCGGTGGTGGTCTTCCTGCACGGGTTCGCCGCTCAGGTCGACGCGTGGGCGAACCGGCGGGCCTTCCAGCCGACGATGCTGGAACGCATCGACGCCGCCGCACCGCCGGCGATCGTGGCCCTGCCCGACGGGTGGACGAGCCGGGGTGGCGCCCAGTGGCTCGACAGCCCGGCCATGGGCTCCTACCAGACCTACCTGTCCGTCGACGTTGTGGGCCACCTCGACTGCTCGTACCGCACGCGGGCCGACCGCGCCGCCCGGGCGGTGGCCGGCCACTCGTCCGGCGGCTACGGGGCCGTGCTGTCGGCCCTGCAGCACCCGGAGGTGTGGGGCCGCTGGGCCAGCCATGCCGGCGACGGCCTCTTCGAGATGTGCTTCCTGCCTGACATCCGGGCCGTCACCCGCACCCTGCAGCAGCGCTACGGCGGCAGCTGGGACGCCTTCTGGGCCGAGGTGGGCGAGCGGGGCGCCCTCTCCCGTGACGACGACTTCCCGCTCCTCAACATCTGGGCGATGGCCGCCTGCTTCGCCGAGGGCCGCCTGCCCTGTGACGGGGCCGGGAGGCTCGATCCCGAGGTGTGGGCGGCCTGGCTGGCCTGTGACCCGGTGCGGCTTGTCGCCGATCCGGCCCGGGCCGGCGCCGTCTCGTCATGGCTGGGGGCCTGGATCGACGCCGGGACGCGCGACGACGTCTACCTCGACCTGGCCGCCACCGCCCTGCGAGACGCCCTGCTGGCC
>Ga0183260_10004626_pt1 | contig 10887 bp, 9 predicted proteins | sample AntDrymUQ4972206_2_FD_129768 | JGI IMG/M metagenome (GOLD analysis project Ga0183260, IMG submission 129768) | Polar desert sand microbial communities from Dry Valleys, Antarctica - metaG UQ497 (22.06) (version 2) (version 2) | ecosystem: Environmental > Terrestrial > Soil > Desert | place...
ACCAACGCCGCCATCGCCCAGACCCTGTACCTGTCGGAGCGGGCGGTGGAGAAGCACATCAACTCGATCTTCCGGAAGCTCGGCCTGAGCGAGGAGCTCGACATCAACCACCGGGTCGCCGCCGTCCTCTTCTTCCTCCACCGCAACGTCGACTGAGCAGGACGCGGTCCGGAAACTCGTGCTAGCACCCGTTGTGTTCCGCCCATCCAGCTGGTTGGCTGTTCCGATATCCATCTGCGCACGGTGGGGAGCAGGCACATGACGCACAGGCTGGTTCGAGCCCGGGGCCGGCACCGCTACCGGCTCTTCGCCCTCGTCGCCCTGCTCACGGCGGGGGTGGCCTGCAGCGGGGAGGCCGCCGGCCCGCCCGAGGTCGCCACCCTGCGGGTGCTGATGACCGACGACTGGGTCACCGGACCGTTCGTCGACGCCGTACGCGACTTCGAGCGCGACCAGCCCACGGTCCGGATCTCCGTCGAAAAGGGCTCCATCCGGCACATGCCCGACGCCGTCCGGGCGGGGATCAGCAGCGGCAACCCGCCCGACGTTGTCCAGGGCCATGCCTTCTCGGCCGCCAGCCAGGGCCTGGCCGAGCCCCTCGACGACCTCTGGCCGGGACACCTCACCGCCGAGGAGTACTTCCCCGGGGCGGTGCAGGACGTCACCTGGGCGGAACGGATCTACGGCGTCCCCCTCGACACCAACGCCCTGGTACTGATCTACAACGAGGACCACCTCAAGCAGGCCGGCGTGTCTCTGCCGCTGGGTCCGATGACGTTCGACGACTTCCGGAACCTGGCCCGGGCCCTCACCCCGGCGGACGGGTCTCGCCGGGCCATCGCCATGCCGACCAGCACGTGGTGGACCCACGGGTGGGTGTCGGCCAACGGCGGCGAGCTGGTCACCAGCGCCCCCGACGGAACGCCGCGCTTCGCGTTGGACTCCCCCAGGGCGGTGGAGGCCATCGACTTCCTTGCCGGCCTGGTCCGCGATGGCCTGGCCTACCCGCCCCGGGCTGCCGACGTCGGGGCGGCCGACGCCGTGGCCCTGTTCCAGGCGGGCCAGACCTCGCTCCTGGTCAGCGGGTCGTGGGAGATCCCCAAGCTGCGGGAGGCGTCTGCCGGCCCGTTCGGCACCACCCTGATGCCGCGGGGGACGACGGGGACCACCGCCGGGTCGGCCATGGGCGGCAGCAGCATGTGGGTGCCCAAGGGGGCGAAGAACCGCAAGCTGGCCTTCGACTTCATGGTGCACCTCACCAGCGACCGCTACGCCCTGCGCTTCGCCAAGGAGCAGGGCCGCCTGCCGGCCCGGCCGCGGGTGCTGGGCGACCCCTTCTTCGACGACCCGAACCTCAAGACCTTCCTCGAACAGGCCCGGACGGCGCAACCGGAGACGCTGGGGGCGTTCTTGGAGCCGACCAAGCTGTTCGCCGGGGCCATCGACGAGGCCTTGCGCCAGGGTAAGGACGCCGGCGCCGCCCTGCGCCAGGCCCAGGTGCAGGCCCAGGCCGCGCCGGCCGGCGCCTGACCCGGTGAAGCTCGCTTCCACCCTGTCCCGGGCCGGCCCCGGGTCGCGTCTCCGCTTCCCCGGCGGGTCCCAGTCGTGGCGCCCGCGTTCGTCCATCCTGGTCAAGGTGGTGGGGGCGCTGATCGTCGCCCTGCTGGTGTCGAGCGCGGTCACCGCGCTGGTGACGGCCCGGTTGACCGGCTCCGTCCTCGACCGCCAGTCCCGGCAGCTGGTGCCCGGCCACCTGCGCGTCCTGGAGGCGGCCTACCAGGTCCGGGAGGACACCCTCACGCTCAACATGCGGAACCTGGCCCAGCTCCTCCAGGCCCGCAACCTGACCGCCCCCTCGCAGCGGGCGGAGCTGATCGGAGAGCTCGGCCGGGGCCTGAGCAACCTGGGCCTCTCCGCCCTCCGGGTGGTCGACTACCGGGGCCGCGAGCTGACCCCGCCGGCCGGGGCGGGGGACGCCCTGGCCCCCGGTCCCGATCTGCAGATCGGGTCGACCTACATGGAGGCCTCCAGCCGGCTGCTGGCCACCACCAAGGTGCCGACCACCTACGTGCAGGCGGTGCCGGTGCCGATCGGCACCGGGCCGGACGCCCTCGTCCTGGTCGGGGGCTACGAGTTCTCCGACGCCTTCGCCCTCACCCTCCGACGCCAGATCGGCAGCCTGGACGACGTGATCCTGGTGGCCGGCGACCGGGTGGTGGCCAGCACCACGGCCGACAGTCCGGACAAGCCCCCGGCGCCGACCGGGTCCGACCTGCCCCGGGCACCGGCCAGGCTGGAGGTCGAGGGCAGTGACCGGCTGGTCGTTTACACCGAGGTGGGCCGGGCCGACGACCCGCTGCGGGCCGCCCTGGGCGTGGTCTTCAACGACCCGGTGGCGCCGCTGCACGGCGAGCTGGCCCGCACCCGGCTGGTGGCCAGCATCGTGCTTTCCCTCGTCGCCCTGGCGCTGGGACTGCTGTTGTTCCGGGTCCTCATCCGGCCCCTGGTGGCGCTGGCCGGCACCGCCGGGCGCATCGCCGGGGGCGACAACGAAGCGTCGTTCGAGGCCCGGGGCCAGGACGAGATCGCCCTGCTGGCCCGGTCCCTGGAGGGGATGAGGCTGGAGTTGCGGAACAAGATCGACCTGGTGGCCCAGCAGGCAGCCGCCCTGCAGGAGTCGTCCCAGCGCATCGTGGCCGCCCAGGACGAGGAGCGCAGCCGGCTGGCCCGCGACCTGCACGACGGCATCCAGCAGCAGCTGGTCGTGCTCCGCATGCGGCTCGGCCTGCTGGAGGACGGCGCCGGCAACGACCGGTCGGGGTCGGCGGCGGCGTTCGAGCCCCTGGGCCAGGAGCTCGACGACGTGATCCAGTGCCTGCGGGAGGTCACCCAGAACCTGTACCCCTCGATCCTGCTCGACCGGGGACTGGCGCCCGCCCTGCACAGCTATGTGAGCCGCCTCCCCGTCCCGGCCCGGTTCGCCTGTTTCCCCGACCCCTTCCCCCGGCTGGCCCCGGAGATCGAGAGCGGTGTCTACTTCCTGCTGGCCGAGGCCCTCACCAACGCCCTGAAGCACGCCGGCGCCTCGGAGATGGCGGTCGACCTGCACTTCGAGGGGGACTGGCTGGTCGTCAGCGTCCAGGACGACGGCCGCGGGTTCGCCCTGGAGGCGGTCGGGCGCCGGGGTGGCCTCCTGCACATGCAGGACCGGGTCCGCTCCTTCGGCGGCACCCTCGAGATCATCTCGGAGCCGGGTGCGGGCGCCCGCGTGGTGGCCCGGTTCCCCCGGCGGCCGGAGAACGACGAGGCGTGGTGGGACTCGTCGGGCGGCAGTCTGGCCGCCTGGCCGGAGGAGGCGGCCCCCGCCGCTCCGCCCTCCTGAAGCGGCCGACCTCCCCCGGGGGAGGTGGTCTCGCCGGGCGCTCCACCCCCGTCGCGCTGCGTCGGTTCAACCTGGCAGCGGGGCGCCTCATTGGTCACCATCGGCATGGTGATCGCCTCGGGTGGTTGACCTATCCGCCCGGTGGAGGGGACCGGAGGTCGACCCTGAGGCGTCCGTCGTCGTCGACCCGGGCCGGGTAGGCGGTCAGGCCGGCGCCGTCGGCCGGGTAGGTCGCGCCGGTGCAGGGGTCGGAGAACCGGCGCTCGGCCCGCTGCCACTGCAGGACGCAGCGCCGGAAGGCGCCGGGCGGCCGGGCCTCGAAGGCCCTCCAACCCTGGCCGTCCACGTACTGCACGTAGATGTCGCGCCCGCGGTCGAGCGGGTCCTGGAACAGCAGGGGTCCGTCGCGCTCCACCACCCGCTGGCGCTGCTCGGCCGGGCCCACGTCGAACTCCACGCCCTCGGCGGGGCCGGACTGCGACGACGACCGCAGCAGGTTGGTGGCCAGGGCGAAGATCAGCACGCCGAACACCACCCCGGCGATGCCGGTGACCACGAACCTGGTGGTCCGAGACGGTTGGCGGCGGGGGACGTCGGGAGGCACACCACTAGTATGCGGCCGACCTTTCCAAGGAGCGCCGTGGACCTGCTCGAGTACCAGGGAAAGCAGTTCCTGGCCCGCTCCGGCGTGCCCGCCACCCTGGGGCTGGTGGCCACCACCGTCGACGAGGCAGTCGACGCCGCCCGCTCGACGGGGTTCCCGGCGGTGGCCAAGGCCCAGGTGCGGATCGGCGGCCGGGGCAAGGCCGGGGGCATCAAGGTGGTTGCCGACGCCGACGGGATGCGGGCCGCGGCCGGGGCCATCCTGGGCATGGACATCCGGGGCCATGTGGTGGGCACCCTGCTGGTGGAGCGGGCCTCCGACATCGCCCGGGAGTACTACGCCTCGATCACCTTCGACCGGTCGGCCCGGCTGCACCTGGCCATGCTCTCGGCCCGGGGAGGCGTCGACATCGAGCAGGTGGCGGCCGAGGAGCCGGCGGCCGTGGTCCGGCTGCCGGTGAACCCCCTCGACGGCCTGTCGCCGGCGGCGGCGGCGGCCATGGTGACCCAGGCGGCGCTGGACGAGGAGGCGCGGACCGGGGTGGCCGCGGTCCTGGTGCAGCTCTACGACGCGTACGTGGCCGGCGACGCCGAGCTGGTGGAGGTGAACCCCCTGGTCCTCACCGCCGCCGGGGCGGTGGTGGCCCTCGACGCCAAGGTCAGCCTCGACGACAACGCCGCCTGGCGGCACCCGGAGTGGGAGGAGTGGCGGAAGGCCGAGACTCTCGACCCCCGCGAGGCCCGGGCGCGGGAGAAGGGCCTGAACTACGTCGGCCTGGACGGCACCGTGGGGGTCATCGGCAACGGCGCCGGCCTGGTCATGAGCACCCTCGACGTGGTCAGCCAGGCCGGCGGCTCGGCGGCCAACTTCCTCGACGTGGGCGGCGGGGCGTCGGCCGACGTCATCGCCGCCGCGCTGGAGGTGGTGGACTCCGACGACCGGGTGCGGTCGGTGCTGGTCAACATCTTCGGGGGCATCACCCGGGGCGACGAGGTGGCCAAGGGGATCCTGGAGGCCCTGGAGCGGGTCGACCTGCGCAGCCCCATCGTGGTGCGCCTCGACGGCACCAACGCCGAGGAGGGCCGCGCCCTGCTGGCCGCCTCGCCGTCCGACCGCCTGATCTCCCGGCCCACCATGCTCGAGGCGGCGGCCACGGCCGTGGAACTGGCAGCCGTCCGGTGAGCGGCCCGGGAGGCCGGTCCATGAGTATCGACCGGATCATCCGAGGCACGAGGGTGGTCCGGTGAGCGGCCCGGGAGGCCGGTCCATGAGTATCGACCGGATCATCCGAGGCACGAGGGTGGTCCGGTGAGCATCCTTGTCGACCGGGAGACACGGGTCGTGGTGCAGGGACTCACCGGTAGCCAGGGCCGCTTCCACGGCCTGCGCAACAGGGCCTACGGCACGTCGGTGGTGGCCGGGGTCACGCCCGGCAAGGGCGGGGCCGACGTCGACGGCATCCCGGTGTTCGACACCGTGGCCGAGGCGGTGGCGGCAACGGGCGCGGACGCCGGCCTGGTGTTCGTACCCGCCCGGGCGGCGGCGGCGGCGGTGGTGGAGGCGGCCGCAGCCGGCGTCGCCCTGGTCGTGTGCATCACCGAGGGCATCCCCCTCCACGACGAGGTGGCAACCTTCCAACGGCTGGCCCGCGACTTCCCCGGCACCCGCATGCTGGGTCCCAACTGCCCGGGCGTCATCTCCCCGGGGCGGTGCAACGTGGGCATCATCCCGGGTCAGATCGCCCTGGCCGGGGGGCCGGTGGGGATCGTGTCCCGGTCGGGCACGCTCACCTACCAGGCCGTGGCCGAGCTCACCGAGCAGGGGATCGGCCAGACCACCTGCGTCGGCATCGGCGGCGATCCGGTGCCCGGCACCGGCTTCATCGACTGCCTGCGCCTCTTCCAGGCCGACCCCGAGACCCAGGTGGTCGTCCTCATCGGGGAGATCGGCGGAGCCGACGAGGAGGCGGCGGCAGAGTTCATAGCCGCCGAGATGACCAAGCCGGTCGTGGCCTACGTGGCGGGCGTCACCGCCCCTCCCGGCCGGCGCATGGGTCATGCCGGGGCCATCGTGTCCGGCACCACCGGGGGGGCCGCGGCCAAGATCGAGGCCCTCGAGGCGGCGGGCGCGGCGGTCGTCCGCGACCCCACCGACCTGGGTCGCCGCACGGCCGAGGTGCTGGCGGGGCTCTGACCCGCCACTGGTACGGTGCCCCTGTGGGGGCCGTCAGGACGCGCATCGGGGTGTTGGCGTCCGGGGGCGGCAGCAATCTGGAGGCCATCCTGGCCGCCGGACTGCCGGTGGCGGTCGTCGTGGTCGACCGGCCATGCGGGGCGGTGGCGGTGGCCGAGGCCGCCGGGGTGCCGGCCGAGCTGGTGGCCCGTCGCCCGGACCGGCTGGAGCTCACCCATGCGGTGGTCGACGCCCTGGAGCGCCACAGGGTCGACCTGGTGGTGATGGCGGGGTACATGACCATCCTCGACAAGCCCGTCTTCGACACTTTCGGCGACCGGGTGCTCAACACCCACCCGTCGCTACTGCCGTCGTTCCCCGGTGCCCATGCGGTGGCCGACGCCCTGGCCGCGGGCGTGAAGGTCACCGGCTGCACCGTCCACATCGCCACTCCCGAGGTCGACCGGGGGCCGATCCTCGCCCAGGAGGCCGTCCCCGTGCTGCCGGGCGACACCACCGAGAGCCTGCACGAGCGGATCAAGGCGGTGGAGCACCGCCTGTACCCGGACACCATCCGGCGGTTCCTGCAGGATCCCGCATGACACAGAGGGCGCTGCTGTCGGTCTACGACAAGACGGGCCTGACCGAACTGGCCTCCGGTCTGGTCGATCTGGGCTGGGAGCTGGTGTCGAGCGGAGGCACCGCCGCCGCCCTCACCGCCGCCGGCATCGACTGCCTGGAGGTGGGCGAGGTCACCGGCAGCAAGGAGATGCTGGGCGGGCGGGTCAAGACCCTGCACCCGGCGCTGCACGGCGGCATCCTGGCCGACCGCGACAAGCCGGAGCACCTGGCCGACCTGGAGGCCCGGGGGATCGCGCCCGTCGACCTGGTGGTGTGCAACCTGTACCCCTTCCCGTCCGCCCCCTCGGTGGAGATGATCGACGTGGGGGGCCCGACCATGGTGCGGGCGGCGGCCAAGAACTTCGCCTTCGTGGGGGTGGTGGTCGACCCGTCCGACTACCCGGCGGTGCTGGCCGAGCTGGCGGACGGCGGCGCTCTCGGGGACGAGACCCGCCGGCGGCTGGCCCGGGCCGCCTTCGCCCACACCGCGGCCTACGACGCCGCCATCGTGTCGTGGTTCGACCGCGACGAAGTGGGCTTGCCGCCCACCTTCCACCTAGCCCTGGAGCGGGCCCAGGAACTGCGCTACGGCGAGAACCCCCACCAGCAGGGGGCCCGCTACCGGCGCACCGGCCAGACCAGCTGGTGGGACGGGGTGGTCCAGCATGGCGGCATGGCCCTGTCGTACCTGAACCTGTTCGACGCCGAAGCCGCCTGGCAGCTGGTGCACGACCTGGGCGACGGTCCCGCGGCCGTCATCGTCAAGCACGCCAACCCATGCGGCGTAGCGGTGGCCACCTCGGCGGCTATGGCCTACGAGCGGGCCTTCGAGTGCGACCCGATGTCGGCGTTCGGTGGCATCGTGGCCCTGGACCGGCCCGTCGACGACGACCTGGCCGCAGAGATGACGGCAAACCCCAAGGCCGACGTGGTCATCGCCCCCGGCTACTCCGAGGGGGCGCTCGACCTGTTCGCGACCAAGCGCAAGAACACCCGGGTCCTCCAGGCCCCGGCCCCGGGTCGTGAGGGCCTGCACCTGCGCCAGATCAGTGGCGGGTTCCTCGTGCAGGAGTCGTACCGGTTCGCCGCCGGGCGCGGAGCGTGGCGGGTCGTCACCCGCCACGCTCCCACCGACGAGCAGTGGCGCGACCTCGAGCTGGCGTGGACCGTGTGCGCCCACGTCACGTCCAACGCCATCGTGCTGGTGGCGGGGGGGATGACGGTCGGGGTCGGGGCGGGCCAGCAGAACCGGGTCGACCCCGGTGAGCTGGCGGTGAAGAAGGCGGCCGGGCGGGCCAAGGGCGGCGTGTGCGCGAGCGACGCCTTCTTCCCGTTCCGCGACGGGCTCGACATGGTGGCCGCGGCAGGCGTCGCCGCGGTGGTGCAGCCCGGCGGCAGCGTCCGCGACGACGAGGTGACGGCGGCGGCCGACGAGCACGGGATCGCCATGGTGCTCACCGGCGAGCGGCAGTTCCGGCACTGATGAGCGAGGACCGGAGCGCAGCGGAGGCCCGCAGCGACCATCCGACCACGAGCGCGGTGATCATGGCCGGCGCTCCGGTGGTGGAGGCGGTGCTGGCCGAGGTGGCCGAGGAGGTGGCCAAGCTGTCCGCGGCCGGCGTCCAGGTCGGGCTGGGGACGATCCTGGTGGGTGACGACCCCGCCAGCGCCGGGTACGTGAGGAAGAAGCAGGAGGCCTGCGCCGCCATCGGCATGCTCTCGCCGCACCAGCACGTCGCCGCCGACGGCAGCCAGGCCGACCTGCTGGACGCCATCGACCGGTTCAACGCCGATCCCACGGTGGACGCCTTTCTCGTCCAGAACCCGGTGCCCGCCGGCTTCGACTTCAACCAGGCCATGACCGCGGTCGACCCGACCAAGGACGCCGACGGCCTCCACCCCCAGAACCTGGGCCTGCTGGCGCTGGGCGCCGACGCCCCGTTGCCCTGCACCCCGGCCGGCATCCAGGCCCTGTTGGTGTACTACGGGGTGCCGGTGGAGGGCCGCCACGTGGTGATCGTGGGACGGGGCCCGACCCTGGGCCGCCCGTTGTCCATGCTGCTGTCGCTCAAGCGGCCGGCGGCCAACGCCGCCGTCACCGTCGTGCACACCGGCGTGCCAGGCTGGGAGCGGTTCACGAGAGAGGCGGACATCGTGGTGGCAGGGGCAGGGGTGCCCGACATGATCGGTCCGGCGATGGTGCGGCCGGGGGCGGCGGTCGTCGGCGGGGGGATGAGCTGGGAGGGGCGGCGGGTATTGAGCGACGTCCACGAGTCGGTGGCCGAGGTGGCCGGGTGGGTCACCCCCCGCCTGGGCGGGGTGGGCCCGACCACGGTGGCCATGCTCCTGCGCAACGCGGTGCGGGCAGCCCGCCGCAGAAGGGGGTTGTGAATGGCGAAGATCGCCGACCTGCTGGCCGCCGGCCGCACGTTCTCGTTCGAGTTCTTCCCACCCAAGACCGACGCCGAGCAGGCCACCCTGGCCCGCACCCTGATCGAGCTCCAGCCCCTGGAGCCGTCGTTCGTGTCGGTGACCTACCGGGGTGGGCGGTCGTCGCGCCAGCGCACCCACGACCTGGTGGTGGGGATGCTGCGCACCACCACCCTGACCCCCATGGCGCACCTGATCTGCGTGGCCCACACCCGCCTGGAGCTGGCCGAGATCCTCGTCGACTTCCGCAAGGCGGGGGTGGAGAACCTCATGGCCCTGGGCGGCGACCCGCCCACCGACCCGGACGCCACCGAGGGCGAGCTGGCCAACGCCATCGAGCTGGTGGAGCTGGCCCGGGCCATCGGGGGGTTCTCGATCGGCGTGGCCGCCCACCCCCTGGGCCACCCCCGCTCACCCGACCTGGCCACCGACCGCGACCGGCTGGTGGAGAAGATGGCGCTGGCCGACTTCGCCGCCACCCAGTTCTTCTTCGGCGTGGAGGAGTACCTCCGCCTCGTCGACGACCTGGCCGAGCGGGGTATGCAAAGGCCGGTTGTGCCCGGGATCATGCCGATCACCACCCTGGCCTCGGTGCCCCGCATGGCCGAGATGGGCGCGGCGGTGCCGCCCGAGATGGTGGCCCGGCTGGAGTCGTTCGCCGGCGACGCCGAGGACGTCCGCCGCTGCGGGGTGGAGATGGCCACCGAGCTGTGCGAGAAGCTGCTGGCCGAGGGGGCGCCCGGCCTGCACTTCTACACGCTCAACCGGTCGACCGCGACCCGCGAGATCTACGCCAGCCTGGGCCTTCCCTGACGCTCCTCCTCCATCGGGGCCAGGCGGGGTCGGTCTCGGTCACACCCGCAGAAGCGGGGCCGTCCGGTCACGCCGCGCTCGGTGGGTCGTGGGCGTGGCGAGGATGACGGGGGTCGTCGGGAGCGACGAATGCTCGTTTGCCGCGACCGGGCACCAATGCCCAGCCGTCCAGGCTCTTGAGGTCGTGGTGGTGGCTGCACAATCGGTCGAGGAGGTCGACGACGGTGAGGTGGCTGTGGGCCCACTCGACGCGATGGTCGTTCTCCAGCCAGGTGCCGACCGAGCAGCCGTCGACGGCGCAGGTGGGGTAGAGCCACTCCAGCGCCGTCTGCTGGGCGGCGTTGGCCCGCCGGCCCAGGTGGGCCACCCCCACCACCTGCTCGCCCTTGGTGACGACCGCAGCCAGGAACGGATCGGCGGTGTCGACGAGGTCACGGACGGCGGACACTGCCATCGGGCCGAAGCCGGCCAGCTCGCACACCTCGCCCCGGGCGGCCCGACCCCGCAACAGGGCGGGGAGGTCGACCCGCACGATGATCTTGGCCCGGGAACGTTGGCGGCCGCCTCCCCCGGAGGTGGCTAGCTCGGCCAGGGCGTCGGCGGCGTAGGCCTCGGCGCCCTCACGCCGTCCCTCCACCCGAGCGGCCCGGAACAGCCGGTCGCGGACGGCGTCGATGGCGCCCATGATGCGGGCGCCCACCTCGGGGTTGTCGCGCATGCGCAGGTTCCAGGCCCCCTCGGTGTCGGTGTAGCTGCGCAGGTACCGCCCGGCGTGGATGGCCCGCCGGCGGGCCTCGGCATCGGGCTCGGCCGCCGCCCGGGTGCGGGCACACTCCTCGCCCAGCTCGGCCAGCGACGACCGCTG
>Ga0183260_10004627_pt1 | contig 10887 bp, 6 predicted proteins | sample AntDrymUQ4972206_2_FD_129768 | JGI IMG/M metagenome (GOLD analysis project Ga0183260, IMG submission 129768) | Polar desert sand microbial communities from Dry Valleys, Antarctica - metaG UQ497 (22.06) (version 2) (version 2) | ecosystem: Environmental > Terrestrial > Soil > Desert | place...
AGCCGCGGGCGACGCCCTGATCGGCTATTCCTATGTAGATGAGTGGATTCGCATCGGCGACGAGGATGGCCGCAGCGGCTGGATCTTCCGCAATCTCGTCGCCCGGCGGTAGTCACTTCCTGGGGCCGGCCTGTTTCTTCTTTTTCCGGGCGCACACCACGCGATTTCTGCCCTCGCGCTTGGCTTCGTATAGTGCTTCATCGGCGCTGGAGATCACCGCCTCGGCAGTGTGACCGTGGTGCGGAAACTCCGCGATACCGACACTGATTGTTATTCCTCCCGCGGGGAACTCCTCTTCCGCAACCCGTTCGCGTATGCGTTCCGCCAGCGGCAGCGCCGCTTCGGCCCCTTTGCCGGAAAGCAGAACCGCGAACTCCTCTCCCCCATAGCGGGCAGTGCAGTCTCCCGTCCGGGTACTGGTCCGAAGGATATTGGCCACCCGCTTCAGGACCTCGTCTCCCGCTGGATGGCCATGAGCGTCGTTGTACTTCTTGAAGTGATCGACGTCGAGCATTACTACCGTGAAAGAATGGTTCTGCCGTTGAGACCGCAGTAGCTCTTCCGCCAACCGCTGTGTCAACACGCGGCGGTTGGACAATCCGGTGAGGGAATCGGATGCCGATAGGCGCTCCAGCTCTTCATTCCTCTCTCGGAGCGTCTCATTAACCGCGTCCAGCTGATGGCGACTCTGGCGGAGCCGGCCGACCATGTGATTGAAGACGTATGTCAGGTCGCCCACCTCGCCGGTGGCGGTCGGGAGGTCCACCGCCAGGTCGCCCTCGGCAACCTCGGCCGCGCCCTTCGTCAGGCGCTCCAGAGGCCGCACGATGATGAGGGCAAGGCGGTAAGCGATAGTGGTGACGCCAAGCAGCAGGGCCGCGACGAGCGCCAGAGTGAGATCTCGAAACCGCCGGACCTGATCGTATGCCGCATCGGCTGGAATTTCCGCCAGAACCGCCCACCCTACCCGGGGAACCCGTTTTAGGCTACCGAGCACATCCCCGCCGGAGACACTCTCATAGGTTAGAACGGCACCTTCTCTTCTTGTGAGCCGTTGGAGGGTCGCCGGCGTCAGGGTAAGCCGCATCAAGTCAGGGGAGCTCGTAAGAGAGCTGACGATCAGGTTCCCTCCGCTCGCCACCAGATATACCTGGCCCGACGTTCCCGGAGCGAAAGTGCGCAGCCCTTCTTCAGCTCCACGCAGGTTGAGCCTGGCGGCGAGAGCACCCACTATCCTCCCATCAGCACGCTGCACCGGCACCGCAACCAGGAGGATCCCCTTGGCGAGCGACTTATCCCACAACGCCTCGCCCACGAATGCGTTGCTGGCACTCAGCTCACTGCCCCAGTCTCGGGGAAGCCGGAGCGGGCGGGGCCGACTAGCGCTGCTCGCCACCATGCGCCCTGCTGGATCCACAACGATGAGCTCCTCGTAATCAGTGAACCGCTCTCTTACCGAGTTGAGGTAGTCGCTGAGCCGGGTTCGGGTTCGGGCAGATGATCCTCGGGGCTTCCCTGCCAGGTTCTCGGAGACCTCATAGGAGCTGGCGAAAACTCGCAGATCATACAGGCGCTCCTTAAGCCACACATCCATCTCGCGCGCCGTCTGGGCGCTGGCGCTCAGAAGCTCCTGTGAGATCTTTTCTTCCAGAGCCCGCCGATTTTGGGTGTAGGATATCCACGCGGTCAATCCGGACGGGATCAACGTGACCAGGAGGGCAAACGCGAGGATCTTGCTCCGGACAGTATCCAGGCGGAAGAAGCGGCGCAGCGGGGAGATATGGTTTGCCAGGACGTTCAACCTCACCCCCACGGAAGCTTTTGGAAACCCATGGTCGACACTGACAAGCGGGCTGGAATTTCGATTCGGCCTGCTGGGGCACGTGGACAGCAACCCGGTGCCGGGAAATTCTTAGCAGATCCTACGCCATGAATTATCCCCTGTGCTGGCAATGCAATAGCCGGCGAGACCGGGCTCAGACACTGTGGGCTGCGGAAATTCTGGCAGTTTCCGAGGCCGACCGGCAACTTCTCTGAGGAGATTCGGGTGCCATAGTTGTGTCTCGCGCCCAGCTCATGCAAATTCCTTTTTCCGATCCAGGTTCCGATACTGAATCGCCTCGCTGACATGGGCCGTGGTAAGCTCCGCAGCCTCCGCGAGGTCGGCTATGGTTCGCGCGATCTTGAGCACCCGATGGTAGGCCCGCGCCGACAGGTTCAAGCGTGCTACCGCCTGACGCAGCACCGACTCCACCGGCTCACTTAGCCGGCAGTGTCGCCTCAGGTCTCGCGCGGTCATGTGGGCATTGGCGTACACTCCCCGCTGCTCCCGGAAACGGACCCGCTGGATCGCTCGTGCCCGCTCCACCCGGTTCCGAATGGTGGCGCTGCTTTCTCCGGACTGCTCGCTGGTTAAATCTCGGTAAGCGACCGCAGGCACCTCCAGATGAATGTCGATGCGATCGAGCAGAGGGCCGGAAATCCGGGAACGGTACCGTTCAATAGAGAGGTGCCCGCAACTACAGGGGTGGGTTGGATCGCCAAAGTAGCCGCACGGGCAAGGGTTCATTGCCGCAGCCAACATGAAGCGGGCGGGATAGGTCAGGCTCATCGCGGCCCGGCTGAGCGTCACCACCCCGTCCTCCAGCGGTTGCCGAAGGACCTCCAGCACGTTTCGCCGAAACTCGGGTAGCTCGTCGAGGAACAGCACTCCACCGTGCGCGAGGCTCACCTCCCCCGGGCGGGGAGAGGAGCCTCCGCCTATCAAACCAGCATCGCTGATGGTGTGATGGGGCGAGCGGAACGGCCGTTGAGTGAGCAGAGAAAGGCCCGATGGCAGGGTCCCGGCCACGCTGTGGATCTTGGTGGTTTCCAGCGCCTCGTCCAGGATCATCGAGGGCAGGATAGTTGGAAGCCGCCGAGCCAGCATGGTCTTCCCTGCTCCCGGCGGTCCGATCATCAGGATATTGTGCCCGCCGGCCGCGGCCACCTCGAGCGCCCGTTTGGCAGCGGCCTGGCTCCTGACATCGGAAAAGTCGGTGTCGCCGCCCGGGGGATCAGTCATGAGTGCGGCAACGTCGGCCCTTGTGGGAGCAATCGGCTCCGAGCCACTGAGATGGGCGCAAACCTCCAGCAGAGTGCGTGCTCCACGCACGTCGAGTCCAGCGACGACCGAGGCCTCGGGAAGGTTGGCGTGAGGGAGCATGACGCCACGAAACCGTGCGTTTCGCGCTGCAATGGCCATGGACAGGGCACCCCGAACCGGCCTGAGATCTCCCTTGAGACCGACCTCGCCGAGTACTGCATGATCGCGCAGCAGCTCCTCGGGTACCTGACCGCTTGCTACCAGAATTCCGAGCGCGATCGGCAGGTCGAAGGCCGAGCCGTCCTTGCGAATATCAGCGGGGGCAAGGTTCACCGTGATGCGCCGGAGAGGAAAGGCGAATCCCGCATTGGTGAGCGCCGCGCTGACGCGCTCGCGCCCCTCCTTTACAGCGCCATGAGGAAGACCGACGGTCGAGAAGGAAGGCAGGCCATTGGTTATGTCGACTTCGACGTCCACCGGGTAGGCGTCGATCCCAAGAACGGCAGCGGAGCGGATTCGGGCAAGCATGGGGATCGAGAGCTCCCAGTGTGGGGCTCGCAACATATCCGGGGAAAATTGGCGCCCCGGTACCAGAGCATCGCGGAAGTGGACCAAAACCTGCAGCAGATCCGGCCCGGCGCCGGTACGCCGGTGCCGATCGCGGCGAAGCTACCCCTGGTCCCCGCCGCCGCGAAGGTTCAGATCCGGAGCCCCACATGAGTCGGTTGTTCCTTGGTGGCCTTCTATTCCTGGGATTGGGTGCGTGCGCTGCTCCACGCGCCGCGGGCGCGCCGCTCGCACCGCTCGGCCGCGCCTGGGCTGTCCCCACGCTGGGACTTTATCAGGAATGGTGGGACAAAACGGTGGCCTGCTCCGGACGGCAGGGACAGATGAGTGCCGTAAGTTTTTACGCCGTCGATGCGCCCTCCGGCGCGATCGAACTGGCCGGCGAGACGGCCCATGCCTGGTGGGTGCGGGAAGGCAACCGAATCTACCTTCCGGCCAATGCGCTGAGCCAGGAGTGGCTGGTGCGTCATGAAATGCTGCATGCACTCCTGCAGCGCGGCAGCCACCCCTCCGAAGTATTCGTGGAAGCGTGTCACGTCGCCTCAGCCGCAGTATGGCGGGATTCCAGCCTGAGCCACGATCCGGGAAATCCCTCGGGGAATTGATCAACGTTGGAAGAGGCCACGGTGTTAGCATCGGCGGCCCTCATCTTGCTGCCTGACTACCTGTTCGCATGCGTAGCCCGCACCCCTATTCCAAGGGGAGTGGCATCCGGCAGACCTTCTGGCATTTCGCGGGGGCAATTCGACATGGTTGGACCTTCTGCTAGAGCGCGCTGGGGTAGCCTCCTGGCTATCCTGCTGCTCTCGATAATCAGTGGAGGCTGGTTGCTCCGCCGGAAGGCGGCCCCCGACGGGAATGTCTACCAGCAGGCCCGCTTGTTCGAAAACGTCGTGGCCTCGATCCACGACCACTACATCGACCCACAGGGAGAGGGAGACCTCTACCAGACTGCCGCCAAAGCTTTGGTGGCCTCATTGCAGGATCCCTACGCTGAACTTCTCACCCGCGAGAGCTACCGCCAGTACCAGCGGCAGATGTCAGGCACCGAAGTCGACGTCGGCCTGACCTCGGATACCCGAACCGCTTCCGCACGCACCAAACTGGGACCGGGTGACGAAGTATTGAGTATCGACGGTAAAAGCACTCGCGGCTGGTCTGCACGTCGGGTGGAGGAGGCGCTCTCGGCCGGGTCGGGAGCCATCGTCACCGTTGTAGTTCGCCCCAAAGGGTCCGACATTCCGGTGGTGCGGAAGCTCACCCGAACGGTGGTGCACGTTCCCGCCACTTCGCAGGGAATTCTCCTCGAGGGCGGCGTGGGCTACGTGGAGCTCCGAAGAATCAGTGACGGCGCGGCTGCAGAGCTTCGCCAGGCTGTGGACCGGCTTGTTGCCGAAGGAATGACTTCCCTGGTACTCGACCTCCGCGGAGATCCAGGCGGGCTCATCAACGAAGGCGTCCGGGTGGCTAGCCTGTTTTTGAAGACGGGCGACACCGTGGCGTTCTCGCGGGGGCGCTCGCGTCAGCATTCGAAGGTTTACTTAGCCGGAACTTCCGGCGGTTGGAGAGGGCTTCGACTGGCAGTCCTGATTAACCACGGAACGGCAAGCTCCGCGGAACTGATTGCGGGAGCCCTACAGGATCACGACCGTGCAGCTATACTGGGGACGCCGAGTTTCGGTAAGGGAGTTCTTCAAACCACCTACCCTCTCGGCGACGAGATCGCGATCAAGCTGACCACTGCCCGCTGGTTCACGCCGAGCGGCCGTACGGTTCAGCGTCCCAAGCCGGATTCGGAGGGGGCGCCAGGCAACCGAACCCCGGCTCAGCTCCCGCAGGTACTGCGCACCGTCTCGGGACGCCCCATTCATGACGCCAGCGGTATCCTTCCCGACCTTCCGGTACGAGGGATACCGCGTTCGGACACCGAACGGGCGCTGCTGACCGCACTGGGCGAGGATCTAACCGTGTTCCGGGCAGTTGTGTCGGATTACGCTGCCGAGGTAAAGAGGACCGGTGCACCACGCTCGGAATCCTTCCGGGTCACCCCGGAGATGCGGGACCAGATCTTCGAGCGGCTTGAGCAGAACGAAGTGGAGCTGCCGCGCAGCACTTACGACGGTGCCGCCGGCTACGTGGACGAGCAGCTGGGATACGAGATCACGCGAGCGGCGTTCGGTGCCGTGGCGGAAGCCAGGCGGCGGGCGCTGTCGGATCGCCAGATGCAGGCGGCGGTACGGCTACTGCTTCGGAGCAAGACACAGGAGCACGTGCTGACCGTGGCCCAGGCGGAACGCGCGCGAGCCGTCCGCTAGCTCAGGACGGCAGCCTCACCGTCACGAGGGTGCCCCGTTCCGACTCACTCGCCACTTCGACCCGTCCTCCCCAACTGTCAACCAGCCGCCTTACGATTGCCAGGCCCAATCCCGACCCGCTGGTGGTGGTCGAGAAGCGGGGCTCGAACACGCGCGGTAGCAGGTCGGCCGGAATACCGGCTCCATCGTCGGCAACCCGGATGAGGGCTGGTCCCACCGAGACTCGAACCAGCGTCGCGCCCGCATTCCGCGCGTTCTCGAGAAGGTTTACCACCACCTCCTTCACCTCATCCGCCCGCGCTGCCCCGGTTGCACCTGCTGCAACCTCCAGACGGACCTCGCAGCCTTCCTCAGCCAGGCGATAGAGCTGGACCACTTCTCCAACCGTTGTTCCCAGATCAATCCGATCCAGTGGCTGACGCAGGTCAGCAGGGGCCGCAAAGCGGCTGAACGCCCTGGCGATTGTGTCCAGGCGGTCGATCTCACCCAGAATTCGCTCCGCCGTCTCTTCCAGGGTGCGGTCGAACTCGCCCCTGCGCTCACGATAAACTCGGCGAAGGTGCTGCATACCGAGCCGCATGGGCGTGAGCGGGTTCTTGATCTCGTGGGCCACCTGTCTAGCCATTTCGCCCCAGGCCAGCACCCGCTCGGCCCGTGAAACGTCGGTGACATCGTTCAGTGCCATGACTACGCCTCTAACTTCCGGCCCCAGAGAGGCGAGCTGCAGCGTCAGCCGGCGTCCTTCCACCTCGAGCTCCGCCGTGCCGTCCAGCCGGGGATCCTCGAGGAATCGTCGCACGGCGTCTGTGAGGGGTGCCCAGTCGCTCGACAGGCGGTCCAGAAAGGGCTGTCCCTCCTCGAGCTGCGTCCCCAGCAGGTCGACTGCCTGCCGGTTGGCGATGAGAACCCTGCCTCTCGGGTCCACACCTACTACTCCGGTAGCTACTGTGGCGAGGACGGCGGCCGTGCGCCTTCGGGCTTCCTCCAATGCACTCTGGCTCGAGCGGATGTCGGCGGCCATGCGCTCAAATGCCCCAAAGACCGGCTCGAACTCAAGCGGAGGACGTCCGGAGCGAGCCGGCATCGGCTGACCCTTACCTAAGGCAAGTGCCGAACGCCGGAGCTCGGCTACCGGCTTTGAAAGCGTCCGCGCTGCCACCTGTGCTCCCGCCAGCGCCGCGGCGACACCGGCCAGGGTAGCGAGCAGCAGGACGAGCGCCAGATCGAGTTGCTGAGCCGCGAGGGAGGAGTCGTCCGCCAGCTGGGGCGTGGCGAGCACGGTGACATCCGCCGGGCGGCCGGGCTGCACCACCCGGTAACCGACGCGTTCCGCCAGTTCCGGAAGTAGGCCTTCGCGGGTAACCTCGAACCGCCCCTCCAGCGCTAAAGCCCTGAACGCACGCGGATCCATCAGTTGGCCGACCACGCCAAGGTCCTCGAGCACCGGTGTGCTCGTTCCTATCAGGGAGCCTCCTCGATACAGGGCAAGATCAGCGTCAATGCCGCGACTCAACTCCTGAAGACGATCCCTTAGGGGAGCTCCGCGGCCCACTAGGGCACCTGAGGTGAGGGCAGCATCGCGCAGTGTCCCGGTAATGAGCCGGTCCCGGCTACGCTCCGCCTCGTCGGCCAGGCGATAGAAACTCCACGCCGCGAACCCTACCGCAGGAAGGATAAAGAATGCGCCCAGGGTAGCCGCGAGCCTGACCCGGAACGAGCGGGAGAGGCTCCGCCACCTCGGCCGCCGGGGACGAGCACCGGCAGCGAGCTCTGCCACGAACCACAGGAGTGCCAGCACGGCGGTGTCCAGCAGCACTACAAGCACTCCACGGACGAAAAGGGGAACCGGTCCCCGAAGGTCGATGCCGGCGTGAATGGTACGACTGCCACCGGGGACGGGCAGGGGATGCTCGCTGCGAAGTGTCCACCCCTCGCGCCGCCAACGGGTGCCGCGAGGTCGCTCAGGAGTAGCGGATGCGGGGGAGAGGGCAAGGGTGTAGAGTGGCGCGCTGTGGCGCGCCGGGTCGAGCAGGCGACCAACTCGCCCGGGCAGTATGAGCTCCGAGCGAGGACCCACCGACGCAGTCAGCACCTGGTCCCGCCCCGTCCGAACCACGAGCACATAGTGCACCCCCGGAATTCGGGCCAGCGGAACTACGCGCAGGCTGTCAGCCTCGGGCAGGTTGCTGACTATGGCCGAGAGGAGCGAAGGAGGCAGATCGAGTGAGTCGAGTGTAAGCTCATCACGGAGGCCGCCGGCCGAGGACCACATGCCCAGATGTGCCGGGTATCTCTGCTTGCCCAGGGAGGACCCGTGCCAGAGGGCGTACATCTCGGAGGCGCTCGCGGGCGAAGGGGAACGCCGCACCTGTTCGCCGAATCCTTCCAGCAGCGGCAATGCCAGCGGATCAGGCTCTGTCCCCAGACGCGCGATGTCGCGCTGTGCCACCTGCAGCCTGCCCGACATCTCGGCACCCCAGGTTACCAGCGCAGCCGAGCTCCCCGCCACCAATGCCACACCGCCGATGGTGGCCCAGCGACTCGCTGGAAGTGTCACCAACAACAGAGCCGGGGTCCAGAGGAAGGTGTACCATCCGGGCCACCCCCCGCCCCGCGGCGTCCACACCAGAACCCCGATCATCGCCGCCGCGAAGGCGATGCTGACGCCCGCCACGATCCGCCAACGGGTATGGCTCTCGGGTCCGTTTCCCCTAAACAGCGCGGCGGCGGGAACGATTAGCGCTGACACCGAGACCAGAAGCGTGAGCTGCCAGGTGAGCCAGAGGCCGAGGGCAACACCTTGCGCAGGAGGAGTAATCCCGCGCCCCAGGCTGCTGATCAGATAGGGAGATGCGAGCAGCAGAGCCACTCCCGTCACGACGCCATACCAGCGCCGGGGAAGGCGCCGACGCCAGAGCCACACGCCCGCCATGGTAAGCAGGATACCGGTTAGGGCTAAAACCCCGGCGGAGGCCGACAGTGCTCCGAGCAGCGGACGGAAGAACGTGGCAGGAGAGAACAGCGGCTGCAGGCCCAGGGCCGCGCCGGCCGGGGCGCGCACGGCCAACCAGAGCAGAAGCGGAAGCAACAGAAAGCGCTCGGCGGGCCGGGTCGCCTGACTTAGCGCGATCGTAAGGGCCACCAGTACCAGCAGGCTCACTGTTCGGCTGCCGTGCCCGAAGGCCAGCTCCTTGGCGGCTCCTTGCTCCGGCGGTATGGGCTGGACGCTGAAGAGAAGACGGGGCCCGGCAGTGGTGGGTTCCTCGTAATCGAAGACGTCGGGACTCTCGGGCCCTGCGCCCCGGGGGTACACGGCGAGCCCCACCCCGGTCCGGCGCCGTAACAGTTCGGCCAGGCTCCGGTCCCGGTCAGGAACGGCGGGGTGAGCCCAGATCAGAACCGTCGCCGCAGCGCTGCGACCTTCGGCCGAGTGGCGCCGCGCCTCGAGCACGACGTAATATCCACTGGCCCGGGAAGCGATCGAGTCTCCCACTCTTAGTGGCGGCAGCCGGTGGCGCCCGGCCCAAGCCCAGGGATCGCCACGTTGGTCGAAAACCACCACGCTCATTTCAGGTCCGTCGGCAGGCACCAGCCTATCCAGCACCTGGAGCGCGGCGGCGCGATCGTTCGAGGGTGTGTTGACCGCGGCTTCGGCCAGCCGCTCGGCGCGGCGGAGGACCGAGCGAAGGTCGCCTGCCAGACGCTGTGACGCGGCTGTCACGCGGCCTTCCCGGACATCGGCCCAGCGCGTCTCGATGGCCGTGAGTTGCCGCTGGCTAATCGTGAGGCTCAGTGCCAGGCACGCGAGTGTTATAACGAGGGCGCGAGGGCGCCAGCCTCTGAAGGGATATAGCGCGACGCCAGCGGCCAGGACGCACGTCCACCCGATCCACATCCATAGCTGCGACGGCTGCCGAAGCCATTCGGCCGCGGCCCCGACCGCCGCCAACACGACCACGACCCACGACCGCGCGCGATGACTCAAGAGCAGCGCCCCTGGCGTTTGAAGGAAATGACCCCCGTCGCGGTAGGCGAGCGTTTGCGGGTCCGGCCGACTCTGATCGTGCCGGTGGGCACGACCGAGCAGCACGGGCCCCATCTGCCGCTGGGCTGCGATACCATAATTGTAGAACGGTTGGCCGACGATTTGTCAGCGGCGCACGGTGTTACCCGTGCGCCGACAGTCGAGTACGGCATTCACGCCGCGGCGCGTCCCTTTCCAGGAGGAGCCGCGCTGCGGCGGCGAACACTTCACCGTGTGATGAATGAACTTATCGAGTCGTGGGAAGAGGGGGCAGGCGTCCGGGAATTCGTGATTCTCACCGCGCAGTCCAGTGAAGCACACCTGGAAGCGCTCAGCACCATTCGGACCGATGAGGCAACTGTACAGGTGGTGGACATCTTCAGCCTGAATTTCGAATCGCTTCTGGAGCGCAGTGCGCCGATTCAGGGAGGCGAGCTCGATACGTCTCTCATGCTATACCTGGCGCCCCATCTGGTACATATGGAGTGGGCCCGGGACTTCGATCTCACCCCGGGAATGATGGCACGGTACCGCCCGGGCCAAAGCCGCAAACTCCCGCTGGGCTCGCCCGGCTCGGTCGGATATCCCAGCTTGGCTTCCCCCCAGAAGGGCGAGCTCCTGTATAGATTTATCCTCGAGCGGGTCGGCCGCTGCCTCATTCCGTCCTGACGTAATTGGAGCCGCCATGAGGATCGCTGTGGTTTTGCTTTTGTCACTGCCCGCTGCCCAGGTCACCGCACAGGAGTCGCTGGAAACCAAGCTGGTGGTCACCCAGGAGGGGCGTGAAACCGGGCGCGAAGAGTTCACTCTGGGATCAGGCCGCGGGAGAGGGGCTCCTGGTTCGACCCTGACAGCCGTGGCCCGCTATCCGGCAACGAACCCACTATTGAAATTGG
>Ga0183260_10004628_pt1 | contig 10885 bp, 11 predicted proteins | sample AntDrymUQ4972206_2_FD_129768 | JGI IMG/M metagenome (GOLD analysis project Ga0183260, IMG submission 129768) | Polar desert sand microbial communities from Dry Valleys, Antarctica - metaG UQ497 (22.06) (version 2) (version 2) | ecosystem: Environmental > Terrestrial > Soil > Desert | place...
CTTCCTCGCTTACCCTTGAGATTCTCGTGACCGACGTATGCCCTCAAAGAAGAGTAGTGTATTGGCAGCGTGCTCTTGCCAGTAGTTCCAATTATGCTCACCTTTGAACTCGAAGTATTGATGCGGGATATCAAGCCCGACCAGCGCTTGATGCAACTCCCGATTATCTTCGATCAGTGAGTCACTTGTCCCGCAATCAAAGCGGAACGGCGGGAGGCTTTCCCTGTTCTTGTTCATCCAGTAGAGCGGGAGCGCATCTTCGCGCTCCAGAGCTTCACCGTATAGTGTCAAGGGTTCTTCGATGAATCTCTCCAGTTGACCGGGTTTGGTGATAGACGAGTGACCTGAAAACCCTGCTACTTTCTCCGCGTACTTCGCGCCCAAGCGTAGCGCCCCGTAGCCTCCCATCGAGAGACCTGCAATGAAGAGCGGCGACCGCGAGTCAACGCAAGGAATCACATCGGTCACGCAGCCGATCACGTCGTCTATAATCCATCGTTCATAGTCGGCTTCAGCGTGGATGATGTAGGCGCTACCGTCCCCCCATAGACCGTCCGAGGGCATGATGAGAACTATTGGAGCGATCAATTGTTTCTCGATCAGATTGAGGGCGGTCAAGTGCGCGCCGCCCTTCATCGCCCAAGACCAATGGCTGCAATAGACCCCGTGCAATAGCAGGACAACTGGGAGATGATCTTCCCGCTCGCATCCTGGGGGCACAAAAATGGTCACATCGCCGCGCGCTTTGAGGGCCGGACTCTTAAAAGTCAGGTGCCGCAGGTGATCTCTCTCATACTGCGGATCAGACAGTTCAACATTGCTGTACTTACTCATGACCCACCCATCACCAGTACACCCTTGGCATTTATCCCTGCGTGCATGTCCTCGAACGCTTGCGCCAAGCTTTCAAGCGGGTAAGTTCGCGTTACCATCTCATCCAGTTTTAGTCGCTTTTGCTGATAGAGGTTGAAGAGCAAGGGAAAATCAATTGAAGGGCGGCACTGGCCGTAAAGAGGGTTGATGTAAAGCTTGTCCCACTCGAAGAGTTCCATGTCGAATTTGACGGCCTGCTCGATGCCGCTCACACCTACTGCTGTGCCGCCGTTTCGGACCATGGCCAAAGGAGCCGGACCAAGTTCGGGAACGGCTGTGCATTCAAACGCATAATCAGCACCCCTGCTCTCTGTCAATTCTTTGACCTTCTTTGCCGCATATAACAGTCCCTGATCTTTTCGGTCTGCAAGAATCGTGTGGGTCGCACCAAATTCCAATGCGAGTTTTAGTCGCTCTGGATTAACATCTACAGCAATGATCTGAAGCGCCTGAGCATAGATTGCCCCTTGAATGACACTCAGGCCAACTCCGCCGGTTCCTAAAACGACGACCGTACTCTCTTTCTGAACCCTCGCGGCGTTAATCACAGATCCAAAGCCTGTCATCACCCCGCATCCAAGGATAGCGGCGGAGGCAAAGGGAATATCAACATCGATTTTGACAACTGCCTCCTTAGGCACTACTGCGTGAGTGGACATAGTTCCCAGACTAAAATCAGGAATAATCTTCTCCCCTCTGAAGATGAAGCGTTCATCCGGCAAACGCGGTTTGTTCTCGCAGATGTTTTCCGCCCCTCTGGTACACTGAAAGCAATTCCCGCATGGGATTGCCCAGTTCAACAGAACCCGATCTCCTTCTTTCACATGCGAAACTTGCTGGCCGACTTGCAGAACAACCCCAGTACCCTCGTGCCCCATGATGAAAGGGTGGCCCATACAATTCATGTGATCGAAATCCGTGTGACACACGCCACTAGCTCTGATCTCTACACACACCTCATCTTGCTGAGGGTCTCCGAGTGTGATTTCGTCAATGACAAAATTTCCCTTCCCGTCTGATACCGCCGCTCTCGCAATCATTTCAGATACGCATCCTTATCCCCAGGGACTTGAGTAGACAAAGCTTACTGCAAGCGATGGTAACAAAGTCCCAGAAGCCCTCTTTGCAAGTTGATGTGGTGCTTGCCCCTGGCTAACTCGTACCGATCAGGTGAATTTCATGCAGGTTCAATAATGCTTCGGTCATTGCTCATGACCAGTTCGATTTCAGTCGCTCACCAGTGCGCCACGCCTCTATTGACTTTTCGCATACATCGGTTGAGATGATACCGTCAGTAGCCGAAGTTTCGGGCGAGCGCTCGCCTGCGACTGTCGCGAAGAATGCCTCGATCTCCGCGCGGTATAAATCGTCTGGCTCGCAAGGATAGTTCTCGACCTTCACGTTTTTCTGGTGACGACTTCCGATCCTCACGTCGCCAGTCACGACATCAACCACAGCCCAGCCTAAGTCTCCGACAACCTCATACTCGTGGCGTTGCGGCATCTGTACGTAATTGAGATGTAGAGTCACGACGAGCTGATCGTCATACCCGTAGACTATGTCCGCCACGTTCGGGTCCGAAGAGAATTCCAGGGAGCCTGCATGGAAGGCAATCACTTGGATTGTCTTGGGTGCGCGTCCGAGCAGCCAGTAAAAGAGGTCAGGCTGATGTGAATAGTCAAGAAAAAGGGAGCCTGGCTCGTGGGACTGGTAGCGCGAGAGCGAATTCACGAGTATGACGTACATACCGGCGCGCGCGTGAACATGCAGGATCTGACCGAGGCTACCGGCGCTGATTAACTCCTTCAAGCGCCCGAGAGCAGGCAAGAAATGCAGCACAAAGCCGATGTTAAGGATTTTGCCCGAAGTCTCAGCCGCCTCCTTCATGCGCCGTGCTTCCTTGAGGGAGTTGCTCATCGGTTTCTCGCAGAAGACGTGACAGCCCGCGCGAAGTGCCGCTATCGTTTGGGCGGCGTGGAGCGGAGTGGGCGTACAGATCCAGACGACCTCGGGTTGCGTTGCGAGCATCAGTTTGAAAGATTCATGTTTGACGAGCGGGCCGAGTTCACGCTCGGCCCGTGTGAGCATGTCAGCCGAAGGTTCAAACACTTCTACGGCGATGTCTTTCCGCTCGCGTAGCAGTCTCGCATGACGGCGGCCTATGGAACCGATGCCAACTATGACAACACGTCTTTGCTCAGCTATCTCCACCATGAGAAACCTCCGTCAACGACTAAGTTATGTCCGGTGACGTAGTCGGAAGCGGGTGAAGCAAGGAAAAGTATTGCGCCCTTAAGATCAACACCGTACCGGCCCATTCTGCCGAGCGGAGTACGGTCGCTATAGTCTGCAACGAACTGCTCGGGCAAATCTCGCGCGAAGCCTCCAGGTGAGATTGCGTTGACGCAAATCCCTAGCGGAGAGAGCCAGCCGGCGAGGTCACGGGTCATACCAATCACGCCCGCCTTCGCGGCGGCGTAGTCTACCTGGGACGGCACCATCCGACTACGTTCGTAAACGCGACGATCACGCCCCACAAGGCCGGCAACGGAAGCGATGCTAATGATCTTCCCGCAGCCTTGCTCGGCCATCACACTGCCTACGGCGCGGGAACAGTAGAGAACTCCGGTCAAGTTTAGTTCGATGAGCGCGCGGATATCCTCGGGGTCGCGCTCGGCGAGCGTAGCAGTTCCACTGTGAAGCGTGCCGCCGCCTGCGTTGTTAATCAGGATATCAATTCGCCCGAAACGGGAGACCGTCAGGCGAACTGCCTCTTCCACATGAGCGGCATGTACATGATCTAAGGCGAGCGGTAATGTTTCTGCTTCGTAGGCTTGGGTCAGGCGGGCGGCTGTTTCTTCAGCGGCCTTGATCTCGCGCGAGGTGAGCGCGACGCGGCAGCCCGCTGCTGCGAGTACCGAAGCAGCGTCTAACCCTAAGTGACGGGCGCCACCAATGATGAGCGCCACCTTGCCAGAAAGGTCAAAGAGTTCCCGGATCTCCTCGTGCATGAATCAACGCCTCCGCCTTCTAATCTTCAAAACGAATAATGCCAAAGCAGTTTGGAGAGTGGAAAGACGCTACTGTGGTTGGGCTCCACGCAAGAGACCTTCGCCGAGCAGGGTCGCCGGATCCATCACATCTATAGAAGTTAGCGCGCCATTCCGTGCCGGGGTTGATTTGCGCTACGTCGAGGCTCACGAGCGGGATACGCATTTCGCAGTACCAGACGCCGTTTGGCTCATCAACGCGCGTGGCATGATCGAACCCCGAATTCCAGCTCATGTCGTAAAATGGATTTTTCTCAAGATCAATAGCCAGATCAACCCACTGATTATTCGGCGCAACTTCAAACTCCCAGTAAGTGTTTATTCGATCCGGAAAGGGATTCACAAAGACCTCGACCACATCACGCTCCCAAAGTCCCCACCGCTCAAGGGAAGCATCCTCTCCTGAATAGGTGTTTAGCTCTGTGTATTTTGACCAGAAGGCAAAATAAAGATGGGTGTTTGACCACAGAGAGGCCACTTCAGTACAAGCCCCTGGAAATCTCTCTCCTGGCCGATATGAAGTGTCAAAACTAATCCTTTCGGCAATCCCCCACTCCTTCTTTGTGAGGTCGGCGTCGGGGACGAAACCTGCCCCGCTGAATCTGGAAACAATTCGTTGTTCGCTCAGGTATGCCTTTAAGTCAGTCATTAGGTGTAAAAGTGGCAAACATGCCTCTTGCTTTACATGGCTGGTCCGGTTGCGCTCGGATCGAAAAGTAACGGGAAGAACCGCCCGCCTAGTTTCTCCCCCTTCGGTATGATTTCCTCTCGAATCGAATCGGACAAGCGTTCCGAGTTGTCTGTGAGCAATGGTCCATCAGTGTTCGACATTACTCCATCAAGAATGACGTTGATGACAGTCCCGCGTCGTGGTCTGTCGGTACTATTCTCGAAAGAGCCATGAATCATTCTCGGATGATGAAATGAGCACTCACCTTTTTTCAACTCAATGGCGACCGGCTTAAACTTGTCCTTTTGCTCATCCGTCAGAACAGTTTGAATCGCCTCCATATCACCGGTCAGACCTGTGATGGGCAGGTCGGGCCAACGGTGGCTGCCTGGAACGTAGTGGACGCACCCGTTGTCACGAGTTGAGTCGTCCAGCCCGATCCAACAGGTGAGATGTGCTAGCGGCGTCGTTCTTGTCCAGTATGAATAATCCTGATGCCATGCGACTACACCTCCGTGATGCGCTGGCTTGCAGAATAGCTGGTCGTGCCATAAACGAACGGCACCTCCTAACAATTGAGAAGCGGCCATGGTGAATGCCGGATTCCACAGCAGATCGTGGAAACCTGGCATGATCCGCCATGCTCCCAGAGCATGAAAGAGCACTCTGTTCGGGTCCTGCGACTCATTCGAGTGATATTCGTAAAACAGATGGTGTCCTGGATGCGAAGGGTCCATCAGTTCGCTTAACTCCTGACGCAAGATATCTACTTGCCTCTCAGTAAGCATTTGAACACTTTTGAGATAACCGTATTCGTGAAAGAACTTTACCTGCTCTTCACTCAAGCGATAACGCCCCCAGTCCCTTTGGGTTGAAGGCACTGTAAAAAGGCTGTCGACCAAGTCATGACGAGTGGATAAGTCTTTAACCATCTTGCTTTCTCCTTTCACACAGGTAACAGGACCATTACTAAAGCGGTTTGCACTTGCATTTGCACTGTCGGTGTTAATAGACATCGAAGCAAGAGCATTGTTCTTAGTGCAAACCCATGTGCAATTCGCTGTAAGTCAAACAATTACTGATTCGGAGCACATGCACCCATTTCCTATGCAATAAATTTGTGCAAGCGTAGCCATTTAGCGCAATGCTCCCGCCAGGTAGAAAGTGCAGGGTCATTTCCTCCGAGGGCAAAGCCGTGTTCGCCTTGTTCATATAAATGAAGCTCGAAGGGCACACCCGCTTTACGCAGTGCCGCAACGAAGAGGAGACTATTCTCCACCGGAACCTTTGAATCCCGCACACCATGAACGAGAAAGGCTGGCGGCGTCTCCTTACTAACGTGCTCCTCATTGGATAGCAGAGCGATTAGATCGGGCTGTGGGTCGGGACCCAATAAATTCAGTTTGGAACGTGGATGCGTCTGCTCTCTCATTGAGATAACGGGATAGATCAACATCATCAGATTCGGTTGTGAACTGACTCTTTCAATCGGGTCAGACGCATTGGACTTACCGGCGTCGAAATGTGTACCCGCCGTGGACGCGAGATGCCCTCCGGCGGAAAATCCCAGAATACCGATTCGCTCTGGATCGAGGCTCCACTCTGCCGCGCGTACACGCACAAGGCGAATAGCTCGCGCAGTATCTTGTAACGGAGACGGATGATGGTAGCGTGGGGCAACACGATATTTCAGCACGAAAGCGGTGATACCTATGGAATTGAGCCATTCGGCGACGGGAGCGCCTTCACGATCTGAAAGGCGATCATATCCCCCGCCAGGGCAAATAATAATGGCAGCACCAGTCGCCTTCCCTTTCTGCGGAAGATAAGGCGTTAGAGTTGGAATGTCCTGCGGTTCGCGACCCGTCGCGCCAGGCGCACCTTCAGGCCAAAGAACAATCGGTTGTTGAGCCGTACTTTGGGCAGCCAGTGTCATGGATGAGCAGAAAACAAAGATGCTCATTAAGAGAGAAGAAATCAAATTGACACACACGAGCTTTCTCTTCATCAATAACCTTCTCTTATTTTGCATTGAATCTACTTTTTCATTAACTCTAAGACAGCCGAAGTCATCGCTTTCACACCCGTCCTGATCGTGGGTTCGGGGAGCGGCGCATAATGGCTCGAATGAAGTGGCGGCAGTGCAAGTCCATCTCGTTTACTCGCCAGTATCTTCTCCGGGTCTACGGCTCCAACCCAAAACATGAACGTCGGAATCTGATGCCCATCAAGACCAAACTGCCCGAAGTCTTCGCTACCCATTAGCGGCGGCAGTTCAATGACATTTTGCGCGCCAAGCGGTTTCTCAAACGCTTCTGATAGCCGTGCAGTTAGAACAGGATCGTTATACGTGGCTGGAGTAAATTCCGTCTCGCTTACTTTAACGACGGGGGCTAGTTCAACGGGGATACCCGCCGCGAGTGCGATACCAAAGGTGATGCGTTCGAGGGAGGCGAGAATCTTCTTACGAACCTCTTCCTTATATGTCCTCACAGTGAGTTGTAAATGCACTTCGTCGGGGATGATGTTGTACTTCGTCCCGCCGTGTATCGAGCCGATTGAAACAACCGCCGAGTCGAGTGGCGAAATCTCCCGACTGACGATCATCTGGATTGCCAGAACCACTTGCGCTGCGAGCACGATCGGGTCTTTCGAGTGCTCTGGCGTTGAGCCGTGTCCGCCGACGCCGCGAATCGTGATGTCCACGGAGTTGAGGCTGGCGAGAAAGTAACCTGAAGTGTGTCCGACTTTGCCTGCCTCTAACTCTGCGTTGCTATGCAGCGCAAGCGCATAGTTCGGTATGGGGAAACTCTCGTAGAGGCCATCATCAAGCATTGCCTTGGCCCCGTCCACCGTCTCCTCCGCAGGCTGCCCGACCATGAGAAGCGTTCCGCCCCATTCATCCTTGAGATTGGTCAGCATCCGCGCTGTACCGAGAAGACAAGTGATGTGTATGTCATGCCCGCAGGCGTGCATCACACCAACTGCCTGTCCTGCATCAGTCTTCGTGTTAACTTTACTCGCGTAAGGTAGATCGGTCTTCTCCTCAAGGGGTAAAGCATCCATGTCTGTGCGAACGAGCACGGTCGGGCCTCTGCCATTTTTCAACGCGGCCACTACCCCGTAGCCTTTCCACTCCGGTCGCGCGTATGTGCCCACGTTTTCCGTCACAGCAAAACCGAGAGAACTTAGTTCACCCGCGACAAGGGTTGAGGTCTGCTCCTCGTAGTGGGAGAGTTCTGGGGCGGCATGCAGCTTTTTGTATGTGTCGACGAGCGAGGCCAGGTCCCCTTCAATCATCCCGTCTAAAACCCGGATGGAGTTCATAATGGATAAACTTATCTCCTGATTCGCTTGATGAACTTCTTTGCTTCGGCTTTGCTAACCCGCTTGGGCCAGGATTTTGACGACTACCTTCCTGATCTCCTCACTTTTATCAACGTAACAACCAGGCATGTGCGCCTGTCCGGGGAAAAAGACGGTGAACTCTCCGGGCTTCAGCCACAGCCGTTTATATTTCGCGGGCCGCTCGTAGAGCGCAGCTTCAATCTCGGTCGAGTATGGCTTCGCCTCCCGGAGGCTGGCCGGATTAGCTGACCCGATCAACTCTTTGCCCCGAACCAGATAATGTACGTCAATATATTTCCGATGTTCTTCAAACTGCGCCGTCTCCACCGCGCGAGTCTTGTCCACCACCACGGTCGCGTAGATATGATCCCCATCAATCGCATAGCGTCCGGGTGCTTTACTCTCAACCGAAGCGGATTCCAGGAATGCGAAAGCATTTTCAAGCATCCTCAATTTCTTGTGCGAGCGCCATTGCCCCAGCTTGTAGATTCGGGGAGTTGGCTGATCGAGAGACCACAGGATGGGTGAGGCTCCGATCCACAAAGCTCCCATTATAAATTCTCGCCGGCTCAAAATATTAATCATATCTGTGCTTCCTCATGAATTTTATCAGCACGGCGTTGCAGATCGCGTGGCAGGAGAAAGAGATACCCAAAGGCGTTGACGGCGGCGGCGATGATTAGAATCCCGGAGACACCGGCGAAGATAGCGCTCAATCCGAAATTACTCTTCAACACACCCGCTCCAAACACACCGACCCCTCCAGCAAAGGTGTTGGCTGAATTCATTAGGCCGATAGCCGTCGAGCGTTGTCTGGAAGGCAACAAATCACAAAGCAACGGACTTTCGTTGGCAACCGCAAAGGATCGCATCAGCGAGAATCCGAGAACCGCTGTCGCCACCAGCGCAAAGGTAGAGTTTCTCGTGAACACGAGCAGCAGCACCGAGGCTATGATATAGCAGATCATCTGCACCAGCATGCGTCCCGCACTGCTTCGTCGGGCTACTGCGTCAGAGACATAACCTCCCGCAATGACTCCGAACAGGAGCGGAAATTCCAGCAGGGCTGCGCCGTAGAATCCAGCGCCTGCGAGGCTCATCCCAAATGTCTCGGTGAAGTAGAGCGGGAGCCAGTTCAGAAAAAGCCAGATCCCAATCGACAGAATCATGCTTTGCACGAGCAGCACCCAATAGCTGGGAACGCGGAGGAGTGCTCGCAGAATGCCGCCTGTTTCCGATGCTTCCCGCATGGCAATTGAACCCGTGCCCGATACCGGCTGATCTTGACCGCGCAAGACGGTGGCGGCGACGAACGACAAGAGAATACCGGCAGCGCCGAGTATCAGGAAGGTGCTTCGCCATCCATAACGCTGACCCAAAAACCCTGCTAGGGTGGAGCCAGCGATTGCTCCGATGCCAAGTCCGGCGGTGTGAATGCTGATCGCGCGCGCGCGTTGTTGAGAGCCATGGTGGTCAGCCAGCAGGCCGACTGCCGCCGGTATATACGCGCATTCGGCCAGTCCCAACAGGACTCTGATCACTATCAATTGGTTGGAGCTACGCGCCAATCCGGTCGCCATAGTTATCAAACTCCAGGCAGTTAAGCTGATCAGCACCATGCGGGTTCGCGATACGTGGTCAGCGATCCATCCGACTATCGGCGATCCGAGCGCATAGCTCCACAGAAAAGCGGAAGCAATTGTTCCCAGCATCACATCCGAAGCGCCCAGGTCGGCTCTAAGGAGAGGAAAGACCGCCGCAATCGCCAGGCGATCACAATAGTTGAGCGCTGCGATAGGGGTCAGGACCGCGATGAGAGGCCAATTGAAAGATTTAGTTTGCATACACGGCAGGGTCCGGGTACTGGTGATATTCAGGACCTTACGCGAATCTGATTAAACTCCTCGAAGGCTTTTTGAAAACCCCGCAGGAGCAAGGCGTGATCGTTACCGGCGGTGATCAAACGCGCTCCGCGGTCGAGGGCCGACTGGGCCTGCTCCGGAGAACCGGTAGGGAGGCCCCACCACTTACCCGCTTTTTGTGCAGCCGAAGCGACGCGATCAATCGCAGATTGCACGAGGGGATGATCGAATTCAAAGGGCACTCCATAGCTAATGCTCAAATCCGCCGGCCCCACGAACAACAGATCAACACCCGGAAGCGCCGCAATCTCTTCCACACACTCAACACACTCTTTGTCCTCGACCTGCACGGCGAGAAAGACCTCATTATTAGCTTTGGATAAATATTCTCCCGCATCAGCCAGTGCGTAGTCGGCATCGGCACCCGCGCCGTCGAATCCGCGGCGTCCGAGAGGCGGGAAGCGGACCCATTCAACCCATTGTCGTGCTTCCGCGACACTCAAAACATGCGGAACCATGATGCCGTTTGCGCCAAATTCCAGCGCCCGCATGGGGCTGGTGTACCCGGTCTTGAGCACGCGCACCATGAGGTCTATGCCTGTCGCGCGGCAGGCGAGCGAAATGCCGTCAATTTTATCGAACCCAAACGCCCTGTGCTCCATATCAAACCAGATCACGTCAAAACCAATATGGCCAATCATCTCGGACAACCAGGGTTCTGTGACCCGATTCACGGCGGCGGTGATGATAAAATCGCCGGCCCTTAATTTTTGAAGAACTCTGCTTGGGGTCATTATATTTGCTCGATTTAATGCGATTGAAAAATTCGATTTAAGGAGTGGAACAATTTGCAGAAATAATTAAAACAGCAATTATTTTGAAAGTAAAGAATTATTCTTGAAAATTCTCTTGACATATATCACCAAGACTTTTATTTTTCAATTCGTTCTAAAACTACAAATAAAGGCGGCGTCGCTGACGCGCCGCACGCCAGCTTCGCGGGCGGGGTATTGACCCCGCCCTTGACCAGAGGGAACATCGTTCCCTCTGGACTCCCATAATTTTTTATTCGGCGACCCCGC
>Ga0183260_10004631_pt1 | contig 10884 bp, 11 predicted proteins | sample AntDrymUQ4972206_2_FD_129768 | JGI IMG/M metagenome (GOLD analysis project Ga0183260, IMG submission 129768) | Polar desert sand microbial communities from Dry Valleys, Antarctica - metaG UQ497 (22.06) (version 2) (version 2) | ecosystem: Environmental > Terrestrial > Soil > Desert | place...
ACAGCTGCTGGACGCCCTCGAAGACCACGATCGAGGCGCCCATCACGGCGGGCACGATCGAGGGAGCGTCGGCCGCCGCCGCCACCGGGATCGCCGGGGCGATGACGATCGGCGACACCTTGAGGCGCTGGTAGGCGCGCTTCATGCGGCCGCTGTTGCGGTCGTACCAGTCGAGCTGGTCCTCCAGGCGGTCCCACGGGGTCGGGGCGTCGTGGCTTTCGGGCGCCGGCCGGGCGGCCGGCTGGTCCTCGCTGCCCGATGCGACGCCGATGGCCATGGGAAGGTCCTCCGGGCGCTGTCCTACCGGCGCGGCGCGCAGGCTGTCAAGCCCGCGGCTGGGAGGACCCGCGGGCCGGTGCGGGGCCTGGTCCGCACCATGACCGGTCACACTCCCCCGGATCATGCCGAGCTACTGGCTGAAGGCCATCGGCCACGCCCGCGGCCCGCTGGCCGAGGACTGGCTGGACTCCCGCGCCGCGCTGCTGCGCAGCACGGGCTTCCCGCGACGGCCGCGGATGGAGCCCGGTGACCGGCTGGTGCTCTACGCCTCGGTGTGGCGGCGGGTGTTCGCGATCGCCGAGGTCGTGGGCCCGCCCGAGCCGCGCGAGCATCCCCGCTGGCCCTGGACCGTGGCGATCGAGGCGCTGCTGGTGGTGCCCGTGCTCGACGCGGCGCCGCCCGTGGAGGCGATCGGCGTGGCGGCGCGCTCGATGAGCCAGCAGTCGCACATCCGCATCGGCGCCGAGCACTACGCGCGCGCGGTCGAGGCGCTCGCCTCGGTGGCCGCCCTGCCGGACCGGCGCGGTTAGGCTCCGCGATCGTCGACCTCGCCGGCACCCGGCGGACGTCGCCGCACTCGTGCGCTACCGCCGCATGCTCGGCGGCGCCATGCGCCAGGCCGGCGTGCGTTGCACTCGAGAGACCGGCCGGCGGCGCCGTCAGGCTAGGACGCAGAGCCCAGCCGCGCCTCGGCGAGCTCGATCCCGCCCTGGAGGTCTCCGGCGGAGACGACGCGGCCGAGGTCGATGCCGACGGTGACGAGCGTCTGGGCGATCTCGGCGGAGAGGCCGCTGATGATCACCTCGGCGCCCATCATGCGCGCGCTGGTCACCGCGGCGATGAGCTGGTTGGCGGCGAGCGTGTCGATCTCGGGCACGCCCGTGACGTCGATCACGACCGCGCGGGCGCGGCGCTTGCGGATCTGCTGCAGCAGCATCGCGCGCATCTGGTCCAGCCGCTCGCGGTCGAGCGCGCCGACGATCGGCAGGATCAGCAGGCCGGAGCTCAGCTGGAGCACGGGCGTGGAGAGCTGGCGGATCGCCTGCTGCTGGCTGGCGATCACCAGCTCGTTGGCGGAGACGAAGGCCTGGGCGAAGGCCGCCACCGCATCGTCGAGCCAGCGGTCCAGCGCCTGCACGTTGGCCAGCAGCTCGTCCGGATCGCTCGCGGCGAACACGCGATCGAGCAGGTCGGCGCGGAAGAGGTTGACCAGCTCGACCCAGGAGGCGAGCGAGATCTCCGCGGTCGCGTACCCGGCCGCCTGCGCCCGGGTGTCGTCCCAGTAGGCCTCCCACTCCCAGTCGCGCATCGCCGCGCCGAGGAGCGCCCGGTTGGCGGCGTCCTGCTCGGTGTCGACCGGCGTGTCGCGGATCAGCTGCCCGAAGGCGGGGTGGGTCGCGAGCCGCTCGCGGATCTGGAGCTGGATCTCCTCGTAGGAGGCGTCGTAGATCGCCCAGACCCGCGCCATCGCGGGCTGCACCCTGCGATCGGGCGGGTTCGGCGCGGTGGCGTCGATCACGCGGAGGTGGCCACCGTGGCGGGCGCCGCGCGGCGGCCGCGGATCAGGTCGGCCGCGCGCTCGCCGATCATGACCACCGGAGCGTTCGTGTTGCCGCCGGGGATCAGCGGCATGATCGAGGCGTCGGCGACCCGCAGGCCCTCGACGCCGCGCACGCGCAGCTGCTCGTCGACCACCGCGCCGTCGTCCGTGCCCATGCGGCACGTGCCGACCGGGTGGTAGAGCAGCTCGACCCGGCCGCGCAGGTCGGCCTCGAGGTCGTCGTCGTCCGCGACGCCGGGGCCCGGGAACAGCTCCTTGCGGAAGACGGAGCGCAGCGGCTCGGTGTGGAGGATCTCGCGCGCGATCCGCATGCCGGCCACCATCGCGGCGACGTCGGCCGGGTCGGCGAGCGAGTTGGTGAGGATGCGCGGCTTGTCGCCCGCGGCCGCCGAGCGCAGGCGCAGTCGGCCGCGGCTGCGCGGTGCGATCAGCGTCGGCCCGAGCGTGACGGCGTGGCCGTCGTACTCCTCCGCCCCGTGGTCGACGAAGTAGGCGGGCGCGAAGTGGAACTGCACGTCGGCGGCCGGCAGCCCGGGCCGGGTGCGCACGAAGGCGAACGCCTCGGCGATCGTGGAAGTCAGCGGGCCGCTGCGGCGCAGCAGCCACTCGGCCAGGTGGCGCGGGTGCTCGGCGTCCACGAGCGAGCCCTCGGAGACCTCGCAGACCACCGTGTTGAACGGGTGATCCTGCAGGTTCTCGCCGACGCCGGGCGCGTCGACGCCCACCGGCATGCCGAGCTCGCGCAGGTGGTCTCCGGGGCCGATGCCGGAGAGCATGAGCACCTGCGGGGTGCCGAACGCGCCCGCGGCGAGGATCACCTCGCGCGAGGCCTCGGCCACGCGCTCGCGGCCGAAGCGGTCGCGATAGGCGACACCGGTCGCGCGCCCGCCGGCGAGGCGCACGCGCTGCACGGTGGCGCCGGTGAGGATCGTGAGGTTCTCGCGGTCGCGGACCGGGCGCAGGTACGCGTCGTTGGTGCTCCAGCGCCGCCCCTTGCTCTGGGTCACCTGAGCGAGCGAGGCGCCGTCCTGCTCCGGCCCGTTGTAGTCGGCGATGCGCGGGATGCCCGACGCCTCGGCGGCGACGAGGAAGCGCGCGGTGAGCGGCCGCGGCGAGCGCTCGTCGACGACGCGCAGCGGCCCGCCGACGCCATGGTGCTCCGAGGCGCCGCGGCCGTTGTCCTCGGCCTTGAGGAAGTACGGGCGCACGTCGTCCCAGCCCCAGCCGGGCACGTCCCACAGGTCGTAGTCCAGCGGGCGCCCGCGCACGTAGAGCATCGCGTTCATGCCGCTGGAGCCGCCGAGCCCCTTGCCGCGCGGCAGGTACAGCGAGCGGCCGTCGCAGTGCGGCTCGGGCTCCGTCGCGTAGTCCCAGTCGAGCCGCGTGTGGAACTGCTTGGCGAAGGCGGCCGGGATCGCGATGTTGGGGTGCAGTCCGCGGCCGCCGGCCTCCAGCAGCAGCACGCTCGCGGCGCCGTCCTCGGACAGGCGGTTCGCGAGCACGCAGCCGGCCGAGCCGGCCCCGACGATGACGTAATCGGCAGAGGGCATGAGTGGCCCAAACCTACCCCGATCTCGCGCCGCCCTACACGGTGACCGGCGCCACCAGCGGGTTCCGGGGTGACCCGCTGATACGCTCCGGCCACCTCGAGGAGGGCTGATGAAGAGCCAGCAGGAGCGTCAGGCGGACCGTCATAAGGCGAAGCTGGACGAGGTCCAGCGCCAGATCGAAGCCGGTTCGCTCAAGGTCCGGCAGATGACGCCGGAGGAGCGCGAGCGCAACCAGCCACGCCCTGCGAAGCAGAAGCCGAAACGCGCCTGAGGAGCGCATCGGCCAGACTCCGCGGCATGACCCTGGTGCACACCTGCGTGCGCGTGCGCGACCCCGAGGCGTCCGTGCGCTTCTACGAGGCGCTCGGCTTCGAGCACCGCGGGCGGCTCAACTTCGAGACCGCCTACAACCTCTACATGGGCCTGCCCGGCGACCGCGACGCGCTCGAGCTGACCGTCAACCTCGGCCGCGAGGAGCCCTACGACCTCGGCGACGGCTACAACCACGTCGCGGTCACGGTCGAGGACCTCGACGCGCTGCTGGCCTCGCTCGCGGAGATCGGAGTCGAGCCCGAGGAGCCGCCGTTCCACCCGGGCGGGCGCGAGGAGTACCGGATCTGCTTCGTCGCCGATCCCGACGGCTACCGCGTCGAGCTGATCGACGGCGGCGCCTTCCCGACCCCGCAGGACCGGGATCCGGGCGCCGCGGGCAGCTAGGGTCACCGGCATGCCCGCTCCCGCGCTCGTCCTGCACGCCCTTCCGCCCTCGCATCCCTGCATGACCGCCGAGGCCGCCCTGCGGCTGAAGGGGCTCGAGTACGAGCGCCTCGACTTCACGCCGGGCGAGCACAACGCGGAGATGGAGCGCCTCTACGGCGACGGGCTCAAGACCGTGCCGGGGCTGATGATCGGCGACGAGCCGGTGCACGGCTCGCGCGCGATCCTCGAGCGCCTGGAGCAGCTCGAGCCCGAGCCGGCGCTGTACCCGGACGCGATCGCCGGCGCCGTCCGCGAGGCCGAGCGCTGGGGCGACGGCGAGCTGCAGGACCTCGGGCGCCGGCTGCCGTGGGGCGCGCTGCACTTTCGCCCCGAGGCGATGGGCACCTTCGGCGGGGCGCAGGCGCTGGACCCGGCGGGCACCGACTTCGCGATGCGCTACGTCCACGCCTCCTGGAAGTACCACAAGATCTCCGCCGTCCGGCTGGCCGAGGACCTGGCCGGGCTGCCCGCCAAGCTCGACCACGTCGACGCGCTGGCGGCCGACGGCGTGATCGGCGGCGCCTCGCCGACCGCCGCCGACCTGCAGATCGGCGCGACGGTGCGCGTGCTGCTCGTCGTCGGCGACCTGCGCCCCCTGATCGAGGGCCGCCCGGCGGAGCAGGTCGCCCGCCGCTGGTTCCCGGACTACACCGGCGACGTCCCCGCCGGGGCGTTTCCGGCGGGCTGGGTGCCGCAGCGCTGACGCGACGGGCATGACCGCCGCGCCGCGGCGATGCGGCGCCTCACCCGAGCTTGAAGGGATCCCGGCTCGCGCCCCCGAGCTCGACCCAGACCGTCTTGACCTGCGTGTACTCGCGCACCGCCTCGCTGCCGTTCTCGCGGCCCATGCCGCTGGCCTTGAAGCCGCCGAACGGCGCCATCGGGCCGACGCTGCGGTAGGCGTTGATCCAGACCGTGCCGGCGCGGATGGCGTGGGCGACGCGATGGGCGCGGCGCACATCGGTGGTCCAGACCCCGGCCGCGAGGCCGAACTCGGTGTCGTTGGCCAGCCGGACGGCCTCCGCCTCGTCACGGAACGGCGTCACCGCCAGCACCGGGCCGAAGACCTCCTCGCGGCAGATCGACATCTCGGGGCTCACCCCCGCGAAGACCGTCGGCTCGATGAAGAAGCCGTCGCGGAGCGCGTCGGCGTCCGGGCGCCGCCCGCCCGCCACCAGCCGGGCGCCCTCGGCCTCGGCTGCCGCGATCCGGCGGCGGACCTCCGCCAGATGACCCTCGAAGGCGACGGGGCCCATCTCGGTCTCCGGCTCCATCGGATCGCCCATCCGCACCGCCCGCGCCCGCGCGCTCACGCGCTCGAGCACCTCGTCGTGCACGTCCTGCTGGACGAGCAGCCGCGAGCCGGCCATGCAGGTCTGCCCCGTCGCGGCGAAGATGCCCGCCACGACGCCGTCGACCGCGGCGTCCAGGTCGGCGTCCGCGAAGACGACGTTCGGCGACTTGCCGCCCAGCTCGAGGCTGACCTGCGCGATGTGGTCCGCCGCGCCGCGCATCACCGACGAGCCCGTCGCCGTCGAGCCGGTGAACGCGATCTTGTCGACCTCGGGATGGGCGACCAGCGGTGCGCCGGCCTCCTCGCCGAAGCCGGTCACGACGTTGACCACGCCGGGCGGGAAGCCCGCCTCCTGCACCAGCCGCGCGAACTCGAGCGTGGAGGCCGGGGCCTGCTCGGCCGGCTTGACCACCACGGTGCAGCCTGCCGCCAGCGCGGGCGCCAGCTTCCACGTCAGCAGCAGCACGGGCGAGTTCCACGGCGTGATCGCCGCCACGACCCCGACAGGCTCGCGGATCGTGTAGATGAGCCAGTCGGCCGTCGCCCCGGGGATCGTCTCGCCGTGGAGCTTGTCCGCGGCACCGGCCCAGTAGTGGAAGTAGTCGGGCAGCCCGCGCAGCTGGCCCTGCATCTCGCGGATCAGCTTCCCGTTGTCGGTCGTCTCGACCTCCGCGATCGCGTCCGCTCGCTCGGCCACGAGGTCGGCGAGCCTGCGCAGCAGCCGCGCGCGCTCCCTGCCGGGCGCGCGCCGCCAGCGCCCTTCGTCGAACGCCCTCCGCGCGGCCGCCACCGCGGCGTCGACGTCCGCCGGGCCCGCGCGCGGGATCAGCGCCCACGGGCGGCCGGTGAACGGATCGACCGTCTCGAACGTCTCTCCCGAGCGCGCCGGCACCCACTCGCCGTCGACGAGCATCTCGTAGCGGCGCAGATCGCCGGGGCTGCGCCGCGCGCCGGGGGACGCGGCAGAGGCGGTCATCTCAGATCGGCGAGGACGGCCGCGCCAGCCCCTCCGCGAGGTCGCCGAAGCCGGGGGCGATGATGGCGCCGGGCTGGGCGAGCAGCTGCTCGGCCACGACGGCCTCCGTGGTCAGCAGCAGCGCGGCCACCGCGGCGGCGTTCTCGATCGTGAGCCGTGTGACGCGCACCGGGTCGATCACGCCGCCCTCGACGAGGTCGCCGAACTCGCCGGTGAGCGCGTTCAGGCCGCCGCCCTCGGGCATCGCGCGGACCTGGTCGATCGCGGCGCGCCCGTCGTAGCCGGCGTTGGTCGCGATCCAGAACAGCGGCTCGGAGAGCACCCCCCGCACGAGGTCGGCGCCCGTCGCGTAGTCGCCCTCGAGCTCGAGGTCCTCGAGCGCGCGCTCGGCCCGCAGCAGCGCCGTGCCGCCGCCCGGCACGATCCCTTCCGACACCGCGGCGCGGGTGGCCGCGAGGGCCCCCTCGGTGCGGTGGCGCATCTCGTCGAGCACGACCTCGGTGGCGGCGCCCACGTTGATGACGGCGAGCTTGCTGGAGAGCTTGGCCAGCCGCTCGCGGGCGACCTCGCGATCCTGCTCGTGCGGCGCGCGCTCGGTCTCGTTGCGGATCTGCGACAGCCGCGCCTCGACGGCCTCGGGCGTGCCGGCGCCCTCGATGAACGTGCACGAGTGCTCCGTGACGATCACGCGCCGGGCCGAGCCGAGGTACTCCCGCTTGACGTTCTCGAGCGTGAGCCCGGCCTCCTCGGTGATGACCTCGCCGCCCGTGAACGCCGCCAGGTCGGTGAGGTGGGCGATCCGCCGGTGCCCGAAGCCGGGGGCGCGGACGGCGACCGCCTCCAGCGTGCCGTGCTGCACGTTGTGCACGAGCATGCCGAGCGCCGCGCCCTCGACCTTCTCGGACAGGATCACGAGCGGCCGCGGCTGCTTCATCACCTGGTCGAGCAGCGGCATCAGGTCGGGCACCGCCGAGATCGGCTTGGTGGTCATGAAGATGTAGGGGTCCTCGTAGACCGTCTCCATGCGCGTCTGGTCCGTGGCCATGTAGGGCGAGATGAACCCGTTCTCGACGACCATGCCCTCGACGAAGCCGACGGAGAGGCCGGGCAGCGGGTTCTCCTCGACGGTGACCACGCCGTCCTCGCCGACGCGGTCGAGCGCCTCCGCGACCGCCTCGCCGATGCGCTCGTCCTCCTTGGCGGCGATCGTCGCCACGTGGCGCAGGTCGTCGCGGCCGGACACCGGGCGGGCCTGGCGGCGCAGGTCCGCGACCACGCGCTCGGTCGCGAGCTCGATGCCGCGGCGCAGCAGCATCGGGTTGGCGCCCTCCTCGATCGTGCGCATGCCCTCGCGCACGATCCCCTGGGCGAGCACCGTCGCGGTCGTCGTGCCGTCTCCCGTGTCGTCGCTCGTCTTGGTCGCGACCTCGCGCACGAGCTGCGCGCCCATGTTCTTGAACGGGTCGGAGAGCTCGATCTCGCGGGCGATGCTCACGCCGTCGTTGGTGATCGTCGGCACGCCCGTCATCCGCTCGAGCACCACGTTGCGGCCCTTCGGGCCGAGCGTCACCTTGACCGCGTCGGCCAGCTCGTCGACGCCCGCCTGCAGCATCCGGCGTGCGTCCTGGTTGAAGTACAGGATCTTGCCCATGTGGTGGTGCCCCCTACGCGCCGGCCGGGATCAGGATGCCGCGCCCCTGGAGACGGCCGTTGTCCAGGTCGGCCATCGCGTCGTTGATCGCGTCCAGCGGGTAGGTGCTCGTGTGCAGCGTGACCTGGCCCTGCGCCGTGAGCGTCATCAGGTCCTGCAGGTCGATGTAGGTCCCGACGAGGTTGCCGATGAAGGAGATCTCGCGCGAGATCACGTCGATCGTCGGGATGTCGATGTTCTGCCCGTAGCCGATGACGTAGTAGAAGCCGCCGTCCTGGATCATCGCGACGCCGTCCTCGACCGCGCCCTTCTCTCCGACGAAGTCGATGATCGCCTCGGCGCCCATCCCATCCGTGAGCTCCTGGACGGCCTCGACGTGCTTGCCGTTCTCGACCTTCACGGTGTGGTCGGCGCCCAGTTCCTTCGCCAGCGCGAGCGCCTTCTCGTTCGGGTCGACGACGATGATCTCGCACGGCGTGTAGGCCTTCAGGCACTGGATGCCGATGTGGCCCAGGCCGCCCGCGCCGATCACGACCGCCTTCGTGCCGGCCCCGAGCACTCCGATCGCCTTCTTGACCGCGTGGATGGCGGTCAGCCCGGCGTCGGCCAGCGCCGCGATGTCCTTCGGGTGCAGCGACGGGTCGAGCTTGACCACCGAGCGCGCGCTGGTGAGCAGGTACTCGGCGAAGCCGCCGTCGCGGTCGATGCCGGGGAAGGAGCCGTTGACGCAGTGCATGTCGTCACCGCGCCGGCACGGCCGGCACAGCCCGCAGGAGATGAACGGGTGCACGATGACCGTCTCGCCGACCTCGACGTTGCTGACGCCCGAGCCCACCTCGTGGACCCAGCCGGCGTTCTCGTGGCCCGGCGTGTAGGGCAGGGGCACCTGGGACTTCTCGGCCCACTGGCCCTCCTGGATGTGCAGGTCGGTGCGGCACAGGCCGGCCGCGCCGATCTTGACCACGACGTCGAAGGGCCCGGTGGCCTTGGGCTCGTCGACCTCCTCGACCTTCAGCGACTGGTGATACTCGTGCAGCCTGGCGGCGATCACGCTGCCACCTCCACTGGGTCGGGGATGTCATAGCGGATGCGCAGCAGGTCGCGGCAGATGCCGCCGTTGGTCTCCAGGCTCGTCCGCACGAGCCTCGCGATGCGCAGCCAGTGGCGCAGGTCGGCGGCGGCGATCGGCTCGCCGTCGGGCAGCACGAACGCCGGCGCGCCGCCGTCCGCCGGGATGCCCAGGTGCTCGCGCAGCTCGAGGCAGCGGTGCGCCTCCGGGTCGTCGGGCAGGTCGGCCACCCGGCGGGCGGTCACCTGCTCGGGCGTCGCGCCGCCGGCCAGCAGTGCCTCGCACAGCCGGGACTGGCGCGCGACGAGGGCCTTGCGGTGGAACAGCTCGCGCAGGGCGTCCAGCCCGCCCTCGGTCTCGCCCGGGAAGGCGTCCGCGAACTCCCCGCCGCGCCCGACGGCGGCGTTGATCTCCTCGCCGGTGTAGTGGTCCTCGAGGACGACCGTGACCTCGCCGACCCCCGGCAGCCGGCGCACGGCGTTGCGTGCGTCGGCGGCCATGAGGTAGGCGAAGTTCGGCGCGCACTGCGGCGTCGGCAGCCGGAGCCGGACGTCGACGTCCCCGCCGGGCGACACGTCGCAGGAGCTGATGAACTCCAGCGACGTGATCGGCTCGTCGAGCTCGGGGTCGTAGACCGTCCCGAGCGCATCGAGGACGTGCGCGCGGTCCGTCACGCGGCGCCTTCGACCAGCTCGGCGTCGTCGCGGGCGGCCGGGGTCCCCGCGTCGTCGGGGAGCCGGAGCTCCGGCGGGACATCGACGCCGTAGAGCTTGGCGGCGTTGAGGCCCAGGATCTTCTTCTTCGACGCCGTGGTGTACGCCGGGTAATCGGAGAACGTCTCGTCCGGGTAGTTCCAGTCGACCAGTCCCTCGACCTGCCACTTGGGCTCCCAGATGCCGTAGTCGCTGCCGAACAGCATCTTGTCCTCGCCGACCCAGAACAGCAGCTCGCCCATGACCTTGGCGAAGAAGCGCGGGCGGGCGTGCATGAGCCCTCCGGTGACGACCGAGAGGCCCGCATAGACGTTGGGCTCCTGCGTCGCCATGAAGCAGAAGTCCTCGATCCGCGGCAGGCCGACGTGCTCGACGATGAAGTTGAGCTCCGGGAAGCTCGTCGCCGCGACGTCGATGTCCTTGGGGTCAAAGGCGTCCTTGTCGAGCGGCCAGATCGTCGGGCCCTTGTGGACGTGGATGTTCTTGATGCCCAGCTCCTGGCACTTCTCGAGGAAGGGCTGGGCCTCCGGGTCCTTCAGCGACCAGCCGCGTGAGCCGTTGTGCCACTCGGCCGTGTAGAGCTTCACGCCCTTCAGGCTGTAGCGCTGCGCGTCCTGCTCGAGCTGCCGCAGGCCGGCCTCCCCGTCACGCGGGTCCCAGCGGCCGTTGGTGATCAGCTTGCCCGGGTGCTTGTCCGCCAGCCGGGCGTTGCGCTCGGTGGTGTTGAAGCCCTCGGTGTACCACTCCTTCAGGTAGGTCGACTCGAACACGCCGACGTCGACGTGGCCCTCCTCGAAGACGTCCTTGACGAAGTCCTCCTCGGAGTACTTCTGGAACTTCTCGATCGGCCAGTGCGTGTCGGGCGGCCCGAGCGACTGGTAGGCGTGGAAGCACTCGATCCAGCCCTTGGCGTACTGCTCGTGGCCCTTCACCCAATTCTCGGGACTGGCGTCCCAGAAGTGGATGTGGCTGTCCATCACGAAGTACTGCTCTCCGTCGTGCTCGTACATGGCTACTTCACAACCTCCTGCA
>Ga0183260_10004632_pt1 | contig 10880 bp, 11 predicted proteins | sample AntDrymUQ4972206_2_FD_129768 | JGI IMG/M metagenome (GOLD analysis project Ga0183260, IMG submission 129768) | Polar desert sand microbial communities from Dry Valleys, Antarctica - metaG UQ497 (22.06) (version 2) (version 2) | ecosystem: Environmental > Terrestrial > Soil > Desert | place...
CGCGTTCCCGCGCTTCGTCCATTCCTACAATCACCGCCGTCCCCACGGCGAGCTCGGAGGGCTGACACCGATGCAACGACTCCTCGCGGACGTCAACAACGTCCGTGGGCAGCACACCTAGTCGGGCGTTTGCCTCTCCACGCGGCCGCCTCGCATCACGAGCTTGATGCTCGAGGCATCCTGCATGACCCGGATGTCGTCGAGCGGACTTGGTCCGACAGCAATGATGTCGGCGGCCTTGCCGACCTCCAGCGTGCCTGTCTCCGTATCGAGACCGAGTGCCTGGGAGGAAACGCGCGTCGCGGCATTGATCGCCTCGACCGGCGTAAAGCCGTGGCGCACGAGCATCTCCAGCTCGACCGAGTTCTGGCCGTTCGGATATCGGTTGCCGACGTCACCACCCATAGCGATCGGCAGGCCCGCCTCGTGGGCCATCTCGAGGCTGCGGATCCACGCCGGTGCGGAACGTTCGACTTCCGCGATGATCGAGTCCTTCACACCGATCTTCCGTCCCTGCTCCGTATAGCTGTACAGGTTGCTGATCGTCGGCACGAGGATTGTCCGCCCTTGGCGTAGGAGCTCGATCGACTCTTCGTCCAGCTCGCTTCCGTGTTCGAGGGTGTCGACGCCGCCGCGCAGCGCATTCAGGATCCCTGCGCGACTCTGCGCGTGGGCCGCGACGCGCTTGCCGTAGCGGTGCGCTTCCCGGACGCCTGCCGCTATCTCCTCCTCCGACATCGTCGACATGGACATCCCACCCGCGCGGCTGATCGCGTGGCCCGTGGCGTCGAACTTGACGATGTCGACGCCCATCTTCACGAGCTTCCGGACCGCCTTGCGGACCTCATCGACGCCATCGGCCACGAGTCCGAGGGACTGCGTCGTTGACACCCAGGAAGGGAGGAAGTCCGCGAGCCCTCCAGTGGTCGTGATGATCGGTCCCCCCGCGAGGATCCGGGGGCCGGAGATGATCCCGTCGGCGATCGCATCGCGGACCGCGCACGCGATCGCTCCTCGGCTGCCCACATCCCGAATCGTGGTGTAGCCCATGAACAGAATCGTTCGCGCATTCGCGACGGCGGTGATCGTCGCCCGCTCGAGCGAGTGCCTGGACTCGAGATCGAGCAGGCTGAGGTGCACGGCGAACGATATGTGCGTGTGACAATCGATAAGGCCGGGCATGATCACTGCGCCGTGCGTGTCGATCGTCTCGAGGCCGGCTCCGCCGGCGGGGGCGCTCGCGCTCTTGCCGACCCACGAGATACGACTGTCGCTGACAACGACCGCCCCGTCCGCGATCGGCGCATCGGCGATGCCGTCGAGCAACGGACCGCCTCGAACGACGAGCGTCCTGGTCACGTGCGACTGCCCCGGTGTCCAGCCTCGAGCCGCTGCTCGGCCGCGAGCAGGGGGGAGAACAGGTCGCTCTCGAGCGCGAGGTACTTCGAGAGCTCGAGCAGCTCGCTCCGCGCCGCCAGACTGACGACGCGGTCGGGCACGAGGCCCCTGGTGGAGCCCTGCGTGCGCAGGACCTCGAGCACGTCCTGCATCGCGCGGATGGCGCCCCGCTGGAGAGTCCCGGAATACGAGATGAGCTTGAATCCCATCTCGAAGAGCTGGGCGACGGGAAGCGCGAGGCGACCATCGTCATCGGCGATATTCGCCTGTAATGGCTTGGGTGCCTCTTGACCCACGCGGCGGAGTTCATCAACGCTGGCGAGTCCCTCGATGAACACGACATCCGCGCCGGCGTTGCGGTAGCTCGCCGCTCGGGCGATCGCCTCGTCCAGTCCGTGGACCGTCCTGGCGTCCGTACGCGCAATGACGATGAAGTCCTCGTCGCGGCGCGATCGGCACGCCGCGCGGATCTTCACGATCATCTCGTCTGCCGGTATGACCTGGATGCCGTCGAAGTGACCGCAGCGTGGAGGGAAGGTCTGATCCTCGATGAAGATGCCCGCAAGTCCGGCGCGTTCGAACTCGTCGACCGCACGGGTCACATTGACCGCGTTGCCATATCCCGCCCCTGCGTCCACGATGACGGGGATGTCGACCGCGCGTGCGATGTTGCGGGCTTGAGTGAGCACCTCCGGCATTGACTCGAGGCCCACGTCCGGAAAGCCGAGGATGCTGGCCGTGACCGACGATCCACTGATGAACGCGCAGTCGAATCCGGCGCGCTGCACAATCTTGGCCGAGATGCAGTCGTAGACGCCGGGGCTGACGAGCGGTGCGTCACGCTGCAGCAAGGCACGAATTCCCGGTCGTCGGGCGCCCGGCACCACGATCACGACTATAGGGGGAGGGGCGTAGCGCCGTGTACACGCTGGAGGGAATGACCGCGATCGTCACAGGCGGAGCGTCCGGGATAGGCGCGGGCATCGTCACCGAGCTTGCGCGACACGGCGCTCGCGTGCTTGTCGTGGACCTCGACCTCTCGCGCGCCGAGGGCGTTGCTCGGACGAGCGGCGCCGGCACCGCACCCTTTCGCGCCAACGTGACTCGGTCCGACGAAGTCGACGCCGCTGTCGCGGAGGCGCGGCGTCTTTTCGACCGCATCGATATCCTGGTGAACGTCGCAGGCGGCTCGCTCGTGCGAGAGGTCAGGCACATGCTGGAATCCGAGTGGCAGGACATGATCGACCTGAATCTGAAGAGCGTCTTCCTCTGCTGTCGAGCCGCGATCCCAATCATGGATACGCAGGGAAGCGGGCGTATCGTAAACGTCGCGTCGAATCTCTCTGTGACCGGTGGCGCGGGACGGGCCCATTACGCGGCCGCCAAGGCGGGGGTCATTGCGCTCACCAAGTCGCTCGCGCTGGAGCTTGCAACCTCCAACATCACCGTGAACGCCGTCGCGCCGGGACCGACGGAGTCGCCGCGGGTCAGGCCCTTGTTCTCGGATGAAGAGTGGGCGGCTCTTGAGCGCTCGATCCCGATGGGACGCGTGGGTCAGCCGGTCGATGTGGCTCGCGTCGTCACGTTCCTTGCGTCGGACGCCGCCGCCTACGTGACCGGACAGACTATCCACGTCAACGGCGGCTTCGTCATGCCCTGACATCGATTCCGATGCTCGATCGCCATATGACTAGGACTCCTCGAACAGCCTCACGACATCATCTAGCACCGGCGCCATGAACTCAAGGACCGTAGACGGTTCAAGCGCCTTCGCCGTGTGACGCATGCCCTTCGGGTGCACCCAGGCCGACCCCGGACCGAGGATGTGGAGCTCATCTCCGATCCGCATCTCAAGCTTTCCCGAGATCACATAGCCGATGCTTTCGTTGAAGGGTTGGACGTCATCTGGATTGTCGAAGCCGACGTCCAGCTTGAAGAAGTTGAGCATGGCCTCTTCGCCCTTCACAAGTATCGTGATCTCGGAGTCTCCAGTACGTTGCGCACCGTCCCGTTTGCCCGGCCGAAGCTTGTGTCTCCGATCTTCATAGCTTGCGACGAACATCGATCACCTCCGCACGAGATCCGACTCACGATAGTCGCCTGCCGACAGCGGCTCGGCCGCGTTGACTTCTCCGCCGCCAGTGCGCGACTCTTCCGCATGTAATGACTTCATCTCGGCGGCGTGGGCGATCATGTCGCTGAGCGTGTCACCGGTCCGTGCGCCGCGCCGATCGAGCTTCGGGCGCAGGCTCGCGGTGTTCGCGCTACGTCGCATCCTGATCATCCCGCTATCGCTCCTGATCGTCGTTACCGTCGCGTTCGGACTTGTCGCCTTGATGCCGGGCGATCCAGCTGCGGAGATTCTCGGCCAGTTCGCCACGCCCGCGGAAACTGAACGCATCCGCCGTGAGCTCGGTCTCGACAAGCCGCTCCCGGTCCGCTACGTCGACTACATCGCGGCCGTCGCGCGCGGCGACCTCGGCACGTCATTCTTCAGCGGACGCGGAATCGCGGCCGAGATCGCAACGTACCTGCCAAACACGATCGAGCTCATCGTGCTGTCGCTGGGCCTCGCGACAGGGCTGGGACTCCTTGTTGGAACGATCGGCGCGTATTTTCGTGGGCAGCTCCCAGACCGGATCGGTCGCGTATTAATCACCGCGTTCCAGTCCATCCCTGACTTCCTCCTCGGCCTCGTCTTGATCTTCATCCTGTTCTATCTGTGGCGGGTCGTTCCGCCCCCCGTCGGCCGCCTCTCTCTAGTCGACGCGCGACCCGTGCCGATCACGAACTTTCTGCTCGTCGACACACTCTTGCGTGGCGACATCGCGTTATTCGCGTCCGCGCTCAAGCATGCTTTCCTCCCTGTCCTGACGCTCGGGCTGGTCTATTCCGCATATCTAGCAAAGACCGCGCGAGCCACGATGGCCGCGTCCCTCACGTCCGCCCAGGTCGAATTTGCGCGAGCGTGCGGCCTGCCCGAACGTCAGGTGCTCTGGTACGCCTTCACCACCGCGATGCCTCCGATCCTCACCTACGGCGCGATCCTCTTCGGCGCATTGGTCGGCGGTGCCGCAATCGTGGAGATCGTGTTCTCCTGGCAGGGCCTCGGGAGCTGGGCGCTCACGGCGATCCTGAAGCGGGACGTACCGGCGATCCAAGGGTTCATCATCGTTGCAGGGCTCGCGACACTGCTCGTGTATCTCGTGCTCGACTTGGTGGTGATGGTTATCGACCCGCGGATCCGGGTCGACTGAGGTGCCCACCACCCACTCGATCGCCCTGTTCGGGCGTCATCGCGGGCTCGTATTCGGGGGGGCCGCCATCGTGGTCATGCTGCTCGCGGCGTTCTTCGCGCCGCTGCCGTATGACCCTGTCCGCCCGAGTGCCGACATCCTTAATCCACCGAGCCTCGAGCATCCGTTCGGGACGGACCGCTCTGGCTTCGACGTGATGTCGCGGACGATCGTGTCCGCGGGACGAGACCTCCCACTCGCCCTCGCGGGTACTTTGGTCTCCGTGCTGATCGGCGTACCACTTGGCCTCGTCGCGAGCGGAAAGGGGAAGTCCGGCGAGCGCACGATGCGCGCGCTCGACGCGTTCCAGGCGTTCCCTCTGCTCGTACTCGCCATCGCCGTAGTCACGTTGACCGGCAACCGCCTCGAGAACGTGATTTTGGCCATTGCAATCATCAACGTGCCCCGATTCATGCGTCTGGTGCGGAGCGAGGTCCTCCCGATGCGCGAAAGCCGCTTCGTCGAGGCGGCACTGGCGATCGGAGCGTCGCCGATACGCATGATGTTCCGCCACCTGCTCCCCAACGTCACGTCGATTATCTTGGTGCAATGTTCACTCAGCGTGGCCAACGCGATCGTCGTGATCGCATCGCTGAGCTTTCTGGGGATCGGCGTGTCCCCGCCCGAGGCGACGTGGGGGGCGATGATTCAGTCCGGAGCGCCGAATATGAGCACTGGCCAGTGGTGGGTCGTTGCGTTTCCCGGCGTCGCCGTGTTCCTCGCGGTCGCGTGCCTGAACATGATCGCCGACGGGCTGAGTGATGTGACGCGCGTGGTCACGCGCGCATGAGCACGAGCACCGCGCCGTCAGTGATCCTGTCCGTGCGCGACATCGAGACGCAGTTCGCAACCCAGCGCGGGACGGTATTTGCCGTCAACCGAGTGTCGTTCGACGTGACCGACGGCGAGATCGTCGGGCTCGTCGGCGAGAGCGGGAGCGGGAAGTCGGTGACGGTCCGTTCAGTGCTGCGTCTGATCCGGCCACCCGGCAGGATCACCGGGGGATCCGCCGAGTTCGAAGGTACGGATCTCCATGCCCTGAGTGAGTCGCGCCTGCGCCAGATTCGCGGGTCCGGCATCGGGTTTGTCAGCCAGAACCCATTCGGCTCGCTCAACCCAATCCTGCCGATCGAGCGTCAGTTCCATAACGTTATCCGGGCGCATCGAAGGACGACTCGCGCGGAATCTCGACGCGTCGCGCTCCAGGCGCTCCAGTCGGTCGGAATTGCAGGACCCGATCGGGTTCTGGGCGGGTACGCGCACGAGCTGAGCGGTGGCATGGCGCAGCGCGTCGTCATCGGAATCGCGCTCGTTCTGCGCCCTCGCCTCCTGATCGCAGATGAGCCGACGACAGCGCTCGACGTAACGGTTCAGCGCCAGATTCTGGATCTCATCCGGGATCTCGCTCGTGAACGGAGGATGGCCGTCCTTCTGGTCACGCACGATCTCGGCGTTGTCGCTCAGTATTGCCAGCGCGTGGTCGTCATGTACGCAGGCAAGGTCGTGGAGGAGGGTCCGGTCCGGCGAGTCTTCAAGACACCGGCGCACCTTTACACGCGTGCTCTGCTGGATGCGATTCCTCGTGCCGGAAAGCCAGTTGTCGGAGTGAGCGCGGGACCGCGAGGCTCGATCGAGTATCCGACCTTATGAGAGTACCGGGAGCGATGCTCCTTCGCCTTGGCACTTTTGCGCGACCGTGGCGCCGACGCTTCGCGTCGGGGGCGATCAGCGGTCCGTGAGCTGCCGTATGGATCTCGAGCCGCCGAATGCCGCTGATTAGCCTTCGGCATCTCACGAAGACATTCGTCGGGCGGTCGGGTGCTCCCGTCCACGCGGTGAACGATGTCTCGCTCGACGTTGGGCCGGCGGAGACGGTCGGACTGATCGGCGAGAGCGGCTCGGGTAAGTCGACCGTCGGGCGGCTCGCTCTCGGACTGATCTCCCCGGATTCCGGCGACGTCATCTTCGAAGGCGTCGCCCTCTCGCGCCTGCGTCCGCGCGCGATGCGAGCACTCCGCAGCCGCATCCAGGTCGTGTTCCAGGAGCCGTATGAATCGCTCAATCCACAGATGTCCGTTGCGCAGACGGTCGAGGAGCCACTCATCATCCATGAGCGCGCCCTGACACGTGTCCAGCGCCGCCGGCGCGTCCAGCAGACGCTAGAGGAAGTGGGCCTGGCGGCGGACCACGCGACACGTTACCCGTCCGCGCTTAGCGGCGGTCAGCAGCAGCGGGTCGGAATAGCCCGCGCGATCGTGACCCGGCCGCGATTCGTCGTGCTCGATGAGCCGACGTCGTCGCTGGACCTGTCGGTCCGCGGGCAGATTTTGGGTCTTCTTGTCGAGCTGCAGCGGGAGCTGGGTTTGGGCTACCTATTCATCTCGCACGACATCTCGACCGTTCGCCACCTGAGCCACCGGGTCGCCGTAATGTACCGCGGACAGATCATCGAGGCGGGATCGACCGAGAACGTCCTTGCGGCCCCGCAGCACCCCTACACGCAGGCACTTCTATCCGCTGTGCTCTCAACCGATCCGGACGTGGATCCGCCCCAGATACCGCTGCGCGGAGAGATCCCGAGCCCGACCACGCTGCCTCCCGGCTGCTATCTCCACGGGCGGTGTCCCATTCAGATCCCCGAGTGCGCGATAGCGCCGGTACCGCTGCACTCCAGCGGACCGGATCACAGCGTGGCGTGTATCAGGGTGCCCGCCGCTGCGGGCGACGCGCCGCTCTAGCGCGGATGTTCGTTGCGGGTGCCCTGAGCGGGCCATCGCAGGCCCGCTCAGAAATCCTCGCGTCGTTATCGCTTGATGATGTTCGACACCAACACTTCGCCATGCGGGGCAGCCTGGTAGCCCGAGATGTTAGAGCGGAAGGCGTTGAGGTACGGCGTATCCACGAGGTAGATGACCGGCTGGTCATCCATCATGATCTTGTCGAGTCGCAGCAAGAGCTTGTCACGCTCCGGCCCAGGCCCGAGAAGGGCCATGTCGTTGACCAGCTTGTCGTACGCCGGGTTGGCGTAACCCTGCACGTTGGCCGACGCGCCGATCTTGTTGTACGTACTCGCCGAGTACTGCGGGTCCGCGATGGCTGGCGAGTCGATTTGGAGAATCAGCTCGAACTGACCAGCGCGGAAGCGCGTGTTGAAGTCGGTAGCGCTTGCGATTGTCTCGATTTTCAGTCGCAAGCCGATTTTCGCTAGCTGGTCGCGGATCAGGATTGCCGAGGCTTCTGCGTACGGTCCCGGGATCGCGGCGTTGATGGTGAGCGTCGCATCGAGCCCATTCGGATAACCGGCTTCGGCCAGCAGCGCCTTCGCCCGCAGTGCGTCATATGTGTACTTCTCACCGGATGAAGGAGCGTTGTAGGTGGCCGGCCAACCCGTCTGGGAGGGCGTCCCAAAGCCACGGTAGATCGACCTCGCCAACTCCGCGCGGTCGATGCCCAGAGACACGGCCTTACGCATGCGTGGGTCGGCGAACTTCGTGTTCGAGGCTCCCTTCCATGAGGCCATGATGTAGTCGCGGTTGGCAGACTGGCACTGCAGCACTTTGACATTCGAGTTGCTTTGAAGCTGCGAGTACTCCTCGGAGTTCAGCCGTGCCGCCCAGTCGACCGTCCCGGTCGCGAGCAGCTGCAGGCGCGTGGACGACTCCGGGATGCTGCGGGTGATCAGTCGAGTGACGTTTCCGCGCTTGCCCCAATAGTTAGGGTTTGGCGTATACACGACCTCCTGGCCGGGTGTGAAGCTCTCGACCTGCCACGGCCCGAAGTTGGCCGAGTTCGTGGCCAGCCACTTGGCCGCCCAGGGGTCGTCTGCGGTCGCGTGCTTTTTCACTTCGACGCTATCGACGATTCCCATCGCGAACGGTCCGACCGTGTTGAGTGCGATATCAAGCGCCGTCGGCTGCTTGACCATAAGTTCGAAGGTCCGGTCATCGATGACCTTTATCGGATTGTCCTGGTATCGCGTGTGGCTCGTCCGCAGGGACCGAGAGATGCCGCTGAGCGCGGTGAGCCGATCAATGCTCCACGCCACATCCTGCGACGTCACGGTGTTGCCGTATTGGCTCTTCGCCGCGCGGAGGGTCACGACATATGCGGATTTGTCATCCTTGAGTTTCCAGGATTCGGCGAGCTCGCCGCGGATGTCATTGATAGTCGCCAGTTGCTCGCAGCCTTCGCCTTTGAGTCCCACGGTGTTGTAGACGACGAGCGAGGACAGCTGCCCCCAAGCCGTGAAACGCGATGCATCACCCTGGTAGATCGCGGGATCGACCGTCGTCGCGACGGCCGGAACTGCGTAGACAAATGTCGCCGGGGCGGGCGCCTGCGAGTGGGCCCCCGGCTGTTGAGTGGCGGCCGGTGCCGCCGACTGGCACGCTGACACCAGCAACGCTCCCGCCATGAGCACCGCTATTTGGGTCGACCACCGTCCTCGTTGCATCAGTTTCGCGCCCTCCCGCCGCACCACGCGCGCCTCCCCGCTGAGTGCGGTTATGGTACCGCCTCATCAATCGCACACTTCGCGAGCCATACGCCCGGCGGCGGATGCGGGCTAGCTCTCGCCAGTAGCGGCGCCCCGAATCGCAGCCCCTATGTCCGCGGCGCCCCAGGTGGTCGGAGAAGCGTCCACGAAAGCCAGTAGCCGCGCAGCCCGTTCGCCGCCAACCAGGTCGTGGATCTTGCGACGCCAGAGGCTCTCCGGCTCCGTACGACCATAGTCACCGCGCGATGTACTGCGCTCGGCCGTGAGGACGGTGCCATCTCGAAGTGTCAGCCGGAGACGCACAGGTCGGCCCGCGGGGTAGCCGCTCTCTAGCAGCGGGTCGTGGGAGACCGTCGTGCGCGACATCAGGCCGACGGTCGCGGGATCCATGAGGTCCTCGTCGGTGAAGTACCCCGCGTCAAGCGGGCCGACCGCTACGCGACGTGCCAGACAAAATGGGATGCTGAACCGGGCCGCGAGGTCCGAGCTTGGGTGTTGGTCGCCGAGTAGCGTTGCCATCCGATAGGCATGCACCTCGATCTGCTCAATGTCCTGAGAGGCGAACGATGCGTTGGCAAGCAGGTCTTCAAGCGCCTCGATGGCAGTATGCGCATGGCCACAGGCCGGGTAAAACTTGAAGTAAGACTGAAGCAGCTCAAACCCCGCGTCGGCCCAAGGCGCGCCGCCGCGGCCCGAGAAGGCGCCGAGATAGTGCCGGTCGAACGCCCCCTCCGTGCAGGTCGCACCACGGGTGACGGCTCGTGCCATTGTCACGCCTTCCTGCGCGCCGAGCGCGGCGTAGAGGTGCAGGACCGAGCTTCCGTCGAAGGCTGCACCAATGCGAGGTCGCAAAGGAAGGCTTGCTGTGGCATCGAGAAGTGTTCGCATTTGCGACTCATCAGCCTTCCAAAGCGTCGCGGCGGCGACCGCCGCTCCGAAGGTCCCGGCAGTGCCGTTCGGGTGGACTCCGTCCGGAAGCGGGCGGAGGACCAGCCCAACACGGGCTGCCACCTCGTAGCCGGCGACCACTGCGACAAGCAGGCCACAACCGCCGGCGCGCACTTCCTCGCCAACCGCGAGCGCCGCCGGCACGACGTGGATCCCGGGATGTCCTCCCGAAGTGCGGTGGCCCTCGTCCATCTGGAGCACGGTGGTCGGCAACGCATTCATGTGAGCGGCCAGTTCGGCCGCCGAATATTGCGCGCTCCCGAGGGTACTGGACGAGCCCCCGATTCCGGCGCCGCCTAAGCTCGTCAAATAGGCTCGACAGAACGGGTCAGCTGCCCCTGCGATGGCGACGGCCAGCGTGTCGATCACGACACGAATGGCTCGGTCAACGACGATGCCAGGTAGTGTCTCGAATCGGATCCCCGCAGCGGTGCGAGCGAGCTGCGAGGCGATCGAGCCCGCCGACGATATCGACCACTGGGGATTTGAATTCGAGTCAGTGTCTCGCATCGCGCGCACAGGCGCTCCCTGGCCGCGCGTGCTTGCTGTCGACGCTTGTCGGATCAAATGGGACCCGCCAGGACTCACCGGATTGCTCATCCCACCACAGTTTGATGCATCAGCGTTCCGATCCGCCATACCGAAAGAGGCCGCCCTTCCGGGCGGCCTCTCGTGAGCGTGCGGCGTGTGTCGCTAGTCCTTGACGACTGCCTTGAGATCGGCCGGACCCTCTTCGTCGAGGA
>Ga0183260_10004633_pt1 | contig 10877 bp, 10 predicted proteins | sample AntDrymUQ4972206_2_FD_129768 | JGI IMG/M metagenome (GOLD analysis project Ga0183260, IMG submission 129768) | Polar desert sand microbial communities from Dry Valleys, Antarctica - metaG UQ497 (22.06) (version 2) (version 2) | ecosystem: Environmental > Terrestrial > Soil > Desert | place...
GTCCACTCTCCAGCGGCCAACAACTCGAGCGCGACGACCGGGTTGATCGCCGTCTGCCACACGACTGCCTGCGAGCCGTACTCCCGCATCGACCATCGTTGTCGACCACGTGGTAGAGATAGGTCTTCCGCGGGTTCCCGTCCTTCCCGATTCCTGTAACGAGCGTTCCCGCGCACGTTTTTCCGGGCATGCGGTCGCCGACGTTGCCGGATGGGGAGTGCCGCCCGACGACGTCGCGGGGCGCCACCTCGGCGCCCTTCACCGAGATCGGCTCCTTCGAGTCGAGTCCGAGCTTGTGCAGCGTCTTCAGCACCTCGATGAACTCGTCGCCGAGCCCGTACTTGAAGGTGACCCGCTTGCAGTCGACCCAGCGCGGGACGAGCAGCACCTCCTCGTGCTCGACATTCACGCACTCGACCGGACCGATCCCTTCGGGGAAGTCGAACACCTCGGGCTCGGAGAACGGCGCCGTCGTGTACCAGCCACGCCCTTTCTCCCAGATCACGGGCGGGTTCAGGCACTCGGCGCGAACTGCTCGTCGCCGAGCTTCACGTAGGTCTGCTCGTGCGGATGCTCCGGATGGGGCTGCGAGAGTGACATCGCCATGTCCAGGTAGGACACGCGCGCCTCGAGGCACGCCTCGAAGATCCGCAGGTTGAACACAGGGTCGACCGCGTTCAGCACCGCGTCGGCGTGCGTCTCGCGGATCAGGCGGACGACGTCCGCCGCGCTCGACGCATCGATGCAATGGGCGCTGAAGCGTCCGTCGTCGAGGTCGGCGACCACTGCCTCGGGCCGCGCAGGGTCGAAATCCGCGAGGGCGCAGTGCTCGAAGAACGTGCGGCGGCGGGCGATCCCGGCGAAGGCGGTGCCCACGCCCCCGGTCCGACGACGAGGATTCTCACGGCAGGGCGGTTCTACCTGAGCGGGGTTTCAGGATGCGGTACGAACCGTGCATTCGACGCGATACGCTCATCCGAGATTCCGCAAACGGAGGTCGACTGTGAGCGTTTCGGTGACCCAGATGAAGCAGTTCATCGGCGGCGAGTGGGTGGAGTCGTCGAGCGGCGAGACGATGGAGGTCCTGAATCCTGCGACCGGTGAGGTCATCGCCGAGGTACCGGGCGGGACGAAAGAGGACGTCGAGGAGGCGGTCGAAGCCGCGAGGAAGGCGTGGTCCGAGTGGCGGTTCAAGACGCCGAAGGACCGGATGGAGATCCTCCTCGCTCTCGCGGACATCGTCGACGAGAACGCCGAGGAGCTCGCGCGGCTGGAGTCGCGGAACGTCGGAAAACCCTGGTGGGTGGCGAAGGACGAGCCACCGGCGATCGCAGACACCCTTCGCTTCTTCGCCGGCGCGGCCCGCAATCTCGAAGGCAAGTCCGCCGGTGAGTACGTGGAGGGGTACACCTCGATGATCCGGCGCGAGCCGCTCGGCATCGTCGCCGGCATCTGCCCCTGGAACTACCCGCTGTACATGGCGATGTGGAAGATCGGGCCGGCGCTCGCGGCCGGCAACGTCCAGATCGTCAAGCCGGCCGAGCAGACGCCGTTGACGCTGCTCCGGTTCGCCGAACTGGCGCAGGAGGTGATTCCGCCTGGGGTCCTGCAGGTTGTCACCGGCGAGGGCATTCCGGCGGGTGACGCGCTCGTCCGGCACTCGGACATCCGTCTCGTCTCGCTCACGGGCGACACGGCAACCGGGAAGATCATCGCGAAGAACGCGGCCGACACGGTCAAGCGCCTGCATCTGGAGCTCGGAGGCAAGGCGCCGATGGTCGTCCTGGACGATGCCGACCCCGCCACCGTGGCGGAGGCAATCAAGATCGGGGGGTACTTCAACTCGGGTCAGGACTGCACGGCCTCGTCTCGGATCCTCGTCAGCGAACGGATCTACGACGACGTTCTCTCGCAGACGGTGGGCGCGGTCGATGCCATGACCGTCGGCGATCCAGGGTCGGACGACGAGATCGAGATGGGCCCGGTGATCTCGCAGGAGCAGCAGCAGCGTGTGCTCGGGTTTCTCGAACGCGCGACCGATGCCAAGGCGACCATCGTCACGGGCGGCGGCACGGTCGGCGAGCGTGGCTTCTTCGTGAAGCCGACGATCGTCACCGACGTCGCCCAGGATGCCGAGATCGTCCAGAACGAGGTCTTCGGCCCGGTCGTCACCGTCCAGCCGTTCTCCGCGGACGAGGACGCTGTCGCGATGGCGAACGACGTCCGCTACGGGCTCGCCGCCTCGGTGTTCTCCGAGAACGTCGGCCGCGCGCTGAAGGTGGCCGCGCAGCTCGACTTCGGGACGGTCTGGATCAACGAGCATCTCTTCCCGCTCACGCCCGAGATGCCTCACGGCGGTTTCAAGGAATCGGGCTACGGGAAAGACATGTCGCTCTACTCGATGGAGGAGTACACGCGCATCAAGCACGTCGTCGTAAAGCTCGCGGAATGACGACCGCCGCGGCTCCTCCGGACGTCCGGCTCGAAAAGGTCGTCAAGAGGTTCGACGGGACGGGTGGCGGTCGACGGAATCTCGCTCGAGGTCCCACGCGGCTCGTTCTTCGCGCTGCTCGGCCCGTCGGGCTGCGGGAAGACAACGACCTGCGCATGATCGGCGGAGCCGACTGAAGGGCGGATCTTCCTCGGCGACCAGGACGTCGTCGGACTTCCGCCCTACAAGCGCGATGTCAACACCGTCTTCCAGAGCTATGCGCTCTTCCCGCCATAGAGGACAACGTCGGCTTCGGCCTCGAGCGAAAAGGCGTCGCGAAAGGCGAGCGCGCAGGTCGTGTCGACGAGATGCACGAGCTTGTCGGACTTTCGGGATTCGCAAAGCGGAAGCCGAAGCAACTCTCAGGCGGCCAGCAGCAGCGGGTCGCGCTGGGACGCGCGCTCGTGAACCATCCGCGAGTTCTCTTGCTAGACGAGCCGCTCGGCGCGCTCGACCTCAAGCTCCGCAAGCACATGCAGCTCGAGTTGAAAGGGATCCAGAACGAGGTCGGGATCACCGTCGTGCGCGTCACGCACGACCAGGAGGAGGCGATGACGATGGCGGACTCGATCGCGGTCATGAACCAGGGACGGATCGAGCAGCTCGGCCCCCCGTAGGAGCTCTACGAGCGGCCCGCGACGGCGTTCGTGGCGAGCTTCCTCGGGATCTCGAACTTGCTTCCCGGAACGGTGGAAGGGCCGGATGCCGTGCGCCTGGACAGCGGGGAGCTGGTGCGCGTGCAAGTGAATGGGCGCACCGGCCCGGTGGCCGCGGGGGTTCGCCCGGAGAAGATCACGCTCGGCGAGGGCGGGGGGAGAACCGGCCAGACCCCACCGTCGGCCGCGCACCGACCGGGGATAGATGGGCTCGTTCTTCCACCGCCATCCCGGGCTCACGCCCTACCTCCTGCTCGCCCCGGGGCTCGCCTGGCTCGCGCTCTTCTTCCTGGTCCCGCTCGGGTTCCTCGGCTACCAGTCTCTCCAGTCGGGGATCTTCCCGAACTTCGCCTTCACGTGGGAGTTCGGGAACTTCACCGAGGCGGTCTCCGACTATCGCACGCAGCTCGGTCGCTCGTTCCTGTACGCGGGAATCGCGACGGTCATCGCGCTCCTGCTCGCGTATCCACTCGTCTACTGGATTGCGTTCCGAGCGGGCCCGTGGCGGAACCTCTTCCTGCTCTTCATCGTCGCGCCGTTCTTCGTGACGTACCTGATCCGGACGCTCGCCTGGCTCAACATCCTCGCCGACGAGGGGCCGGTCTTCGGCCTCTTGCGCTCGGTCCACGTTCTCGGCGAGACGGAGGGGTTGCTCTTCACGACGCTGGCAGTGGTCGCGGGGATCACCTACAACTTCTTCCCCTTCATAGCCCTGCCGCTGTACGTCTCGCTGGAGCAGATCGACGGACGGCTCCTGGAGGCGGCGAAGGACCTCTACGCGAGCCCGACTCGGGCGTTCCTCCGGGTCACGCTCCCGCTCTCGGCGCCCGGGATCGTGGCCGGCACCCTTCTCACCTTCATCCCCGCGGCAGGCGACTTCATCAACGCCGAGCTGCTCGGGACGCCCAAGCAGCAGATGATCGGCAACGTCATCCAGGCGAAGTTCCTCGAGTCGCTCGACTATCCGACCGCCGCGTCGCTCTCGTTCATCCTCATGGCCGCGATCCTCGTCGCGCTCCTCGTCTACGCGAAGCTCGTCGGCACGGAGAAGCTGACGGGATGACCTGGCACCTCGTCAAGCGGCACGCGCTCACTGCCTTCGCGCTCCTCGTCGTCGGCTACCTGATGCTGCCGATCGCGGTGGTGATCCTCTTCTCCTTCAATGACCCTGCCGGCCGTTTCAACTACGTCTGGCAGGGCTTCACGCTGGACAACTGGGCCGAGTGGGACGCGGTGCTCGGGTTGCGCGACGCGGTCGTGACGTCGATCGAGGTAGGCCTCCTCGCGACGCTCGTGGCCACCGTCCTCGGGGTGCTGATGGCGATGGCGATCGTCCGGCACGGCTTTCGGGGGCGGGCAGCGGCCAACGTCCTCGTGTTTCTGCCGATGTCTACTCCCGAGATCGTCCTCGGCGCGAGCCTGCTGACGCTCTTCCTGAACATGACGAGCGTCTTCTCGCTCGGGTTCTGGACGATCTTCATCACCCATGTCATGTTCATCATCAGCTTCATCGTGGTCACCGTGAAGGCGCGGCTGATCGGCTTCGACCGGCACCTGGAGGAGGCGGCCATGGACCTGGGAGCCGACGAGTGGACGACCTTCCGCAAGATCACGCTCCCGCTCCTGGCCCCCGCGATCCTCTCCGCGGCGCTGCTCGGCTTTGCGCTCTCGATCGACGACTTCGTCATCACGTACTTCGCCGCGGGCGGAGAGCAGACGTTCCCGGTCTTCGTCTGGGGGATCGCGCGCGTCTCGGTGCCTCCGCAGATAAATGTCGTGGCAAGCGCGATCTTCCTCGTCGCGATCGGGCTCGCCCTCGCTAACGTGCTCTGGCAGCTCCGGGGCGCCAAGAGACAAAGAGGAATCGCATGAGCACGACGACCATCGATCTCCAGAAAGCCGCGAAGGAGCACCTGTGGATGCACTTCACCCGCATGGGCGGATACCAGACGGCGGACGTCCCGATCATCGTCCGCGGCGACGGCTGCTACCTCGAGGACGCCAACGGAAAGCGCTACTTGGACGCGCTGGCAGGGCTCTTCTCGGTGAACATCGGCTACTCGTTCGGTGAGGAGATCGGGCAGGCCGCGCTCGAGCAGATGCGCGAGCTGCCCTTTTACACGAACTGGTCCTACGCGCATCCCAGGGCGATCGAGTTGGCGGCCGAGGTCACTTCGCTCGCCCCCGGCGACCTGAACCGCGCGTTCTTCTGCTCCGGTGGCTCCGAGGCGGTCGAGTCGGCGTGGAAGCTCGCACGGCAGTTCTACTCGGCGCGGGGTGGGAAGACGATCACGGCTGGGGGCGACGAGTCGCAAGTCCGCCATGACCAGCAGGTTGCCGCCACCGCGAGCGCCTCGTCTCGCTACAAGGCCATAGCGCGCGACATCGCGTACCACGGAACGACCATGGGCGCGCTCTCGATCAACGGGATTCCAGCGCTCCGTGAGCCCTTCGTGCCGCTCGTCCCCGAGGTGCGACACGTCTCGAACACCAACCGCTACCACCGCCCGCCCGAGGAGACCGAGGAGGAGCTCACTCGCTTCCTTCTGGACGAGCTCGACCAGGTCATCGTCTCGATGGGGCCTGAGACGGTGTGCCTCGTGCACATGGAGCCGGTGCAGAACGCGGGCGGCGCGTTTACGCCTCCGGCTGGCTACTGGAAGGGTGTTCGCGAGCTCTGCGACCGCTACGACATCCTGCTCTCCGCTGACGAGGTGATCACCGCCTTCGGGCGAGTCGGTTACTGGTTCGGGTCCGAGCGCTACGACATCCGGCCGGATCTCGTCACCTGCGCGAAGGGTCTTTCGTCCTCCTACGCGGCGATCGGAGCGGTGGTTGCGACCGACCGCGTGATGGAGCCGTTCCTCGAGCAGACGTCGATGTTCTCCCACGGGATCACCTTCGGCGGCCACCCGACGATGTGCGCGATCGCGCTCAAGAACATCGAGATCATGAAGCGGGAGGGGATCGTCGAGCACGTACGCGAGAGCGAGGACGCTTTCCGGGCCACGCTCTCGCAACTCCTCGATCTCCCGATCGTCGGCGACCTGCGCGGAACCGGGTTCTTCTACGCGCTCGAGCTGGTCAAGGACAAGGACACGCGCGAGTCCTTCTCGGACGAGGAGTGCGAGCGCCTCCTGCGCGGCTATCTCTCGAACGCGCTCTTCGACGCCGGTCTCATATGTCGCGCGGACGACCGCGGCGATCCCGTGATCCAGATCTCACCGCCGCTCGTCGCCGGGCAGGCGGAGTTCGACGAGATCGTGCGGATTCTCGGCGAGGTGCTGACCGAGGCCTCCGCGCTGATGCGCTAGCCGGCAGGAGCACAAGCCCTGGATGCGCGCACATGTGTATGCTATGAGCATGCTCAGGGAACGACTACAAGTCCTTATCTCACAGGAGCAGCGCCAACGACTCGAGGCCGAGGCCGAGCGACGCGGATCGTCCGTGGCGACACTCGTTCGCGAGGCGATCGACGAACGCTACGGCAAGACGACGACTGAAGACAAGCTGCGTGCGGTCGAGGAGATCGCGACAATCGAAGGACGCTTTCTGACTCCCACCGAGCTCGAACAGGTCATCGACTCGGAGCGCGACGCGGCCGCTGGATCCGCGTGACGTTCTTTGTGGATACAAACGTCGTCGTCTATGCGGCCACGCAAAGTGAGTACAGAGAGCCCTGTCTGGATGTGCTGCGCGCGATCGCGGCTGGCGAAAGCGACGGTCGAACGTCGACGGCCGTGCTCGAGGAAGCGTGGCACGTTGAGCTTTCAGAGCGGGCGGGGCCGTTACATGGCCTTGCTCGGCGGGCGTACTCCGTGTTCACGCCGTTGCTCCCGGTCACCGACGAGACGGTTGAGCTCGCACTCACTCTGGAAGGCGGACGACTTGGTGCAAACGATCGCATTCACCTGGCGGCCTGTCGTCAGCACGAGATCGAGACGATCCTGAGCGCAGACGGCGACTTCGAAGGAATTCGCGGACTACGGCGCGTCGATCCCCTCGACCGGCGCGCCGTCTCGCAGCTTCTCGCGGCCTGACGGCGATCTCGGCCGCATTCGCGGCGAAGGGCTCATCACTGCGATCGCGCGCGGCGAGCGCAAGCGCGAAGTCGCCGTTCGCAGGCGCGTCATCGCGTCGAACAGAAGTGAGCTTCGTCGTACAGCCAGATCGCCGGGATCTGCGTCGGGGTGCCCGCGAAGACTCGCAAGAGTCGCGCGTGGAGGGCTCTTCGGCGATAGCTCTCGTTGACCAGGGACCTCGACGCGGACGCTCGCGCCGAGACTTACGCATCTCGCGCGCAGTGAAATCCCGCGAAGAGCTGACGGCGGTCGGGGAGATCCCAGCTCCGGAAGCTGGAGCGCGCGACGACCGAGTCCGTCGCCCAGGAGCCTCCGCGGAGGACGCGGTACTCGTCCCCGAAGTAGACCTCGGAGAACTCGGGATACGGGAACGCCAAAAAGCCGGGATAGGGAAGGAAGTGGGACGACGTCCACTCCCAGACCTCTCCCGTGAGCTGGCGACACACCGAGGACGAACGACCCACTGTTCACCCGAATCTCTCCGGGACCGTCGGAGGTGTCGCCGAAGGGGCTGTCGTCTCGCACCGGATACTCGACCTTGGTCCGGAGCTGGAGCGTCTGCAGCATCGTCTCTTGGTGCTGGAGCTCGTGCTGCAGCACGAGCCCGAAGACGAATCCCTTCCTGAGCAGCGGGCCTGGCCGGTCGAGGTCGGTGTGCTCGACCGCCTCGAGGACCCGCTCGCGAATGTCGGTTGCGTACGCTCGTACGGCCTCCGGACGAAGGACAGGAGGCTTCGACCGCCCGTTTCGCTCCAGGCGGAACGCGTCGTATACCTCGCGATGCGAGTTGGCGACCGGCGCCTGGCCGTAGAGGTCACGGAGCAGCCAGAGCTCCTCGAAGTGAACGATGCGCGAGCTCCCAGACCAGCGGCAGCTGAAGCGGGGAGACGTGCTCGATGAGCCCTTCATCCGAGACCGGCGCGAGGAGCTCATCGGTGCCGGCCCGCGCTCGTTCGAGGGCGGTTTGGATCTCGACAACCGACTCCATACCCGGACTTTGCCCGAAGGTCACCACTTCAGCCAGGGTGCAAGTGGAGGGCTGTAGCCTGAGCCGCTCATTCGAGGAGAGGAGCTGGGTGGAGTGAACGGGGATGGAGACGTGCCGGTCGTCGTCGCGTCGGACGTGGCCCGCCGTTATGGACAGGGGGAGACGGCCGTCGACGCCCTCCGAGGTGTTTCAGTGGACATCGACCGCGCGCGCCTGACCGCGGTCATGGGGCCGTCAGGCTCCGGCAAGTCGACGCTCATGCACATTCTCGCCGGGCTCGACAAGCCGACCTCGGGCACGGTCGAGGTCGCGGGAACCGAGATAACGACACTCGGCGACAACGATCTGACCAAGTTACGGCGCCAGCACATCGGCTTCGTGTTCCAGTTCTTCAACCTGCTGCCGATGCTGAACGCGCGCGAGAACATCACGCTCCCGCTGACCATCTCCGGCGAGAAGCCTGCGGACGGCTGGGTCGACAAGATCGTCGCCGATGTCGGTCTCACCGACCGGCTCTCGCATCGTCCTTCCGAGCTCTCGGGCGGACAGCAGCAGCGGGTTGCGATCGCACGCGCGCTTGTGTCGAAGCCGACAGTGCTGTTCGCCGACGAGCCGACCGGAAACCTCGACTCGTCGACCGGCAACGAGATCCTCGAGCTGCTCCGCCGATCTGTGGACGACTACGGCCAGACGATGGTCATGGTGACGCACGATGCGCGCGCGGCGGCCATGGCGCACCGGGTGCTCTTCCTCGCCGACGGCCAGATCGTGCGTGAGCTCGGCGAATGCAATGCGCACCAGATCCTGCAGGTTCTGGAGGAGATCGCGGCGTAATGCTCAGCGTCTCGCTTCGCGGTCTTCTCGGCCGCAAGCTGCGGGCGGTTCTGACCGCCGTTGCCATTGTTCTCGGTGTCGCGATGATCAGCGGCACCTACATCCTCACGGACACGATCGACCGTGCGTTCACGACACTTTTCACCGAGTCGTACGCCGGCACCGATGCGGTCGTGACCGGCCGGGGGCTCGACATCTCGATCGATGGCGAGAGCCCGCCCGGTCCACCCGTCGACGAGTCGTTGCTCAACACGGTGCGCGGTGTCGAGGGTGTCGCTCTCGCCACGGGGACGGTGCTCGACGAGCGCAACACGAAGATCCTCACGTCCGAGGGGAGGGCCGTGAGCTCGGAGGGCGCACCGACCTTCGGATTCGGCATCGACGCGGCTCCGGAGCTCGACCAGTTCAATCCGCTTAACGTCCTCGAGGGTCGTTGGCCGGCGAGTGCCGACGAAGTCGTCATCGACGTCGGCACCGCGGACGACCAGGGCTACTCGGTCGGCGACACGGTCGAGATCTCGACTCTCCAGCCGAAGCGCTCGTTCGAGCTCGTCGGAGTCGCGCAGTACGGCAGCCTCGACAGCCTTGGGAATGCGAGCTTCGCGGTGTTCACGATCCCGGCTGCGCAGGAGCTCCTCGACCGCGAGGGTCAATACGACGCGATCTCGGTCGTGGCTAGCGAAGGCATCACGGAGGACGACCTCGTCGCGGCCATCGAGCCCGTGCTCCCGGAGACGGCGAAGGTCGTGAGCGCGACGGCGGAGGCCGAGGACCAGGTGGACGAGGTGAACGAGTTCACTGCCATCTTCCGCTACTTCCTCCTCGTCTTCGCCGGTATCGCCCTCTTCGTCGGAGCGTTCGTCATCTTCAACACGTTCTCGATCACCGTCGCGCAGCGAACGCGCGAGTTCGCCACGCTGCGGACGATCGGCGCGTCGCGACGTCAGATCCTCGGCTCGGTGATCCTCGAGTCGCTGGTCATCGGCTTCGCCGCATCGCTCATCGGTCTCGGTCTCGGCGTTCTGCTGGCAGAGGGGATCGAGGGGCTCTTCCGGGCTCTCGGAGTCGAGCTCCCCACAGCCGACCGGGTGTTCGCGATGCGGACGGTAATCGTGGCGCTGGTCGTCGGCGTCGGCATCACGCTCGCCGCGGGTCTGTTCCCCGCGATCCGGGCGACCCGGGTGCCTCCGATCGCGGCGGTGCGCGAGGGTGCGACGCTCCCGAAGTCCAGATTTGCCCCGTTCGTGCCATGGGTCGCCGGGGTCGCCGTCGTCGTCGCCCTCGTCGTACTCGCCCGCGCGATGTTCACCGACGAGCTCGGGACCGCGGACCGGTTGCTCTCGATCGCGGCCGGCGTCCTCCTGCTCTTCCTCGGCGTCGCGATGCTTTCGTCGCACGTCGTAAGTCCGCTCGCGGCGGTCAGCAGTCCGATCGGCCGCTGGGCAGCCTTCGCCTTCACCGTCCTCTTCTGGCCTTTCTGGCTCCTCCCCTACTGGCTCGTGCGCTACGGAGCATGGGGACCGGGATCGGCTGCGCGCCGCGTCGGCGCCTTCGTCGGCGGAGCGCTGCTCAATCCGCTCGTCGCGCTCGTCGTGCTCGTCATGTGGCTGCGCCGCGCGGTGACAAGCTGGGTGCCCGAGTGGCCTGCGGAGTTCCCGAGCGTCGTCCCGGATCGCGTGGCCGCTCGCACAGGCGGAGAGAATGCCCGCAGGAACCCCGGCCGAACGGCGGCGACCGCCGCCGCGCTCATGATCGGTATCGCTCTCGTCGCGTTCATCGCGACGCTCACGAACGGGATGAAGGCGTCGAACCGCGAGGCGATCGAA
>Ga0183260_10004634_pt1 | contig 10875 bp, 8 predicted proteins | sample AntDrymUQ4972206_2_FD_129768 | JGI IMG/M metagenome (GOLD analysis project Ga0183260, IMG submission 129768) | Polar desert sand microbial communities from Dry Valleys, Antarctica - metaG UQ497 (22.06) (version 2) (version 2) | ecosystem: Environmental > Terrestrial > Soil > Desert | place...
CGCCGGCGGGGTGGTCCCGCGACCGGTGCCGCGTTTCGGCCACGCCGCGGAGGCGGTGCTGGGCCGGCCGGGCGGTGGTGATGTGCTGCTCCTCGGCAGCTACCACCCCAGTCAGCAGAACACGTTCACCGGCCGCCTCACCGCATCGATGCTGGCGGCGGTCATGCACCGCGCGGCCGATGTCGCCGACCTGAGAGGACCACTGGATGAGTGAGCACTCGGCCCGGCCGGCTGCCCGGTCCGGTGCGCGCACCGGTGTCGCGCCGCGCCTGCACGACCTGCTGGTGCAGCTGTTCGGCATCGACCCGCCGGGCCGGCTGGTCGGCTGGGACGGCTCCAGCGCCGGCGGTTCCGATGGCCCAGCGGTGCACGTCCTCAGTCGGCGGGCGGTACGCCGGTTGCTGTGGGCCCCCGGTGAGCTCGGTCTGGCCCGGGCCTTCGTTGCCGGTGAGCTCGAGATCGAGGGTGACCTGGTCGCGGGGCTGCGGACCCTCGCCGAGTACGGCGCGCTGGTCGGCGGCAAACCCGCGCTCAGTCCGGCTGACCGGCGGGAGGTGCTGCGTACGGCCGTACTGCTCGGCGCGGTCGGCCCGGCGCCGAGACCACCGGACGCGGAGCAGATGCTGAGCGCTACCGCCCCGCGCGGGGCCCGCGACCAGGCCGCGACCGACTTGCCCGATGTGGGCGGCCTCGAGCTGTTGCGCGAGGTGCTGGGCGACAGTCTCGCGTACTCCTGTGCCCGCTGGGACGAGTCAGGCGACACCGACCACACCGGTGCTGCTGCCCTGGACGCGGCACAGCACCGCAAGCTCGAGCTGGTCTGTGACCGGCTGGGGCTGCAGCCGGGCATGCGGCTGCTCGACGTGGGCTGCGGGTGGGGGCCGCTCGTCGTGCACGCGGCGCGCGTACGCGGGGTCGAGGTCGTGGGTCTGGTGCGCTCGGCCGAACGCGCCGACGTCGTGCGGCGCAAGCTCGACCAGGCAGGTGTCGCGGACCGGGCCGAGGTCCGGTTGGGCGACCTTGATGCGGTGGAGGACGGCCCGTTCGACGCGGTGGCGGCCATCGAGTCCATCGAACACGTGGAGGAGAGCGAGCTGCTCGCCTGCTTCCGGCTCGTCCAGCAGCTGCTGAGGCCCGGCGGCCGGCTCGCTCTGCAGGCGCTGACCTCGCGGCCCGGGGCCGACGCACCGGGGCCGACGTTCATGTCGGCCTACGTGATGCCACAAGGTCCGCTGCCACCGATCGGCAACGTCACCGGTGCGCTGGAGAACGCCGGCTTGGAGGTACGGCTGCTCGAGTCGTGGCGCGAGCACTACGCCACCACCATGCACAGCTGGCTGGCGCGGCTCGACGAACAGGGCCAACGAGGCACCGCCGTGCTCGGCGACAGCCGGCTGCGGGTTTGGCGGCTGTCGCTGGCGCTGGCCACGGTCGGTTTCGAACGCGGTCGGATCGGGCTGCACCACGTGGTCGCGGCGCGCCCGCATGCGAACGGCCGTTCGGGCATGCTGGCCTGACGACCCGGCTCCTGTAGCCCAATCGGCAGAGGCAGACGGCTTAAACCCGTCACAGTGTGGGTTCGATTCCCACCAGGAGCACGGAACGTCCGCGTGGCCTGCGGCGTTGTGTGTGGTGTCAGCAGCCGCGCCGTCAGGAGTCGGTAGACTGGCACTGTCGTCCCCGGCCGTCGGGGCACGTCCCAGGAGGAAAGATGCAGAGCAGTAACCCGGTGTTCGCCCGCAGCGAGACCTTCAACGGTCGCGCCGCTCGCAGCCCGAGCTATCGCAGTCCCGCCGAGTGGTCGGTCGGCACCCCCGGCACCCCCGGCTCGACCGGTGTACCCGGTGCTTCGGGTTCGCAGCCCCCGACTCGCACCGCCGACGACCGCATCACCATCGACTCGGTCGTGCAGAGGACCGCCATGACCCTCGGGCTGCTCGTGCTGTCCGCCGCGGTCACCTGGGTCGTGATCGGTGACGTCGCTGGCACCAGCGCGGAGGTCGCCGACAACCTCGGGCAGGCGCGCGCGCTGATGCTCGGCGGCTCACTGATCGGCTTCGGGCTGGCGATGGCCAACTCGTTCAAGCGGGTCGTGAGCCCGCCGCTGGTCCTGGCCTATGCGGTGGCCCAAGGCGCCGCCGTCGGCGCCATCTCCAAGGTCCTCGAGACCTTCTACGACGGGGTCGTGCTGGGCGCGGTCGTCGGCACGATGGCGGCGTTCGCCGGCACGCTCGCGGCGTACAAGATCCTCGACATCAAGGTCACCGACAAGTTCCGTCGGGGCGTCACCGCGGCGATGTTCGGGTTTGTCGCGGTGGCGATGCTCGACTTCGTGCTGCAGTTCTTCGGGGCCAGCTTCGGCTTCAACGGATTCGGCACGCTCGGCCTGATCACCAGCGTCGTGGGCGTCGTCCTCGGTGTGCTGATGCTCATCCTCGACTTCGACTTCATCGAGCGCGCCATTGCAGCAGGTGCCCCCGAGCGCGAGTCGTGGCGGGCTGCCTTCGGGCTCACGGTCACGATCGTGTGGATCTACATCGAGATGCTGCGCATCTTGTCGATCCTGCGCAGCGACTGACCGACCCCCGGCTCGGCCCGGTCCGCGGCGCTCAGGCGAACGATCGCCGCGACCGGACCAGGTCGTGCTCGTGCACGATCGCAGTCGCATGGCCGTGCGCGAGGTCGTACTCGCTGCGCAGCCAGTTGACGCGGTCGTCGAAACGGCTGAAGCTGGGGCCGTCTTCCATGCGCCTGAACCACTCGGGAAGTTGCGTGCCGGTCGCTCCCGGGATCCGCGCAACCAGCTGTTGATGGGTCTGTTCAGAGTGGTGCAGGGCCATCGTGCCTCCTCGTGCGGATGACCGGCTGGTGATCGACCGGTGTTGGCAGCGTGCCGCATCCGCTCTGACCGCACAAGGCGACCCCGGCCCCCTACGACGGGGGCGCAGCGCTCACCGGGCCGGTCGCCGACACCGGGGGGCGGACGCGGCGCTGCAGCTGCGCCCAGCGTCCCCGCGGGCCCCGGTCGCGCCCGGCGACCTGCGTGGCGGCGACCTCGGTGCCCTCGTGCACTGACGCCTCGACAGCGGCGAACGACACCGGCAGCACCAGGCCGTCGCGCTGGTGAGCCGCCGACCCGTCGTCATCGCTGTCGTCGTCCCACACGCCTACCGCGGCTGCCACCGAGGGCAGCATCGCAGCGACCATGCCGGCATAACCCGCCGTCGACGGGTGGAACCGGTCGGGCCCGAACAGTTCCCCAGGGGCCAGCGCGAACGTCGGCCCTAACAGCGACCCCAGCGACACCGAGCGGCCACCCGCCTCCACCACGGCAATGGTCTGGGCAGCGGCGAGCCGGCGGCTCCAGCGCCTCGCCAGCTCTCGCAACGGCTGGGCCAGCGGGCGGATCGTGCCCAGGTCGGGGCAGGTGCCGACCACCACGGGGATGTCAGCGTCCCGCAGCCGGCGGACCGCTGCCTCGAGCAACCGCACCGACTCCGAGGGCCGCACCCTGTTCGTGACGTCGTTGGCCCCGATGACCAGCACCGTCACATCCGGCCGATCGGCCAGGCCGACGTCGAGCTGGCGCTGGAGGTCCGACGACCGGGCGCCCACCCGGGCGGTGCTCATCACCTGGACGGGCCGGCCCGCGATGTGCGACAGGCCGCTGGCGAGCATCGCCGGCGGGGTGTCGGTGGGGCCGTCCATGCCGTAGCCCGCTGCTGAGGAGTCGCCGACCACCAACAGCTTGAGCGCGTCTCCCGGCAGCTGCGCGCCGTACGTGCCGTTTGCGTGCGGTGGCGGAGTCGTCGCCTGGCCGATGACCCTGCGGGCGTACGCGGCCTGCACGCGCATCACCGCGTACAACGAGCCGCCGAGCAGGCCGAGCCCGCCACCGCCGAACGCGGCTGCCGTGGCCAGGCGTCGCGCGGCTCGGGCTCGGGTCATGACCGAAGCCTAGGCCGGAGCCTTACCCTGACAGGCGTGCAATACGTGAACTCTGTCGTCGACCTCATCGGCAACACCCCGCTCGTGCGGCTGTCGCGGGTGGGCGTGACCGCGGGCGAGGCTCCGCCGGACGGCCCAACCGTGCTGGCGAAGGTCGAGTACCTCAACCCCGGCGGCTCGGTCAAGGACCGGATCGCGGTGCGGATGATCGACGCCGCCGAGGCCGACGGATCGCTGAGGCCCGGCGGGACGATTGTCGAGCCGACCTCGGGCAACACCGGCGTCGGCTTGGCACTGGTCGCTCAGCAGCGTGGTTACCGGTGTGTCTTCGTGTGCCCCGACAAGGTGAGCGAGGACAAGCGCAATGTCCTCAAGGCCTACGGCGCCGACGTCGTGGTGTGCCCGACCGCGGTGGAGCCTGAGCATCCCGACTCCTACTACTCGGTGTCGGACCGACTGGAGCGCGAGCTGGACAACGGCTGGAAGCCCAACCAGTACGTCAACGTCAACAACCCCCGCAGTCACTACGAGACGACCGGTCCGGAGGTCTGGGAGCAGACCGACGGCCGGGTCACGCATTTCGTCGCCGGCATCGGGACCGGCGGCACCATCAGCGGCGCGGGGCGCTACCTCAAGGAGGTCAGCAACGGTCGCGTACAGATCGTCGGCGCTGACCCGGTGGGCTCGGTCTACTCCGGTGGCACCGGGCGGCCGTACCTCGTGGAGGGGGTCGGGGAGGACTTCTGGCCGAGCACCTACGACCCCGACGTCTGCGACCGCATCATCGCGGTGTCGGACCGGGATGCGTTCGCCATGACCAGACGGCTGGCGCAGGAGGAGGGTCTGCTCGTCGGTGGCTCCTGCGGCATGGCGGCGGTCGCGGCGCTGCAGCTGGCCGCCGAGCTCGCCGGTACGCCGGCGGGTGACGCGGCGGTGATCGTGGTGCTGCTGCCCGACGGCGGGCGCGGCTACCTCACCAAGGTGTTCGACGACGCCTGGCTCGCGCGGTTCGGCTTCATGCCGGGGCAGTCCGGGCTCAGCATCGGCGACGTGCTGCGGGCCAAGGGCGTCGGGCTGCCCGACCTCGTGCACACCCACCCCAACGAGACGATCGCCGAGGCGGTGGCGATCCTGCGCGAGTACGGCGTGTCGCAGATGCCCGTCGTCCGCGCCGAGCCGCCGGTGATGGCGGCCGAGGTGGCGGGCGCCGTCAGCGAGCGCGACCTGCTGGAGGCGCTGTTCGCGGGGAAGGCGTCGCTCACCGACCGCGTCGAGCAGCACATGCGCGCGCCGCTGCCCAGCATCGGGTCGGGCCAGCCGGTCGCGGAGGCCGTGTCGGCGCTGCAGGGTGCCGATGCGCTGCTGGTGCAAGAGGACGGGCGTCCGGTCGGCGTCGTCACCCGCCACGACCTGCTCGGCCACCTCAGCGACTGACCCCCGGACTGCGCCGCGCCACGTAAACGTGGCAGAGCCACCCTTTACGGGGGCCGCCTCGTAAAGCCACCTCGCGCCACGTAAACGTGGCGCGGGGCGAGGCTGTCACGACGGGTCGCCGCAGGTAGGCCCGTACGGCCGGTCGGGGAGGTAGCGCGCCCACTCATCCCGGGTGAGGTCGCGACCCGCGATGTCGCAGGCCTCCGACAGCCACTCCGACGGGTCCAGCGGGTACCTGCGCCCGGACCGCTCCCCGCTCAGGGCGATGATCTCGTCGGTTATGCCGGGAACCAGATGGGTGTAGCCCTGCTGCAGGTTGCCGGAGACGTCGGTCTCGCTGGAGGCGGGGAGCGGAACGGCCCGGACCAGGTCGCGGCCGGAGTCGTACAGCGCCACCGTCGCATCCGCACCCGAGGTGGCGACCGTCTTCCCGTCCGACATCCACTCCACCTGCTGGATGAACTGGTCGTGCACCTTGACCGGATCCTGGGCGCGCTGCCACGTGCTGGTGTCGAACACGTGCAGTAGCCCGAGTACGCCACCGACGGCGAGCCTGTGCCCGTCGGGGGAGAACGACAGGTCGAGTGCCCCGTCGTTGTCTCCCGGTCGCAGGGTCTGCTGCTTGTCCAAGGTCGCGGCGTCCAGGATCCAGACCACATCGGGACCTGGCTCCGAGCTGGCCACGGCCAGCACCCGACCGTCCGGGCTCGGCTCCATCACCTGGACCGATCCGCCCAGCGCCACGCGCCGTTGCGGCGTCCATGTCGTGGCGTCGACGACGACGAGCCCGCCGTCGTGCTCGTCGTCAAGCCTGCCTTCCGCGCCGAGGAGCAACATCCCGTCGCGTGTCCATCCCGCACCCCACACCAACTCGTGAGCCAGCGGCTCCCCGACAGGCCCGGGCCCCCCGGTCGGGGGCAGGACCACCCGGCCGAGCACCTCGCGAGTGCGGGTGTCCAGCACCGTTGTGGCGAAGCCGGAGGTCACCGCCACCATCCGCCGGTCGGGGCTGACCGCCACCGAGGAGCCGAACAAGGCACCGCCGATGGTGTCCCCGACGGTGACCTGGTCGACCACGTCACCCGTGGTGGGGTCGAGGAATGTTGCTGCCACGCTGACCGTGTCCCGGGCCGGGTTGGTGTCCCCGTCGCCGGAGTGTGAAACCGGCCGGGTTGGCGCCACCAGCAGGCCAGGGTTGACCAGCTCCGGCCGGTTGGAGATCCAGCGGTCACCCAGCCCGGGATAGGAGGAGCCGAAACCGGTCTCCCGGGTGACGTCCCACGTGATCACCGACTGGTCCTGAGATCCGGTGAACAGACGTCGACCGGAGGGGTCGAGTTCGGCACCGGTGACAGCCCCGTCGTGGCCGGTGAGGGTCTCTCGGTGCACCCACTGTCCGGTAGCGGTGTCCACGTCCCACAGCACCGCGGTGCCGTCCGCACTGGTCGTCGTCGCCCGGCTGTGGTCGCGGGACATCAGCACGTCCAATACCGGGTCCTGGTGGACGTCGAGGCCCTGCACCTCATGGCCGCTGCGGTCGTACACCGTGACAGTGCCATCTGCCCACAGCTGGGCGACACCCGTCGGGAGCGCAACGAACTTGAGGCTGTCGACGGGACGGCGGTCGAGCTTGAGTCTGGTCCGGGACCCGTCGCGCAGGTCCACGAGCGTGGCGCGGCCGCCGGTCTCCCCGATCCACACGACGACCGCCGACGCGTCGTCGGTGAAGTCCCCGTCGATGAAGACGTCGGGGTCAGCCGAGTTGTCCACCCCCGATGCGACCGTCCGTGCCTTGCCACCTTCCAGCTCGACCTCGCGGAGGCTGCCCTCCCAGCCTCCGGCCACGGAGTTGGCCACGACGAACAGCAAGCGCTTACCGTCCGCGCTGAACGCGACCTGCCGCGGGGCGTCGCCCATCGTGTCAGCGTCGACCAGCAGCTCCCGGTGACCGTCAGCGGTGAAGACCCCCGTCCGTGCCTCGCCGTTGACATAACCCATGACGGCGACTCGGTCGTCGGTCGGTGAGGCGTCGATGTTGATCGGGGCGTACCAGTCGACGACGTGCGCGGGCTCAGCCGAGCCCACCGGCCAGGAGACGATGTCCTGCCCGCGGTCGACGAACAGGGTCCGTCCGCGGTCGCCGAGCGCGGTGTCGACCGCCGGACCGCCGAGCCGCACGACCCGGGTCGCGCGCCTGTGCTCGAGCAGGGCAGTCAGCAACCCATCTCGAGTCTCCGGGGTGTCGGCGATCTGCTCGGCCGCCGCAGCCAGCAGCAGGGACAGGTCCAGCGAGCCGACCGTCGTCGACAGCGCGGCCAGCCGGTTGGCGTCCGCCAGGGTTCCGGCGGCGGTGGCGTCGGACGCCCGCGCGGTGGCGTCGCGCTGATAGCGGGTGGCGAGTCCGGCCGCCGTGAGTGCCACCACGAGTGCCGCGGCGAGGCCGATCGCCAGCCGACGGGTGCGGTGGCGAGCGGCGATCTCCTGCGCGGCTCGCTGCCGCGCGGCGCGCAGGTCGGTGTCCACCGCCGTCTGTGAGGCCTCCAGGTAGGCCCGCTCCACCGGCGTCAGGTCCGGATCGGCACGCTCCCGCCAGTCCAGTGCCTGCGCGAGCCGGACGCCCCGGTAGAGCTCGCTGTCGGGACGGTCGTAGGCATCCCAGGCGTCGGCGGCCACGCTGAGGTGGTGCAGGATGCGCTGCCCCTCGGTGTCGTCGTCCAGCCAGCCCCGGAGCCGGGGCCACGCGCGCGCCAACGCCTCGTGAGCAAGCTCCACGACGCCGTCGTCGCTGGTGACGAGGCGGGCGCTGATGAGCAGCTCGATGAGCCGCTCGTACTGCTGGTCCGCGGCCACCAGGCGGCGCGGCAGCCGGCTGCGCATCGGCTCCCCCTCACCGGTCGGTGCGACCAGGCGGAGCAGGAGGGCGCGCAGCGCCGGCCGCTGCTCGGGGTCCACCTGCTCGTAGACCTCCTCGGCCGACTGGGCCACCGCGCCGCGGATGCCGCCGGTAGCGGTGTAGCCCGCCACGGTGAGCGTGCGCCCCTCCCGCCTGAGCCAGGTCTCGCGCAGCGCATGGGACAGCAGCGGGAGCGCGCCCGGCTCGCCCTCCACCTCGCGCACCAACAGGTCGACCAGACCCGGCTCGAGCGCCAGTCCGGCGTGGCGGGCAGGACCTTCGATGGTCGCTCGCAGTCCGTCCGCGCTCATGGCGCCCAACAGGTACAGGCCGCGCTCCACCAGCCGCGCGAAGTTGGGATGCACCGCCACGCTCCCCAGCCGGTCGGCACGCAGCGCGACGACCAGCTCGGCTCGCTCGGCGTGCGCGGCCAGCGCGGCCAGGAAGTCAGCCTGCTCGCCGGCGGCGGCACACAGCGAGAACACCTCCTCGCACTGGTCCACGACGAGCAGCGGGCTCGGTCCCGACTGCGGCAGAGCGCTCAGCGCATCCATCGGGTGGACCCCGGGGGTGATCACGACGACCCGGCGACCGTCTCGCTTGCGAGCAGCAGCCACCCCCGCGCGCGCCAACGACGACTTGCCGCTGCCCGACGGCCCGAGCACGGCCAGCACGCCGGTCGACGTCAGTCGGTTCAAACAGGCGGCCACGTCGGCGTCGCGGCCGAAGAACGACTCGGTGTCGTCGACGTCGTACGGCACCAGCCCGAGGTACGGGTTGGCTCGGCTCGGCTCGGGCAGTGCGGTGGCGGCAACCAGCGACGGGTCCTGACGCAGGATCGCCTGTTCGAGAGCCACCAGGTCAGGTCCTGGATCGAGTCCGAGTTCCTGAGCCAGCACGGTGCGTACCTGATGCAGGGTGCGCAGTGCCTCAGCCTGGCGTCCGACCTGATACTGAGCCAGCGCCAGCAGCGCCCACCGGCGCTCCCGGACCGGCGCCTGCTCAACCAGTGTCTTGGCCTCGGCCAGGATCTCCTGGTGCCTCCCAGTCGCCAGGGCTGCCTCGACGCGGAGCTCCTCGGCGTCGAGGCGCAGCTCGTCCAACCGCCCGGCCTCCAGCAGGCCCCGGTCCCAGCCCTCGATCTCCTGCAACGGCCGGCCCCGCCATAGTCCCAACGCGTCGCCGATCAGATAGCTCGCGCGGTCCGGTTCGCCGAGGGTGAGCAGCTCGCGGGCACGTCCGACCAGCCGCTCGAAGAGCTGGGCGTCGATGCCGTCGGCCGGGACGATCAGCCGGTACCCCTGCGGTGAGGTCTCGATCGCCTGCCGGCCGAGCGCCTTGCGAAGTCGGACCACGCAGCCCTGGATGACCTTGCTCCATGACGTTGGCGGCACCTCGCCCCAGAGTGCGTCCGCGAGCTGCTCGGCCGACAGCACCTGGCCCCGGGCGACGGTCAACGCCGCCAGCACCACCCGGTCGCGGTGGCTGAGCCGAGCGGCGTCACCGTCCACGATGACCGGACCAAGAACAGCGATACCCACAGCAGAAATGTCCTCCGGTGGCCGTTACCCGTCAACGAGCGCGATACCCGGCCGATACCGCCGCGGGACCGTCGCGGTACCCGGGCGCGGGACAAACCACGAACACACCCCATCCACCTCGGAGGACACCATGACCATTCAGTCCCGGCACCCTGTCTCGACCGCCCGCCGCTTGGGCGGTGTCGCGGCGGTCGCCAGCGTCGTCGCCTGTCTGACAGCGGGCGCTCCAGCACCAGCAACGGCCGCGGTGGGCAGCGAGTCGCCGGCGACGCGCCTGTTCACCCCCTGCACGGTCGACCGCTCCGAGTTGCCGCGGACGGCGGACGCGGCGGCGTACTGGCTGAGCACGTGCTACGACGTCGAGAAGCTGCCACGCACCGCCGACGCGGTCGACCACTGGTTGGGCTGAGGCCCTCTTGCGCTCACGTCGCACGGGTCCGCCGGGCCATCGGGTGCCGGTCCTGGCCGCGCGGGGTACCGTCCGGGAGTCCGTCTGCACGCCGGCGGGCGGGTGGCCGCCCGAGTCAGGAGTTGCATCGTGAGTGAGACCCACGCGGTCGCCGTGATCACTGCCCGTGCGGGCTCGGCGGACGACGTCCGCGCCGCCCTCGAGTCGTTGGTGCCGCCGACCAGGGCGGAGGACGGGTGCCTGGACTACCAGCTGTACGAGTCGGGCGCGGCGCCGGGCACGTTCATCTCGGTGGAGCGATGGCGCGCCCAGGCCGACCTCGACGCGCACCTGGGCACCGATCATGTGCAGGCAGCCGTGGCCCAGCTCGCGGAGCACCTGGCGGTGGCGCCCGGCATCCACCCGTTGGTTCCGATCGAAGTCTGAGCTCAGCGGACCTGCTCGGCGATCGCCGGGTCCGGCGGTCCGACTGCTGGGGCGTGCATGATCGCGGCCAGGGCCTCGACTCCGTCGACGAGCCGCGGGCCGGGGCGGGCGAACGACGCGTTGGCGTCCACGGCCCACACCGGTACGTGGGGGGGCAGGTGGCCCGACGCCGTCATGTCCCGCGCCAGCTCGACGGAGGCGGGCAGGGCGAACCCGCAGGGCGC
>Ga0183260_10004635_pt1 | contig 10874 bp, 8 predicted proteins | sample AntDrymUQ4972206_2_FD_129768 | JGI IMG/M metagenome (GOLD analysis project Ga0183260, IMG submission 129768) | Polar desert sand microbial communities from Dry Valleys, Antarctica - metaG UQ497 (22.06) (version 2) (version 2) | ecosystem: Environmental > Terrestrial > Soil > Desert | place...
CGGCAGCTCAAGCTGCTGGCCAAGGAGCTTGAGGTGCCGCTGGTCGCGATCAGCCAGCTGAACCGCGGCCCCGAGCAGCGCACCGACAAGAAGCCCATGCTGGCCGACCTGCGCGAAAGCGGCAGTATCGAGCAGGACGCCGACATGGTCGTGCTGCTGCACCGGCCCGATGCATTCGAGCGCGACGACCCCCGTGCCGGGGAGGCGGACTTGATCCTCGCCAAGCACCGCAACGGGCCGACGAGCACGATCACCGTCGCGCACCAGCTGCACTACAGCCGGTTCGTCGACATGGCCCAGGGATGAGAGTAAGCACACCAGACAACGGGCTCTTCGCCGTCGGAGCGCGGGTCGCTGGCGGCCGAACAGCACCGTGCGTGCCACCACCCTCGCATCGCTGACGGCCGCAACTCCCCCAGGCCGATCTCCCGTCGCAGCCCACGGCACCCGTCCGTCTCCGGGGACGGCGGACGTGGTTATCCTGAGCCCGCGCCCCGAGCGTAGGAACTCACTGCTCGACCCATTCACGAGCCGTCAAGCTAAACTTGAATTCGCGGACCATGAGACGCCGCCGTTGAGCACGGGCATGCAGGCGCGACGTCAATCAGATGCAGTAGACGCAGAACTCCGGCAACTGCAGCTTACGGCGACGCGTGGTTGCATTGTCGGACTTAAGGTACCTCGAACGAGCCTGCATATAGCACACGTTCGGGGTACCCATCAGTGCGAGCCTGCGACGTACGTCCTCGGCGCCACCCGAAACCAGCCGACTTGCTTGCTGATACGGCGCTGAGGCCGACGGTGCTCAGGCATTGTAGACGTGGATTGTAGTACCGCTTGTGATCCTTCCACTATCCGGATGCGCAGTAGAGGCCTGGTTCTTCGAGAAGAGGCGAACGCCACGCTGGCACTGTGATTATCGACGTCACCGCTCTACGCCTCTCAGCGCAGGTCCTCATCAATGACGGCCCTGTCTCCTGCTACTCCTGCGATAATGACTTCAGTCGTCCGCGTGCGGACCTACATGACGCGGCCTCTCGGCGTCGAGCGACTACGACGGCGATCCTGGTCGCCGCGTCTGCTGGTGGTTCGTGTTCCCAGACACGGACGACTTCCCATCCTGCATCTTCTAGTGCCCGGCTCGTCTCCTGGTCACGGTCTCGGTTGCGCCGGATCTTGTCGGCCCACCATTTGGTGTTGGACTTGGTGGGTCGGGCGTGGAGTAGACAGCCGTGCCAGAAGCACCCGTCGACGAACACCGCGACCTTCACCTCGCCACCGAAGAGCACGTCTGCGGTGCGCCGCAGGTCGGGTAGCGGACGGACACCTACCCTGAAGCGAAGCTTCCGCCGGTGTAGTTCGCTACGGAGGCGCACCTCGGGTCGCGTGTCCGCCTTCCGCTGGCGTCGCATCCGCTCTCGGACTGCGATGCTCGACGGTGGAGGCGGGAGTTGCTCCGATGCTTCGGCGGATGCCACGACCTCGTAGCCCTCCTCAAGTTCGTTCCCGAGCAGCTGCAGCGCGAGTCGGCCGGCGAGCACGGCGCCCAGCAACGGTGGGACGGCATTGCCGACCTGGCGGCATCGGGACGGGAGTGTGCCGACGAACTCGTAGGTATCCAGAAAGGTCTGGAGGCGCGCACCCTCCCGAATCGACAGCGAGCGGTCCTCAAACGGATGAGTATAGCAGCCGGTGGTGACATTGTAGTACTGAGTGTTGATCGTGTAGCCCGGCAATGCTGGGTCGAGCCTACCGAGCAGGTTCGTCGAATCGGTCCGCCGCATACCTCGGAAACGGTCGGGGAGCAGGTGCGGTGGTATGTCGCGCCAGGTGCCACCCTGCGGCACGTGCTCGATGAGGGACAGGTGCTCGGCCCCCAAGTCCCGGCTCTCATGATCGGCGACGCGTAGTGCACCGTCACGTAACCAGCGACCGTAGGGACTTGTCCGCTCCTCTATGTAGCGGGTGTTCGCGTCGCCAGGTCCCAGGCTAGGCAGGTCCGCGATCGCTTCCCAGCACGGAATGTGGCGCAACAGGCCCGCGTCCTTCCGCCGCTGCTCCCACTTGACGAGACTGTCGCGGCGCCAGCCACCCATGTGCGTGGCCGCCGGGAACTCGTACGGTGCTCCGCCGAGGATTCCGACCAGGAACAGTCGCCTCCGGCGCTGCGGGACGCCGTAGTCCGCGGCAAGCAGGATGCGCATCTCAACGACGTAGCCGAGGGCACGGAACGCGGCGAGGATCTTCTCGCCCAGTTGACCTTCTCGCCACATCACGAGGCCCGGGACGTTCTCGAGGAGGAACGCGCGGGGTCGCGCTTCGGCCACCAGCGCGAGCATGTGTTCCCAAAGCTGGTTACGGTCATCGTCCGGGCGGACCCACCCACGCCGACGGCCGGCGGTGGAGAACCCCTGGCAACTCGGCCCTCCCACGATGACGTCGGTCTCTCCAATCCGCCCGGCCAGCTCGGCGGGTGTGAGATCGGTGACGGACCCTAGGTAGTAGCCCGCCCGGGGGTGGTTGCGGCGGAACGTGGCGACCGAGTCCTCGTCCTTGTCCAGCCCGAAGACGATCTCGTACCCGGCCAGCCGGAACCCCTCGCTCAGACCCCCGGCTCCGCAGTAGATGTCCGCAACCTTGAGGGGAACGCGTGTGCCGTCGACTAGGTCGCTGCGGTGCGCCGCGTCCAGCTGCTCGGGACGGGGTGCGGGGCCTGTGCCGTCGTCCGAGACGAGCGGGGCGGGTGAGGTGACAATAAGCATCCTCAATCTCCCCCCTCGAACATATGTTCGAGGGGGGAGTGTGCGACATCAGCGGCCTGGTTGTCCAGTTCGCGGGCCCATCTGGTGCGAAGGAACGGTCTCGTGGGGCTCAGGTCGGGGAGCGCGATCTTGCCGCAGTCGTTGTACGGCTCGGGATGTCGGCAACGGAGTCGGCGCATCGCCGAGGCGAGATCCACACGTGCAGCATCGTCGATCTTGGCCTTCTCGTCAACACGCCGTGAGGGGAACTCCCATGTTCCCGTGCTGAACCTCAGCGTTCAGGTGCCGGATGGCGCCGCAGCGAGCACAAACTGGCGAGGCGACGGAAGCTGTCTGCGGCGAGGTCGTGGAGCAGCGAGAGCCATCCTGCCCGCTCGTCTGGCTGGTGGCACACCAGGAGCCGGACGACAGTGCGGCAGTCGGCGATGGTCGCGGCTGCCTACAGGAGCACTACGCGCCTCTCGTGGATGGCACTGGGTGCACTCACGGTGCGGCGGTGTTGCTCCCGGCATGCGCGGCGAGTAGCTCATCGAGGAGCATCTCCCGGGTAGGGCGAGGCTCGGGGCAGTCGCCGAGCAGGTCGGCCTGCGCGTCGGCCTTCCTCAGAAGGCGGCGGTACTCCACCGTCTCGAGGGTGTCCTGGGCGAGAAGGGTGATGTACTCGACTGGGCGGTGCTGCCCGCGGCGGTGGATCCGGTCGAGGCTCTGCATGAAGTGCGCGGCCTGATTGCTCATGGATTCGTAGACAGCCACCCGCGCCGTGTGCAAGGTCAGGCCGGCCCCGGCGGCCGCGGGGTTGCCGAGGAAGATGCGCACCCGAGGGTCGTCCTGGAAGCGCGACACGGCGTCTCGACGTTCGGGTGCGGGCACGGAGCCGTCGACTCGGACCAGCCCGAACTCGGTGTAGCGGCCCGCCAGCTGGTCAAGACTATGGCGGTAAAAGGACCAGAGGATGACCTTCTCGTCACGCGAGATCAGGTCGGTCAGGAGGGTGTCGAGCGTGGCGATCTTGGCCGGGGTCTCGTCGTAGCCGGAGACTAGTGGGGACGGGTCCGAGCAGATCCGCAGCAGCGCCGAGCGCCGTTCGAGATAGCTGGTGATCCGGCTGGTGTACTCCTGGTCGCTGGTATTCCGGAGGTCGAGCACGAGGTCGGTGAGGGCCGCGTCATATGCGCGGCGCTGGCGGGGTGCCAATGTCACCGGTAGGTCGGTGAAGGTTCGGCCGGGTAGGTCGAGCACGTCGTTCTTGAGATTGCGTAGGTAGTGGCCGCGGTCTCGGAGGACGCCGGCAACCTGTTTGGCTGCGGTGTCGCGGTCGCGGTCGGGGATCACCCCTCCGAACGTGAGGCCGAGGTCGACGAGGTCGAACTGGGAGATCAGGTCGGTCGCGCTGTTGGGTGCCGGCGTACCGCACAGCACGTACGTCCGTCCACAGTGCTCGCGTAGTCGCCGCAATGCCTGGGTCCGCGCGGCGTGGGGGTTCTTGACGTTGTACGACTCATCGACTCCGAGCACGAGCCGGCACCGCCGGGCGAGGAGGACTAGCTGGTCTGCCAACGAGACCGTGGTCTCGTAGTTGACGACCACGATGTCAGCGCCGACGCGCAGGGCGTGGGCCTTCTGGTGGCGATCACCGTCCGCTACCACCACCTTGTAGAGGTCGTGGGTGAACCGGCGGAACTCGACGGCCCACTCCCCGATCATGCTCTTCGGGGCGACGACGAGCAGGACGTCGGCTTCGTTACGCTCCACCAGCAGGTCGAAGGCGGTGATGAGCGTGACGGTCTTGCCTGTGCCCTGCTCATCGAAAACACACGTGCCCCACCCACCGGGGACGGTCATCGCTGCGACGTTCCGCAGCTGGTGGTCGTCCAGGACGTCGAGCAGGGTGCTGCCGGTGACGGCGGTCCTAACCTGCTCGAGGGGCGCGTCGCGGAGGCTGGCCAGCCGCGACAGTACTGCTGGTGCTGCGGAGCGGATGCTCTCGCGGGCCATCACTGCGCGACTGGCCTCGGCGGTCGCCTCGACCGGCTCGCCGCTGGCGAATAGGGCAGTTGCCTCTGCCCAGGTGAGGGTCACCCGTCCTGCCTGCCGTCGCCCTCGCAAGCCCGGCACCGCAGCCGATAGTCGTCGCCGTGTAGTGGTGGGGTCGACGGCGGCGATGTCGAGGCAGTCGCCGTCATCGTGGATCGCGAGTCGCAGCGGCCCGTCACCCGAACTCATGTCAGGTCCTGGGCAACGGGGACGTCCCGGGATTCAAGTTCGCCGGCAATGATTCCCAGGGCAGCGGGAAGTACGCGACGCAACTCCTTGAGCAGGTCCGTGTCGACGGTCTGCCACGAGTTCGGCGCCGCCCCGCCGAGCCGGTCGACCGCGGTCTTGAGAAACTGCTGGAAGCCCACCTTCTTTGTCGGGGTGTTCTTCGCTGCCTCGGCGATCGCGGCGGTGACGAGCTTGCGCGCCTCGCCGACGTTAGTCGTCGCTTCCTCGTGGGCTTGGGTGAGTAGTTTGAGCGACGGCTCGTCAGCGATGACCTTGTGTAGATTGCGGACCTCCGCACCGCTGTCCAGCACGTCGTACATGAGATCGTAGACCACCTTCTTCAGGTCCTCGTCGGCGTCGAGCTTATGAGTGAGCTTGTCCGCGCCGCGACCAGCCTGGATCTCGTAGAACCACTGGAAGATGTCGTTCGCGCGGTGCCGCACCAGCGCCTGGTCCTTTCCGCCGTCCTCGACGTGGTAGGCCTCGAAGTCCTCGGCCCAGCGGACCATGTTGAGATAGCGGGAAACGTCGCCGGTCTCGATGGCGAAGAAGTCTGCGACCTGCTGCTTGATCGCACGGTCGTGCGAGGGCGACGGTCGGCCGAGCATCCCGTCGCGCAGCGAGCGGTAACGGCCGACTACTAGACGGGCCTTGACGTACTCCTCCCACTTCTGCTTGTGGTCATGCTCGAAGTTGAGTGCGATGACGATGGCTTCGATCTGGTCCTCGCTGGTCCCGGGCGGCGCGACCCATACCTTCACCCAGCGGGCGCGCTCCTGTTCCTGGGCGCTGAACGCCTTCGGATTCGACAGGACGTACCTGGCTGCGGCGATCCGACGGTTGCCGTCCTTCGGCTCACCGTCTGCGGTGAGGATCGGCGGCCGTTCGACGCCCTTGCTGGCGATAGACTTGGCCAAGGGGACAACCTCGAACGGGTCACCCTTGGCGAGACTGTTCAGCGACATCTCGCCCTGCAGGATCGCGATGACCTCGTGATCGTCGGGCTCCCGGTGGTGGGTGTCCTGGAACTCCTCGACGTAGAGCTCGACGCGGTGGTTGCCCTTCCACAGGTTAATGGTGCTGATGTCGACATAGCCCTCCTGCATGGCCACGGGGACACCCTTGAACGTCGGGACGGGTCGGACCGGACCTGGCTGCACCCCGTACCGTGCTACGAGCTGGATCCTTGCGGGAGTCGTCTCTCGGTCGGGTTCGCTGTCGTCCGAAGTGGACGAGGACGCGGCGCTGGGCAACGCCTGTACTACCTTCACCGCTTCGTCCTCGACCTCTCGGGCGAGGCGCGCGCGGTCTTCCGGGGTGGGATCCACGCCACTGTTCCGGAGGATGACGAGGATCCGGGTGGCGAGACCGTGCAACACGTCTTCGGGAAGTGGCTGCTCCACGGCCCGCTCGACAGCGGAGGCCACCTCACCGCCGAGGTCCCGGCTGAACTCCAGCGCCTGCTCGATGAGCATGAGCGCCCCGGCGAGCACGGCCCGGTCGGTGGGAGCCTGGTCGACACTGATCATGACGGTTCTCCTCGGGTATGCGGTCTGTAGGCGGACGGGTCGTCGTCGCCCAAGAGGACGCGGAGTTCGCTAGCGAGACGCTTGAAACCGCGACGCCAAGTGTTGCCGATTGATGTCTTGGGGATCACATCGCCGAGAATTTCTGTGGCGAGCGTGGCCGCCCCGTCCTCGGTAAGAGGCTCGCCGAAATGTGCGGCTTCCACGTAGAGGAGGGTGACCACGCGCATTCGCTCCTGCTCCCACCGCTCGATCCGACTCCGGACGAACTTGTAGACCTCGTCTGCGAGGGCCTCGTCCTCCGCAGCGCGCACGGTGCGGGTGTCTTCGTCAGGCTCGTACGGGCGTTGCCGCGCGTGTAATCGCTGCAGACGACGGACGATGTCGTTGCGCGCGACCTTGAACAGCCACGATCTGGGCTCATCGATGACCCGCCCGTCCCCGAACGCGACGAGCAGCCGGACGACGGCGACCGCGATTGCGTCCTCCGCATCCGACGCTGCGTCTGGGAAATCCCTGCGCAGGGCGCCCTCGACAGCCGCGAGATAGCCATCTCTCAAGAGGCCCAGAACCAGATCATGTCCGGAGTGCCGCAGGCCATCGTCGTCCGTCACATCCCGAAGAGCCGCGAGCGGGCCCGGTCATGACAGTGCGGGCTAACTTCCGGTCGTCCCCCTGTTCGACGCAGTCGGTGCTGGGAGCCGTCGTACGCGTCTGGGAGCACGAGGCGGCCGCAGAGGCGGCGCGCAGGATCGCCGACGTCGTGGGGCGGCGCAGGGCCGCGGTGCACCAATCCCGACGAACCCTGAGTTGAGCTGAAGCCGTACGGTCGGTCCTGTGACGGATGCAGCGGGTCAGCCCGCCGGGCGGCTGCGCGTGGATGCGCAGCCGACGAAGGACTTCTTCGTGAGCATGCTGGTGCGCGACGTCGACCTGCTAGACGCCGTCATCGACCTGCTCGACAACAGCGTCGACGGCGCCCGAAGAAGGCGCCCCGACGGTGACTACTCGGGTCTGGCGGTCAAGCTCAGCTTCAGCGAGGAACACTTCCGCATCGAGGACAACTGCGGCGGCATCCCGCTCGAGACGGCCCGCCGGTACGCCTTCCGCTTCGGCCGGGACACCTCCAACCCCGCCGACCCCCGCAGCATCGGACAGTTCGGGGTCGGGATGAAGCGGACGCTGTTCAAGCTCGGGCGGTCCTTCCGGGTCGTGTCGCGCACCGCGGAGGACAGTTTCGTGCTCGAGGTGGTGGTCCCTGCCTGGCTGCGAGAAGAACGCTGGGACTTCGAGCTGGTGACACCCGCCGAGAACTCCGGCGGAGAGGCTAGTATCGGGACCGTAATCGAGGCTTCCGACCTGACGCAGAGCACCCAGGCCGACCTCGCCGACCCTGCGTGGGAGAAGCGGCTCGCCGAGGGGGCACGGCTGAAGCACAGGCGTGCGCTGGACCGCGGACTCGACATCACCGTGAAAGGCCGGCGCCTCGAGCCGATGCCACTAGACCTTAGCCAAGGCAAAGGTATTGAACCTGCGGTCGAGCGGCTGGTCCTGGAGGGTGGAGGGGTCACCGTCCTGCTCCTGGCGGGCGTCTCGGAGCCGGATGCATCTGACGCCGGGTGGTACATCTTCTGCAACGACCGCCTAGTGCTCGGACCGGACAAGTCACGGGTCACTGTGTGGCGCGGCGCCGGGCGCCAGGCCCGAGGCGGCGTCCCGAACTACCATGACCAGTACAGCCGATTCCGCGGATACGCTCTCTTCGAGGCGGTCGACCCCGCGCTGCTCCCGTGGACGACGACCAAGACCGGCATCGACGCCGACAGCCCCGTTTGGCGCGCCACGCGCCCTCACATGGAGAGGATCACTAGACCGGTCATCGACTTCCTCAACCTGCTCGACAAGGAGCGCACTGCCGTGGAGGGCGACGCCCGGCGCGGACAGCCGGGGCTGCTCGATGAGGACGAGGAGCTGCAGGCCGAGTTGGTCAGCGCTGCGGTCGAGCAGGCGCCGCGGGTCGGGATAGATGATGTCATCGCCGACGCTGGGGACTGGCACGAGGCCCGCGAGTTCCGGGCGCCCCGGGTGGACTTCGCGAACCTGCCCGTCCCGCGGGCGTGGATCCGGTACGCCGCCGAGGCCAACGAGGTCAGGACCGCGAGGAGGCTCATGGGCGGCGGAACGGAGCGAGACCTCCCCAACGGCGAGGTGGGCCGCCGTGCCTTCGAGTACTACCTCACCAGCGAGGGGGAGTAGATGGCGGGCTCGTGGCGCCGGATCCATTACGGTCTTCGCCCCGCCAAGAGCGTCGAGCGCAAACTCATGGCGGAGGGTCTGTCCCGACTGGACCGGTTGGAACCCCTGGAGCGGTTCCGCTACGTCGGCATGGGGTCCCTGTACTTCGCGGACTTCTCGCTGTTCCACCGGCGGCTCGGCTTGGCGGAGATGCACAGCATCGAGGACGAGGACGACGTCGCGCTCAGGGAGCGCTTCGAGGCCAACCGGCCCTTCGACACGAAGCTGCACTTCGAGCACACCAACGCCGCGCTGCCGCGCTTGTTCAAGCCGGGTGAGTCGCCGGCCATCGCCTGGCTCGACTACGACAACCGGCTCGACTCTGCCATGCTCAGCGACGCAGCCTTGATCGTGAGCTCGGCGACGGCACCCACCGTGCTCGCCGTCACGGCAAACGTCGAGCCCGGCGCGCCCGGTACCCGGCGCGACCAACTCGCCGACGCCGTGGGGGACGACCTCGTCCCCGCCTGGGTCGCCAAGGAGACTCACCTGAGCGGCGACCAGACCCGCATGGCTTGCTACGACATCTTGATCGGCAGGGTTGAGGCTGCCCTCCGCGCCCGCAACGGGAGTCTGGCTGACGTCGCCGACGCAGTCTCCTTTCGGCAGTTGTTCCACTTCGCCTACAGCGACGGCGCCCGCATGTTCACTGTCGTCGGCGTCTTGCACTCTGCCGCGCAGACCGCAGCCCTGGATGCTTGCGTCTTCGGCACCCTGCCTTACCACCGCAGCGGCGCGGACCCGTTCCGGATCGTCGTCCCGATGCTGACCACGAGGGAGACGCTCGCGCTGGATGCCCAGCTGCCGGGGGCAGCCACCCCGACACTGCGCGGTGTGTCGGCCAGCGACTGCGAGGCATATGCCCGCCTGTACCGTTACTTGCCGTCCTATGTCGACGCGGAGCTCTGAGCTGGCAGCGGCGGACCGTCCGGCGGAGTGGCCCTCGAGTGCGGGCACCGCGACGGTCATCCGATAGGTCCTGGCCTCATCGACCAGGTGTCGCGCGCACAGACAGGAGAGGACGACGGCGAGCAGGCGGTGCTCATCCTCCGGCAGCGTGGGGCGGCAAGATAGAGACTCAGCGCGGCCCACGCCACCCACCTGCCCGCGCACTTCGTCAAGGGCGGCGGATCCGGCAGGTCACGCCAGGGGCGGCAAGGAGCGCACGATCACGAGTGACCAGGTCGACATCGAGATGTTCGGCGGCGGCAACGTAGCCGGCGTCGTAGCCGGTGAGGTTGTCTCGAAGGTCCCACATTCGTTCGAGCAGAACGGCAGTGGGAACGGTGCTCAGGGGCAGCCGGCCGAGGCGCTCGACGGCGCGATGGCTGACGTCCGGGTCGAGCTGACCTCTCCGCACGAGCCCCCGGAGAGCGTGGAAGACCTCGACCTGCAGGTGCTCCGGCCCGGCAATGCTCGCCCCGCGCAGGATCGTACGAGCTGCTTCGCCGTGAGCCGCAGGCCCGGCAAGTGCATCGACCAGCACGCTGGCATCGATGACCAGGGTGGCCTTCATCGATCGCGCTGGTCAAGAACACCTTGACCGGGGCCGGCCGGTAAGAGCCGTTCGTTGCGCTCTTCGCGGCCTTCCCGCACCACGTCGACCGAATCGAACGGTTGGACGCTGGCCTGCTCGACATCAGTGGCGGCCTCATCGAGCACTGCGACGGTGGTGACGGCGCGCGCGTGGTCGGTGAGCAGGTCGAGCAGATAGCGCTGCAAGGAGTACCCCCGGGCAGCGGCGGCAGCTTTGATGGTGGCTGCCACGGGATCTGGAACGTCCCTGATCTGCATGTTGGTCACAGCGCCAATTTAACATGCATATTCTACATGCGATGCATGCTAGTTGATCGACTGGCTGCTGCTCAGCGCAACGGAGTTGCCCGCCACACCGGAGAGCCGGGATGCCTCGGCGACACGCCGGACAGGTTGCGCCGGTCTTGTCGGGACCGACCGATACCGTTGCCCCGGCGCTTCGTTCCTCGGGCGCTTGCAGTGATCCAGACGAACGGGGTGGAGAACATGTCCC
>Ga0183260_10004636_pt1 | contig 10872 bp, 7 predicted proteins | sample AntDrymUQ4972206_2_FD_129768 | JGI IMG/M metagenome (GOLD analysis project Ga0183260, IMG submission 129768) | Polar desert sand microbial communities from Dry Valleys, Antarctica - metaG UQ497 (22.06) (version 2) (version 2) | ecosystem: Environmental > Terrestrial > Soil > Desert | place...
ATCCAGACAATGGGCCGGGCCGCCCGCAACGTCGACGGCCAGGTGGTGATGTACGCCGACAAGGTCACCGACTCGATGCAGCGAGCCATCTCGGAGACCACCAGGCGCCGCGGGGTGCAGGAGGCGTACAACCTCGAGCACGGCATCGACCCGCAGACCATCCGCAAGGCGGTCACCGACATCCTCGCGACCCTGCGTCCGGAGGGCGACGGCAAGGCACCCGCCCCCGGACGCGACCGCCGGTCGCGCAAACGCGACCGCACCAAAAGCGACTTCAGCGAGTTGCCCCACGACGAGCTCGAGCGCCTCATCCGCACCCTGGAGGAGGAGATGCACACGGCGGCGGCTGATCTGCGCTTCGAGTACGCCGCCCGCCTGCGCGACGAGGTCCACGACCTGAAGCGGGAGCTGCGCCAGGTCGGCTGACACTCGAAGGCTCGGCCCCCCAGAGTACCCCCGACGGCATCCCGGGCCGCGCGTAAACGCTTCACCCGGCCCCTCCTGCCGATGACCGTGATCGCCGCCTGCCTGCTGGGCCGCCTGCCTGCTGGGCCGCCGCCTGACGGATGGCACGGCCGCGGAGGTCCGACCGGCGCCGGCCGGGTCGGCAGTGCGACCCGCCGCCGACCCGGCGATGCGGGCCGCCGACCCGGCGGCCCCAGGCACATCCTCCACCCGCTCGCCGGAACCACCCGGGCGACACCGGTAGTGTCGGCGCAGTGGCTGACATGCTTGTCATTCGCGGCGCGCGCGAGCACAACCTCCGCAACGTTTCCCTCGAACTGCCGCGCGATCGGCTGATCGTCTTCACCGGGCTGTCCGGGTCGGGCAAGTCGTCGCTGGCCTTCGACACCATCTATGCCGAGGGACAACGACGATACGTGGAATCCCTCTCTTCATACGCCCGGCAGTTCCTCGGGCAGATGGACAAGCCCGACGTCGACTTCATCGAGGGTCTGTCTCCCGCCATCTCGATCGACCAGAAGTCGGCCTCCCGCAACCCCCGATCGACGGTCGGCACCATCACCGAGGTCTACGACTACCTCCGGCTTCTCTACGCCCGTATCGGTGTTCCTCACTGCCCCACGTGCGGCGCGGTGGTCACCCGCCAGACTCCCCAGCAGATCGTCGACCGGGTGCTGGAGCTGCCCGAGGGCACCCGCTTCCAGGTGCTGGCGCCCGTCGTGCGCGGTCGCAAGGGCGAGTACGAAGGGCTCCTCGAGGACCTGGCCGCCCAGGGGTTCGTGCGGGCCCGGGTCGACGGGGTGCTGCGTGAGCTCGTCGGCGCCGTCGGCGCCGACAAGCCCGAGGCCCTCGCCCGCTACGAGACGCACACCATCGAAGTCGTCGTCGACCGGCTGGTGCGGCGCGACGGCATCGAGCGGCGCCTCACCGACTCCATGGAGACCGCCCTGCGCCTGGCCGACGGCGTGGCCGAGGTGGAGATTGTCCAGGCCGCTCCGACCGACGGGGACCCACCCGTGGAAGGCGAGCCCGAGCCCGAACTCGAACGTCAGGTTTTCACCTTCAGCCAGCACCTGGCCTGTCCCAACGACGGCACGTCGTTCGAGGAGCTGGCCCCTCGAAACTTCTCGTTCAACTCCCCCTACGGCGCCTGCCCTCACTGCGACGGCCTGGGCACCCGCTTCGAGGTCGACCCCGAGCTGGTGGTGCCCAACCCCGACCTCACCATCGACGAAGGGGCGGTGGCTCCGTGGGCCGGCGCCCGCGGCGAGTACTTCCACCGGGTGCTGGCGGCGGTGGCCGAGTCGTACGGCTTCCGGGTCACCACCCCGTGGCGCAAGCTCAAGAAGGCCCAGCAGAAGGTGCTGCTCTATGGCTCGGGTACCCGCCAGATCCACGTCCAGTACCGCAACCGCTACGGGCGCACCCGCTCGTACCACACGCAGTACGAAGGGGCCGTCCCCTACCTGCAGCGCCGCCACTCCGAGGCCGAGTCCGACTACATGCGCGACCAGATCGAGGGCTACATGCGCCAGGTCGCCTGCCCCGACTGCGGTGGCGCCCGGTTGAAGCCCGAGTCTCTCGGCGTCACCGTGAGCGGGCGGAACCTCTTCGAGCTCTGCAACCTGTCGATCGCCAAAGCGGCCGATGCCCTCAACGCGCTCGAGCTGTCGGACCGCGACCGCATGATCGCCGAGCGGGTGGTGCGCGAGGTCAATGCCCGCATGCGCTTCCTGCTCGACGTGGGTCTCGACTACCTGAGTCTCAACCGCTCGGCCGGCACCCTGGCCGGCGGCGAGGCCCAGCGCATCCGCCTGGCCAGCCAGATCGGCAGCGGCCTGGTCGGCGTGCTCTACGTGCTCGACGAGCCGTCCATCGGCCTGCACCAGCGCGACAACCGAAAGCTGGTCGACACCCTCGTGCGCCTCCGCGACCTGGGGAACACGGTGATCGTCGTCGAGCACGACGAGGACACCATCCGCGTCGCCGACCACGTGGTCGACATCGGCCCGGGCGCCGGGGAGCACGGCGGCGAGGTGGTGGTCTCGGGCACAGTGGCCGAGCTGGAGGCCGAGGCCCGCTCGCTCACCGGCCAGTACCTGAGCGGCGCCCGCACCATCCCCGTGCCGGCCATGCGTCGCGACACCGGCGACCAGTGGCTGGTGGTGCGCGGGGCGAGAGAGCACAACCTCAAGTCGATCGACGTGGAGCTTCCCCTGGGTTGCCTGGTGTGCGTCACCGGCGTCTCGGGGTCGGGCAAATCCACCCTCGTCAACGACATCCTCTACCGGGCCCTCATGCAGCGCATCTACCGCTCGAAGGTGGTGCCGGGCCGGCACAAGACCATCGAGGGCGACGAGCATCTCGACAAGGTCATCAACATCGACCAGTCGCCCATCGGGCGCACCCCGCGCTCGAACCCCGCCACCTACACGGGGGTGTTCGACCACATCCGCCGCCTGTTCAGCCAGACCCAGGAGGCCAAGGTCCGCGGTTACCTGCCCGGCCGCTTCTCGTTCAACGTGAAGGGCGGACGCTGCGAGGCCTGTGCCGGCGACGGCACCATCAAGATCGAGATGCACTTCCTGCCCGACGTGTACGTGCCCTGCGAGGTGTGCAAGGGGGCGCGCTACAACCGCGACACTCTCGACATCGCCTTCAAGGGCAAGAACATCGCCGAGGTCCTCAACCTGTCGTGCGAGGAGGCGGCCGAGTTCTTCGCCAACCAACCGCCGATCGCCCGTCACCTGGTGACGCTCGTCGACGTGGGTCTGGGCTACGTGCGCCTCGGCCAGCCCGCACCCACCCTGTCAGGTGGGGAGGCCCAGCGGGTCAAGCTGGCCAGCGAGCTGTCGAAACGCTCCACCGGGCACACCATCTACATCCTCGACGAGCCCACCACCGGGCTGCACTTCGAGGACATCCGCAAACTCCTCCAGGTCCTCGGCCGCTTGGTCGACGCCGGCAACACCGTGCTGGTGATCGAGCACAACCTCGACGTGATCAAATCGGCCGACTGGCTCGTCGACCTCGGGCCCGAGGGTGGCGACGGCGGGGGAATGGTCATCGTCGAGGGCCCCCCCGAGGTCGTGGCCAAGACCTCCGACAGCCACACCGGCCAGTTCCTGGCCCCCATGCTCGCCCGGCAGTAACCGGGTCGGCCCTCGGCGCGATCCGCCCCTCAACTCGGGATGCCGACCTGCCGATACACAGCAGGTGAGGTCGTAGCCGTTCCCGACGGCGTGGGCCTTGCCCAGGCCTACATCGTTCTCCTCGCCGTTTGCGCCTACGGGGTAGGTCTCCCGGAGCTGGGGGGCACACGGCGAGGGGTTGTCCTGGCCGCCGTCGGCTCGACGATGGTCGCCGCCGGTGGGATGTCGCTGCTCCAGCTGCTGGCCGGCTCGGCCCTCCTTCCGAGCTCGAACGGGTCTCGCTGATGTTCGACATCGGCGAGGTCCACCGGGCCCGCTACGGGCGCATGAAGCGCATCCTCGACGTGGTGGCCGGATTCGTGGGACTGGTGGGCTACGACATCAGCGCGAGGGGGATCAACCTCCCGTCAGCCCTACGGCTCGACGAGGGAGATGTGGATTTCGTCGTGTCGGCTGTGCGGGACATCGTCAACTCGGCTTGACGAATCGAGGCCGCAGCGCTCAGGTGATCGCCAGCATGCGCTCCAGCGCCACCCGGGCGCATGCTGCGGTCGCGGGGTCGACGGTGATCCGGTTGACCACCCGGCCCTCCACCAGGTTCTCGAGCACCCAGGCCAGGTGGGCGGCGTCGATGCGGAACATGGTCGAGCACGGGCACACGACGGGGTCGAGGGACATCACCGTGCGGTCGGGGTGCTCGTCGGCCAGGCGGTTGACCAGATGGATCTCGGTGGCCACCGCCATCACCGATCCCGGCGCGGCGGCCTCGACCGCGGAGATGATGAAGTCGGTCGAGCCCACCAGGTCGGCCCGTTCCACCACCTCGTGGGCGCACTCGGGGTGGACGATGACCGTCCCCTTCGGGTGGGCGGCCCGGAAGGCCTCCACCTGGTCGACGGTGAAGCGCTGGTGCACCGAGCAATGGCCCTTCCACAGCAGGAAGGTGGACTCCTTGACCTCGCGTTCGCTCAGCCCTCCGCACGCCAGCCGGGGGTTCCACACCGCCATGTCGGCGGCGCCGTAGCTGAGCTGGAAGGCGGTGTTGCGCCCCAGGTGCTGATCGGGGAAGAAGAGCACCTTGTCGGCCCGCTCCAACGCCCAGGTCAGCACGGCCCGGGCGTTGGACGACGTGCAGACGGCCCCGCCGTGGTCACCCACGAAGGCCTTGAGGGCGGCCGAGGAGTTCATGTAGGTGATGGGCAGGATGCGCTCGACGTCGGTGACCGCGGCCAGGTCGTCCCATGCCTCCTCCACCGAGTCGAGATCGGCCATGTCGGCCATCGAGCACCCGGCGTTGAGGTCGGGCAGCACCACCTGCTGGTGGTCACCCGTCAGGATGTCGGCCGACTCGGCCATGAAATGGACGCCGCAGAACACGACGAACTCGGCGACGGAAGCGGCGGCAAGGCGCGACAGCCCGAACGAGTCGCCGCGGGCGTCGGCGAAGGCCATGACCTCGTCGCGCTGGTAGTGGTGACCGAGCACGAGCACGCGGTCGCCGAGGGTCGCCTTGGCCTCGGCGATCCACCGGGCCAGCTCTTCGGGATTGGCGTCGGTGTAGCGGTCGGGTAGTGCCGGTTGTATCCGCACCATTTCGAGGGAACCCCCTGATGGAGCCCCGATTGCTGGCCGGCGGAGACAGCCTGGTCGCCTCTCGCGGGGTTGTCGGCCTCGGAGCTGAAGATGTCGCCGGAAACCAGGCCGGCGTACGAGTCAGTCTACGTTGCCGCCGGCCCTTCTGTCTCGTCGAGGACTTCTTTGAGGGCAGCGAGCACATGGAGGTGAGCCTCGTCCTTGGACCGAGCGCTGGCTTCCTTCATGCGGATTAGATCATCGAGCGCAACGACCCGGACAGCGAGACCTTCACCCAGGTCGTACGTAGTGGCGTTGCCGTCGAGGTCGCGGAACCCGCCCGTTCCCGACGGCGTAGCCAGCACGTCGAGGTCCCCTGCGTCGCTGCGGAAGGTGAACGAGTCCCCTGCGGCCAAGGTTTGCGGATCGAGGAGGAACGGAAGCTCCTCCTCGACCTTGGCTACACGCAGCTTGGCCCCCAACTCTCGCAGGGCGGCGGCGAGGCGCTCCATATTCTCGGTCGTTCGCTCGTAGCAGATGTCGATGTCGTTCGTGGCGAGGGCTGCTCCCAGGAGTTCGCCGGCCAGACCCCCGATGAGGACATAGCGGACGTTGTGCTCGTTGAGCACCCGGAAGGCCAGGGAGGGGTCGAATGCACCGCTCACGCCTCAGGCCCTCGACTGACCGGGGTTGCGTTCCTCATTCGGCCGACAAGTCGGCCGTAGCCGGTCGCCCGCCGCAGACGCTCGGGCGGTGACATCTTGACCCACTCACGGAGCTGACTCCGATCGACGCCACCGCCGCGTATCGGCCCGAGGCGCAACTCGAATCCGCACGCCTTCAGGAGCCGCTCGAGCGTGTCCAGCCTCGGGACCTGGCGATCTCGTTCAATCCGGGCGATCGCCGACTGGGGTATCCCCGAACGACGGGCCAACTCTCGCTGCGTCAAGCCCGCCGCCCGACGGGCCTGGTTGAGCTGGGACGCAGCACTCATGACGTCATGATACCGGAATCAGTATCGCTAGAATGGTTGTGATGCTCCAGCGACCGCCGGCCGGCACCATCCCCGACATGCCCGGCTCGTACCAGTTCAAAGACGCCGAGGGCCGGGTCATCTACGTGGGCAAGGCCAAGTCGCTGCGGTCCCGCCTGTCGAACTACTTCTCCAACCCCGCCACCCTGCCGCCCCGCACCGCCCAGATGGTGGCGTCGGCGGCGTCGGTCGAGTGGATCCAGGTGCGCAACGACGTCGAGGCCCTGATGCTCGAGTACAGCCTGATCAAGCAGCACCGGCCGCGGTTCAACATCCGCCTGCGCGACGACAAGAGCTATCCGTTCCTGGCCGTCACCCTGAGCGACCAGTGGCCCCGGGCCCAGGTCGTGCGGGGTCGCAAGCGCAAGGGCACCCGCTACTTCGGCCCCTACGGCCACGCCTACGCCATCCGCGAGACCCTCGATCTCCTCCTTCGCACCTTCCCGATCCGCACTTGTTCTGACAACAAGCTCGAGCGCCACCACAAGTTGGGACGGCCCTGTCTGCTGTTCCACATCGAGAAGTGCACGGGACCGTGCGTGGGCGAGATCGACAAGGCCGACTACGACGGCCTGGTGGGCGAGCTGGTCGACTTCCTCGACGGCGAGACCCAGCCCGTGATCAGCCGCCTGGAGCGGGAGATGGCCGCAGCCGCCGCCAACCTCGAGTTCGAGCGGGCGGCCCGGGTGCGCGACCGGCTGGCCAGCGTCCGCAAGGTGATCGAGAAGCAGGCCATGGTCACCGAGCGGCCCGAGGACCTCGACGTGGTGGGCATCGCCGACGACGAGCTGGAGGCGGCCGTCCAGGTGTTCTACGTGCGCCGGGGCCGGATGGTCGGGCGGAAGGGCTTCGTGGTCGACAAGGTCCTCGACGTCACCCCGCCGCAGCTGGTGGGCCACATCCTCGAGGGTCTCTACGCCGAGGCGGAGCCCGACTCGATCCCCCGCGAGGTACTGGTGCCCGACGACCCCGACGACCCCGATCTCTACGCCCGGTGGCTGTCGGAGCTGCGGGGTTCGAAGGTCGTCGTGCGGGTTCCCCAGCGGGGCGACAAGCGGGCTCTGCAAGCCACCGTCACCCAGAACGCCAAAGAGGAGTTCGTCCGCCACCGTCTCAAGCGGGCGTCGGATCACAACGCCCGGGCCCGGGCCCTCAATGCCCTCCAGGAGGCCCTCGATCTGCCCCAGGCGCCCTTGCGCATCGAGTGCTACGACATGAGCCATATCCAGGGGAGCGACTACGTGGGTTCCATGGTGGTCGTCGAGGACGGCCTGCCCAAGAAGAGCGACTACCGCCGGTTCCGCATCCGCGAGGTGCCGGGCAACGACGACTTCGGAGCCATGCGCGAGGTGCTCACCCGCCGGCTCAAGGCCCTGCTCGCCGAGCGCGGCCGTCCGCCCGATGAGAAGGGCCGCCGTCGCTTCGCCTATCAGCCCAATCTGCTGCTGGTCGACGGCGGCAAGGGCCAGCTCAGCGTGGCGATCGATGTGGTCGCCGAGCTGGGCCTGGAGGACGAGATCTCCGTGGCCGCCCTGGCCAAACGCTTCGAGGAGGTCTTCGTGCCCGGCCTGGCCGATCCCGTACGCATCCCCCGCCAGTCCGAGGCCCTCTACCTGCTCCAGCGGGTGCGCGACGAGGCCCACCGTTTCGCCGTCTCCTACCACCGCCAGCTGCGGGCCAAGCGCATGACCCGCAGCGCCCTCGACGACGTGGCCGGGCTGGGTCCCACCCGCAAGCGCCGCCTACTGGTCGAGCTGGGCGGCATCCGCGCCGTCAAGGCCGCGTCCCTCGAAGACCTCACGGCCCTTCCGTGGCTCCCCGACACCGTGGCCCAGGCCACGTATGCCGCGCTCCATTCGCTCTCGGCTTCGTCAAAAGGATCCGGTCATGGATGAGCACGACCCGGCGGAGGGCCAGTCGCCGGCGGTGCTCTGGGAGGCCCATGCCGGGTGGTGGCAGGAGAACTTCACCGACGGGGCCGACGCCGAGTACGACGAGCAGATCCTGCCCCTGGCCGCCGCCCACCTGGCGGGGGCCGCCGACGTGCTCGACGTGGGCGCCGGTGAGGGCCAGGTGGCCCGGGTGGCGGCGGCAACCGGCGCCCGACGCGTGGTCGGCATCGACCCGGTGGCCGCCCAGGTCTCGGTGGGTCGCCGCAGGGGTGGGGGAGTTCTGTACGGCCGGGGCGAGGCTGGGGCGCTGCCGTTCCCGGCGGAGGCGTTCGACGCCGTCGTCGCCTGCCTGGTGTTCGAGCACATCACCGACACCGATGTCGCCCTGGCCGAGGTGGGACGGGTGTTGCGGCCGGGCGGGCGCTTCCTGTTCTTCCTCAACCATCCGCTCCTCCAGGCACCGGGATCGGGCTGGATCGACGACCACATCCTCGAGGAGCAGTACTGGCGCATCGGCCCGTACCTGAACGAGGACTCGTCGTTCGAGGAGGTGGAGAAGGGCATCTTCGTCCCCTTCGTGCACCGGCCTCTTTCGCGCTACGTGAACGCCATGGCCGCCGCCGGCCTGGTGATCCGCCGTATGGAGGAGCCGCCGCCCCCGCCGGGTTTCATGGTCCGGGCCACCGAATACCGCGATGCCGCCACCATCCCCCGTCTGCTGCTGCTGGTAGCCGAGAAGGAGTGGTAGGCCGCCGCCGGCCTACGAGGGTCCGGGGGAACGATCGCCGAACTGAATGAGTGACTTCCATGATTGGGAGCGCATTCATTTACGAAATTGCACTTGCATCATTGGGCGAACACATGTACGATTAGGGCAATGTTTGAGGACCTGGAGCGTGCGATTAGTGAGCTCGACATTCCTGCCGCTGATGGCGAAGCGATTGCCCGGGCCTTGGCGTTGCGGACTCGTCTCGATGCCGTCATTGCCGCTGCGGTGGCCGACTTCGACAAAGCCAAGTTGTGGGATCTCGATGCCGCCACCTCCATGGTGGCGTGGCTGCGTGACCACGCCGGCCTCAGTCGTCGGGCCGCCGCCCGGATGGCGTCGATGGCCCGGCAGGTTTCGAAGCTACCGGTGACTGCCTCCGCCTGGGCCAGTGGCACCCTGTCGGAAGGCAAGGTCGAGGCTGTGCTCGCCAACCTTCGTCCCACCACCATCGACACCTTCGCCAATCACGAAACCGAGCTGGTTCCCGTGCTGGCCCCGCTGCCGGTCACCGCCGTCGCCCAGGCCATGGGCGCATGGGCCGCCCGGGCCGAGGCCGACGGCAACGAGCCCAACGAGCCTGACGAACCGTCCCGAGTCCTCCACCTGTCGTCGACTCTGGATAGCCGCTGGGTGCTCGACGGCGACCTCGATCCCGAAGGCGGCCAGACGGTGGCCACCGCGCTCCGGTTGGCTGAGAGCCGTGACGCCGAAGGTGAGCCGGCTCGCCTACCCACCGAGCGACGGGCTGACGCGCTCGTCGACGTGTGCCGGTTCTTCCTGGACCACCAACAGAACTGCGTCGGAGGACGCCACCGGCCCCACCTCAATGTCGTCGTAAACGCCAACGACCTGCTCCGCGGTGGGAGTGGACGGTTCATCGACGGGAGCACTCTCGACGGGCCGTCTACTCAGCGACTCGCGTGCGACGCTGCGTTGCACCGGGTGGTCGTCGGAGGCCGCTCGGCCATCTTGGACTACGGCCGGGCCACCCGCACGATACCCGCACCGCTCTGGAATGCCCTGGTGGTGCGCGACGAGCACTGCCGGTTTCCCGGATGTGACCGTCCCTCCGTCTGGTGCGAGGGACACCACGTGCGCTGGGTGTCCGACGGCGGGCCCACTCGCCTCGACAATCTCGTGTTGGCCTGTACCCGTCACCACCACCGACTTCACCAGCCCGGCTGGGCCGCAACCCTGGCGGAGGACGGCACACTCGAGGTGACCGACCCGACCCGGCAAGTCCGCAGCACTGTGCCACCTCGATCTCTGCCTCTCGTGTGTTGATGTGGCTGGGCTGCCGGGAGCCTTGGGGCGAGAGCAAATCACGCCCGGTTCGGCAGGCACCGTCCGGTTGTAGCCTGGGGTCAGCGTGAGCGAGTTCCTCATCATCACCGGACTGTCGGGGGCGGGGCGGTCACAGGCCGCCGACAGCTTCGAAGACCTCGGCTGGTTCGTCATCGACAACATGCCGCCGGCGCTGCTCTCCAAGGTCACCGAGCTGGTGCAGGCCCCCGGCTCCACCATCGAGCGGGTTGCCCTCGTCGTCGGCACCGGCGCCTATCTCGACGAGCTGTCCCCGGCCCTCGAGCAACTCGCCCACACAGCCTCCCGGGTCCGAATCCTGTTCCTCGAAGCCACGACCGAGGTCCTCGTGCGGCGGTACGAGAACACCCGGCGCCGCCATCCCCTGGCCGAGGGTGACCGGGTCTCGGAGGACATCGAACGCGAACGCCGCCTCCTCGAGCCGGTGAAGTCGCAGGCCGACGTGGTGGTCGACACCAGCGACCTCAACGTCCACCAGCTCCGCGACCGTCTGCTCGACCTCTTCGCCCGTGATGTCGAGTGCGGCCTGCAGACGAGCGTCGTCTCCTTCGGGTACAAGCACGGCCTGCCGCTCGACGTCGACCTGGTCTTCGATTGCCGGTTCCTGCCCAACCCTCACTGGGTTCCCGACCTCCGACCGCTCACCGGCCTCGACGGCCCGGTGCG
>Ga0183260_10004637_pt1 | contig 10871 bp, 8 predicted proteins | sample AntDrymUQ4972206_2_FD_129768 | JGI IMG/M metagenome (GOLD analysis project Ga0183260, IMG submission 129768) | Polar desert sand microbial communities from Dry Valleys, Antarctica - metaG UQ497 (22.06) (version 2) (version 2) | ecosystem: Environmental > Terrestrial > Soil > Desert | place...
ATCATGACTGTGCGAAGCGGATGCGTCCGCGTCGCCCCGCTGCTCGTAAACGGCCATCACCGGAAGTTTCACGGTAAAGGTCGCGCCCTGCCCCACTCCCCGGCTATCAGCATGCACTGTTCCGCCGTGCAACTCCACCAAGTGACGCACAATTGACAATCCTAAGCCGAGTCCTCCTTGCGTGCGTGTGGTTGACCCGTCGGCTTGACGGAAGGGGGCAAAGACTTGTGGCAGGAACTCTGTGGGAATGCCGGCACCCGTGTCGCTCACGATGATCTGTACGAGCGAGCTGATTCTCTCCAGTCGGACATCTACGCGCCCCCCCTTCGGGGTGAACTTGACGGCGTTGGAGAGGAGGTTCCAGACAACTTGCTGCAATCGGTCAGGGTCGCCGAGGACGGGGCCGGCCTGCGGGTCAAGTGCTTTCTGGAGTTGAATGTTTTTGGCCTCCGCAGCCGGGCCGACGGCGTTCATTACCGCCTCAATTGTCAGCGCTAACTCGACCCGTTGGGCGTCAAGTCGGAGCTTGCCTGTAACGATCCGCGAGACGTCTAAAAGATCATCAATGAGTTGCGCTTGCAACTTACCCTGACGCTCGATAGTTTCCAGAGCACGCGCCGCCGAATCTTCGTCAAGTCGCCCGGCGCGTAGCATCTGCGCCCACCCGATAATGGCGGTCAGCGGCGTGCGCAACTCGTGTGAAACCGTCGCCAGAAACTCATCCTTGAGGCGGTTGGCGGCTTCCGCCTCGGCACGTGCCGCTTGTTCACGAATAAGTTGAATGCGTTCTTCCTCCGCCCGTTTGCGCTCGGTGATGTCACGCGATATGCCGACGATACCCGTCACCCGCCCCGCCTCGTCGAACGTGGGCACCTTCGTCGTCGAGAGCCATGTCGCCGATCCGTCCGGGTAAGGTTCCTTTTCCTCTTTGTCAACGACGGGCCGGCCGGTGCGCATAATTCGCTGCTCGTCCTCGTAAGCCGCGCGCGCGTGTTCTTCAGCAAAAAAGTCAAAGTCCGTCTTGCCAATGACCTCTTCGGGAGAGGCGTTGCCCCTGTACGGCGCGTGCCGGTTGACACGCGTGAAGCGGCCTTCGCTGTCCTTAAAGTAAATTGCGTCGGTGATGTTGTCCATCAGGGCCTGCATCAGACTGCTCTCACGCTTGAAGTCGTCCTGTGCGCGCTTGCGCTCGGTGATGTCATGCATGACGACGACTGCACCTAGCTTATCACCGTCCGGGCCGAACAGCGCCCGCCCGCCGGCCAGTAATGTTCGCGCCGTGCCGTGCTTCGGGGCGATGACCATTTCCACGTTGCGAACGTGCTCTCCTTGCAATGCGCGGAAAAGCGGGATGTCTTCCTTGCTCATCCGCGTTTTCCCGTCCGGCAAATATAAATCGTAATACTCGGCCCATTGGTCGGCGGGGATTGATTGCTGCGGCAAGCCGTGAAATTCCCGCGCCGCGCGATTGAAGAGAGTAAGGACGCCTTGGGCGTCACAAGCGACGATTCCGTCTTCGACGTTCTCCAGCAGGGCTGTTAAAAAAACCTGCTGCTGTTGGAGTGGCCGGCGCGACTCTTCGTCAGTCATCTCTTCACCTTTCGTTCTTGCTACCGTAACACTTCGACCGGCTTGATCGTACACGCTCTCCAGACGGTGACAACAGTTGATAGTGCCTCGACAGAATCTTCCATCAGGCTCACGTCCGGGCTTTAAGCGGCACCAAGTTAAAGCGACCTTCTACGCGCCGATGAATGCAAGTAGGATACACACATCATTTTCATTCGCGGAAGCGTTACCGCGAATCATGTCGGCTCACGTTATTCCGGCGGGAGTTTCGTGCCCGCTCAAATTATAGCCTCTCACTCTGCCGTAAAATTTTACGTTCAGACTCTCTTCAAGTACCTGTGAATCCTGCTGCTCGAATCCTTCCAGAAAATCTTTCGGCATGAACGTGTCAGCATCTTCGACCGTAAGTGGAATCTCCGTCACAATCCATTTCTCGATGTCGCGCAGAAACATTCTATAAATCTGTTCGCCGCCGATGATGAACAAATCGCACGCGAGATAGGTTTTGAGCGAAAGCACCGAGAGTCTGTCGCGCAGCAGGATCACGCCCTCCTGTGGAGCGATTTCCGACGCACGGCTCATCACGATGTTGAGCCGGTTCCTGAGGGGCTTCTTCAGTGACAGCCACGTTTTGTAGCCCATCACGCAGGCGTGACCCGTTGTCTGCTCGCGGAAGAATTTCATGTCTGAGGGAAAGTGCCACGGGACGGTGCCGCCACGCCCGATGCTGCCCTGTCTGTCCACTGCGACGATGCCGATGATTGCCACTTTATTTGCCTTCGTCCTCATCTTTCACGGCCCCCCACAACATATCCGCAGAAGGCTCTCTCCTGTCGGTCTTACCCTCGTCGTAATGTTTAAGTGCGGCGAGACCCAATTCTGTAGTCTTGTACTTTTGCCCGCGCGACGCCGGATTCTTCGGGTCGGTCATCATTAGCAAAAGGTTATCTATCAAAGGATGCAGGTATCTCTGCCGCAAATGCTTCACATCCTTCAATCCTAACTGTGACTGAATGCTGGCACGGTCTCGCGGACTACGGCAAAAAGCCAGCAGGATACGCCCCTTCTCACCCATCACGTTAAACGCTGCGGGGGTCACATGGGGGGTCACATGGGGGGTCGTTTTGTCGGTGGTAGCGGCAGGATGAATCGGCAAAATTGCCGAGAAATACGTTCGCTCTTCGTCCGTCTTGAAGCGCGGCGGGGGCGATCCATTCCGGCTCATGGCGCGGATAATTTTAGGGACGCCCGTGCCACGACCCTCTGTCAATCTTAACTCCTTGAGAAACTCACCAATGCGACGATTCCTAAGAACAAGGATATTTTTACCGTCAATCACATACGGCTCAACGATTGGATGATAGGCAGGCTGGATCAGATAACCTAAGCGCAGTACTTCCTTCTGTACGTGGTCTAACTCATGTGAAGGAAGACCCGCCGGGGGCAATACTGGCCGCCCTTCATCCTGCGCCACACCGATGAAGATGTAACCGCCTCCGAGATTATGAAAGTCGTTGGCAAAGGCACAGAGCGTATGAAGCACTGGTTCTGGATTCCAACCTTTCTTAAACTCTAACCGCTCCCACTCGACCGAGCGCCCTCGAATTACCTCCTCAATGTTGATCGGCAGACTCATAAATGACTCGCTCACTCTTCGCCTTACTGCTCTCCCTGAATTTGTCAAACCGCGACCGAGGCGGCGATCTTGCCGTGCGACTTGTAGCCGACGAGGTTCAAATGCTCGTACCTGAAATTGAGTAAGCCTTCGAGGCCGCGCAAAGATTCGCCCTCATCAATGATTTCAAGGCGCGGGGGCGGGAGCGGCTCGCGTCTGAGTAGCTCTTCGACCTGCTCCAAGTGATTCGAGTAAATGTGATAGTCGCCGAGCGTGTAGACGAACTCGCCCGGTTCGAGGCCGCAGACGTGCGCGACCATGTGCGTCAGTAAGGCGTAAGAACTGATGTTGAAGGGCACGCCGAGGAAGGCGTCAGCCGAGCGCTGGTAGAGTTGGCAATGAAGATTTTTTTCGTTTTCGACTTTGAATTGAAAAAGCGTGTGGCACGGAGGGAGGTCAACTTTGTCACACTGCTTCGGGTCCCAGCCCGTGACGATCAAACGGCGCGAGTTCGGATCCTTTTCGATTCCTTCGATGAGGCGCGCGATTTGGTCAACGCCGTCGCGCTCCGGGTAGTCGCCGGCGAATGAGCGCCACAGGTAACCGTAGATGGGGCCGAGGTCGCCGGCCTCACGACCGAAACGATTCGTGTGTTCCGCGTCAGCCCATTCCCTCCAGATGTCCACGCCGCGCGCGCGCAACTCACGCTCGTCGGTACTGCCGGACAAGAACCAAAACAATTCCTCCGCGATCCAGCGGAAGGGAATCTTTTTCGTGGTGACGATGGGGAATCCTTCGCGCAGATTGAATCGCGTTTGGTAGCCGAAGTGCGAAATCGTCCCGACGCCCGTCCGGTCGCGGTGCTCGGTGCCGTGCGTGAGAATTGATTTAAGAAGATCGAGATACTGTTTCATATTTCGAGGTGAAGCTGATCTCACGTCGCGGCGAGAAAGATTCCGGCGTGATGATTTTGCTTTCCGGCAAAACTCACCGATCACTTCGACCGCGCTCGCGCGTTGGAAAAACTGAACGTCGGATGTTATATAGAACATCGAAAGTCCCCGCAACATCTGAAGACACGAATGACACCTGAGCAGAGTCTGAGCCGGACGCCGAAAGGGGCGACACAGGTCGGAGCGTTGGCACCCGATTTTGCGTTGCGCGACGCCGGGGGCGCGGAGTGGCGACTCTCGGAGAAGCGCGGTCGCGTCGTCGTACTCCTTTTTTATCCGGGCGACGGGACGCCGACCTGCACGCGGCAGTTGTGCGCGGTGCGCGATCGCTGGCCGGACTACAGGGCGACCGGCGCGGAAGTCGTTGGCATCTCGACCGACAGTGAGGAGTCGCATCGAAGCTTTGCCGCCCACCACGATTTTCCGTTCCGCCTGCTGGCGGACGCCGGCGGCAAAATTTCCGGTTTGTTTGGCGTGCGCTCGATGCTTCCCGGCAGGTCACAGCGCGCCGTGTTTGTGATTGACGCGGAGGGACGCATCGTTCATCGAAACGTGCGCCCGCTCATCGGCTTGGTGGTGCCGCCGAAAGACGACGAGACGATTGCGGCGATAAAGAGAGCGACGGGGCGTCAGGGGTCGGGGGCTGGAGGCCGGGGGCCGGAGTAAGTAAGAACCGGAGTGGACTTCGGTTTACCTTCTGGCTTCATGACTCCAGACTTCTGACTTCTGGAATTAAGGAGAGTTTTCAATGGCTGAAGAGATTAAGTGTAAGCGGTGCGGGCAGAAGCGCGGGGCGCTCGGCTACGCGCCGATTCCGACCGAACTCGGACAGAAGATCAGCGCGGAAATCTGCCAACCATGCTGGGCGGAGTGGATGGCAAAACAGAATATGCTGATTAACCACTACGGCCTCGATTTGACGAACCCCGAAACGCACGACTTTCTGTTCGACAACATGCAAGCCTTTTTCTTCAATGAAGGCAAGATGGCTAACATTGATACCTCACAAGAGGGCAACGTCAAATGGTGAGTCTGGAGTCGAGAGTCTGAAGTCTGGAGTCAGAGAGAGGCTCAGCTTCTGACTCCAGACTTCAGACTCTCGACTCCAGACTCCTTTGCTGCTTGCGTCTTTTGCAGACAACTGGCTAATATCAATACAGTCTTAAGCAAAATCTCAACGGCTTGGGCGGAAATATCACTGAGGAATGTGCGGCGCGGCGTTTGCAGTATCACTCGCATGTTGCGGTACGCATGAACGGTTTTGATTCTGGAAAACAACATTACAGGAGACGATATGAGTAAAAGTAAACTTGCAGCTTTAGTCGCGGGCACAGCGCTCGCGGCGGTGACCGCCGGATGCGGCGACGCAGCAAATACCAATGTGACAGCTAATGCGAACAGAGTTATCGCTAACAGTAACGTCGCAGTGGTTGTTCCTAACAACGCCAACGTGGTTGTTGCGACGAACACCAGCCGCGCCCGCACATACAATACCCGCGCCGACTACGAACGGGACGACAAGACTTACCGTGATGATGTGAGAACCAGTGGCGACACCCTCGGGCAGAACATCGAGGACGGTTGGATTCACTTCAAGACGCGCGCGCAGCTTGCAACAATTGATGATCTTCGGGATTCGACGATCAATGTTGACGTTGACAAGAACGTGGTCACCCTGCGAGGTACGGTCGGCAGTCAGGCGCAGGTCACGGCAGCGGACAAAGCCGCCAAGAGCATTGAGGGCGTGAAAACCGTCAGGAATCAACTCAAGGTCGGGGCCGTCGGTGCCGGTACGATGAACTCGAATATGGCGAACACGAATCGTCGTTAAGTTTTCGTCACTAACTGCGCGTCAGAGCCGCGCGACGAAGTAATCGTTTTGGCCTTGTAATTTAGAAAGGCATATCGAAGGGGCGTGAGGTATTCCGCATGTGAATACTTTACGCCCCTTCGTTTGTTTTGCGATGTATCGTCTCCGCCGCGAACTTTTGAGGATGCTTGAAACCTACTGCCCGCGCGGCGCGTAATAACGCGAACATCCCCATGAGCACTCTCTTTATCGGTCGTCGCATTTTCAACGACGTTTGTGCGTGGAGGTTTGCTCCTGTCGCTCACCGTAAAAATCTACATGCTCCGCCTCTCTCGCCATGTGTTATTTGAAACACGGCGGGCGCTTTCTCAGGCGAGGCGTGTAAGTCTTTAAGTCCAAACACTTATGCGAATTAATTGTTCGGCATCAGTCTTGAGGTTGGTCGTTTCGCTCGCGCTCGTCGTGGCATTGGTGGCGGCGAGTGAGACCTCCGCGCAACGTAGCGCCGTTGACACCTATGCAATCACCAACGCGCGCATCGTCGTCGGGGCCGGGCCTGTTATTGAGCGAGGAACGGTGGTAATCCGTAACGGCCTGATCGCATCAATCGGGCCGAACGTCGCCGTGCCCGCCGACGCGCGCGTCATTGACGGCACGGGGCTAACCGTCTATCCCGGATTTATTGATTCCAACACAACATTCGCCATCCCGACGCCGACGCCGGCTTCAACATCCGGCGCGGCGAGCGCGAATCCGTTTGCGGCCTTTCTCGGCCCGCGCACGCCGCCGTCCGCCGTGTCGCCCAACTCCACACAACCGCCCGGACTGCAACCCGAAATCCTCGCCGCAGATATTATCCGCCCCGGCGGCGAGCAAATCGAAGCGGCGCGGAGCGCGGGAATCACCGCCGCACTTACTGCGCCGCGCGGCCAAATCTTTCCCGGTCAATCAGTTTTCATCAACTTGGCCGGCGACACGCCGCAGCAGATGATCGTGCGCTCGCCGGTAGCCTTGCACGTCGGTTTCGCGCCGCTCGGCACCGGCGGCTACCCCGGCTCTCTGATGGGCGTTTTCGCTTCAATCAGGCAGATGCTTTTCGACGCCGGGCGCTACCGTGAGGCCAACGCTATTTATGAAAGAAACCCACGCGGCGTGCGCCGTCCCGAACAGGACAAATCGCTCGCCGCGCTTCTTCCCGTCCTCGCGCGACAAATGCCAATCGTGATGCAGGCCGAGACCGAGCGCGAGATTAACCGCGCGCTCGACCTCGCGCAGGAATTTAACTTGCGTGCCGTCATCGCCGGCGGCACGGAAGCGTGGAAGGTCGCGAGCCGTTTGCGTGAGATGAAAGTCCCGGTGCTTCTTTCTTTGAATTTTCCGCGCCGCACGACGGCGCAGATGGCGGAGGCTGAAACCGAAACATTGCGCACCTTGCGCGAACGCGCGGAAGCGTCGAAGACCGCCGCGCGCCTCCTCGCCGCCGGCGTCACGTTCGCTTTCCAGTCCGGCGCGATGACCAACCTGAACGACTATCTGGCGAACGCGACGAAGGCGATTGAGAACGGCCTCGCGCGCGACGAGGGCGTGCGCGCGTTGACCATCCGCCCGGCGGAAATCCTTGGCGTCGCCGACCGGCTCGGCACAATCGAAACGGGCAAGATTGCCAACCTGACGGTCACGCGCGGCGACATCTTCACACGCGACCGTCGTATCACTCACGTCTTTATTGACGGTCGCCCCGTTGATTTGAAACCCGCGACCACGCCTTCACCCGCCGGCGCAACGGCGACAACAATCGGCGGCACGTGGGCACTGAGCGTCAGCACCGACGTTCCCGAACAAGCCGAAGTCTCGATCACTCTGACGCTCGAACAACAAGGCGAGCGTGTGAGCGGTTCAATACAAGGGCCGCTCGGCTCGAACCCGATTGCGAATGCCTCGCTCGGCGCGGGCGGCGAAATACGTTTCACCGTCCCCGTCACAATCGCGGGGCAAACAAACGAAGCCACCTTTAACGGCACCGTCGCCGGCAACGCGATGCGCGGCACGGTGCAAATCGTCGGGCGCACTCCCGGCTCATTCACCGGCACACGCCCACAATAACAGTCTGAAGTCTGAGGTCTGGAGTCGGAAGCCGGCTTCATGACTTATTGCTCTGTGACTTCAGATTCCAGACTCTCGACTTAAGACTTAAAACTAATGAGACACCCGATTAAATGTATCGTCAGGCTCGCGCTGCTTGTCGCCATCGGCGCGGGTGGAGGCGCGACGCCCGCGCAGAACCAACCCACTCGGCAAAACGCGCCGAACAATCGTCAACAGCGCAACGCGGGCGAGACGCTCATTCGCAACGCGACGATTCTCACGGTCTCGCGCGGGACGCTTCAGAACTCCGACCTTCTGATCCGCGATGGCAAGATCGCCGGGGTCGGCCAGAACCTCAAGGCGCGGGATGGCGCGCGCGTTATTGACGCGACCGGCAAGTATGTGATGCCCGGCATCGTTGACGCCCACTCGCACTCGATGATGGATGCCGTCAACGAATTAACATTGTCGGTGACTTCGATGGCGCGGATTCAGGACGTGTTGAACCCGACAGACGTTGATTTGTATCGCGCGCTGGCGGGCGGCGTCACCACGTTGAATCTTCTGCACGGCTCCGGCAACGCCATCGGCGGCCAGAACACAGTCGTCAAGATCAAGTACGGGCGCCCCATCGCGGATTTCATCTTTCCGGGTGCGCCGCCGGGGATCAAGTTCGCGCTTGGCGAAAACCCGAAGCGTGCTAATTCTAACGTCCCTGCGGGTCAGCCGCGCCGCTACCCGGCGACGCGGATGGGCGTGCGCGAAGTGATCCGCGAAGCGTTCATCCGCGCGCGTGATTACAAGCGTGGGTGGGACGAGCATCGCGCCGGTCTCGCGCGCGGCGACAAGAATCTGATGCCGCCGCGCCGCGACTTACAACTCGAGCCGCTCGTCGAAATTCTCGAAGGCAAGCGCCTCGTCCACGCGCACTGCTACCGTGCCGACGAGATTCTGATGCTTCTCGACGTGGCCGACGAGTTCGGCTTTAAAATCAAAACTCTCCAGCACGTGCTCGAAGGCTACAAGGTCGCCAAAGAAATCGCGCGGCACGGCGCGGGCGCGTCGCTCTTCGCCGACAACTGGGGTTACAAGGTCGAGGCTTACGACGCGATTCCTTACGCCGCCGCGATTCTCACGCGCGCGGGCGTCAATGTCTCGCTCAACTCTGATTCCGACGAGCGCGCGCGCCGCCTCAACATTGAGGCGGCGAAGATGATTAAGTACGGGGGCCTTTCGGAAGAGGAAGCGCTGAAGCTCATCACGCTTAACCCGGCGTCGCAACTCGGCGTCGAGTCGCGCGTCGGCTCGATTGAAATGGGCAAAGACGCCGACCTCGCCATTTGGAGCGGGCACCCTCTGAGTGTCTATTCGCACGCGGAGATGACGATGATTGACGGCGAGACGTTTTTTGATCGCCAGCAGGACATCGCCCGCCGCCCGGAGTTTGAGCGCGAGCGCCGCCAACTCGAACAACTCGAAGCGAACCGTCCGCCCGCGCAAGGCGGTGCCCCGCCGCCCGTTCCGCGCGACCGTCGCCCGACCTACGCGCACGACGACGATCTCCAAGATGAAGGAGACAACCATTGATTAAAACCGGGAAATACTTCGGCGGCTTCGTTGCTTTTCGCGCCGCGTGCCTGTTCATCGTGTTGCTGCCGGTGCTTACTTCAATCGCTGAAGCACAACAAACGGGCAGTGTCTCGGTGGGGACGATGAGCACGCCGCCCGGAACATTCGTCATTCGCAACGCGCGCATTGTCACCGTCAGCGGCGCTGACGTTGATAACGGCACGCTTGTGATTCGCAACGGGCGCATCGAAGCGGTTGGTGCGGGCGACGTCACTGCGCCAGCCGGCGCGCAGGAGATAGACGCGCGCGGTCTGATTGTCTACCCCGGCATGATGGACGCCGCGACGAACATGGGTCTCGTCGAGATCGGTGCCGTTGCGGCGACCGTTGACATCGCAGAGGTCGGCGACATGAACCCGCACGCGCAGGCGATCACCGCCGTCAACCCATACAACGCGAGCGTTGACGTGACGCGCGTCAGCGGCGTGACGAGCGTCGCGACGCTTCCTTCCGGCGGCATCATCTCCGGCCAAGCCACTGTGATTAACCTCAACGGCACGACGCCCCGCGAGATGGCGATTGTTCCTTCCGCCGCGCTTGTCATTGACTTTCCGCGCGTCAGCGCCGGATTCAGTCCCTTCGCGCAGCAACAATCGCCCAACATCAATCAAGCCGTCGAGACGCGCGACCGTCAGATCGAGCGCCTGCGAAAAATGCTGCGCGACGCCGAGGCCTATGGGCGCGCACATAATGCTTACGCGCGCGATAAATCTTTGCCGCGCCCCGACACGGACAACGCGCTCGCGGCGCTCGTGCCCTTTGTACGCGGCGAACGTCCTGTTATTTTCCGCGCCGACCGCGAAAGCGATATTCGCGCCGCCGTCAACTTCGCCTCGGAGATGAAACTCCGGCCCGTCATCCTCGGCGGCAACGATGCTTGGAAAGCGGCGACACTTTTGAAGGAGCGGAACGTGCCTGTCATTCTCACGGGCGTGCTCAACCTGCCGTCACGCGAAGACGATGCGTATGACGTGCTTTATGAAAATGCCGCTAAGCTCGGGGCTGCGGGCGTCCGCTTCTGCATCTCGACCGGCAATTCCGGCACGCAAGTCCGCGATTTGCCTTTTCACGCGGGGATGGCGGCGGCCTTCGGCCTGCTGCGCGCCGAAGCCCTCAAAGCGGTGACGCTCTACCCGGCGCAGATCATGAACGTCGCGGATCGCGTCGGCTCCATCGAGGTCGGCAAAACTGCTAACCTCGTCATCACCGA
>Ga0183260_10004639_pt1 | contig 10871 bp, 9 predicted proteins | sample AntDrymUQ4972206_2_FD_129768 | JGI IMG/M metagenome (GOLD analysis project Ga0183260, IMG submission 129768) | Polar desert sand microbial communities from Dry Valleys, Antarctica - metaG UQ497 (22.06) (version 2) (version 2) | ecosystem: Environmental > Terrestrial > Soil > Desert | place...
CTCCGCACCGCTGGCCGACTCCGACTCCGCACCGCTGGCCGAGCCGGCGCACTCCCCCTCCAGCTCGCGGACGTCGGCACCGTCGTCGTCGCCGCCGCACGCGGTCGGGACGACGAGCAGTCCGGCCAGGCACGCGGCGGTCGCGGCGCGCCGCATCGTCGAGACGGTCATGGCTTCTCCCCGGGACGGGGACGGGGGACGGTCAGGAACGCCGGCAGCTGCGCCGACGCGGGTGGTGCAACGAAGCGCGCCGTGCGGGCACCGGCCACGACGAGAGCCGGTAGCGCGACCGCCCAGGCCGCGTGCAGGGACCAGCCGGCCGCGTCGAGCGCGCGGTAGTCGGGCAGGGCAGCGCGCAGGACGGCGACCACGGCGGGCACCGGCTCGTCCGGTGCGCCGACCCAGGTGAGCCGAGCCGACCACCCGGCGACGAGCACCCAGGCGTACGCCGCGGAGCCGGCCGCGGCGAGCACGCCGCCGACCGCGAGCGCCACCCGGCGCACCGTGCCGCGCAGTGCACCCAGCCAGCAGGCGACGGCGACGACCGCCAGCGGGAGCACCACCACCACCTGGCGGCCGGGCCACCAGAAGCCGTGCATGGTCAGCGCGACGAACGTCGCGACCAGCCAGCCGGCGGCCAGCGGCGCCAGCAGCAGCGGCCAGCGACCGGGCAGCAGCCGGGGCACAGCGCCCAAGGCCGGCACGGCGAGCAGCCACGCCGGCTGCCAGGCCACGAGGCCGAAGTCGTGGTCGACGAGCAGGCCGACCAGCCGGGTGCTCCGCCCGGCCAAGTCGGGGGCCGAGCCGACCACGCCGAGCTCGCCCGGCGCCTGGAAGTGGTCGGCGCTGGCGTACGCGGTCCACCCCCCGTAGACCGCCCGGTGCACGGCGACGAAGGCCACACCCGCGGCCCCGAGCACCGCGGCGGCGAGACCGGCGCTCGCCCGCCGGCCGCGGCGCCACAACGCGGCCAGGCCGAGCAGCGCGAGCACGGCGGCCACGGGGGCGTACTTCACCGACAGCCAGGGCAGCGCGACGACGGCCAGCAGCAGGACGACCAGGCCCCCGCGGCCGAGCCTGCCGGTCAGGGCCGCGACCGCCCCCACCACCGCTAGGGCCGCGGGCAGCTCGGGGTAGACCTGGTGGCCGTAGACCGCCAGCGGGGCGCTGGCGGCGGCGGCCGCCACCACGACCGTGGCGACGCCGCGCGGCGCACCGAAGCGGCGCACCGCGACCCACAGCGTCAGGGCGGCGAGCACCCCGGCGAGGACCGCCAGCGCCAGCTTGGCGGCGACCCAGCCGCCGGTGCCGGCGGCCGGCGCGAGCAGCACCGGGAGGAGGGGGTCGTGCGGGCTGACCTGGCTGCCGTCGGCTCGGACCGCGGTCTGCACCGGCAGCGGAGCCTGGTGGAACGCCGCTGCGCGCTCGGCGGCCAGCTCGTCGGCGATGTCCAGGTCCCTGTCCTCGGCGAGGCTGAGCGCGCTGAGCAGGTACTGCGGCTCGTCGACCGCGGCCTGCCCGCCGTCGGTGGCGCGTACCCCGACGCCGAGCGCCGCGGCCACCGCGGCCAACACCGCGACGCCGGCCATCGCCGCACCCAGCCGGGGAGCCGTACGCCCTGGGGAGGCCGCCGCGTCCCGACCGGTCCTGGCGCCGACTGGCGCAATGCGACCGACCTGGTGGGGGGTTCGCGAGCCGGATTGCGCCACTCGACGGGTCGGGGGCGAGGGGGTTGCCGGGACGCCGGTCATGCGGGCACCGGCTCCGGTGCCGCGTGGGCGACGTGGTCTGCCACGTCGTCGGTGCCCGTGCGCACCGGCTGCGCGGCCGCCTGGCGGGCGACGAGCGCAGCGAGGTCGGTGTGCGGCACGAACCCCACCAGCCGCTCCAGCCGGGTCGTGTCGGCGAGGGTGTGCCGGACCTCGACGACGTCGGCGGGCGCCAGCACCCGCGGCACGTCGCGCCCGACGGCGGCGCACACCGCGTCCGCGAGCGCACCGAGGGTGTACGCGGTGCCGGTACCCACGTTGACGGCACCGGTGCTGCCGGCACGGAGGTCCGCCCGCTCCACCAGCGCCACCAGCGCGGCCGCGACCTGCGCGACGTCGGTGACGTCCCGGCTCCTCGACGCGGACCCGAGCAGCCGCAGCGGCCGGTCGGCGCGAGCGGCGTCGATCCAGCGTGCGAGGGCCATGTCGCGGCGCTGTCGCTCGCCTGCGACGGTGAACGGCCGGGCCACCAGAACCGCGGCGCCGCCAGCACGCCGGGCCGCGCACAGGCGTTCGACGGCGACCTTGGACCGTGCGTAGCCGCCCCGCGGCGCGAGTGGATCGGTCTCGACGCAGGGCCGCGACGACGCGCTGCCGCCGTAGACCGACGAGGACGAGCTCACCACCAGCGGCGTACGGGGGCGGGTCGCGGCGAGCACGGCGGCGGTGGCGCCGACGTTGTCGCGGTACCGCCTGTGCTCGACGCCAGGCTCCGCGTCGCGGACGCCGGGGCAGCCGGCCAGGTGCAGCACCGCATCGGCTCCGGCCAGCGCGTCGCCGACGCGGTCGTCGCCGGCGGCCAGGTCGGCACGCAGCCAGGCCGGCCCGGAGCACCGGTCGAGGTGGTCCGGGCGCGCCTCGCGGTCGATGCCGACGACGCCGGCGCCCCGGGCCAACAACAGCTCGACGACGTGTCCGCCGACGAAGCCGGCCGCACCCGTGACGACGACGGTGGTCGGCATGGACGACTCCGGGGGCGAGGCGGCGCGAGGCACGCGGGCGGGCACAGGTGACGCGAGCAGGAACTTAGGCCATCCTGTCCTAACTGTGCAATCCACGACCCGCTCCGCCCGGCCGTCCGACCGGCTCGGCCGCGTCCGCACCCTCGTGGGGGCGGTCGTCCTCGTCGTCGCCGTGGCCTGGCTCGCCCGCGTCGTCGAGGGCGAGGCGCTCGGCGACGCCGTGACCGGCACGGCCGCGGCGCCCGGACCCGTCCTCGCCGCGCTGCTCGCGTACGCCGCGGCGTTCGGGCTGCGTACGTGGGCGTGGTGCCGGTTGCTGCCGGGACTCGGCGCCGGCCAGTCGTGGGCGGCGCTGCACGTCTCGCTGCTGGGCAACCACGTCCTGCCGCTGCGCCTCGGCGAGGTGCTGCGGGTGACCAGCGTGCTGCGGCGGACGACCCTGCCGCTGCGCGCGGTGCTCGGCAGCACGGTGGCGCTGCGGGCCGCGGACCTGCTCGCCGTGGTCCTGCTCGCCCTCGTCGCCGCACCGGCGGTGGTCGACGGCTCGGACCGTGCGGTCGGGCGCGGGTGGGCGCTCGTGCTGGCGGCTGCGCTGCTGGTCGTGGCCGCGCTCGCCGTCGCCTGGGCACGGCGTGGGGAGGCGGCAGGTCGCCGGGTCCGGCTGCCGGGTCCGGCCGTGGCCGCAGCCACCGTCGGTGCGTGGCTGCTGGAGTCGGCGGTGCTCCTCGCGGTCGCGGGGGCCGCGGGGGTGCCGCTGCCGTACGCCGAGGCGGTCGGGGTCACCGCGGTGACCATCGTGGCGCAGGCGGTCGCGGTGACGCCCGGCGGCTTCGGGACCTACGAGGCGGCCGGCACCGCCGGGCTCGTCGCCCTCGGCGTGCCCGCCGCGCAGGCACTCGCGATCGTGCTGGTCGCGCACGCGCTGAAGACGGCGTACGCGCTGGTCGTCGGCGCGGTGGCGCTGGTCGCGCCCGCTCCGGGCTACTTCGGCCGGTGGCGGCTGCCGCGACGGCTGCCCGAGCGGCCGGCTCCGGTGCCGGCCGACCCCGCGGCGCCGGTCGTCGCGCTCGTGCCCGCGCGCGACGAGGAGGCGACCGTCGCCGAGGTGGTGCGCCGGCTGCCGCGTACGGTCGCCGGTCGCGACGTGCGCGTGCTCGTCGTCGACGACGGCTCGACCGACGCCACCGCCGAACGAGCCCGCGCGGCCGGGGCGATGGTGCTGGGCGTGCACCCGGGGCGCGGGCTGGGCGCGGCGGTGCGCACCGGCCTGGCCGAGGCGCTGGCGTACGCCCCGGCGTGCGTGGTCTACCTCGACGCCGACCTCGAGTACGACCCCGACGACCTGCCGGGGCTGGCCGCTGCGGTGCTCACCGGCGACGCCGACTACGTCGTCGGCAGCCGCTTCACCGGCACGATCGAGGCGATGCTCCCGCACCGGCGGCTGGGCAACACGGCGCTCACCGGCTGGGTGCGCTGGATGACCCGCCGGCGCGACCTCACCGACGGGCAGAGCGGCTACCGCGCGTTCTCCCCCGCCGCCGCGGCGGCAGCCGAGGTGGTGCACGACTACAACTACGCGCAGGTGCTCACGCTCGACCTGCTGGGCAAGGGTTTCACGTACGCCGAGGTGCCGATCCGCTACTCGTTCCGGACCACGGGCAGGTCGTTCGTACGGCTCGGTCGCTACCTGCGCGCCGTCGTCCCCGCCGTGCACGCCGAGCTCAACAGCGGCGGCGGCCGCGTCGGGCCGACCACTCCCGGGGCGGGCTGACTAACGCAGCAGACCGGCTCTCCGCAGCCTCGGCTCGACCCGACGTCGCATGCGGCGCGACTGCCTGACGACCGCCGTGATGCGCTCGGACTGCTGGGCGGCGCGTTCGACGGCTGCGCGGTTGTCCTGGAGGCGTTGCGCATCGTCCGGGGAGGGAGCTGCCACGTTGATCACTCCTTCGGCCCGGCGTCGCTCTGGTCGGGACGCTCCATGGTAGCCGCGGGAGCTGACCCGTGGTCTGTGCTCACTCGTTGTCGGAGGTCGTCGATCGTCGCTCTGGCCTGCAACAGCTCGCGCTCGAGGGCGGCAACATCGCTGGTGTACGCAGCCACCGAGTCGGCCGCGTCGGTGGTGACCGCCCCCGCCGAGCTGAGCCAGGAACCCTGCCAGACCCGAGCGATCACCGAGAGCGCGACGAACGCTGCCAGCGAGATCGTGCCCAGCCAGCGCAACGCCGTGGCCAGCTGGTCATGCAGCGGAACGGTACAGCCGTCGAACCAGCAGGTGAGCGTCCATCCACAGGGGCCGCGTCCTCGGCGCCGAGTGCAGGTCCAGGTCCAGCAGGAGTCCGCGCCAGCGAACCCGCGTCAGTCCTCCACGACGTGGGCGCGGAACCGCTCGCGCGCCGCTGCCCAGGCTGGCTCGTCCCAGCTCCCGTCCGGGCGCAACGCGTCGACGGCGTCGTAGGCCATCGCCATGGCGTGGTGGGAGTTGTCGTGGGCGAACAGGCCCGCCCGACCGAAGGTCGTCACGTGTGGCAGCGCCGCCGCCCACCTCTCCAGCCCGGCCAGCCGCCCGGCGAAGCCGCGCTCGTAGACCGGGTAGACGTGGGGCAGCCGTCGCACCTCGACCCCGGAAACGGCCACCGGAGGCAGTCCCGTGGCGGCCAGCCCGTCGCGCACGAGCGTCGCGAGCGCCGCGTCGTCCGCGGTCCAGACGGCGTCGCCCACCGCGCACGGCACCTCGGCGCACAGCACGCTGCGGTCGGTCGGGTCGTCCGCGCTGGTGCGGTAGTTGGCCGGCTCGCTGATCCGCGTCACCGGCGTCTCCGGGCCGGGCAGGTAGTGCGCGTCGTACGGCGTCCAGCGACCGCCGGCATGCACGAGGTAGACCAGCACCATCGCGCGGAAGCGCAGCGACGCCGCGTCGGCCAGGGACCCTGCCGGCGGTGCCGGCGTCGCGAGCCGGGCCAGCACCGGCAGCGGGAGGGTCGAGAACACCCGCCGGGCGGTGACCTCGGTGCCGTCCGCCGTGGCGACCACCGCCCGCGTCCCGCCGGTGCGCACGGCGGCGACCTCGGTGCCGCAGCGCAGGTCGGCGCCGGCAGCCACGGCGGCGCCGGCCAGCGCCTCGGTGATCTGGCCGAAGCCGCGACGCGGGTAGTGGAACGTACGGCCCGGCCCGTCGCCACCGCCCCCCAGGATCCGCGCCGCAACCTTCCACGGGGTGTCGGCGGTGACCCGGACGCGAGCCTGCTCGGGGTCGATCCGCTCCCCCGGCAGGCCCCACAGCTTGCGCGCGTACGGCGCGTACATCGCCTCGTACAGCGCCGGTCCGAGCGAGCGGGACAGCGCTGCGGCGTACGAGTCGCCTCGGCCGCGCCGGCGCAGCGGTGCGGCCACCGCGTCGCGGGCGATCCGGGCCGCGGCTCCCGGCGGCACGGCCCGTACGAGCTCGCCGGCGCGCAGCGGGAAGCCGACCCAGCGGCCGTACAGGCGCAGCCGCCCGTTGCGGGGCCGGGCCTGCAGGTCGTCGCCCAGCAGCCGCCGCAGCGCGGCGAGCAGGTGCGGGGCGGTGGCGGGGTGCAGCCGGTGGCTGCCGTGGTCGACGCGGACCCCCGCCACCTCGAGGCTCGCCGCCATCCCGCCGGGCTCGGCGGCCCGCTCCAGAACGAGGACGGAGCGGCCAGCCGCGGCGGCGCGCCAGGCGGCGACCAGGCCGGCGGGCCCGGCGCCGAGGACGACCAGCTCGTAGGTCACCGTCGCGACGCTAGCCGCCCGGCCCTGGGCCGCGACAGGTGATTCCCCGCCGCCCCGAGGTCCCGCACGTGTGACTGGCGCACTGCGGCTCCCGGAGGCGTGCTCCGACAGCCGCAGTGCGCCAGTCGGCGCACCGGCAGCAGCGGCGCCATCCCCGCTGCCGGGCGAGCGGCGCGGCCCGGTGCGCCAAAGCCCTGCCCCGGGGGCGGTGCCATGGCTAGCCTCGGGTCCCACTGGGGTACCCGACCGGCAGGAGGTCAGCCGTGGCCGTCGCATCCCCCGAGCCCGCACCGTCCGTCCCGCTCGGCGTCGCCGTGCGCGGTCGGGTCGAGACCGGGGACGTGACGGTGTCCGACCTGTCGTACGCGCTGCCGTCCGGCCGCCGCGTGCCCGCGTACCTCGTACGGCGCACCGCCGACCGGGGCCGACCCGGCCCGGGCGTGGTGCTGGCGCACTGGGGCCGGGTCGACGGCTGGCGGGTGCTGCTAAACGAGGCCATCGACCTGGCGCGCGCCGGCCACCGGGTGGTGGTCCCCGAGGCTCCGCGGCCTGGCGGCACCGACCCCGACGGCCTCGCGCGCTCGGTCGGCGACGCGGTCGCCACCTCGCGCCGGGCCCTGGACGTCCTCGTCGCCCTCGCCAAGGCTGACGCCGCCCGGTTGGGGCTCGTGGGGCACGAGGGCGCGGCACTGCCGGCACTGGTGCTGGCGGCGGCCGACGACCGGGTGCGGGGGCTCGTGCTCGACGGCTACGGCGGGGTCGGTCGGCTCACCCAGGTGGATCCCGCCGCGTGTGCCGCGAGCGGTCGGCACCGTCGACTGTTGGTGCAGCACCGCTCGGGCAGCTCCGCCGACACCCGCGCCGGGCAGGAGGCGCGTCGGGTCTTCGAGGCGGCCCGCAGGCCGCGGCAGTGGCGGACGTACGAGGCGACCCACGGCACCGACGTACGCGTACGGGCGGACCGGGCGGCCTTCCTGGACGAGGCCTTGCGCGGGGACGCGGCCGACGGCGCGGCGGCGACGCTGCAGCGCGGCGCCCGCCTGCTCCGGGACCCCGACTGGTGGCTGCGCGACCGCACGACGGGTGAGCGGACCCTCGCCCCGGAGGCGACCACCCCGCTGCTGCTGTGGCAGCTGCTGGCGTCGGTACGGGCGCTCGGGCTGGCGCCGGGTCACGAGCGGGCCCTGCACCGCGGCGACCTGGCGGTGGGCGCGGTCTGGGCCCTCGACGAGCTGGTCAGCGGGAGCAACCCGGCGCGCCGGGCGGTCGGCGCCGGGGTGCTCGGCGTGCAGGCGGCCCGGGCCGGCTGGGCCGCGCGGCATGCGCAGCGCCGGTGACGGTGGCCGACGTCCGGATTCGGCATCTCGGGCTGGCGCTACGCCGGCTGGCGGGGCACCTTCTACCCGCCGGGGCTGCCGCAGCGCGGTGAGCTGGCGTACGCCGCCGCGCACCTGTCGTCGATCGAGATCAACGGCTCGTTCTACGCGCTGCAACGCCCGACGAGCTACGCCGCGTGGCGCGCACAGACACCCGACGGCACGGTCTTCGCGGTCAAGGGCGGTCGCTTCATCACCCACCTGAAGAGGCTGGCCGACGTCGAGACGCCGCTGGCCAACTTCTTCGCCTCCGGGCTGCTGGCGCTGGGGCACAAGCTCGGCCCGGTGCTGTGGCAGCTGCCGCCGACGCTGGGCTTCGACGCCGACCGGCTGGCGGCGTTCCTCGCGCTGCTGCCGCGCACCAGCACGCGCGCGGCCGAGCTCGCGCAGCGACACGACGGCACGGTCCCCGACGACCGGGCGCTGACCGCCACCGACGCGGAGCGACCGCTGCGGCACGTGGTCGAGGTCCGGCACGACAGCTTCCGCACCCCCGACTTCCCCGCCCTGCTCCGCGAGCACGGCGTCGGACTGGTCGTCGCCGACACCGCCGGGCGCTGGCCGATGCTCGACGACGTGACCTCCGACCTGGTCTACGTACGGCTGCACGGTGCCGACGAGCTGTACGTCAGCGGCTACACCGCCGAGGCACTGGACCACTGGGCGGCGCGGGTGCTCGCGTGGCGGGACGCGGGCTTGGACGTGCACGTCTACTTCGACAACGACGCCAAGGTGCACGCGCCGTACGACGCGCAGGCACTGATGCGACGCTGCGGCGTCGAGCCGCCGGTGGCCGCCCCCGGGACCGACGCATCGACATTGCGGTAGCCCCCACGACCCGAATGTCGATTCGTTCGTAGGCTCGACCCATGACTGACACGTCCCTCCCGACCGTGCGGCTCGCCCACGGTGCCCAGATGCCGGTCCTCGGGCTGGGGACCTCGCCGATGGACGACGACGAGACCGCCGGCGCGGTGGAGCACGCGCTCGGTCTCGGCTACCGGCTGGTGGACACCGCGGAGAACTACCGCAACGAGGTGGGCGTCGGGCGCGGCCTGCGCGCCTCCGGAGTGCCCCGCGAGGACGTCTTCCTCACCACCAAGTTCAACCGCGAGTGGCACAGCGTCGACGGTCCCCGGCGGGCGCTCGACGCGTCGCTCGAGCGGCTCGGCACCGATGAGGTCGACCTGCTGCTGGTGCACTGGCCGAACCCCGACCAGGACCGCTACGTCGACGCCTGGCGGGGGCTGGTCGCGCTGCTCGAGGAAGAGCGGGTACGCGCGATCGGCACCTCGAACTTCAAGCCCGAGCACCTGCAGCGGCTGCTCGACGAGACCGGAGTGACACCCGACGTCAACCAGGTCCAGCTGAGCCCGCGGACGACCCGCGACGCCACCCGCGACTACGACGCCGAGCACGGCATCGTCACCGAGAGCTGGAGCCCGCTCGGCGCCGGGTCTGACCTGCTGGACGACCCCGTGCTGACCGACGTCGCCGCCCGCCACGGGCGTACGCCCGCACAGGTGGTGCTCCGCTGGCACCTGCAGCTCGGTCTCGTGGTGATCCCGAAGTCGGCACGGCCCGAGCGGCTGGCCGAGAACCTCGCGGTGCTCGACTTCGAGCTGTCCGCCGACGAGACCGACGTCATCAGCGCGCTCGACCGGGGCGAGTCCGAGGCGACCGACTCGGACAGCTTCGGGCACTGAGCGACGTCAGTCGGCGTGCTGCACGCAGCGCGTCGCGTACGGTCGGAACTCCAGCCGCTCCGCACCGATCTCGCGCTCGCACACGTCGCAGCGACCGTACGTGCCCTCGTCGAGCTTGGCCGACGCGCGCTCGGTCTCCGCCAGCTTGGCCAGCAGCGTCTCCTGCTTGGCGACGTCGGTGATCCGCTCGACCGCGACCGACGTGCTGTCCCCCACCCGCTTGCCGAACCCGATGCCGCTGCCGGGCTCCGGCCGGGCCGTGAGTGCGGCCAGCTCACGGTCGAGGGTGTCGCGGATCTGCTGCAGAGCCGTCCGTGGGTCCGGCATCGTCGACCTCCTCGGGTGCGCGCGAAGCGCATGACGAGCGCCCCCACCGAGTGTGCCTCGGTCTCCGCGCGGGTGCCCAGGGTGCGGACAGACGCCCGGCGCGACGAGCCTCTGCGGCGGAGGGGCGGGAGTACAGTCCGACCGGACGCGCGCCGACTGCGGGCTCGTCCGGGAGGTGATCGAGTGGCCGGCCAGATCGACCGGACCGTCCCGCCCGAGACCCCGGGACCGGTCATGTTCGTGCGGTACGCCTTCCCACCCAACCACCACGGCTACTGCGGACCGAACGACAGCGCGTCCTTCTTCGAGTACGGCGCGACCGGGACGGTGGATCCGGGGCTGCGAGCCCAGGCACAGCAGTTCGCCGGCGCCTGGCCGTACCTGGAGCTGATCGCCGGGGCGACGGGGGTCGCCGACCCGCTGGATCGTCGGGTGGTGGAGGCCTACTGGGTGGGCAACCCGCTGCTCGACCGCGTCGGCGTGTCGTCGATGGGCGGGTCGATGGACGAACGCTTCCGCTTCCGCGCCGGTCCACGCTTCGGCAGCCTCACCGAGGGTTTCCTGGCCGGCGGGGTCCCCCACCACAGCTTCCACGTCTTCTGCGTCTACCCGTGGGTCGGGCTGCTGGGAGACGACCGCAGGGCTGAGCAGGCGCTGACCGTCCTGGACAGGTGCCGCATCCGGTGGGGGCGCATCCGCGCCGTCCATGGCGACCAGGTGGTGGTGGAGTCGGCACCGTTGACCTGGGACGGCAGGCGCCTGGCGCTCGGTCCGCCGCAGACGGAGCAGGCCGTCCGGGCGATGGACGGGGTCGGGATGCTCGACGAGCTCGCGGTCGGTGACTGGGTCTCGCTGCACTGGGAATGGGTGTGCGACCGGCTGACCGAGCGGCAGCTCACATCCCTGCGGTCGTACACCCATCGGCATCTCTCGGTGGTCAACGACGGGGTCGCTCACTCCGGTCCGGCGGCGGTGCTCGGC
>Ga0183260_10004640_pt1 | contig 10870 bp, 9 predicted proteins | sample AntDrymUQ4972206_2_FD_129768 | JGI IMG/M metagenome (GOLD analysis project Ga0183260, IMG submission 129768) | Polar desert sand microbial communities from Dry Valleys, Antarctica - metaG UQ497 (22.06) (version 2) (version 2) | ecosystem: Environmental > Terrestrial > Soil > Desert | place...
CACCGCCGCGACCGCCCACGCGGGGCGCACCGCGTCGGCGACGACGAGCGCGGCCGCATAGGCGGCGCACATGACCAGCACGAGCACGCTGAAGCCGCCGGGCTGAAGCTCGGGCCCGACACCGGCGAGCGGCCCGCCGAGCCAGGCGGGGAAGCCCTCGCGGCCTGCCGGCACGAGGAACGATGCTCGGTCCGGGACGCCGGCGGCGACGGCCAGCGCAGCGCCCACGAGCACGATCAGGGATCCGGCCGCGATCGCGCTGCGGCGGCGCTCGAGCATGCCCACGCGTCGCCTGCGGCCCGAGGGCGCGACGAACGGCGAGAGCCTCATCCGCGCTCGGTCGGTCGCCACGGGCGGATCAGGCGGGGATGCGGCTGAAGAGCGCGCGTGGCAGGTGGCGCACCACCGACATCACGAGGCGCAGGCCTCGCGGGGCCCACACCGTGTGGGCGCCGCGGGCGAGCCCCTCGACGATCGCCTCGGCCACGCGGTCGGGCGTGGTGCTGTAGGGCGGTGCGTCCATGCCGGCCGTCATCTTCGTGCGCACGAAGCCCGGCCGCACGACCATCACGCCCGCTCCCGTGACCTCGAGTGCCAGGCCGAGGCCGTGCGCGAACCCGTCTAGGCCCGCCTTCGACGCCCCGTAGACGTAGTTCGAGCGCCGCACCCGCTCGCCCGCGACCGACGACAGGACCGCGATCGTGCCGTGCCCCTGGGCGACGAGGCGTCGCGCGATCACGGTCATCACCGACGCCGCCCCGAGGAAGTTGGTGCGCAGCACGGACACCGCGGCCATGTGGTCGCGCTCGGACTCGGACTGCTCGCCGAGCACGCCGAAGGCGACGAGCACCAGGTCGACGTCCTGCTCCCCAGCCAGCGCAGCCTCCACGAACAGGGGGTGGCTCTCCACGTCGTCGGCGTCGAACGGGAGCACCTCGACCGCCACGCCCCGACCGCGCAGCTCCCCGGCGAACGCCTCGACGGCGTCGGGGCGGCGCACCGCGAGCCGCGCCGCGCGCATTCGCTCGCCCGCAAGGCGGCGCAGCGTCGCCTGCGCGATCTCGGACGTGGCGCCGAGCACGAGCACCGACTGGGGCGCCCCGAGCGCGTCCCTCATCGACCGACCTCCACCGGCGCGCGCTCGCCTCGCCGCCGAGCAGTCGTCGGGGCGGGCGCGAGCAGGCCGACGCGCCGAGCGAGGTCCGAGCGCATCACGCCCTCCGGGTCGAGGCGACGCTGCGCCAGCCGCCACTGCTCGAGCCGCGGGTACATCGCAGCGAGCAGCGCGGGGCGCAGGCGCGAGTCCTTGGCGAGGTAGACGCGCCCACCGGCCTCGACGACGAGCTCGTCGAGGCCGTCGAGCAGCGTCGCGAGCCCGGGCATCGCCGCGGGCAGGTCGAGCGCGAGCGTGAAGCCCGGCATCGGAAACGAGAGCAGCCCCTGCTGCGGGCCGAAGCGCTTGAGCACGGCGAGAAACGACGGGCTGCGGGCGGCGCTGAGGCGCTCGAGCGCCGAGCGCAACGCATCCGCGGCGCCGAAGGGCACCACGAACTGGTACTGCAGGAAGCCCCGCCGGCCGTAGAGGCGATTCCAGTCGCGGACCCCGTCGAGCGGGTAGAAGAAGGACCCGAGCGGCTCGATGCGCTCGCGTTCGGCGCGCGGCGCGCGGCGATACCAGAGCTCGTTGAAGGCTGCCACGGTGCTCCGGCGCAGGAGGCCGGAAGGCACCCAGCGCGGCACCGCGAGCGACGCGGCGGGCACCTGCGTGAGGGCGCCCGGCCGGTCGCCCGGCTCGATCTCGTCGAGCCGGGCGTGGTCGCCGCGGGTGAGCACGGATCGCCCCAGCGCTCGCCCGCGCGCCAGGCAGTCGATCCACGCAACCGAGTAGCGATAGCCGGCGTCGCCCTCCTCCATTCGCCGGAGCACGTCGTCGAGGTCGCAGGCGCGCTCGGTGTCGACGCGGATGCGCGCCGTCTCGACGCGCAGCAGGCGGATGGTGGCCTCGACGACGACGCCGGTCAGCCCCATCCCGCCGGCGGTCGCCCAGAACGCGTCAGGCTCCCGCTCGCGAGTGGCCGTCACGCGCTCGCCCGCCGGCGTCTCGAGCTCGAACTCGCTGACGTGCTCGCAGAAGGAGCCGTCGCGGTGGTGGTTCTTGCCGTGGATGTCGGCTGCGATCGCGCCCCCGACGGTCACGTAGCGCGTGCCGGGGGTGACCGGCACGAACCACCCGAAGGGCAGCAGCAGGCGCGCGAGCGCTGCGATCGAGACGCCGGCGCCGACGGTCACCTCGCCTCGCCGAAGGTCGAGACTGCGCACGCCGCCGAGTCCGCTCGTGCCGAGCACCGTCCCGCCCGCGTTCTGGGCGGCGTCGCCGTAGGAGCGGCCGAGGCCGCGGGCGATCACGCCGCGCGGTCCGGCCTCGGCGAGCGCCCGGCGGACCTCGCCGGCATCGGACGGGCGCTCGACGTCGGCGCGCGTGGGAGCGGTTCGCCCCCACCCCGTCAGCAGCCGCGAGTCAGCGGCCAAGGTAGACACCGCAGGCGAACAGCGTCGCCCAGACGAGCCCGATCACCTGCAGGGTGCGGTCGCCGAGCACGATCTCCTCCGGCGCGCTGCCCTGCCCCTGCTCGAGCATCAGCGCGTAGCGCAGGATCGCGAGCACGAACGGGATGATCGACAGCTCGAACCACGGCGCGCCGGCGCTCGCCTCCGCCTCCTCGAAGGCCCACAGGCAGTAGGCCGCGAGCGTGACGCCCGAGGCGAGCGTCCAGACGTAGCGCAGGTACTCGCGCGAGTAGAGGCCGAGGGTCGCACGCACCTCGGCTCCATCGGGGCCCAGGTCGAGATGCTCGCCGTGGCGCTTGCCGGCGACCATGAAGAGCGAGCCGAACGCGGCGACGATCAGGAACCAGCGCGAGAACGGCACCCCGGTCGCGACGCCTCCCGCGATCGCTCTGATGAAGAAGCCGCCGGCGACCACGGCCAGGTCGAGCACCGCGACGTGCTTGAGCCACAGCGTGTAGCTCGTCGTCAGCGCGACGTAGCCGGCGACGACGGCGAGGAACCCGGTCCCGACCAGGAGCGCCACCAGGAACCCCGCGGCGAGCAGCGAGATGCCGGCTCCGACGGCGACCCCGACGGGCACGACGCCGGCAGCGACTGGGCGCTCGCGCTTGGTCGGGTGGCGGCGGTCGGCCTCGACATCGCGGGCGTCGTTGAGCAGGTAGGTGCCGCTCGAGACAAGGCAGAAGGCGAGAAAGGCGACCGCGACGGTGACGAGCGGGCCGGGCTGCACCAGCACGCCGGCGGCGGCGGGCGCCGCCACCACGAGCACGTTCTTGACCCACTGTCGCGGACGGGCGCTGCGCGCGAGGCCCGCGGCGATCGCGCCGGACTTCCGCGACGGCCCCGGCCGCTCGCGCGCCGAAACGGTGGGCGTCAGCTCATTAGGCACCCGGCGAGGGTACTGCCGCCGACGTCAGGCCCGGCGAGCCGGCGCACCGGCCCAGCGGTGAGCTCGGGATGCTCGGCCACTGACGACGGTGAGGTTACGTGGGCGGCGAGCTCACTCGCGCGCGAGCGCCTTGAACTCGCCCGTCTCGACCTCGCGCGCGATCTCCTCCTCGATCTCGTGCTCGTCGGGGTGGCCGCCGTCGGCTGCGGCGCTTCGGCGCAGCTGGCGCTCGCGGAAGCGGCGGAACTTGAGGATCTCGAGCACGTAGACGAGGTAGAACGAGGCGGCCACCGCGACCGTTCCGAAAGCGATCAGCACTCCGGTCCAGCCGGGGTCGAAGTCGCCGTGACCGTCGGAGTAGGGGACGAACCGCAGCGCCAACGCCAGCGCCGCGAGTGAAAGCGTCCAGCCGTACAGGTAGAGCACGGTGCGCCGCTGGGAGAAGCCGATGTTCGCAAAGCGGTGGTGGAAGTGCCACGAGTCGGCGCCGTAGACCGGCCGGCGGTACTTGATCCGCTTCGCCACCACGAAGCCCGTGTCGAGGATCGGCACGGCCATGATCACGAGCGGGAAGGCGAGCGCGACGACGGCAGCGGTCTTCAGCACGCCCTGGATCGCGACGCAGGCGAGCAGCAGCCCGAGCAGGTTCGACCCCGAGTCGCCCATGAAGATCTTGGCGGGATGGAAGTTGTGCCACAGGAAGCCCGCCGCTGCACCGGCCGTGGCCGCCGCGAGCACGCCCGCGCCGTCGCGATCCAGCGACACGGCGATCACCGCGAAGGTGATCGCCGCGATCGCGCAGACACCCGCGGCGAGGCCGTCGGCGCCGTCGCTGAAGTTGACCATGTTCATCACGAAGACGATCCCCACCAGCGTCAGCGCCATGCCGACCGGCGGGCTCAGGTCGACCGCGCCGATCAACGGGAGCGTGAAGTGGCCGACCCAGACGCCCGCGAGCACCGGAACCGCGGCGGCGGCCGCCTGACCCACGAGCTTGAGGATCGGCTTCAGGTCGAACGCGTCGTCGACGGCGCCGACCACCGTGATGCCGATCGCGCCGATCGCGATCGCCTGCGTCTGCCAGGTGCCGGGCCAGAGGAAGGGAGCGCCGCCGGCGATGACCGCGACGAGGATGGCAGGACCGCCGAGTCGCGGGATCGGGCGGTCGTGCAGGCCGCGCTCCTTGGGCACGTCGAGCGCCCCGAAGCGCCGTGACAGGCGGGCGGCTGCGGGGGTCGAGGCAAGCGCGACGAGGGCCGCGAGCGCAAACGCCCAGAGCGCCTGGAGACCGTCCATCAGCGGCCCAGGTTAGCCGCGCCTCCGGCCGTCCGAAGGGGTACAAGAGAGAGGTGCACGACTCGCATTCCCGTCGCCACGACCACAGCGTGCCGCGCGGGATCAACCGGCGGCGGATGACGATCGCCCTGATCCTCAACGTCGGCCTGCTGCTGATCGGCGTGGCCGGCGCCGTCTTGTTCGGCTCGGTCGCACTGCTCGCGGACGCGGGCCACGTGCTCTCCGACATCGGCGCGATCGGCCTCGGCCTGTTCGCAGCCATCGTGGCCGCCCGCCCGGCGCGTGGCCAGCGGACGTTCGGCTACCACCGCTCGGAGATCATCGCCGCGCTCGTGAATGGGCTCGCGCTCGTCGTCGTGGCTGTGCTCGTGCTGGTCGAGTCCGCGAGCCGGCTGGCCGATCCGCCGGCGGTCGAGGGTCTCGGCGTGCTCGTCGTGGGCGTGCTCGGCCTGGCGGGCAATCTCGCGGCGACGGTCGTGCTTGCGGGCGGCGATCGCGAGGACCTCAACCTCGAGGGAGTGCTGCGCCACTCGGCCGCCGACGCGCTCGGGTCGCTCGGCGTGGTCGTCGCCGGCGCGATCGTGCTCGCGACGGGCTGGCTCTACGCCGACCCGATCGCCGGCCTGCTGATCGCAGTGCTGATCCTGCTCGGCTCGTGGCGGCTCGTGCGAGAGCCGTTCGACGTGCTGATGGAGGCCGCGCCGAAGGGGCTCGACGTGCCCGAGGTCGGGCGCGCGATGTGCGAGGTCGAGGGCGTCCGCGAGGTGCACGACCTGCACGTCTGGACCGTCACCTCGGGCTTCCCGGCTCTCGCCGCGCACGTCTTGACGGCGCCCGCGGACGATTCGGACGAGGTGCGAAGGCGGCTCGAGGCGCTGCTCGCCGATCGCTTCGGCATCGAGCACACGACGCTCCAGACCGAGCGCGAGCGGCTGCTCGAGCTCGAGGACCGTCGCAGCGGGCGCTAGGCAGCGCGGTACGCGTGCAAGGTTGGTAGCGGCCGCGCTTAACGGCACCGGAAAGGGAGCGCGCGATGAGCAAGGAGGTGACGGCGGCCGGCCTCCTCACGAGGTCGCCAGGCCGAGTGCGATCGCCGAGGAGCCCTCGATCGCCGCGCGCAGCCTGGTCGGCGTGGCCCGGGCCGGCGGCGGCTGAAGTCGCTCTTGCTCGATCGCGGCGCGCATCGCCGCCGGGTCGTCGACGGCGACGGCGATCGAGGTCGCAAGCACTGGATCCGCCAATGGCCGCTCGATCGTGACCGGCTCGTGCAGGGACAGCACGAGGTCGACGCGCCCGCTCGCGGCGAGGGCTGCGCTGCCGTCGCCCGGAAACAGCGGGCGCTCGCAGCGAGCGCTGCGGCGCTCGACCGCCGCGATCACCGCCAGCGGCACCCGCGCTCGATACAGCGCGCCCACTCCCAGCTCGAGCGTGGCGTCCGCGATCCGGTGCGGGTACACACGCGGCGCGAGAGCGAAGGCGAGCAGGTAGACCATCCCGAGGGCGTGCAGGGCGGCGGCTGCGACCCGGGGCCAAAGCCACGCGTCGGGCAGCGCCAGGTGCACGATCGCGCCCTCGGCGGCGGCGACTGGCAGAAGAGCGAGCGCGAAGCCGAGCTCCCAAGAGCCTCGGTGATAGGTGAACTCCTGTCCGCGCTTGCGCCGCCCGACGCGACGCACGAGCGCGCGCGGCAGGGTCAGCTGCAGCTCGAGCTCGCTGCGCAATAGGCGGCGCACGGTCGGGTGCATGAGGAAGTCGAGCACGACCTCCCGCCGTTCTCGTCCGAGCAGGCGCTTGCCCGCGAGGGCGACGGTCAGCAGCACGGCCAGGTCGAGCGCCGCAAGCGCGAGTCCCACCGCGAGCCCGTCCTCGAGCGAGGGCCTCAGCCCCAGCTCGCGCGCTATCAGCACGCCGGCCGGCAAGGTGACGAGGAACGACCACCGCCGCGCGCGTCGAACACGGGGACGCTTCAGGAGCTCGAAGAGCGCGTCCAAACCACTGGCGAGAGCAGGGCGTGGACCGGACATCGTGCCTCCTCGGCTTGTGGGTCTGAGGTCGATCCTACGAGAGCTTGTAACACTTTGCAACTTTCTCGGCAGCTGCCGCGAGAAGGCTTCCGGGCCGACGCGCCGAAAGCGCCTGCGTGCAGCGGCTGCTCGCGTTCGGCGCGCTGATTGTGGCGCTCACCTCGGTCTCGACCGCGGCGATGAGCGCCGTCTCGCCGGCGGGGCCGAGCGAGGACGCGCGCTCAGGCGCCGCCGTGGACACCCTCAGCCGCGAGCGCGGTGCACCCAGATCGAGCAAGCGACGAGCCGAGCGGAGCCGCCGGCGGGCACCCGCAGAGCGGCGTCCGATGTCGCGCCGGCCGGCCACGATCGCCCTCGCCGGCGACGTGCACGCGGAGGCCCCGATCCGCGGGGTGCTCGACCGCGGCGCAAACCCGCTCGCGGGGATGGCCGACCACCTCCGCCGCGCCGATCTGGCGATGGTCAACGTCGAGACCGCGGTCAGCCGCCGCGGCACGCCTGCCGCCAAGTCGTTCACCTTCCGGGCGCCGGGCAGCCTGTGGCAGGCGCTCGCCGCCGCCGGGGTCGACGTCGTCTCGCTCGCGAACAATCACTCGCTCGACTACGGGACCGATGCCCTCGCCGACACGATCCGTGGCGCTCGCAGCGCGGGGATCGCCGTCGTCGGCGCCGGGCGGGACCCGAGCGAGGCCTACGCTCCGGCCGTCGTCGAGCGCGATGGGCGCGCGGTCGCCTTCGTCGGGCTGTCGCGCGTGCTGCCGTCCCCCGCCTGGGAGGCCGGTGGCGGGCGGTCCGGAGTCGCCTCCGCCTTCAACGAGCGCCTCGCGCTGGCGTCCGTGCGGGCCGCCGCGCGCGTCGCCGACCGCGTCGTCGTCTCGATCCACTGGGGCGAGGAGCTTCACCGCTGCCCGGGCGCCGAGCAGCAGGCGCTCGCCGCGCGGCTCGTCGACGCGGGCGCCGACGTCATAGCAGGGCATCACCCGCACGTGCTCCAGGGCTTCTCGCGCCGCCGCAACGCGCTGATCGGCTACTCGCTTGGCAACTTCGCCTTCAACGCCCGCGACGAGGAGACGCGCGCGACCGGCGTGCTGACCGCCGCCGTGCCGGCACGCGGGCGTGTGCAGTACGAGTTCGAGCCCGCGAGAATCGACAGCGAGGGCGGCCCGGCGCCGCTACGGCCCGTCGAGCGCCAGCGGCGCCTCGAGCAGCTCGCAGCGCAGGCGCCGGGCAAGGGACGCTGCGCGCTAAGCCGCGGGTGACCGCCGCTCAGCCGCTGCGGGCGCACATCTCAGCCGTGGGCGTCTTGCTCGGTCATGCCTGACGCTCAGACTGCCGCCGGCGTCAGCTGCGGGTAGAGCGGGAAGCGCTCCGCGAGCGCCCGCGTGCGCTCCGACAGGTCCGACCGCTCGTCGTCGCCGAAGGCGCCGGTGAGCGTCGCGGCGATCACGCTGCCGATCTCGCGGAAGTCGTCGAGCTGGAAGCCGCGCGTGGCGAGCGCCGGCGTTCCGACGCGCAGGCCCGAGGAGACCGACGGCGGGCGCGGGTCGAACGGCACGGCGTTGCGGTTGACGGTGATGCCGATGTCGTGCAGGCGATCCTCGGCCTGCTGGCCGTTGAGCTCCGAGTCGCGCAGGTCGACGAGCGCGAGGTGCACGTCGGTGCCGCCCGTCAGCACGTTGACCCCGGCGCCGAGCAGCTCCTCGGCGACCGTCCGAGCGCCCGCGATCGTGCGCCGCTGGCGCTCGCGGAAAAGCTCCGTCGCGGCGACCTTGAACGCCACCGCCTTGCCGGCGATCACGTGCATCAGCGGGCCGCCCTGCTGCCCCGGGAAGACGGCCGACTGGACCTTCTTGGCGTACTCCTCGCGGCACATGATCATCCCGCCGCGCGGTCCGTCGAGCGTCTTGTGGACCGTCGTCGTGACGAAGTCCGCGTGCGGGACGGGGCTCGCGTGCTCGCCGGCGGCCACGAGCCCGGCGAAGTGCGCCATGTCGACGAACAGCAGCGCCCCCACCGAGTCTGCGATCTGGCGGAAGGCGGCGAAGTCGAGCTCGCGCGGGTAGGCCGACCAGCCGGCGACGATCATCTTCGGTCGCCGCTCGCGCGCCACGCGCTCGACCTCGTCCATGTCGATCCACGAGTCTCGCTCGCGCACGCCGTAGGTCGAGATGTCGTAGAGGCGCCCCGAGAAGTTGATCTTCATACCGTGCGTGAGGTGGCCGCCGTGGTCGAGGCGCATGCCGAGCACACCGTCGCCGGGGGCAAGCGCCGCGTGGTAGACGGCGGCGTTAGCCTGCGCGCCCGAGTGGGGCTGCACGTTGACGTGGTCGGCGCCGAACAGGCTCTTCGCGCGATCGATCGCCAGCTGCTCGGCGACGTCGACGTGCTCGCAGCCGCCGTAGTAGCGCCTGCCCGGATAGCCCTCGGCGTACTTGTTGGTGAGCACCGAGCCCTGGCAGTCGAGCACCGCCTGAGGCGCGAAGTTCTCCGACGCGATCATCTCGAGCGTACGCTCCTGGCGGCGCAGCTCGTCGTCGAGCACCTGTGCGATCTCCGGGTCGACCTCGCCGACGGGCTTGGTGAAGTAGTCGGGGCTGAGCTCGGTCATACGGGCGGCTCCTTCGCGATCAGGCGGGCACGTGAGCGGGAAGCTGACCGTACCAACCGCTCCGGCATCGCTTACAGCGCCGCGCTGACCCGGTCCGCTTCCACCGCTCCCTCGCGCAGCACCTCGTACGTGCCCTCGTCCTCGTAGCGCGTGAGGTCTACGACCGTCGAGGCGATCCCAGGCAGCTCGCCGCCGTCGAGCTCGAGGTCGACCCCGCGACGGATCCGCTCGTCGACCTGGTCGAGGCGGCGCGCGTCGGCGCCACCCGAGCGGTTGGCGCTCGACTGGAGCACCGGCCAGCGCGCCGCCCAGAGGGCGGTGAGGCCAGCGGGCAGCTCCGGCACGCGCAGGCCGAGGCGCTCGGGCGCGGGCCCGCAGGCGAGCGGATAGCGACGCGCAGGGTTCGGCAGCAGCACTGTCAGCGCGCCCGGGAGCAGGCGCTCGAGCGCGGCGCGCGTGCGCGGGCCGAGCTCGGGCAGCGCCGCCAGCGCGAGCTCGAGATCGAACAACATCACGGCCGCGGGGCGCCCTACGTCGCGGCCCTTCAGCCCGTAGAGGCGCCGCACGCCCTCCTTCGACTCTGGCTCCGTGGCGAGCCCGTAGACGGTGTCGGCCGGAAACAGGGCGACCCCGCCGACGGCGATGCAGCGGCGGAAGGTCTCGACGTCGCGCTCTTCGAGCCCGACCGAGCTCACGGGGCGAGTCCGACCGTCACCCGCTCGTGCCCGGCCAGGTCGCGGTGTGTCTCCGGCCCGCGCAGGAGGGCCCGCACGGCCGGCCCGTGAGTGGCGCCGTGCTCGAGCACGAGCAACGTGCCGGGCGGCGTCTCGCGCACGAGCGCGGGGATCGCCGCCAGCCCGTCGTGGCCGGCCACGACGGCCTCGCGCGGCTCGAACTCGCGCAGCTCGGGCGCGAGCCCCGGCCACTCGTCGGTGCCGACGTACGGGAGGTTCGCGAGCACAAGGTCGTAGCGCCCAGGAGGCAGGCCGCCGTGGACCGTCAGCTCGACGTCGAGATCGAGCCGCTCCGCGTTACGGCGCGCAACCGCGAGCGCCGCCTCCGAGGAGTCTGAGCCCGAGACGCCCAGGTCGGGTTGCTCGTCTTTGAGCGCAAGCGCGATCGCGCCCGAGCCCGTGCCGACGTCGTGCACGCGGGCCCCGTGCGGGGCCAGCTCGAGCGCGAGCTCCACCACGAGCTCGGTCTCGGGCCGCGGGATCAGCACGCAGCGATCGACCACCAGCTCGAGCCGCCTAAAGGCGCGCCGGCCGAGGATGTAGGCGACGGGCTCGCGCCGCGCGCGGCGCTCGATGTGCTCGGAGGCGAGTCGCGCGACACCCGCGCCGAGCTCGCGTCGGGGGTCCGCGAGCAGCGCGGCGCGGTCGACCCCGATCGCGTCGGCGACGAGCAGCTCCGCGTCGAGGCGCGGCGTGTCACAGCCAGCGGCCTGGAGCGCCGCCGCCCCGGCGGCGACCGCGGCGCCGGCGG
>Ga0183260_10004642_pt1 | contig 10869 bp, 9 predicted proteins | sample AntDrymUQ4972206_2_FD_129768 | JGI IMG/M metagenome (GOLD analysis project Ga0183260, IMG submission 129768) | Polar desert sand microbial communities from Dry Valleys, Antarctica - metaG UQ497 (22.06) (version 2) (version 2) | ecosystem: Environmental > Terrestrial > Soil > Desert | place...
CGTCGTGACGCTCGCCGATGATCCCGGCGAGCCGTGTCCCGTCCTTCACCTGCACCGAATGCTCGGAGAACGCCCCCAGCTCCGCGCGGTGCCCGTCGTGACCGACGGTCTCCGGCAGGTGCTGCACGAGGTCGCCGCCGCGGGCGATGTTGAGGAGCTGGAACCCGCGGCAGATCGCGAGCGTCGGGATGTCGCGGTCGAGCGCCCGTTCGAGCAACGCGAGCTCGCCGCTGTCCCGATGGACTTGCGCGGAGTCGGTGGACGGGTGCCGCTCGGCGCCGTACGCCGACGGATCGATGTCGATCCCACCCGAGAAGACAACGCCGTGGAGGACGTCCAGGGTCTCGTCGACGGCATCGGTGCTCGGCGGCACGAGTAGCGCTCTGCCGCCCGCACGCTCGACCGACTCGACGTAGTGCAGCGGGACGAGCGCCGCAGGCAGCTCCCACGCACCCCACCGCGCAGGCTGCGCATACGAGGTGATCCCGATGATCGGACGCCTGCTCACATCACGAAATCTACGTGGTGAGGACTGCGTCGAACGCCAGGCGCTCGGCGTCGGTCAACGGTCGCGAGCGACCGCCCTCGACTCGCTCCCGCGCGACGAGCACCGCCTCCGCCTCGGCGGCCACGGTCCCGTCGAGCTTCACGATCTGCTCGGCGAGCCCGAGGCTCGACCTCCCGACGCGGACGAGCCGGCAGCGGACGAGCACCGAGTCGTCCTCCTGCACGAGTTCGTGGCGGAAGTCGATCGCGACTCGAGCGAGCACGTAGTCCCAGACGTCGCCGATGTGTCCCAGCGCCCTGACCATCCACTCGTCGCGGCACTCCTCGAGGTAGGTCGCGTAGACCGCGTTGTTGACGTGACGGTACGCGTCGACGTCGCGCCACCTGACCTCGATCCGCTTCTCGTGGATCACGCTCGCCTCATCCTCGCTCGAAGTAGCGCTTGCGCTCCCAATCGGTGACGAAGCGGTCGAAGATCGCCTGCTCCGTCCGCGCGTAGTTGAGGTAGTGGTCGACGACCTGGTCGCCGAAGGCGGCACGCGCCATCGCACCATCCTCCAGTGCCGCAACGGCCTCGCGCATCGTCGAGGGGAAGCGCTCCGCGTCGGACTCGTACGCGTTCCCCTCGAGCGGCGGCGGCGCCTCGAGCCTCGCCTCGATCCCATGCAGGCCCGACGCGATCATCGCCGCTAACGCGAGGTACGGGTTCACATCGCCGCCGGGGATCCTCGTCTCGACGCGCTTCGCGACGCCGTGCCCGACGACGCGGAAGCCGCAGGTGCGGTTGTCGTACCCCCACGCGAGCGTCGTCGGAGCCCAGCTCCCCGCGGCGTAGCGCTTGTACGAGTTGATCGTCGGCGCAAAGAACACCGCGAGCTCCTTCGCGCACGCGATCTGCCCGGCGAGCCACTGTCCGAAGAGCGCGTCGTCTTCCGCGAACACCGCCTGGCCGTCGCGCTGGAGCGACGAGTGGATGTGACACGAGTTGCCGATCCAGTCCTCGAACGGCTTCGCCATGGACGTGAGGGACTGGCCGTGGAGGAACGCGATCTCCTTCGACCCGTTCTTGTAGATCACGTGGTTGTCTGCCATCACGAGCGCGTCGGCGTAGCGGAAGTTGATCTCCTGCTGACCCGGCCAGGCCTCGCCCTTCGAGGTCTCGACCCTGATCCCGGCCGTGTGCATCCCGTTCCGGATCGCGCGCAGGAGCGGCTCGTCGTACGTGGTCGCGAGAACGTGGCAGTCGAGGATGTACGGGACGGAGGGTGTGAGGCTTGCATAGCCCTTCGCGTGGGCTTCCGCGAAGGTCTCCTGCAGGAGATAGAACTCGAGCTCCGAGCCGGCCATCGGCGTGAGCCCGAGCTTCTCGGCTCGCTCGAGCTGCGCTCGCAGCACCTGCCGGGGTGACGGCTCTACCGGCGACCCGTCGTGCCAGCCGACGTCCCCGAGGACGAGCGGGCCGAAGGTCTTCGCCCAGCCTGCCTGGCGGGCGATCTCCTCCACGCGCTCCTCCGACGAGGCAAGACGAAGGGAGCCGACCTCGCGCCAACCGGTCGCGAGCCCGACCTCCGACTCGAGCGAGCGGTAGAGGTCGACGCTCGACATCATCATCCTCGTCAGCGAGAGCGACGAGCGAAGCTGGCCGACGAGACCGGCGGAGTGGAACGTCGAGCCGCTCGTCAGCTCCGCCCGCTCCACCAGCACGACGTCGTCCCAGCCGAGCCGCGCGAGCCAGTAGAGGACGGCGCACCCCCCGACACCGCCCCCGATCACGACCGCCCTCGCCCTGTCGCGCATCGCTCCCTCCGCCTCGCTCGCCGGTCGAGTGAACCTAACGCGCGCACGCCGACCTCGCGGGGGTCTGCCGCCCGCAGGGGACCGACTCCTGCGCGACAGTTCACCGCGCCGCCAAGATGCAGGCGTGTCGCACGGGGGGACAGACCCTGCGGGGTCAGTCCCCGGACCTCAACCCGTCCAGGCGCCGCCGTTCTGGTCGATCGCCTGGCCCGTCACACCTCGTGCGCCGTCGGAGAGAAGCCACGCCACGGTGCCCGCGATGTCCTCGGGCTGCGCCATCCGGCCCAGCGGAACGGCTCGCATCGCCTCCTCGTACGCCGCCTCACGTGTCCCGCCGCTCGCTTCGGCCGAGGCGGCGAGCCCCTGCCAGGCCATGTCCGTCTCGACCCATCCGGGGCAGATCGCGTTCACCTGGACGTTGTCCGGTGCAAGCTCCGCCGCGAACGCGCGCACGAGACCCAGGAGGCCTGCCTTCGAGGCGCTGTAGCCCGTGTAGCCCGGGACCGCGATCCGGGCCAGGATGGACGAGACGACGACGACGTGCCTCGTTGCGGGTCCCGGCGCGAGGTGGGCGAGCACCGCGCGAACGCAGTGATACGTCCCATTCAGATTCGTTCGCACGAGGTCGTCGAACCGGTCGCCGCCCTCGTCGCCGTCGCCGTTCGGCCCGCCGATCCCGCTCGCCGCAACCAGCGCGTGGCACGGCCCGAGCGAGCTCGCCGCGTGGGCGACGGCCTGCTCGACGGCGGCGCGATCCCGAATGTCGCACGGAACGACGACCGTGTGGCCGGCCATGGTCGCGGCCGTGGTCTCGAGCGGCGAACGCCGGCGCGCCAGCAGTGTCAGCGAGGCGCCATCCGCGGCGAGCCTCTGCGCAATCGCGCGCCCGATGCCCGTTCCTGCGCCAGTGACGACGACGTGCTTCCCGCTCACCCTTCTCCAATTATTCGCAATTTGCGGGCTTTCCTGCGCCGGTCGGCTTGCGCCGCTTCCGGGGCAGAGATTAGATTGCCGCTGCGCCGAGCACGGGACGCGACTAGGACGAAGCTCTCCCGAAGGGCCTGACGCGGAAGCGAACGGTCAGTCGGGAAAGTGGACGAAAGCGCACCCGGCTCGGCGAACTCCTGGTCCCGTCCTTTCTAGAGCATGAAGCAGCAGACGCAAGCACGTCTGCCTTGCGAAGAAAAAAACGCAAAATGCGGGAAAGATGTACCAGGCTCGCTTGACCCGGTGGTCTCGACGCCCTAGTGTCACAGGTGCACCGAGGACGGAGCGCTGGAGGTTGATGGCTCTCCGACAGGCAGTCGCTTCGGCGGCGGTCGGTCGGGAAGCCGGACGAAGGCGAACCGGCCTCGGTGCGCTTCGTCGTGGAGCCGTACGATTCGACGAGCGCCGCCCTGCTGTTGTATCCAGACGTCGGCACAACCGGCGTCTAAAGGCGCTCGCATTGCGATCGCGCCACCATCGACGGCTTCGATCAGCTTCGAGCTGCAATCCTGATGAAATACGGATTGTCGCAATTTGCGAGGTACGGTGATCGTCGGGTGCTTGACGCATCCTAATTGAACGACTACCTTTCCGAGTGCACCGAGCACGGAGCGCCCGAGGTTGAAGGCTCTCCCGCCCGGCAATCGCTTCGGCGAGGGTCGATCGGGTGAGCTGGACGGAGGCGACACCGACTCGGTGCGCTTCTTTTTGTTTCGCCAAGCAGGGGTCGGTAGAAGCCGGAGCCTCCGGCTCGATCCACGCCTCCGGCGGGGCGGATCGCTGAAAGGCCGCCGCCTTCGGCGTGAGCGTTCGCGGTCGCAACTGCCTCGGTCGCGGCGCGTCCGTGTCTGGCTTCAGCCAGACACCAGGCTGCCAGCGACCAGACCGGTGTCCGACTTCAGTCGGACACGTGCGCTTTCGGGCTGGGACGAGCGGGTGCGTATCCTCGCCGGATGCGGAGGGTGGTCGCGCTCACGGGGTCGATCGTCTTCTTGGACGCGATGCTCTTCGGCGCCATCATCCCGCTCCTCCCGAGCTTCGCCGACGACTACGACCTGACGAAGCTCGAGGTAGGGCTCCTGCTCGGCGCCTACGGGGGCGGCGCGCTCCTCGGCGGGATTCCCGGAGGGCTCCTCGTCGGCCGGATCGGGCCGAAGCGAGGTGTCCTCGCCGGGCTCGCTGTGCTCGCGCTCGCGAGCCTCGGCTTCGCGCTCGCCGGAGGAGCGGTCGCTCTCGGTGTCGCGCGCTTCGTCCAGGGCTTCTCGAGCGCAACCACGTGGGCTGGCGCGCTCGCCTGGGTCTCGGTGAGCGTGCCGCGGGAGCGGCGCGGCCAAGCGCTCGGGACGGTGTTCGGGCTCGCTGTCTTCGGTTTCGTCGTCGGGCCGCTCTTCGGCGGCATCGCCGAGCTCGTGGGCATCCGGCCGGCGTTCGCGGGGATCTCCCTCGTCGCTGTCGGCCTCGCGGCGATCGTGGCCACTGCTCGGCCACCCGGAAGCGAGGTGCAGCGACCGGGCGCGGTCGCCCGAGCGCTCCGCGACCGGGCGTTCGTCGGTGGGCTCTGGCTCAACACCCTCCCCGCGCTCTTCTTCGGCGCCCTCGACGTGCTCGTCCCGCTTCGGCTCGACGGCGCCGGCTATGGCGCGCTCGCGATCGCGGCCGTCTTCGTCACGGCGGGCCTCGTCGAGGTCGCCGTCAACCCGCTCGTCGGTCGTCTCTCTGACGTGCACGGACGACTCCTGCCGATTCGTATCTTCCTCGCGGCGTCGGTCGTGGTCACCGTGGTGATCGCATTCGCGACGGAACCGCTGCTCGTCGCCGCGCTCGTGGTGGCCGCGTCGATCAGCTTCGGTGGCTTCTACACGCCCGGGATGGCGCTCGTCGCCGACCGCGCGGAGGGTGCGGGGCTTGCCCAGGCGATCGGCTTCGGTGTGATGAACTCCGCGTGGGCCGCCGGCGCCCTCACAGGCCCGACACTCGGAGGCGCGCTCGCCCAGACCTTCGGCGACGCGATCCCGTACCTCGCGTGCGGGGTTCTATGCGTGCTGACGCTCCTCGCGGTGACGCGCCGCGCACGGCGGCTCGTGTCTGCCTGAGCCAGGCTCAGGGCTCGCTCGGGAACCGCTCGAGCACCAAAGGAGGCGTCGAGGAGCGGCAGGCGATAGTCGCGCCCGTTGACGAGCGCGTAGTCCCCACGCATCCAGTGAAGCAGCCGCGCTCCGGGTCAGGCGGCGGACCCCGGCCGACCGAGCAGGCGAGCGATGAATCCGCGTCGCGCCTCTGGCGTCTCGTCGGAAACCGCACACGGGTCGGTCGTCTCAGGTGCGGGTTCGACGCCCGGCGCGAGCGTCACCGCGACGCCGCGCTCGCGAAGCCGGTCGAAGTCGCCGCGGAGCGCAGCGGACATCTCGTCCTTGTGGCTCTGCTCCTTCACCCGCCGGGACGTTTCGGCGCCGGCTCGGCGTCTCCTCCCTCGACCCGTCCAGGGCCCAGCCAGCGCCACGCGGCAATCGTCGCGGCCCCCGCGAGCAGCGTCGGCAGGATCGTGAAGGCGCGATAGACGAGAACGGCCGCAACCACGCGGGCGTTCGGCCCACCGAACCCGACGAGGATCCCCGTGAGCCCGATCTCGACCGGACCCACCCCACCGGGCGTGAGCGGGATGAGCTGGAGCGCTCGCGCAAGGGCCCAGCCCGCGAACACCTCGGCCCAGGTCAACTGGCTCGAGCCGATCTCGAGTGCGCGCACCGAGACGAGCAGGATCGCGAACACGGCGAGGTTCCCGCCGATGGACGCGATCGTCAGCGCCGCCCAGCGCCGGCGGACGAGGCTGACGGTCTCACGCCGGAACGTGACGAGCCGACCCGACCAGCCACGGACGGGACCCCGGCCGAGCGAGCCGAGCAACCGACCGACGCCTCGCTGCACCCCCTCACCGATCCCTCGCGCCAGGCCGTCGCTCCAGAAGACGAGCACGAGAAGGCCGGTCACCGCGGCGAAGACCATCCCACCCACGACGGCTGCTGTCGTCAGCACGGCATCCCGCTGCTCCTCGATCGACAGGAGCAGGACCGCGACGACGGGGAGCAGGAGGTTCGAGAGCTGGTTCCAGACCCCCGTGAGCGTCACGGCACGGGCGACCTCGCCGGGCCCGAACCCCCAGGTCCGGAGCAGGCCGTACGACCCGGCCATCCCGACGAGGCCCCCTCCCGGAGCGATGTACGTCAACGCGGTCGAGGCCTGCGTGAAGAGGAGGGCGCGGCGGAGCCCGAGGCCCGGTAGCGCGAGCATCCACGGCGGGGCGAACGTGACGACGTTGATCACGATCGCCACTGAGAAGGCCGCGAGCCAGATCGGATCGAGCTCCTGGAGGGCGTCCCACACCTCGCCGTAGTTCGCGATCCGCGGTAGGACGACGGCGAAGGTAACGACGACGACACCCAGGCCGACCGTGCCGAGGGCGACGTTCCGCACGCGCGGACTCATCGCGTGAGCCTACGGCGCGATCGCGAGTGCGTCATCTCCTAACGTCTCACCGCAAACCGGTGTAGGTGCCGGACCTGTCCGGCACCTAGTGCCCCGGACTCGCGACTTTCCACCCGGAGCAGTTTCCGGTGGAACGTCGCGAGACGCGGCACTAGTAGTCGAGGAACGACGACGCACCACGGAGCGCGGAGAGCAGCAGCCCGAGCGGCAGCCTCTCCGCGGCGAACCCGAGCGCCGTCGCCGTTCGACCGCCGATCAACCCCTTCTCCTCCGCCTCGTCGACCGCGCACTCGAGCCCGTCCCGCAGCGCGTCCTCCAGCTCGTCCCGGCTCCGACCCTCGCTGCGCGCGAGAACCTCGAGCTCGTCGACGCTGCGGAGCGCGAGGACGAGCTCTTCGCGCGAGACGCCGAGCGTGCAGGCGGTCTCGTCGGCGGCTGCGAGAAGGACGAGCTCGATGCGCTCCCCCGATGCGTCCGTGGGCCGCTCCGGGCGTGCGACACAGGGGTCGGCGACGGGGGACGGCTCGTACGACGTGCCACCGAGCGCGACGTATGCACCGACGAGAGCGGCGCCGACGACGATCGCGATGAGGAGCGGTGCGATCCTCACACCGACACCTGGCGGCGCGAGAGCGCGATGGGGACGAGCGCGAGCAGCGCGAGGCCGGCGGCGAGGAGGAAGGGGCGCGAGAACGCCGCGGTGACCGCTCGGTCGAGCTCGGAGACGAGTCGCTCCTCGAGCGTGGCGTACGCGGGCTCGTCCGGCTTGTCGTCGAACGCACCACGCACATCCGGCACTTCGCCGTCTGCGGCGCGAACGGCGGCGAGCACGTCCTGCGCGACCGCCAGCTTGTCGAGCGGTGGGATGTCGCTGTCGAGCACCGCCGCCGCGCCCGCCCGCAGCGCCCGGTCTTCGTTCCGGTCGAGCGCCGTCGTGAAGATCGGAGTCAGGAGGAGCAGCCCGACGACGACTCCAGCGTGGCGTGCGGCGATCGTCCAGCCACCGTGCACGGCCTGAGGAGAGCGCCCTGCGAGCGCACGCTCGGTGAGCGCCCAGAGCGCGAGACCGAGACCCGCACCGAGGAGAAGCTGCGGAACGAGCGTCCAGCCCCAGCCCGAGCCGGGCAGCACCCCGAGCGCACAGAGCCCGCCCGCGACGAGAATCGCGCCCGCGGCGGCTCGCACGGCCGAGCCGCCGACCCGGTTCGCCTGTGACGACATCGCGATCGCCGCGAGCGGCATCACCGTGACGATCAGGCCCGCCGCCGCCGGCGCGACACGCCACCCGTCGACGAGCAGGAGGACGAGCAGGAAGAGCGCGGCCGTGAGCGCGCCGGAGACGAGGAGGAGCGCGAGGTTCGCGGACAGATCGGGACGGCCTGGTGGCTCCGGAACGGGGCGAGCCGGGAGGCGCCTGACGGCGACGAGCGTCGCGAGGGCGAGCGGCACCTGCGCGAGGAAGATCGACTCCCAGCCGAGCGTCTCGGTGAGGATCCCGCCGATCGCCGGGCCCAGCGCCGCCCCGAGCACTCCTGCCGCGGCCCAGGTACGCACCGCTCGCGCATCCGTCCCCTCGAGCTCGGTGAGCAGATCGAGCGCCGCGCAGACGAGGAGCGCTCCGCCAACTGCCTGGACGCACCTGCCCCCCACGAGGAGGGCGAACGACGGCGCGAGGCCGCAGACGAGCGAGGCGCCCGCGAAGACCAACGTGCCGACGGCGAACGCCACCGTCGGATGTCGGCGTGCGGCGTACGCGGCAGGCACGGCGGCAAGCGCGAGCACGAGGTTGTACGACGTGAGCACCCAGGCGACGGTCGGGATCTCGACGTCGAACCGCCGCAGGATGTCGGGGAGCGCGAGGGTGACGACGGACGAATCGGCGAGCGCCAGCCCGATGCCGAGGCCAACGAGTCCACGCCGGCTGCCCACGCCCACGCCGCAACTCTAGTTTCGTTCGCGAAGCGACCCCGTATAGGCCGCCGCCTTCGGCGTCAGGCACGCGGTCGCAACCCCATGTCTGCGACGCGCGCGACCCGCGGCGGCCGCGGGTACGATCGCGCCGTGCCGTTCTGGGCCTGGATCCCTCTGCTCCTCATCCTCGTCCTGTCCATCCTGCTCGGAACGCTCGTCCTGCTGGGACGGATCAGAAACGGCAAGTACCTTCGCCCGGTCGTCACGTTCCTCTCGAAGGTGCCGCTCTTCAAGCGGTGGTTCCAGAAAGCGTCGATCGCAGCGCTCGAGCGCCAGAATCCCGAGCTCGCCGCAGCGATGAAGAAGATGAGCCAGTTCGGCGAGCCGAAGAACCCCGAGCAGGCACAGCGGATGCTGAACCTGCTGACGCCGTCCGAGCGGCGCGCCTACATGGCCGCGGTCGGGCAGGAGGCGGAGACACCCGAGGCATCGAACCGCCAGCTCCGGCGCCGGATGGAACACGGCGGCGCAGGGATGCCGGTGCGCACGAAGCAGGTCTCGGCCCGCCCGGGCGCCGCCGGTCGCAAGACCGGCAAGAGCGCGAAGAAGAAGCGCTAACCGACCATCGCCGGTCGTCCGCTCGTAGGGGCCGGACCTGTCCGGCCCGCGTCCCGTCACGCCGTACCCACCCGCAAACGCAGCGATCGTGGGGGCCGGACCTGTCCGGCCCCCACCCGACCGCGGCGCCGCGTCAGCGAGCCAGCCGTGTCCCGAGCTCGCGCGTGAGCTCGACGAGCGCGCGCACGTCGTCGTCGGTCGTCCGGTAGTTGACGACGCACGGGCGCAGGCACACCTTCCCGTCGACGCGCGCCGGCGAGATCCAGACGCTGCCGTCCTCCTGCAGTGCCTGCGCGAGCCGCGCGTTGTGGGCGTCGAGGTCTGCGACGCCGCTCGGGACGTGGCGAAACGGGACGACGGACAGCACCGGCTCGCCGCAGAGCGGCTCGAGGTCGTCGTGACGGCCGAGCTCTCGGTGGAGGAGGCGCGCCTGGCCGAGGTTCCGCTCGATCGCGGCGCGGATCGCGTCGGCGCCATGGGCGCGGAAGGCGAGCCAGAGCTTCAGCGCCCGGAACGGGCGCGAGTACTCGAGCGTGATGTCGACCATGTGGTGGTCGGCGCGCTCGTGCGGGATGTAGTCCTCCTCGTGCGCAAGGGCGCCGTGCAGGTCCTCGCGCCGCCGGACGAGAACGACGCCGCAGGCCTTTGGGAGAAAGAGCCACTTGTGGGCGTCGAGGGTCACCGAATCCGCGCGGTCGAGCCCTGCGAAGAGATGCCCGGCGGAGGGTGTCGAGGCGGCCGCGACCCCGTACGCGCCGTCGACATGGAGCCAGACGCCGCGCTCCTCGCAGACGTCGGCGAGGCCGGCGATCGGGTCGACGGCGCCCGTCAGCGTCGTCCCGGCCGTCGCCACGACGGCCACCGGCGCAATTCCTGCAGCACGGTCGGCGTCGATCGCAGCGGCCGTGGCGGCGGGCAGGAGCCGACGGTGGTCGTCCTGTGGCAGCGAGCGGACCCAGGCCGAGCCGAGCCCCAGAAGCTCCGCCGAGCGGACGACCGAGTAGTGCGCCTCGGCCGAGCAGTAGAGGGCGCCGTGCACGTCGCCCACCCCCGTTCGACGCGCACCGGGAAGGGCGTGCTCGCGCGCCGCGGCGAGCGCGGTCACGTTCGAGATCGTGCCGCCGCTCGTAAACGCGCCCGCCGCCGCGGGGAAGCCGATGAACTCGCTCACCCAGCGGATCGCCTGATCCTCGACCTCCGACGCGGCGCCCGCCCAGACTGCGAGGTTGACGTCGAAGCACGACGCGAGGAGGTCGCCGAGGACTCCGATCTCAAGCCCCGACGAGCCGACAAACGCGAAGAACCTCGGTCGCGGCTGCGCGAGCGACACGTCGAGCATCTGCGCCGCGTCCTCGAGCGCTCCGAGCGCGCTCGAGCCCGCCTGCGGCAGCTCCGCGCGGAGGAGTGCCTGGAGACGCTCGCCGATCTGGGGCTGCTCCGGACGGGCCGTGTCGAAGCTGCGCCAGGCGTCCGCGACGATCGCCGTCGCCCGCTCGAGCACCTGCTCGCGGGTCGCGTCGAGTCGCAGAGACGGGAGCTCGGACGCCGTGGTCATGCGGTCGTTCC
>Ga0183260_10004643_pt1 | contig 10867 bp, 10 predicted proteins | sample AntDrymUQ4972206_2_FD_129768 | JGI IMG/M metagenome (GOLD analysis project Ga0183260, IMG submission 129768) | Polar desert sand microbial communities from Dry Valleys, Antarctica - metaG UQ497 (22.06) (version 2) (version 2) | ecosystem: Environmental > Terrestrial > Soil > Desert | place...
CCACGGTCCGCACCCTCCAGCATCCCGACCGTCGCGGCAAGACGACCGTGGCGGTGGCGGTCCACGACGACCTCGACGTGCCCGGCGCCGGCGACGATGCCGACCTACCGGCGTGGATCGCCGAGATCCTGCCCGTCGTCGGGCATGACGACGCCGCGGAGGCGGTCGTCACCCGGCTCAGCGCCGCCGGCCTCGTCGCCGGATCCGATGATCTGGTGGCGCTGGCCGCCCGGTCGGCCGGGGTGCCGCTCACCGGCCGCGACAGCTCACCCACCGTGCCCCTCGAGGCCAGCGACGACGCGCTCGATGCCTTCCGCCGGGTGCTCATGAACCTGGCCGACACGATCGAGGCGAACCTGGACGGCACCATCGCCGACACCGATCCCGAGTTCCTCCACGAGCTGCGGGTGGCGGTCCGGCGCACCCGCTCCATCCTCGCCCATGGCAAGGCCGTGCTCCCCGAAGACGGGCGGGCCCGCTACCGCGAGGTCTTCGGCGCCCTGGGGCAGGTGACCGGTCCGCCGCGCGACCTCGACGTGCAGGTCATGGGGTGGTCCCACTACGTCTCGTCGCTCGATCCGGCCGACGCCGCCACGCTCGAACCTGTGCGGGTCGAGCTCGAGGCTCGCCGGACGGCCGCCTACGAGCAGATGTCCGAGGACCTTCGCAGCCCCACCACCCGCGACCTCCTCGACGGTTGGCGGCGTTGGCTGGTCGACCCCGACCTCGATTCGGACGAGCCGCAGCCGATCGGCGCCATCGTCGCCAAGCGCATCATCAAGGCCCAGCACAAGGTGGTGCAAGACGGTCGGGTGATCCGTCCCACCTCGCATCCCGAGATGCTCCACGACCTGCGCAAGGACGCCAAGAAGTTGCGCTACCTGTTCGAGTGCTTCGGGAGCCTCTTCCCCACCAAGCCCCGCAAGGCCTTCGTCGCCCAGCTCAAGGCGCTTCAGGACAACCTGGGCGACCACCAGGACGCCGAGGTCCAGCTGGCCGAGCTGCGCGACCTCGCCCGGGCGCTGCACCAGCGGGGGAGCGTGGATGCCGACGTCCTCCTGGCCATGGGGCGCCTGAGCGACCACCTCGACCGTCGCCGTCAGCAGGAGCGGGACGACTTCGCGTCGCGGTTCGGGGCCTATGACACCAAGGCCAACGGCCGGATGCTCGAGCGGCTGCTGGGCGGTGCGGCCGACCCATGAAGGTCGTCGCCACCTACAGCATCAAGGGCGGTGTCGGGAAGACGAGCACGGCCGTCAACCTGGCCTTCGAGGCGGCGCAGAGCGGAGCCCGGGTGCTGGTGTGGGACCTCGACCCTCAGGGCGCCGCCACCTACCTCTTCCGCGTGCGCCCGAAGGTGCGCGGCGGCAGCCAGCGGCTGGTGGGCTCCGGCGGTGAGCTGGCCGCTCACGTCCGCGGGTCCGGGCTCTCCGCCGTGCACGTGGTGCCGGCGGACTTCTCCCTCCGCCACCTCGACCTGCACCTCGACGGCACCAAGCGGCCGACGGCGCGACTGGCGGCGCTGCTGGACCCGCTCCGGGACGACTACGACCTCGCTCTCCTCGACTGCCCACCCAGCATCTCGCTCGCCAGCGAGAGCGTGTTCGGCGCCGCCGCCGCCCTGCTCGTACCGGTGGTGCCGGCCACCCTCGCCAGCCGCACCCTGGGCCAGCTCGAGCGCTTTCTCGACGGGGACGTCGACGCCCCCACCCTGCTCCCGTTCCTGTCGATGGTCGACCGTCGCCGCAAGCTCCACCGGGAGCTGGTCGAGGCCCTCACCGCTGAGTGGCCCAGGCTGCTGCCCACGACGGTCCCGGCTGCCGCCGTCATCGAGCGCATGGGCGTGGAGCGCTCGCCCGTGGGTGTGTTCGCCCGGTCATCGGCGGCGGCCCGGACCTACCGGGACCTCTGGACCGACGTCTCCGCCGCGCTCTGGCCGGAGGACCCTTAGAGGTCGATGCGGGCGAGCCAGAGGCCGGGGGCGTCGATCTCGGGTGGCGTGGGGAGCATCCCGGCGTCGGACCACAGGCGTCGGAGCCCATCCTCGCCGGCCCGCTCGAGCACCCCGGAGACGAAGGCGCCGCCGCGCTCGTAGGTGGCCTGGGTGAGCTCGAGGCCGAAGAGGCGCTCCACGAAGCGGTCGGCCTCGGCCGCCTCCACCCGGCGGCGCCGCAGGGCCTCGGTGAGCATCGGGTAGGTGGGGATCAGCTCGCCACCCACGGTGTCGAGCACGTGGTCGACCACGCCCACCACCATGGCGACGAGGGCGGCGAGCTGCGGGCGCAAGCCCTCCTGCTCGGGTGAGGTGATGGCGCCGAGGATGACCTCGGGTGACCCCATCACCTCCTGCAGGTTGGCCAGGGCCGATGGGTCCGACAGGTCGATCTGGCCGATGCGATCCTCGAGGGCGGCGGGGTCGTTGCGGAAGCTCGACACGTAGCGGGTGAGGAGGTCGTCCATCCGGGCTCGAACGTGGGCCACCCCGAAGATGGCGTGGTGGGCGACCTCGTGGATGCAGATCCAGAGGCGCAGGTCGTCGGCGGCCAGGCTCCACTCGTCGGCGAAGGCGTCGAGGTTCGGCAGGGCGAGCAGGAGGTCGTCGGCTCCGCTGCCGGTGGTGGGTCGGGGGATGGGCAGGTCGTACTGGCCGAACGTGCGGGTGGCCATGTGACCAACCATCGAGCCGGCGGTCATGGCCAGCACCATGGGCTGGAACATCTGCAGCATGCCGGCGAACATCCCCGCCATCGGGTCGCTCGGATCGCCCGCCTCGTCCTCGGGCGCCTGGTCGGGTCCGAGGGCCTCGGCCAGCCGTTCGACGAGCGGTCGGTAGGCGTCCAGGCTCTCCATCACCCAGCTCGTCCGGTTGACGGGACGCACCGACACCGAGCGCCCGCCCACCGAGGTGGACAGGCCGGTGGCGTCGGCCACCCGGAGATCGGCAACGCGCGCCAGCTGCTCGATGGCGATCCGTTCGACGGGATCGACGTTGGCCTCGGTCTGCCCGCCGGTGGCCACGCTGATCCCGAGCTGGCGGGCGCTGTCCCAGGATGCACCGCCCTGCTGGCCCAGCATGCGGGCGATGTCGCCGAAGAAGGGCATGCCCTCGAACGGGTCACCGAGTGGACCGGGGTCGCTCATTGGTGCAGCGTAGGGCGATGGCATCGGATCCGGACCTCGTGGACCAGGTGGTCGTCGTGACCGGCGCGGCCTCCGCGCTCGGACGGCGAGCCTGCGCTCTGGCGGCGGCCGATCCGAAGGTGGTCCGGGTCGTCGCCATCGACCGACGTCGTCTGGCGGAGCTGCCCGTCGGGGTCGAGGGCCGCCAGGTGGATCTTGCCACCACCGACCTCAAGCCGTTGTTCGAAGGGGCGTCGGTGCTGGTCCACCTCGCCCAGTCCACCGGGCCCGACCCGGCCGTCGATACCGCCGAGGCCGGCGATGCGGAGCTGGGCCGCCGGGCGCTCGAGGCAGCGTCAGCAGTCGGCGTCTCCCACGTGGTGCTCCTGTCCAGCGCCATCGTCTACGGCGCGTGGGCCAACAACGCCGTCCCCCTCACCGAAGAGGCCGTGCTGCGCCCCAACCCGGGTGTGCCCCTGGCGTCGGAGAAGGCCGAGCTCGAGCGCCACGCGGCCGACTGGCGCGATGCCCATCCAGGCGCCACCGTCGCCATCCTCCGGCCGACCGTCACCGTCGTCGCCGAGGGGAACGGCTGGCTGGCCGAGGCCCTGGCCCGATCCTCGTCCCTCCCGGTGACCGACGAGGAGCCGCCGGCGCAGTTCGTCGACGTCGCCGACCTGGCCGCCGCCGTGGACCTGGCTCGTCGGGCCCGCCTCGATGGCCCCCGCAACGTGGCCCCGGACGGGTGGATGACCGGCGAGACGGCTCGGGCACTGGCGGGCGGGGGGCCTCGCCTTCGCCTCCCCGAGCGGCTGGCCGTGCGTCTGGCCGCCGTGCGGTGGCGGTGGGGCCTGACGCCGACGCCCCCCGCGCTGCTCCCCTTCACCGTGCACCCTTGGGTGGTGGCCAACGATCGGCTCAAGGCCGACGGCTGGGCACCGGTGTCGTCGAACGAGGAGGCCTACGTCGGCGCCCACCGGGCCGGCCCCTGGGCGACGCTGAGCCCGACCCGGCGTCAGGAGCTCATCCTCGGCGGCACCGCGGTGGGTGTGGTCGGCACGGTGGCCGCCGTGGTGGGCCTGGCCCGCCGCCGCCGCTGACCGTCGCCTCGCTACGGGTGCTCGTCGATGGTGACCATGGCCTGGTGGTGGCGACCGTCGCGCCAGTAGCCGACCACGACCTGGTCTCCGGGCTGGTGGTCGCGCACGGCCACGACCAGCCCCGAGCTCGAGAGCACCTCGTGGTCGCCGAGGCTGGTGATGACGTCGTCGGCGCTGAGCCCGCTGCGAGCGGCCGGGCTGCCGTCCCGCACGTTGCGGATCACGGCGCCACCGGGCACCTCCATGGTCTCGGCGGCGTCGTCGCTGAGGTCGGCGCCTTCGATCCCGAGCCAGCCATGGGTCACCTTGCCCGACGACACCAGCTCCTCGGCCATGCGCCGCACGAGGTCGATCGGGATGGCGAAGCCGAACATCGGGTTGGTCCCGGCCATGCCCGTGGTGATGCCCACGACGGCGCCGGTGGCATCGACCAGCGGACCGCCTGACCAGCCTGGTTCGATGGGGGCGTCGGTCTGGATGAGGCCGTGGAGCGACCGGCTGTCGGCATCGAGGCGGCGCTCGAGCGCACTCACCACACCCGTGTGCATCGACGCTTCGCCGAGGCCGTCCGGCGAGCCGATGACGACCGTCGGAGAACCCACGTCCAGGTCGGCGGACGACCCGAGCACGGCGACGGCGAGGGCGTTCGCCTCCACCGACACCACGGCGACGTCGGTGGGGAGGTCCGCTCCCAGCAGGGAGCCGCGCAGGCGGCGACCATCGTGGAGCACGACGGTGATGTCGTCGGCGTCGGCCACCTGGTGGGCGCTGGTGAGGAGGAGCCCGTCGTCCCGCCAGACCACGGCCGAGACGCGGGCGGTGCCCCCATCGGTGCGGACCAGGAGCTGGGCGACCGACGGGGCGACCTGCTCCACGACGGCTGCCACCCCCCGCCCACCGCTCACCAGCGGTGACGACACGACCGGCGTGACGGCCACCTTCTCGACCGTGCGCTGGCGCGTCTCGGTGGCCAGGGATCCGGTGACGACCAACAGGCCCCCGCAGAGGGCGGCGCCCACCAGGCTGGCCACCAGGGCCACCGGCCAGGCTGGCGTCTGTCCCCCCGGGCTGGCCGGGCGGCCGGGCGCCCACGACGACAGCTCGGAGGGGTGCCGCCAGAGCCGGTCATCGGGAGGGAGGGGAGCCCCGATGCCGTCGACGTCGTCGTCGGCATCGTCGTCCATGGACATGGGTGCAGACGGTAGTGGCGCCCCCAGCCAGGACCACCGCGGGCGACGTAAGGTGGCCCAGATGGATCGCGCCGCTGCTGCCGCGCCCGAGGCGGGCGACGACTGGTGCGCGCTCGTCGCCGGACCGCTCCCGATGGTCGACGCGTCGAGCTGGGTGATCCGTCCTGACTGCGGGGCGACGGTGACCTTCACGGGCACCGCGCGCGACCATGCCCCGGGCCGCCGTCACGTGCACCACCTGGAGTACGAGGCCTATGAGGGGCCGGCGCTGGCTCGCCTGCGGGCGTTGGTGGCGGCCCTGCGCGCCCGTTGGCCCACCGTCGGGCGGGTGGCCTTGCTGCACCGCACCGGCGTGGTCGACCTGGGCGACGCGGCGGTGGTCGTCGCCGTGTCGTCTCCGCACCGGGCCGAAGCCTTCGAGGCGGCCCGCTTCGCCATCGACGAGCTGAAGGCCACCGTGCCCATCTGGAAGCGCGAGGCATGGGAGGACGGCGAGAGCTGGGGCCTCGAGGCCCAGCACCTCACCGAGGTGACCAGCCGGTCATGAGCGCCATCGTGTTCCTGCTGATCGTGGTGGTGGTGTGCGGCATCGGTGGCCTCGTGCTCTGGATCCAGCACCGCCAACCGAACACGCTGGAGTCCGGCCTCGATGCCTTCAAGCGCGAGATGGACGCCCTCGCCCCGCCCGCCGACGATCCATCTCCCAAGGTGCGGCGGGCCAAGCGGCCCACCCGCACGACCGGTCCATTCAAGCCGGGCGACGAGGGCCGCTGATCCGTGGCGCGCGACCTCGCCATCGACCTCGGCACCGCCAACACCCTCGTCTACGAGCGGGGTCGCGGCATCGTCCTCAACGAGCCCACCGTGATCGCCCTGAACGAGCGCACCCAAGAGGTGCTGGCCATGGGGCAAGAGGCATGGCAGATGATCGGGCGCACCCCCGGCTACATCGTCGCTGTCCGCCCCCTCCGCCAGGGCGCCATCACCGACTTCGAGATCACGCAGCGGATGATCCGGTTGCTGCTGCACCGCGTCGGCGTCAACCGCTTCAACCGCCCGCGCGTCGTCATCTGCGTGCCCTCGGCCATCACCGAGGTGGAGCGGCGGGCGGTCACCGAGGCCGCCCGCCGGGCCGGCGCCGCCGACGCCCAGCTCATCGAGCAGCCCATGGCCGCCGCCATCGGCGCCGCCCTGCCCATCCACGAGCCGGTCGCCAACATGGTGGTGGACGTCGGCGGCGGCACCTCCGAGACGGCCCTCATCTCGCTGGGCGGCGTGGTCGCCCTCAAGGCGGTGCGGGTGGGGAGCTTCGACATCGACGCCGCCATCACCGCCTTCATCCGGCGCGAGTACGGCATCGCAGTGGGGGAGCGCACCGCCGAGGAGATCAAAATGGCCATCGGCTCGGCGGCTGCCGTCCGGGACGAGGTGAAGGCCGAGGTGCGGGGACGGGACCTCATGAGCGGGCTCCCGAAGACGATCATCCTGTCGCCCGACGAGGTGCGGGCGGCCATCGACGAACCCGTGTCGGCCATCTGCGACTCGGTGATCGCCTGTCTGGGCCTGAGCCCACCGGAGCTGGCCCAGGACCTCATCCTCAACGGCGTGAAGCTGGTGGGCGGGGGCGGCATGCTGGCCGGGTTCGACCAGCGCCTCGCCAACGAGACCGAGGTGCCGGTGCACCTCGTGGACGCGCCCCTCGAGTGCGTGGTGCTGGGGGCAGGCCGGTGCATCGAGGCCTACGACTCCCTCAAGGTCATGTTCATGGGGTCGAATCGGTAGAGGCGGACTTCGTCCGCCTCTACCGAGCTTGTCCCCCTTGCTCTAGTTGCTCAGGTCCTCGGCGGCCTGGCGTACTTGCCAGTCGCGGTCTTCCCTGGCTTGGGCTAGGGCTGCCTCGACCTCGTCGCCGTCGTAGGGGGCCAGGGCGATGACGGCTCTTCGCCGCACGGTTGCCTTGTCGTCGAGGGCGGCCAGGATGGCGGGGAGCCCGGCGGCGTCACCGATGGCGCCGAGGGCGGCTACGGCTGCCTCCCGCACGAGGGCGTCGGGGTGGCCGCCGCTCAGCGCCATCAGCACGCCGACCGCTCCGGGCTCCGGCGGCTGGCGCTCGCCGCTGGCCCATGCGGCTACCTCGACGAGGGTGGCATCGTCGTCGGCCAGCACCCCGAGGAGCGACGGTGGGAGGTCCCCGGGGAGGGAGGCCACCGCCTCACAGGCACGACGCCGGACGATGGTCGAAGGATCGACGAGGGCGGCCTCGAGGTCGTCGGCGCCGAGACCACCGAGCCGCTCGAGGGCGCCGAGGGCGGTGGCCCGCACGGCCGGGTCCGGGTCGTGGAAGGCGACGCGGGCGGCGGGCTCGTCGCCCTCGTGGCCAGCCAACGCCGCCGCCCGTCGTCGTCGGGCGGTCACCGGGTCTCAGCCCGCATCAGCCCAGCGCCTGGTCGAACAGCGTCCCCAGCGCCAGCACGACCACGCCGAGGCAGGCCGCCGCCACCACCCCCAGGCCCAGCACGAGCAGCCCGAGGACGATGGCCGAGCGCAGCCGCAGCCACCACGGCCGGGAGTCGACCTCGACGGCATCGGTCATCTCCAGGTTGTCGTCCTCCCACCGCCCGACTTGAGTCGGGGCTCCGTGCTGGTCACGCTGTCGCCGATGCTACCGCTGGCCCCGTCCCTCGCCGCTGGGCCGCCTCCGGTGGAGCCCCCCCGACCCGGCCGACGACGATGGATCTACCTGCTCGTGGCGGTGGTGGCGCTGGTGTCGGCGGTGATCGGCGCCGCCGTGGTGCAGGTGCCGTACGTCGCACTGAGTCCGGGATCGGTGCGGCCGGTCACCGAGCAGATCCTCGTGGAGGGGGCGCCGAGCTATCCGCCGGGTGAGTCGATCGCCTACACGACCGTCAGCGTGGGCCGCACCACGCTGTTGGAGGCGCTGGCCGGGTGGCTCGACGACGAGGTCGACGTCCTTCCCGAGGACATCCTCCGGGGCGACCGGTCGGAGGACGAGAACCGGCGCTACAACGCGCAGCTCATGGACACGTCGAAGCTGGCGGCGGTGGCCGTGGCCCTCGAGCTCCTCGGTGAGGAGGTCGAGATCAGGACCACCGGGGCGGTCGTGCGGCAGATCGCCGAGGGATCTCCAGCCGCCTCCGTGCTCGAGCTCGACGACGTGATCGTGGCCGTGGACGGCCAAGAGGTGGATGCTCCCGACGAGATCGGCCAGCTCCTCCAGGTGGGCGGGCCGGGGGTCGAGCACGCCCTGCTGTTGGAGCGTCCGGCGGGTAGTGCCGAGCGGGTCGAGGTGGCCGTCACGACGGTGCCGGCGGAGGAGGATGCTGAGCGTGCCATCATCGGCATCGCGCCAGAGGATCGGATCGTCGCCTTCGACTTCCCCATCGACGTCACCATCGACTCGGGCACGGTCGGCGGGCCGTCGGCCGGGCTCGCCTTCACCCTGGCCGTGCTCGACGTGCTCACCCCGGGCGAGCTGACCGGTGGCCGCAGGGTGGCCGTCACGGGGACCATGGCCCTCGATGGCACCGTGGGTCCGGTGGGTGGCGGCGCCCAGAAGGCCATCACCGTGCGTGACAGCGGCTACGAGGTCTTCCTCGTCCCCCCCGCCGAGGTGGAGGAGGTGCGCGAGGCAGTGGGGGACGATCTCGTGGTGATCGAGGTGGGTAGCCTGGTCGAGGCGCTGGAAGCGCTCGAGTCGCTCGGGGGGAACGCCGGGCCGCTGCTGGCCGCGAACGCCGCCGACGCGTCCTCCTGACCGGTCAGGAGCCGACACCACCACCGAGCGAGGGCAGGTCACCGCAACCCAATGTCGACGACGGAGGTGCAGCTGCGGTTCGCCGCCGAGTTCGCGCTGTTCCTGGTGTCCCTCGCCGGGCTGGGGTACGCCGCCCTGCGGGCCGACCTGCTGGTGGATCGCAAGGTCGCCCAAGGCGCAGCCGCGACCGGGTTCGCGTCGATGGCCGCGGCCGCGTTCCTCAGCGGTGCGCTCATCACCGATGATCCGAGCAGCTTCGTGGTCGCCGCCCTGCGGATCGCCGCCGTCCTCCTGCTGGCGATCGCCTCGCGCTGGTGGCGCCCGGCCAACGGTGGGCGCACCCTGCTGTGGATCGGGCTGGGCGCCCTCGTGGTGGCGGAGGTGGCCGCCGGCGTCGGAGAGGCCGCCTTTGGCAGTGTGCTCGTGGACGTCGCCCGGGGCATCGGAGCGCTCGGGGTCGGCACCGCCCTCGTGGTGGCCAGCACGCGGGCGATCTCGGCGCGGATCGCCGCGTCAGCCGCGACGATCCTGTTCCTGGTCATCACGGTGCTGGCGGTAGCGCTCTCGGCCGTGATCACCGACAACGTCGAGGACGAGGCCATCCGACGCTACGGAGCGCGCGCCGAGAGCGAGGCGCAGGGCGCCAGCGAGCAGGGCAGCGTCGTCTTGTTGTCCGCCTCGGTCCTGGGCACCGCCCTCAGCAGCTCCCAGGAGCTGGCGCCGACGATCCTCGCCCTCACCGCCCCCAACGCTGACGCCGCCACGGTCGAAGCCGCTGGGGAGGAGGTCTTGGAGGCCATCGAGGGGTTCCTCAGCCGCTTGACCGACATCGACCCACGGTTCGGGCCCCTGCTGATCCTCGCCGGCGACGGGGGGGTCCGGGCCGCCCGAGATGTCGCTCCCGCCGGAGCACTGGAGCTGGCCGGGGTGGTGGCCCAGGCCCTGGAGACCGAGGAGGCGGCGCAGACGGTGGGACCGATCGGGGGAGCCCCGCTGGCCATTGCCGTCGCGCCCATCCGGCTCGATGCCGATGAGCCGTTCCGCGGGGTGGTGGTGGTGACCAGCCAGCTCAACGCCTCCTACCTGGCCACTCGTGCGGAGCCCATCGAACGGGAGCAGGCTGGCGTCGGCCTGGCCCTCGTGGATCGTGAGGCCGTCCTCTCCCAGACCGGGCCGGATGGGCCCGACGACGCCCTGGTGGCGCTGGGGACAGCGGCGATGAACGACGAGCGCGAGCTCTCCCGGACGATCGGCGATCGGTTCTACGTCGCCCGCCCGGTGGATGGCAACGAGAGCAGCCCGGCCATGGCGCTGGTGCTGTCCACGCCCACCTCGCAGTTCGAGGCGGCCCGGGAGGACCTGTACCGGATCCTCTTCCTGGTGGCCATGGGCGCGGCAGCCGCCGCTCTGGCCCTGGCCGCCATCGCCGGCGAGCGGATCGGTTCGGGGCTCCGACGGCTGACCGCCGTGGCCACCTCGATCCGGGAGGGCGACCTGGACGTGACCGCCGGTGTCACCACCGACGACGAGCTGGGCACCCTCGGTTCCACCTTCGACTCCATGACCGGTTCGATCCGCACCATGACTGCCGACCTGCGCACGGCGGCCATCGAGGAGGCTGAGCTGCGCGCCCGGCTCGAGGCGGTGGTGGCCGGCATGGGCGAGGCTCTCGTCGCCGTCGA
>Ga0183260_10004645_pt1 | contig 10864 bp, 10 predicted proteins | sample AntDrymUQ4972206_2_FD_129768 | JGI IMG/M metagenome (GOLD analysis project Ga0183260, IMG submission 129768) | Polar desert sand microbial communities from Dry Valleys, Antarctica - metaG UQ497 (22.06) (version 2) (version 2) | ecosystem: Environmental > Terrestrial > Soil > Desert | place...
TACACCCTCGAGCAGGACATGGCCCCTCGCCAGCAGGCAGGCGAGCATGCGCTCGACGACCCGGTCCTGGCCGACGATCACCTTCTTGACCTCGAACAGGGCGGTCTCGAGCATCGCCGCCGCTGCTGCGGCATCCGGCGACGTCTCGACCTGGGCCCCGCTGTCGGTGGAAGTGGGGTCGATGGGAGTGGAGATGGCAGAGCCTCCTCGTGACGGTTCGACTGCGACCAGGATGGCACCGCCGTCTGGGAACTTCCTGTGGACCAGCGGGGACTGACCTGGGACTCGGTCAGCCGCCCGAGGGGGAGAAGCCGTGCAGCTCGGCCTTGATGACCCGGGCCATGAGCGACGTGAGGGCGTCGGTCGCCCGCTTGCCGTGGTGGATCACCGCCACCACCTCGCTGGCGATCGGCGTCTCCACGCCCGCCCGCTCGGCAGCTCGACCACCGCCAGCGAGCTGCGCACCCCTTCGGCCACCATCGGGGTGCCGGAGGTGATCTCGTCGATCGTCCGTCCCCTGCCGAGCTGCTCTCCCACCCACCGGTTGCGGCTCCGCCCGCTCATGCAGGTGGCCACCAGATCGCCGAGGCCGGCCAGGCCGGCGAAGGTCAGGGGTCGGCCGCCGAGGGCGACACCCAGACGGGTCATCTCCGCCAGGCCCCTCGTGATGAGGGTCGCCCGGGCGTTGTCACCGAAGCCCATGCCGTCGGAAATTCCCGAGGCGATGGCCATCACGTTCTTCACCGAGCCCCCCAGCTCGCAGCCCACCAGGTCGTCGTTGGTATAGACGCGAAACGTCGCCGTCGACAGGAGCCGCTGCAGGCGTACCGCCAGTTCGGCGTCGTTGCCGGCGCCGTCGGCGTCTCTGGCGGCCACGACACTGGCGGTGGGTTGGCCGAGGCCCACCTCCTCGGCCAGATTGGGACCGGTGAGAACGGCGAAGGGATGGCCGGGGGCCACGTCGACGACGATCTCCGTCATCCGCTTGAGGGTTCCCTGTTCGACGCCCTTGGTCACGGTGAGCACCGCGGCGCCAGTCTGCAGGTGCGATCGGGCGCCGGCCAGCACCGACCGGAAGCCGTGGGATGGCACGGCCATCACCACCACGTCGGCGCCCGAGACGGCCTGGGCCAGGTCGCCGGTGGCGGCCAGGTCGGGGGGCAGGTGCAGGTCGCGCACGTAGACGGGGTTGCGGTGGGTTGCGGCGATGTGATCGGCCACGTCCGGGCGCCGGGCCCAGAGCATCGTCGGCGCCCGGGGGGCGAGGATGCCGGCGAGCGTCGTGCCCCATGAGCCGGCACCCAGCACCGCCACCCGGCTCGTCACCTCCCGACCCTACCGTCGGCCCGTCTACGGTGGTGGCCCGTCGAGAACCCACACCTGGCCCTGGGGGACATCAGGCCGACCATGGAACAGGCGTTCGGGCAGGATCCGACCACGACCGCCGATTGGGGCCTCACCGATGAGCAGGTCGCGCAGCGGCATGCCTCCGGCCGGGGGAATCGCACGTCCCCGCCGCCGAGCCGGTCGGTCTTCGACATCGTGCGGGCCAACGTGTTCACCCGCTTCAACGCCCTGCTGACCGGGCTGTTGGTGGTCGTCATCGTCATCGGCCCTCCGAAGGACGGCCTGTTCGGGCTCGTCATGGTGGCCAACAGCGCCATCGGGGTCATCCAGGAGCTTCGGGCCAAGCGCACGCTCGACCGGTTCCGGGTGATCACCGCTCCGGTCGCCCGTGTGGTGCGAAGCGGGGAGCTGCGGACCGTACCCATCGAAGACGTGGTGGTCGACGACGTCCTGGAGATCGGTTCCGGTGAGCAGGTGGTGGTGGACGGCACCGTGGTCGGTGACGAGACGCTGGAGGCCGACGAGTCGCTGCTCACCGGCGAGTCGCAGGCGGTGGCCAAGGCGGCCGGCGACGAGCTGCTCGCGGGCAGCTTCGTCGTGTCCGGGCAGGGCCGGTACCAGGCGACCCGGGTGGGCGATGCGTCGTTCGTGTCGGCGCTGGGGTCGGCGGCGAAGGGCTTCGCCCCCGTCGCCTCCGAGATCCGCGGGGGTACCGACCGCATCCTCCGGTGGGTCACGTGGGTGCTGGTGCCCACCGCCGTCCTGCTCGTCGTGAGCCAGCTGCGAGCCGGTGGCCTTCCCACCCACGACGCCCTGCGCGGCGCGGTGGCGGGCATGGTGGCCATGGTGCCCGAGGGCCTGGTCCTGCTCACCAGCATGGCCTTCGCCCTGGGCGTGATCAGGCTGGGTCGCCGTCGCGTCCTCGTGCAACAGCTCCCGGCCATCGAGGTGCTGGCCAGGGTCGACGTCGTCTGCGTCGATAAGACGGGCACGCTCACCGAGCCGGGCCTGCGGGTGAGCGAGGTGGTGAGCCTGGGCTTCGACACCGACGAGGTCGTCGACGGGCTGGCGGCCGTCGTCGGCGCCGACCCCCGGCCCAACCCGACCCTGCAGGCGATCGGCGCCGCCTTCGACCGAACCCCCGGATGGACCCTCGAGGCGTCGGTACCGTTCTCATCGGACCGGAAATGGAGCGGCGCCGACTTCGGGGCCCAGGGCACGTGGGTGCTGGGTGCCCCGGACGTGTTGCTGCGGAAGGGCGACCGAGACGAGACCGACGACCTGGTCGACCGGTACACCCGGGGCGGGCAACGGGTTGTGGTGCTGGCCCGGGGCCGGGGGCTCGACACCGGTCAGGATGACGGGCGACCGCCGCTCGGCCTGACGCCGGCGGCGCTGGCCGTGCTCGACCAGCGGGTGCGCCCCGACGCAGCCGACACCGTCGGCTACTTCGCCGACCAGGGGGTGACGGTGAAGGTCCTCTCCGGCGACCACCCCCAGACCGTGGGGGCGGTGGCCTCTCGGGTCGGGATCGAGCCGGACGGGCCGGCGTTCGACGCCTCCGACCTGCCGGGGAGCGGCCCCGAACTGGCCGACCTCGTCGAGCAACGGCACGTGTTCGGTCGGGTCGGCCCCGACCACAAACGGGTGATCGTCGAGGCGTTGCAGGAGAGAGGCCACGTGGTGGCCATGGTGGGTGACGGGGTGAACGACGTGCGGGCCCTGAAGGCGGCCGACGTGGGGGTGGCCATGGGCTCGGGCAGCGAGGCCACGCGCGCCGTCGCCGAGCTGGTGCTCCTCGACGACTCGTTCACGGCACTCCCCCACGTCGTGCGGGAGGGGCGTATGGTCATCGCCAACGTGGAGCGCGTAGCGAACCTCTTCGTGACCAAGACCGTCTACGCCCTGTTGCTGGCCGTGGCCGTCGGAGTGGCGACCCTGCCGTTTCCGTTCCTGCCCCGCCAGCTGACGCTGGTGGGCGCCCTGACGATCGGCATTCCGAGCTTCTTCCTCGCCTTCTCGCAGGAGGCGCCCCGGGCCCGGCGCGGGTACGTGCACCGGGTCCTGAGCTTCTCCCTCCCCGCCGGCGCCTGCGCCGCCGGTGCCACGTTCGTCGCCTACGCCCTGGGACGCCTGGCGCCCGACGTCAACACCGACGAGGCCCGCACCACGGCCACCCTCGTGCTCCTGGTGGTGGGCCTGGCCCTCGTGACCCGCCTGGCCCGGCCACTGACCCTGCGGCGCGTCATGCTGGTGGCATCCATGGCCGTCGCTTACGTGGGCGCCATCGCCATCCCCCCCTTCCGCCGCTTCTTCAACCTCAACGACCCGCCGCCGGTCGTGATCCTCGCCGCCCTCGGGGCGGCCACCATGGCCCTGTGGGCCCTCGATCAGGTGCTTAGGATGCAGGGCGCGGGCGCAGCCCGGAGGTCAGGCCCGTGACCCAGCTCGAGGAGCCTGCGGGCACCCCTGCGGTCGACTCGCCCCCGCCCAAACCAGCCCGCTCGCGCCGGAAGGCCCTGCTGCGGGGCCTGTTGTCGGCCGCCATCGTGGGAATCATCTTCTTCGGCGTCTTCCCCCTGATCGCCGACTTCGGCGAGGTCTGGAAGCACATCCGGTCGATGACGGCGGTCGAGCTGTCGACACTTGCGCTGGCGGCGCTGTGGAACCTGCAGACCTATCTGTTCGTCATCGTCCCCTCCTCGCCGGGCATCACCTATCCCCAGGCCTTCGTCATGACCCAGTCGACGACCGCCGCAGCCAACTCCTTCCCGGCCGGGGCGGCCGTGGGCATCGGCATGACCTACGCCATGTACATGTCGTGGGGCTTCTCCCGGGCGGTGGCGACCAGGGCGATCCTCGTGTCCGGCGTCTGGAACAACTTTGCCAAGCTCGGCCTTCCGGTGTTCGCCCTGGCCCTCCTGGCCATCGAGGGCACCCCCAGCTTCGGTCGCATCATGGCCGGCCTGTTCGGCATCGGCGCCCTGTTGGGCTCCATCGCCCTGTTCGCTCTCATGCTGCGCAGCGACCGTCTGGCCAAGCGCGTGGGCGACGCCGCCGCACGGCTGGTCTCCCGGGTCCTGGGCGTGCTCCGCCGCCCACCGGTGTCGGGCTGGGGCGAAGCCGCCCGGGGTTTCCGGGCCGACACCATCGACCTGCTGCGCCACGCCTGGCTGCGCCTCTCCGTGGGCGCCATCGTGAGCCAGCTGTCGCTGTACCTCGTGCTCCTCCTCGTCCTGCGCGACGTGGGCGTCTCCAACGACGAGGTCGGGTGGGTCGAGGTGCTGGCCGCCTTCGCCTTCGTCCGTTTGCTCACCGCCCTCCCGGTGACACCGGGCGGGGTAGGGGTCGTCGAGCTCGGCCTCACCGCCGCCCTGGTGGGCGCGGGGGGAGACCGCGACGAGGTCGTGGCTGCAGTGCTGGTGTTCCGGGCCCTCACCTACCTGCTGCCCATCCCCGTCGGCGTCGTCACCTACGTCATCTGGCGACGGAAGTCGTCGTGGCGCAAACCGATGCCGGTCGAGGATGCGAGGAATCCGTAGCCGATGCTGGTGAACCACCGCCGGGTCGGACGCTTCGCGCTCGTCGCCCTCCTGGGCGGCGTGGTGATGCTCGCCCTGGTGGCATGGGACACCACGTTCCCCGCCGTCCAGGAAATCGACGACGCCTGGAACCGCCTGATGACCTCGCTCCGGGTGACGCCGCTCGTGTGGCTGGCCGAGTTCTTCGCCTTCGTAGGCGGCGTCTGGATCAACTGGCCCCTCCGCGTGGCGGCGATGGCGATCCTGGCCGTGCGTCGGAACTGGGTGCAGTTGGGGGCGTTCGTGCTGGCCATCGTCACCTCGGAGGCGCTCATCGGGCCGCTCAAGGCGCTCTACGCCCGGCCCCGTCCGCCCCAGGGGATCCTCGAGACCACGAGCTACTCGTTCCCGTCCGGCCACGCCATCGCCGGCGCAGTGACGGCGGTGGGCCTGGTGATCGTGCTTTTACCCCCCGGCTCGAAGCGTTGGACCTGGGAGGTGCGGGCGGCGATCTTCGCCTCCCTGATGGCGCTGAGCAGGACCTACCTGAGCGTGCACTGGCTCTCCGACGTGGTGACCGGCGCGCTGTTGGGCGTGGGCCTGGCCCTCGGCTGGCCCGCCCTGTTCCAGGAGCTGCGCGACGTTCGGCTCCCCCGTTACCGCGCTCGGAAGCGAGCCCACTCCGGAGAGGTGAGCTCGTGACCGGGTGGGGGCTACGGCGGGCCCAGGCCGTGGGCGGCCAGCCACTCCCGAGCGGCGTCTCGGGGCGCGACACCGTCGGCCCCCACCCGCCCGTTGAGGTCGATGAGGTCGTCGGTCCCCAGCTGGGCGCTCACCGAGTCGAGCACGCCGGCCAGCCGCTCGCCGTGGCGGTTGAGAGCATCGGTGCGCACGACGGGAACCACGTTCTCGGCCGGTTGCAAGCGCTGGTCGTCATCGAGCAGCACGAAGTCTTTGTTGCCGAGCGAGGGGGCGGTCGTGAACAGGACGGCGACGTCGACCTCTCCGCCCTCGAGGGCGGCCACCGTCTCGGGTCCACTGGCATCGAGGGCCCGGAACGACTTGAACGACAGCTCGTAGGTGGAACGCAGGCCGATGAGACAGAACGGGCGCTCCGGGCACTCGGGAGGACCGCCGAGCACGAGGTCGGCAGCCGCCGGGGCGAGGTCGCTGACGCGCGACAGGCGAAGACGCTCGGCCGTCGAGCGGGTCACGGCGATCCCGTTCCTGTCCTGCGCCTCGGCGGGGGCGAGCACGGTCACGCCACGCGGTGCGAAGGCTTCGGACAGCCGGGCAACCGCCGTGGTGGTATCGGACAATTCTCCGCCACCCTCGGCGCCTCCGCTCAGGAACTGGAGCGCGGTGCCCACGTACTCGGGCAACACGTCGATCGCCCCCTGCTCCAACGCCGGCTCGACGACCTCTCGCGACCCCAGCCCCGGTGTTCGGCGCACCGGGAACCCGGCGGCCTCCAGGGCCTGGGCGTAGAGCTCGGCCACCACCATGCTCTCGGTGAAGGCAAAGGCGCCCACGATGATGTCGTCGTGGGCGGCCGGCGTAGCGGGCTCGGAATCCTCCGAGCACCCGGCGACCAGGAGAGCCAGAGCCAGCAATACGGCGATGGCGCGACCCGGCTTGATCATCCGCCCCAGTCTGACGGCAGGGCCGACGATGACTGACGCGCCCAGGAGGTGGCGGCGAGGGCCCGGCACCGGGGCATTGTCGCACGGTCACGCGCAACGGCCCACGACGACCCCCACCCGTCGCCGTCCGTCCGGGGCGCCGCCTCCCCTGCCCAACGACCTTCGCCGCAGCGGTCTGGCGTGGGCCGCGGCCGGTGGAGGCGTGATCCTGTTCTGGCTGGTGGTCTTCCTCACCGAATCGCGCCCGAGTGCTGACCTGGTCGACCGGGCCATCCTGCGGCGGGTGGCCGACCTGCGGAACCCGAGCCTCACCCGGGCCATGCGGGGCGTGCAGTGGCTCGGGGCCGACGCCGTCGTGCTCATGGCCCAGGCCGCCATCATCGCCGTCGCCCTCGCCTTCCGGCGCTTCCGGTACGTGATCGTGTTCGGGGGATGCATCCTGTTCGCCATCTGGATGACCTCGGTGGTCCAGATCGTGGTGGCCCGGCCCCGGCCGGTGGGAATCGACATCGTCGGCACCTGGCGGGGTTTCGCCCACCCGTCACGGGCGATGGTGGCCGTGGGCCTCACCCTCGTCGGCGCGGTGTACACCCTGGTTCCCCAGGGGAGATGGCGCATCGCCCGGGGTCCCGACGCCCCGCCCGGCCCCCGACAGACGTCGCTCATCACCTGGCCGTGCCTGTTCGTCCTGCTCCTCCTCGCCTTCGCCGAGGTGTACCTCGGGGTCGAGCGGCCGACCGACGTGATCGTCGGCGGCATCATGGGCGTGGCCATCCCACTGGTGGCCTTCCGGCTGTTCGTGCCCGTCGACTCGTTCCCCATCACCTACCGCCGGCAGCGAACGGCCCATGTCGACGTCGGTGGTCGCCGCGGCGACGCCATTCGCCAGGCCCTGAGCGAACAACTGGGGATCACCCCCGCCTCGGTAAAGCCGTTCGCCCTCGAGGGTTCGTGGGGCTCGACACCGGTGCTCATCCAACCCGCCGGCGAGGGACAGCCCAACCTGTTCGGCAAGGTCTACACAGCCGCCCATCTGCGCTCCGACCGTTGGTACAAGGTGGGGCGCACTCTGCTCTACGGCCGCCTCGAGGACGAGGCCACCTACTCGACGGTTCGCCGCCTGGTCGAGTACGAGGACTACCTGCTGCGGATCATGACCTCCAGCGGCCTTCCCGTGCCGGAGCCGTTCGGCTTCGTGGAGATCACCCCCGAGCGCGAGTACCTCATCGTCACCGAGTTCCTCACCGGAGCCGTCGAGATCGGCAAGGTGACCATCGACGACGCCACGATCGACGACGGCCTCCAGGTGGTACGCCAGCTCTGGAGCGCGGGCCTCGCCCACCGCGACCTCAAGCCCGCCAACGTGCTGGTGCGCGACAGCACCGTGCTGCTCGTCGACGTGGCCTTCGCCGAGGTGCGGCCCTCCCCGTGGCGCCAGGCGGTCGACCTGGCCAACATGATGCTGGTCCTGGCCCTCAGCAGCGACCCCGACCGGGTCTACGCCCGCGCCCAGACCTTCTTCACCGACGACGAGCTGGCCGAAGCCCTCGCCGCCGCCCGCGGGATCACCCTCCCCAACCAGTTGCGGGCCCGTCTCAAAGCCGACGGCAGGGACTGCCTGGGGCGCCTGCGAGACCTCGCCCCGAAGCGCCCCCCGATCCGTATCCAGCATTGGAGCCTGCGCCGGCTGGGCCTCAGCGCCGCCGTGCTCGCCGGGGCGGCCATGGCCGTCGTCGGGCTGCTCAACGCCATCCGCGGAATCCAGGTCCGTTGAGCGAGGACCGAAGCGCAGCGGAGGCCCGCAGCGACCAGACGATGGTGAGCCTCGGCGGGTCCTGTCCCGTGGCCGGCCCCTCCCACCGCCCGTCCGGGCGTGCCCCGCGAACGAGGACCCTCGTTCCTCTCGCCGTGGTCGTGCTGGTGGCGTCGGCCCTCACCGGCTGCGCCACGCGGTACAAGGCCAGCTTGGCGCCTGGTTGCCGCAAGACCGAGACGCTGGTGCTGATGGCCCAGTCGGTGCCCACGGCCACCGAGATCCCGTGCATCTCCGCCCTGCCCGCCGGGTGGAGCTTCCGCGACATCGACGTCCGCAGCGGTCGCTCCACTTTCGACCTCGACTCCGACCGTGCCGGTGACCGGTCGGTGGTGGTCACCCTCAGGGAGTCGTGTCCGGGGGCCCAGGGCGCGGACGCCACCCCTCGGGAGAGCACCGAGATCAGCACCGACGAACAAGTCGCCCGCCGCTTCGAGAAGGTCGAGTCGGTGGTCGACGGCTACCGGGGCACCCGTTTCTACGTCTTCCCGGGTGGGTGCGTCACCTACGAGTTCCGGTTCGCCCGCCAGGGTCTGGCTCTCGTCAACGAGGTCTCCCTGGCGTTGGGGTTCGTGGGCCGCGGCGAAGTCGCCCGCCTCGCTTCGCTGAAGAGCGTCTAGAGCTAACGGGCACCCGGGCCCTTTGGACGTAGTCCCGAGAGAGTCGCAGCGAGCGGAGGCGAGACCAGGGACCACGCCCGCACCGATCGTGCTCCGCTCGAGGCCCCCTACACTCGGATGTGGCCGACAACCTGGGGATGGGGCCGCTGGCCGTGCTCCTCCCGGTGAAGGCCTTCTCCGAAGCCAAGCTGCGGCTGGCGCCGGCCCTCGATCCCGCGCAGCGCCGCGCCCTCGCCCGGACCATGGCCACCCAAGTTCTGCGGGCGGCCGGGACGCTGCCGGTGGCCGTGGTGTGCGACGACACCGAGGTGGCGGCATGGGCGCGCGACCACCACGCCCTCGTCGTGTGGGAACCGGAACGGGGCCTCAACCGGGCCGTGGAGGCCGGCGTAGAACGCCTGGCCGCCGAAGGCGCCAAACGGGTGATCGTGGCCCACGCCGACCTGGCGCTGGCTCGGGACCTGGGGTGGGTGGGGGCGTTCGCCGGTGTCACTCTCGTGCCCGACCGGCGCGACGACGGCACCAACGTGGCGTGCGTGCCGGCCGGCGCCGGATTCACCTTCTCCTACGGGCCCGGATCGTTCTCCCGCCACGGTGCCGAGGTCCGCCGCCTGGGCATGGCGTTGCGCGTCGTGCGCGAACCCGGCCTCGGCCGCGACGTCGACCTGCCGTCCGACCTGGCCCTGACCACCTCCTGAGGATGGCTCCCATCAGCGACCTTGCCGTTCCCGACCGAGCCCTGGCTGTCGGGGCTCACCCCGACGACGTCGAGTTCGGTTGCGGGGGCACCCTCGCCAAGTGGGCCGCCGCCGGCTGCTCTGTACACCACCTGGTGTGCACCGACGGATCGAAGGGCTCGTGGGACCCCGACACCGATGTCGCCACGCTCGTGGCCACCCGTCGGGACGAACAACGGGCCGCTTCGCTGGCCCTAGGCGGCGCCGGTGACGTGGTGTTCTGCGGGTGGACCGACGGAGAGCTGGAGGCCGGGCTCCGCCAGCGGTGGGAGGTGGCGTCGTGGATTCGCCGCATCCGCCCCGCTGTGGTGCTGGGCCACGACCCGTGGAAGCGCTACCGGCTGCACCCCGACCACCGGGCAGCGGGCTTCCTTCTCACCGACGCCATCGTGGCGGCACGCGACCCGCACTTCTTCCCGGAGCTGGCCGCACCCCCGCACCGGCCGTCGACGTTGTTGTTGTGGGAGGCGGACGAGCCCGACCACATCGAGGACATCAGCGACCACCTCACCACCAAGGTGGCCGCCATCCTGTGTCACCGCACCCAGTACCGCTCGACGATGCAGATCGACGACCCGTCGGCCGACACCGAGACTGAGCGGTTCCGGAAGAAGATCGCCGATCGTGCCGGGGAGCACGGCCGGGCTGCGGGCGTGACCTTCGGCGAGCGCTTCAAGGTCATGCACGACCTCTAGAGCTGCCGGCACGAGCTCCGAACCGCTGGCGCTACCGCTTCCTGGCCGCGGACTTCTTGACCGGGCTGGCCTTCCTCGCCGGCGACTTCTTGGCCGGGCTGGCCTTCCTGGCCGCGGACTTCTTGGCCGGGCCGGCCTTCCTCGCCGGCGACTTCTTGGCCGGGCTGGCCTTCCTGGCCGCGGACTTCTTGGCCGGGCCGGCCTTCTTGGCCGGTGACTTCTTGGCCGGGCTGGCCTTCTTGGCCGGTGACTTCTTGGCCGGGCTGGCCTTCCTGGCGGGCGTTGCCTTCTTGGCCGGTGACTTCTTGGCCGGAGCCTTCTTGGCTGCGGTCGTCCTCTTGGCCGGAGCCTTCTTCGCCGGAGCCTTCTTGGCTGCGGTCTTCTTGGCTGCCGATGCGGTCCGCTTGACTGCGCTCATCAGTGCTGCCTCCCCTTCTTCAAAGGCCCTTGGTGGCCTTGGCCCGGAGGGCCTTCGTTTCCGGTGCCGA
>Ga0183260_10004646_pt1 | contig 10864 bp, 8 predicted proteins | sample AntDrymUQ4972206_2_FD_129768 | JGI IMG/M metagenome (GOLD analysis project Ga0183260, IMG submission 129768) | Polar desert sand microbial communities from Dry Valleys, Antarctica - metaG UQ497 (22.06) (version 2) (version 2) | ecosystem: Environmental > Terrestrial > Soil > Desert | place...
CCGGTGAACAGCGTGACTTGGCGTGCCATGGCTCTCCCTCCTTCATGCGATTTCACGATGGATTCGCTGCACCACCGCAGGGATGTGGTCGAGCGGGAGGTGCTCGAGGATGAGCGGGAGGTCCGGCCGGCGGGTGCGCAGGAACTCGAGATAGGGCCGCTGCGCGAAGACGCCGGTGCCGAACTCGGGCGTCGTGGTGCCGCCGTCCGGCTCGATCGCGACGTCCTTGAGGTGGGCCAGGACGAAGCGGTGCTCGAAGCGGTCCAGGATGTCGCCGACGACGCGCTCCTGCGCCGGCACGAGATGCCGCGAGAGGTAGTTGTACGGGTCGCAGACGACCTGCAGGTAAGGCGACGGGAAGCGCTCGAGCAGCCCGATCAGCTGACCGGGCGTCTTGAGCACGTTCTCGACGTGCGCCTCGATCGCCAGCACCGTGCCGGTGCGCTCGGCGACCGGCAGCAACGCCTCGATCGACTCGTCCAGGTCGCCCCAGGCGGCCTCGCTCCAGTTCTCCCGCACGTCGGTCCAGTCGCTGTCCGGATGCCGTGTGCCGGTCTCCGTCGCCACCACGCCGGTGCCCAGCCGCGCCGCGAGCTCCAGGCAGCGCTGCAGCGCCTCGACGTTTGCCCGGCGCGCGGCGGCGTCGGGAGCCACGAGGTTGCGATAGCCCGCGAGCGCCGCGACCGTGATGCCGGCCCCGTCCAGCTCGTCCTTGACGGCGCCGGTCTTCCCGGGCTCGGCGAGGCACTCGTCGAGCAGCGCACCGCCGAACTGGACCGTGTCGAGGCCGAGTGCCCGGAAGCGGTCGGTCATCTGCGCCGCCTGGCCGGCCTCGAACTCGTATGAGAACGCGCCGAGCCGCGGCCAGCGGTCCTCCCCCTCCAGCGGGAAGACCGTTCGCGCGAAGCTGAGGTCGCGGCGGACCAGCGCCTCGGGCGCCGCGGGCGTCTCGAACACGAGCCAGCCGTCGTAGCCGATCTCCCGCAGGGCGCGAGCGCTCCCCGGAAGGTCGACGCGGCCGAGGCCCGGGTGCGAGTCACCGCCTCGCGCGCGCGTGTCCTTCAGGTGGACCCGGCGGACGAGCGGGCCCAGCGCGCGGGCCTCGGTCGCCGTGTCCATGCCGCGCGCCACGGGGTTGGCGAGGTCGAAGTAGCAGCCGAAGGCGCGCGAGCCGACCTGCGCGGCGAGCGCGATCACCTCGTCCGCAGGGAGCGTGCCCTCGTAGCACAGCATCACGCCGCGCTCGGCGGCGAGCGGGCAGAGCGCACGAAGCGCCCGCGCCGCGCGGTCGGCGTGCGCGCGGCTGATCAGCTCGCCGCGCAGGAAGAACGGGACCAGGATGACGTCGGCGCCGAGCTCCGCGGCCCACGCGATCGCCGCGGTGACGTCCTCCGCGGCCTCTGCGACCACATGCGGATCGTCGTCGCCGAGCCCGCCGTCGTTGTGCTCGCCCAGCACCAGCGAGGGGATCTCCAGCGACGTCTCGCGCGCGGCCGCGCGCAGGCTCGCGACCCGGCGGCCGCCGGGAGCGCGCAGCTCTCCGCGCGCGAGGACGACCTCCACGCCCGCGAAGCCGCTCCGGCGCGCGCGCGTGAAGACCTCGAGGTCGTCGTGGCCGCCGATGACGGAGTCCATGACGCCCGGCCTCATGCGGCCTTCGTCCCAGCCCGCTCGGCGACGAGACGGTCGACGCTCGCCGGCGACACGACGTGCTCGATCGCCAGCGTCGCGGCCCCGACCACGCCGGCGCGCGCCCCGAGCGTGCTCGGCAGGATCTGCAGATCACCGGTCACCAGCGGCAGCGACCGCTGGTAGACGACCTCGCGGATGCCGGCCAGCAGCGGCTCCCGCGCCGCCGACAGCTCGCCGCCCACCACGATGGCGGCGGGCGCGAGCAGGCTGACGACGCCGGCGAGCACCTCGCCCAGCAGGCGCCCGGCGTCGCGCACGCTCTCGGAGGCCTCGCGGCTGCCTTCGGCCACGAGCCGCACCACGTCGGTGGTGCCGGTCGCGCCGAGGCCCGCCGCCGTGAGCGCGGCGGCGATCGCCGGACCGGTCGCCAGCGCGGCGATGCACCCGCGACCGCCGCAGCTGCACGGCGCATCCGAGCCCACGGGGGCGCGGATGTGGCCGATGTCGCCCGCGGCGCCGCGCAGGCCGCGGTAGACGGCGCCGTCGATGACCACGCCGGCGCCGATGCCCGTGGCCACCTTCACGAAGACCAGCGGGTCCAGCCCTCCCGACCGCACGCGGTGCTCGCCGAGCGCCATCACGTTCACGTCGTTGTCGACCAGGGCCGGCGCGCCCAGCGCGCTGGTGAGCGCCTCGGCGACCGGGTGGCCGTTCCAGCCCGGCATGATCGGCGGGTTGACGGGGCGGCCGGAGACGACGTCGACCGGCCCGGGCAGCCCGACGCCCGCGGCGAGCGTGTCGCCCGGCCGCGCGCCGGCCTCGGCGAGCAGCTCGGACACCGTGGCGGTGAGCCACCCGAGGACTGCGTCCGGGCCGGAGGCGATCGCGATCGGCTCGTTGCGCTCGGCGAGCGGCCGGCCGGCGAGGTCGGTCACGGCCACGCGGCCGTGGCTGGCGCCGAGGTCAGCCGCCACGATCACGCCGGCCCGCTCGTCGAAGGAGAGCGCGGCGGGCGGGCGGCCGCCGCGCGAGCGTGAGGAGGAGCCCTCGCGCAAGAGGCCGGCGGCCAGCAGCTGGCTGACGCGCTGGAGGATCGTCGATCGCGACATCCCGCTCATGGCGACGAGCTCGTTGCGCGTGGCCGCGCGACCCGATCGGACCAGCTCCAGGACGTACGCGCACGAGCCCACCGGCGCCGAGTCCCGGGAGAGCCGCCTGTTCGCGTCCATGGCGGGACCGTACCAGTTCGGTTTGATCGATAGACGTAAGTGACGCGGACTGACGACCGTTTGCGTTGCGCAGCGTTTCAAACTCTGTCAGGCTCGCGCCCATGGCTCGTGCACTGATGCTCACGGCGCCCCGGCAGCTGCGCTTCGAGGAGGTCGCGGCGGACGTGCCCGGCCCGGGCGAGGTGCGGCTGCGCAGCCTGCTGAGCGGCATCAGCCACGGGACCGAGCTCAACCTTTACCGGGGCACGTCCGCCTTCGTCGATCACGTCTTCGATCGCGAGCTGCGCTCGATCGTGCCGGCCGGCGAGATCGCCGCGTATCCCGCGACGCTCGGGTACGGGCTGGTCAGTGCCGTCGAGGAGGTCGGGGCCGGCGTCGAAGGCCTGAGCCCGGGGGACGTCGTGCACACCGGCACCCCCCACCGCGACGAGGCGATCGTCGATGTCGCGCAGGCCGCCCGCGGTGCCTTCCCGCTCGTGCGCCTCCCGCCCGGCGCCTCGCTCGAATCGGCCCTCTTCATCAGCATGGGGACGATCGCCCTCCAGGGGGTCCACGACGCGCAGATCAAGCTCGGCGACCACGTCGCGGTCGTCGGCCTCGGCGCCATCGGGCTGCTCACGGCGCAGATGGCCCGGCTCTCGGGAGCGGCGACGGTGCACGTCGTCGACCCGATCGAGAGCCGCCGGCAGCTCGCGCTGCAGCTCGGCGCCGACACGGCGCACGACCCGCGCGCCGCCGAGCCGAGCACGGGCGTCGCGGTCAAGCGGGCGCTCGGCGGCCGCGGTGTCGACGTCGCGATCGAGACCTCCGGCGTCGACGCCGGGCTGCACGACGCGATGGCCTGCGCCCACCTCGGCGGCACCGTCGTGGCCGTCGGCTTCTACCAGGGCGGCTCGCCGCGGCTCCGCCTCGGAGAGGAGTGGCACCACAACCGCCTGACGCTGCTCTCGAGCATGGGCGGATGGGGAGCGCCGCATCGCAGCGCACCGGCCTGGGATCGCGCGCGGCTGGTCCCGGCGGTCGCCGACCTGCTCTTCTCCGGCGCGATCGTCACCAGCGGCCTGCCGGTGCGCACGTTCCGGTTCGCGGAGGCCGCCGACGCCTACCGGTGGCTCGACGAGCACCCCGCCGACGCGATCAAGGTCGCGCTCTCCTACGACTGAAGCGGCAGCCGGATCTCGCGCTGCTCGGCGGCGGAGCGGTAGCACGCGTCGACGACGCGCGCGAGCTCGGCCGCGCCGGCGCCGTCGTGCTCGCGCCAGCGGCCGGAACGGAGCTTGCCGACGAACTGCTCGACGACGGCGTCGTGGCCGCGCCCCGGCCTCGAGGTCACCCGTGTTGCGATCGGAGCGCCGTCGTCGTCGGAGAAGATCCGCAGCGAGCCGCTGGGGGCGTAGTCCTCGACGATCAGCTCGGCGCCCCCCTGGGTGCCGTAGAGCGTGACGCCGAACTCGTCCCCGTCGGCACGGTGCGCGGCCCAGCTCGCTTCGACGAGCAGCGTGCCGCCGTCCTCGAGGCGCATGAACACCGTGGCGAGGTCTTCGACGTCGAAGGTCTTCGCGGCGGTGGCTCCCGACTTGCTCGACTCCGTGTTCGACCCGAAGCCGGCGCTGCCGAGCAAGTCGTAGGTCGACGCGCTGACGGCGGTGACCGCGGGATAGCCGAGCAGGAAGAGCGAGTAGTCGAGGACGTGCACGCCGATGTCGACGAGCGGGCCGCCGCCGGCGAGCTCGGCACGGGTGAACCAGCTGCCCAGCGTCGGGATCCCGGTGCGGCGAAGCCACCACGCCTTCGCGTAGTACGGCCGGCCGAGCCGGCCGCCGTCGATGGCGCCCTTGAGCTCCTGGATGTCGCCACGCTGGCGGTGATTGAAGGCGACGTCGAGGACGCGACCCGCCGTCCGCGCGGCCCGGACCATCGAGTCCGCCTCTGCCCCGGTGCGCGCGATCGGCTTCTCCGCAAGGACGTGCATGCCGTGCTCGAGCGCGGCGATCGCGATCGGGGCGTGCAGGAAGGTCGGCACGGCGACGCTGACGGCGTCCAGGTCGCCGCCGTCCAGCAGCTCCTCCCACTGCGCGACGTGGCGCTCGACGCCGTACTGCGCGGCGAGCGCGGCGCGGACGGGCTCCTCCAGCCCGGCGATCCCGGCGATCCGCACTCCCGGCAGCGAGTGATAGGCCGCAAGGTGCTGCTGGCCCGCCCACCCGACGCCGATGACGCCGACCCGGAGGACCGCCCCGGCGTCCGTCAAGCCCCCGCTCCCTCGAACCACCCGCGCGGCGACATGGGACTGCCTGACATGGTGCGCCGGACGGCGCCGGGTGGCGGCGCCGCCCACTCGAGAGCGTTGGCGAGCACGCGCCGGATGTCGTCGCGGTGGTAGATCGGGTAGTCCTGGTCGCCGGGACTGAAGTAGAAGATCCGGCCGGCCCCGCGCCGGAAGCAGCAGCCGCCGCGGAACACCTCGCCGCCGGCGAACGAGCTGACGAACACGAGCTCGTCAGGCGCCGGGATGTCGAAGTGCTCGCCGTACATCTCGTGTGCGTCGATCACGATCGGCTGCGGGACGCCGGCCGCGACCGGATGCGCCGGGTCGACGGTCCACACCAGCTCGCGCTCCCCGTCGTTGCGCCAGCGCAGGTCGCACGAGGTGCCGAGCAGCCGGCGGAAGATCTTGGAGTAGTGGGCGGAGTGCAGCGCGAGCAGCCCCATGCCGCCGAGCACGGCCTCATGGACGCGGTCGACGACGGCGTCGTCGACGTCCCCGTGCGCGGCGTGCCCCCACCAGGTCAGTACGTCCGTGTCGTCCACCACGGCCTGGGTCAGGCCGTGCTCGGGCTCCTGCAGCGTCGCCGTGCGCACGCGCACCCGCTCGCCGAGCACCGAGTCGAGGCCGTCGGCGATCGCCGCGTGCATCCCCTCCGGATACAGCGCGCGCACCGCGTCCTCCGTGCGCTCGTGGACGTTCTCGCCCCAGACCGTCGCTCGCACGGGGCTCTGCCGGTCGCGTGCGCTCATCACTCATCCCCTAGCAAACGCGGCCGCAGCTCCGGCTACCGCTCGAACAGCACCGGGTTCAACGGCCCGCCCGGCACCTCGCCGACGCGCCCTTCCGGCATCCAGGACTCCAGGTCGTTGCGCTGGAAGTCGTTGACCGGCTCGGTGATCTCGATGTCGCGGTCGACGTAGATGACGGTCATGACCTTCCGCGGCCGGTCGCTCTGGTTCGCGGGCGCGCGGTGGAAGGTGTATCCGGAGTGGAAGGAGACGTCGCCGAGCGCGAACGGCTCCTGGACGTACGGGAAGCGCTCGCGGTCCATGGCCTCCTGGATGAGGCGCTCGGAGTCGTCGCCGATGGCGAGGTCGCGCAGGCCCGTGTAGCGCTGGCTGCCGGCGGCGAAGGACAGCGGGCCCATCTCCACGGGCGTGTCCTGAAGCGGGATCCACACGGTGCACGTCTTCTCGGTCGAGAGCGGCCAGTAGTGCTGGTCGACGTGCCACGGCGTGATGCCGCCGCTGGGCTCCTTGTAGAGCGCCTGGTCGTGGTAGAGCCGCACGCCGCCGGTCTCGAGCAGCTCGGTCGCGATCGCCGCCAGCCGCGTGGAGAAGACCAGCGCGCGGGCGACTTCGTCCTCGCGCCAGAGGTTCATCACCTGCAGGAACGCCTTGTCGTAGGTCGAGCGCTCCTCCATCGGGATGTGCATGGTGTTGAGCTCGACGACCTTGCTGCTGATCTGGGCCGCGTGGCGTTCGAGCGTCTCCGGCGACAGCACGCCGCGCAGGTGGACGAACCCGTCGCGGCGGAACCGCTCGACGGCGGCCGGGTCGAGGTCGTAGGTGCTCTGGAGCTCGGTGTTCATCGCCGCCCTTCAGTCGCTGTGAAGCCAGGCCGACGCCCATGGCGCCAGCCGGAGGCGCTCGCCCTCCACGGACGTCGCGCTCCCGTCCAGCGGAAGCCAGCCCGTCCCGTGGCGCGGCACCTGGACCGTGCCCGGCTCGCCGCTCACGTTGACGTAGACCCGCGCTCGCTGCCCTCCTTCGGCAACTCGCTCGACGGCGAAGACCTGCGGTGGCGTGTCGAGCAGCGTCTGCTCGCTGTCGGGATGGAAGGCGGGCGTCGCCGCCCGCGACCGGAGCATCGCGCGCAGGCCGTGCCACGCCGCCCCGGGCCGGGTGGCCGGGTTCGTCACCGCTCGCTCGAACGCGGCGACGTCCTCGAACCGCTGGCGGTGCAGCGCCCTGGGCTCGCCCGTGCGCTCGAAGCGCTCGCGGTCGTTCTCGCTCGCGACGACCGAGTGGACGTACGTGGCGGGGATCCCGCGCAGCGCGAGCATGATCGCGTGAGCGGCGAGATGGCGCCGCAGGCCGGCCTCCTGCGAGCGCCCAGCGCCCATCAGCGCGTACCAGGTGGAGTTGAGCTCGTACACGGCCGTGCTGCCGTCGGCCAGCGTCCGGCTCGTGATGTCGCCGCCGGCCCGGACGGTCGTGTCCACGAGCAGGTCGACGTCGGCGCCGTCAAGGATCCCCTCGGCGGGCCGCACGCCGACGCCGTCGTGGGAGGCGAGGAAGTTCAGGAACGCGGTCCCCGTGCGCGGCGGCTCATGCGTCGCGGCCCATGAGCGCAGCCGGGAGGCGTCCTCGGTCAGCAGTGCGTGCAGCGTCAGCGGAGGCAGCGGGAACTGGTAGACGAGATGGGCCTGGTCGGCGCCGGGCGGGCCGAAGTAGCTGACGTTCTCCTCGTGGCGGACGTTGGTCTCGGTCAGCACGAGCACCGACGGGTCGACCGACTCGACGCAGCTGCGGATGAACTGGACGATCGCGTGGGTCTGCGGCAGGTGAATCGACGGCGTGCCCTCCTCCTTCCACAGGAAGGCGACGGCGTCGAGCCGGAGCACGTCGGCGCCGCGCTCGACGTAGGTCAGCAGGATCTCGAGGACACGCAGCAGCACCTCGGGCGTGCGATAGTCGAGATCGACCTGGTCCTCGGAGAACGTGGTCCACGCCCACAGCGGGCCGCGGGCGCCCTCGAAACGCGTCAGCAGCGGTCGGGTGCGGGGCCGCACGACCGCCGACAGGTCGGCATCCGGATCGGCGGTGCGGAAGAACCCCTCGTACTCCGGCCGGCCGGCGAGGAACCCCTCGAACCAGCCGCTGCTGGCGGAGAGATGGTTGAGGACGGCGTCGACCGCGAGGCGCCGGTCCCGCCCCAGCGCCTCCACGTCCTCCCACGTGCCGTAGCTGTCGTCGACGGAGAGGTAGTCGCTGACGGCGAAGCCCTCGTCGGAGGTCGACGGGAAGAACGGCGTGACGTGCAGCCCGTTGAACCACGGGTCGAAGACGTCGCGCATGACCTCGCGCAGCGTGGCGAGCGGCAGCTCGCCCGCGCGCGCGAACTGGTCCGGGTAGGTGATCAGCCACGCGTCGTGCTCGTCCCAGCGCTGCGGCCGCACGGGGCGGATGGGCTGCAGGGCGATCAGCCGCTCGACGTCGGCGGCAAGGCGGCCGGCGACCTCGGGACCGTAGAGCCCCGCAAGCAGCCGGCGCCGGGTCGCGGCCGGAGCCTCGGAGTCCTCGGCGAGCGCCACGGAAGTCGTGGCTCGGGCCATCGCTCAGGTGGCCAGGCCGCGCCGGGCGAGCAGAGCGTCGACGTTGGCCGGGTCGAGGATGTACTCCAGCGCCAGCGTCGTCGCTCCCACGACGCCGGCCCGCCGGCCGAGGCGGCTGGTCAGGATGCGCAGGTCCCTCGTCGCGTGCGGCGACGAGCGCTGGTAGACGGACTCCCGGATGCCGGCGAGCAGGGGCCCGGACGCCTCGGCCATCTCACCGCCGACCACGATCGCGCTCGGGGCGACGACGCTCACCACGGCGGCGAGTGCGGCGCCCAGCAGCCGTCCCGCCTCGCGGGTGTGGTGCACGGCCACCGCGTCGCCCGCGTTGACGAGCTCCACCACGTCCGCGATCGACGCCACCTCGATGCCCACCTCGCGCAGCTGGCGCATCACCGCGGAGCCCGAGGCCAGGGCGCCGACGCACCCGCGGTTGCCGCAGGTGCACATGACCTCGGACGGCGTGACCGCCCGGATGTGGCCGATGTCGCCTGCCCGGCCGTGGTTCCCGCGCAGCAGCTCGCCGTGCGAGATGAGCCCGGCGCCGATGCCGGTCGCAACCTTCACGAACACGACATGCGCCAGCTCGTGCCAGTGCCGGCGGTGCTCGCCCAGCGCCATCGCATTCACGTCGCGCTCGAGCAGCACGGGCGCGCCGAAGCGCTCGCCGAGCGCGTCCGCCACGGGATAGCCGTCACAGCCCGGCATGATCGGCGGTGTCTCCGGCCGGCCGAGCGCGACCTCCACCGGCCCGGGCACGCCGATGCCGACCGCGAGCACGTCCTCCGGGCCGGTGGCGGCCTCGCCGAGCAGCCCCTCGAAGCTCGCGCACACCCACTCCAGGACGGGCTTCGGCCCGTCGGCGATGCGGATCGGCTCCTCGCGCTCGGCCAGGGCGGCGCCCGCCAGATCGCAGACGGCGAGACGCCCGTGCGCCGCGCCGAGGTCTGCCGCCAGCACCACACCGACCCGTTCGTTGAACGCGAGCGCGGCGGGGCGGCGACCGCCCGTGGAGCCTCCGCCGTCGGGCTCCTCGAGCAACAGCCCGGCGCGCCGCAGGATGCCCAGCCGTTGCATCACGGTCGAGCGCGAGAGCCCGGTGACGCCCATCACCTCGTTGCGCGTCCGCGCCTCGCCCGCCCGGATCAGCTTGAGGACCTCCCCAGGCGAGCCGGTGGCAAAGGCAGGTGGCGCGGGCATGCGGACGGGACTTTAGCGTGAGCTACGGAATCCTGCTGACGAGTTTTGCGTAGTCATCAACCAAAGGTCGGGGGTCGCGATGCAAACAGTACGTACTTCTGCTTGCGCTCTGTTGGGAAGCGGGTTACGATCGCGGCCGTGCGAGTCGGAGGAGCCTCCCTGCCGGGAGCACCAGTCACGAGGAGGAGAGCTGTGAGCATGCGACGCGCAGTCGTCATCGTCCTGGCCGCCGCCGCGCTGGCGACGGGTTGCGGCGGCGACGGCGGTGAGGACACAGGCGGGGGCGGCGGTGACGGTGCGAGCCTTCGCGGCCAGAGCATCACGGTGTGGAGCGGGCTGTTCGAGCCCGACCGACTGAAGGCGACCGAGGCGATCCTCGCCGACTTCACCGCGAAGACCGGCATCAAGACGAAGCTCGTTCCGCTGCCAGAGGACCAGGTCGCGACGCTGATCACCAACGCCGCGGCGGCCGGCGAGCTGCCCGACGCGATCCTGGCCATCTCGACGGCCGACTCGCACACGTACGCGGCCCAAGGGGTGTTCGACGCAGAGGCGGCGCAGGCCGTGGTCGACAAGCTGGGGCCCGACACGTTCTCCGAGAAGGCGGTCGAGCTCGTCAGCCAGGACGGCGTCGCCACCGGCGTCCCGGTCTCCGGCTGGGGCCAGCTGCTGATCTATCGCAGCGACCTGTTCGAGGAGGCAGGCATCGAGGCGCCGCAGTCGCTCGACGACATCCGCGCGGCCGCCGAGCAGCTCAGCGGCGACGGTGGCGTCGGGATCACGCTCGCGACCGCGCCGAAGGACGCCTTCACCGAGCAGTCGTTCGAGTACGTCGCGCTCGCGATGGGCTGCGACCTGGTCGACGACGCTGGCAAGGTGACGTTCGACTCGCCGCCGTGCGTCGAGGCGCTGCGCTACTACGCCGACCTCGCCCAGAACTTCTCCGTGCAGGGCAACCAGGACGTCGAGTCCACGCGCGCGACGTACTTCGCCGGGCGTGCGGCGATGATGGTCTGGTCGCCGTTCCTGCTCGATGGCATGGCCGGGCTGCGCGACGACACGCGGCCGTCGTGCCCGCAGTGCAAGCAGGACCGCGCGTTCCTGGCCAAGAACAGCGGCCTGGTCGGCCCGCTCGCGGGCTCGAGCGGCGAACCCTCCCAGTACGGCGACGTCGCCACGTTCAACATCCCGGTCGAG
>Ga0183260_10004647_pt1 | contig 10863 bp, 10 predicted proteins | sample AntDrymUQ4972206_2_FD_129768 | JGI IMG/M metagenome (GOLD analysis project Ga0183260, IMG submission 129768) | Polar desert sand microbial communities from Dry Valleys, Antarctica - metaG UQ497 (22.06) (version 2) (version 2) | ecosystem: Environmental > Terrestrial > Soil > Desert | place...
GACGGCCTCCCTGGCGACGGCGCGCAGCTCCTCGATGTGGGCGTCGTCGACGATGCCGACCGAGCGCAGATATCTTTCGAAGCGGCCGATCGGGTCCTTGCGGCGCCACTGCTCGACCTCCTCTTTGGACCTGTAGGTGCGGTCGTCGTCATCGGAGGTATGCGCATAGAAGCGGTAGGTGCGAAGCTCGATGAGCGAGGGCCCCTCGCCCGCCCTCGCCCTGTCGACGGCTTCCTTCGTGAGCTTGTACGACTGGAGGACGTCGTTGCCGTCGCCGACGAAGCCGGGAAATCCATAGCCCTTGGCGCGCTTGTGGACGTGGCCTGCGACCTGCATCGACTCATGGACGCTGATCGCGTACTGGTTGTTCTCGCACACGAAAATCAAAGGCAGCTTGTGTATGCCGGCGAAGTTCATCGCACCGTGCCAGTCACCCTCCGAGGTCCCGCCCTCGCCGAACCAGGTGCCGACCACAGCGTCTTCTCGCTTGATCTTCTTCGCGTAGGCGATCCCGGCAGCGTGCAGCACCTGAGTTGCTATCGGAGAAGAACCCGTGATGATGTTGCGAGCCTTCGAGCCCCAGTGAGCCGGCATCTGGCGCCCGCCGGACGACGGGTCATCGGCCTTTCCGAACAGGCCCAAGAAGATGTCCTTGGGCGTGAACCCACAGACGAGAACGAGGGCCATGTCCCTGTAGTAAGGGAGGAAGATGTCCTTGCTGCGCTCGAACGCCCATGCCGAGCCCACTTGCGCGCCCTCGTGCCCGGACACGGGTATGACGAAGGGAGCCTTTCCCTGACGATTGAAAGCCCACTGGCGCTCGTCGCAAAGCCGCGCAAGGACCATGCAGCGGTACATCTCGACGAGATCCTCTTCCTTGAGCCCGAGCTCGGTGTGCTTGTCCTTGCTCACCCCACGCCTCCTTCTGAGCCTACGAGAGGCTCGGTTCGACGACGCCGGCTGCCGACAGACAAGGCGCAAGCTCGCGCCCGTCGGTCCACGCAACGACACGATTGAACACCGCACCAAAGTGCTTGGCCGCTATGCCCGCGACCTCCCTGGTCGAGTGCGCGCGTCCCGTCTCTTGCTCGATCGAGGTGACCCACCGGCCCTCGAGCCCGCACGGCACGATTCCCCTGAACATCTCGAGGTCGGTTGTGACGTTCAGGGCGAAGCCGTGCATCGTCACACCTCTTGTCACCTTGACGCCGATCGCAGCCAGCTTGCGGGCGCCCACCCACACACCTGTGGCGCGGTCGCGATGTGCCTCGACGCCGAGATCGTTCGCCGTTCTGATGACGACCTCTTCGAGCCGTCGCAAGTATCCGATGGCGTCGTAGCGATCCTCGAGCTCGATGATCGGGTAGCCGACGAGCTGACCGGGGCCGTGATAGGTCGAACGGCCCCCGCGGTCAACCTCGAAGGTTGCAATCGAACGAGCGGCGCGCTCGGCGGCGTCGTAGATGACGTCCTCCGGACGCGTTCTCCTGCCAAGCGTGTAGGTGTGTGGGTGCTCGAGGAGCATCAGGCAATCACCCGCAGTGCCGCTCCGGCGCGCCTCGAACAGCTCCCCCTGGGCGGCCCACGCCGTGGCGTAGTCCACCGACCCGAGCCAGGCGGCCGTCAGCCTGCCTGGACGCATGACGGGATGCTCCTCGCCAATCACCTTCCTACAAGTATGGCGACAGATCGGCCGAAAAGTCCGTCGTTTCGATCCGCTCCCTGAGCGCGGCGAGGAAACGGGCCGCCTCGGCTCCGTCGATCGCCCTGTGGTCCCACGACATGGTGAGAAAGCCCATGCTGCGCACGGCGATGGCGTCATCGTCTGTGACGACCACGCGCTTGGTGATCGCCTCGAAGCCGAGGATTGCGGTCTGCCCGCGCGGGATGATCGGCACCGACACGATCGACCCGAACGGGCCTGGGTTGGTGATCGTGAAGGAACCTCCCTGGAGGTCGTCGGGAGTGACCTTCTTCGCCCTGGCGCGCCCCGCTATGTCCGAGATGCTTCGGGCAAGCCCGATCAGGTTCTTTTCGTCGGCGCCCTTGACCACGGGAACGATGAGGCCGCCCCCTTCGAGCGCAACGGCGATGCCGAGATTGACGTAGTGCTTGACCAGGTTGGCCTTGTTGTCCTCGTCGTAGGTGGCGTTGACCTCGGGCATCTCAAGAAGCGTTTCGCACAGCGCCTTTGCAAGAAAGGGCATATAGGTGAGGTTGAAGCCTTCTTTTCCCTTGAAATCGTCCTTGGCCTTGGTCCGTGCGGCCACCACGTCGGTCCAGTCGACCTCGACCGCATTCCACGCGCGCGCGGTCTCGAGGTGGCTTGCGATCATGTGCTCGGCCGTCCTGCGGCGAATGTTGGTCCACGGCACGAGCTCCTCGCGCGCCCCCGCCGCCGCTGCCGGGGCCGCGGCCTCGTCCTCCTCGGGGGCCTGATCGCCGGCCTTTTCGGCGGCCGGCTCGGCCTCCTGGTCCTCGTCGGGCTTGGCCCCTCGCTCCTCGAGCGCGTTGAGAACGTCCTGCTTGCGGATGCGCCCGCCGGTCCCCGTGCCCTCGACGTTGGCGAGGTCCAAGTCGTTCTCATCGGCGAGGCGCCTGACCAAGGGCGAGATGATGCGCCGTTTCGAGGTGTCGGGGGAGCCGCCGGCATCCTCGGACCCAGTGTCCGCCTCGCCCTGAGGCTCCTCGACGCGCGCCTCGCCCTCGGGAGCGGCAGCGTCGTCCGCCTCGGCGGAGGCGTCCGAGCCTCCGTCGTCTGCGGTCGTGTCCTCCTCCTCGGCCTGCGACTCCTCGGTCCCGCCCGTTTCCTCTTCGGTCCCACCCGTTTCCTCTTCGGTCCCACCCGTTTCCTCGGCGGCCGCCTGAGCGTCGTCCTCCGATCCTTCTTCGGGCTCCGAGTCCTGGTCCTCTGCGGCCTCCTGCTCCTCAGGCTCCTGCTCGGCCTCGGGCTCGCCGGAGTCCTCCTTAGCCTCTTCCCCCGAGCCGGCAGCGCCGTCGCCTACCTGCGCTATGGAGTCGCCGACCTGGGCCGTGTCGCCCTCCTGAACAAGGATCTTTTGAAGCACGCCGGCCGCTGTGGAAGGGACCTCGGAGTCGACCTTGTCCGTCGAGATCTCGACGATGAGCTCGTCCTCTTCGACCTGGTCGCCTTCCTTCTTCAACCATTTGGTGATCGTGCCTTCGACCACCGACTCGCCTAGCTGTGGCATCTTGACCTCTGCCATGCGGCCGATCCTTCCTCTGGAAACGCAGTCTGGGCGGCCCCCCGGGCCGACTGAGCCCAAGCGGCCAGTGCAGAAAACCTTACCCGGCGCGGGGGCCGCCTCAGCAATGGCGGGAGTGGGGCGCCCTCAGAATCCGGGCGCTAACCAAGCAGCTCGGCGACGTCGGCGATCTCGTCGGGCAGGCGCCGCCACGTCAACTCGATGCGCGCTCGCACGAAGCTGCCGTCAGGTCACCCGCATGTAATCGATGAGCGGCCAGTAGGTCGCTGCCTCTGCCCACAGGTAGCGGGGGATCTCAGGCTCCGTGAGCTGCTTGCGCGGTGGAGCGGGGCCGGGCTCGTAGCGGCGACCGCTCGGGCGCAACCACACCGGATTGCCCCCGACGAGCGACACGCTCCAGCCGAACTCGTGCAGCAAGGTGTGGTGGAAGCTGCACACGGTTATGAGGTTGTCGAGGTCGGTCGCTCCTCCCCTGGCCCAGTGGTGAATGTGGTGGGGGGTAAGGAAGCGTCTCGCCTCGCACCCGGGAAAGGTGCACTGATGGCCGTCGCGGAAAAAGACCTGGCGGCGCAGCCAGTAGGGAGTGATCTGGGAGGCGCGCCCGATGCCGACGGGCTTGCCGCCGTGGTGGGCCACGAGTTGGACCCTGGCGTCGCAGCACAGCCGACGGGCGGTTTCTTGATGCAGCACCTGGCCCCCGAAGGTGGCGCTGCCACCTTCGCCTGAGAGGCTTTCGAGCGGGGCGTGGAGCACGACCTCGGTGCGCCCGGGGGCGGCTTCTGTTTTGGGGAGAGATGACGCAAGCAGCACCAGGGCGTCGGCTCGCCGTTGGGCCCTGGTCGGCTCGCCGTTGGGCCCGACGATGTCCTCGAAGGGCAGGTTGTGGCGCGGCTCGGCGGGGAGGTCGCGTGCGAGCCGCTCCAAGGTGTCCGTCAAGACGACGCCCTGGTCGGCCGGGAGCTCCCCCTCGAAGCGGAGACGGTTTCCTTCGGGATACCACCGCCACTCGAGATAGCGGTTCCTGCAGGCATCGGCGACCTCCTCGAGCGGGCGGCTTGTCTCTTCGTCGGCCCGCTCGCGTACCCGGGTAACGCTCACCCGCCGGGCCCACGAGATGAGCTCGCCCTCCGAGTCTGGGGTCGCGAACCTGGTGAGCTCGACGGTCTTGTCGAGCGACAGCGAGCCGCTTGAGAGCGCGGCCGCGATCCCGGCGAGGTGTTCGAGCGCATAGGCGGCCCCAATGAAGCGGCGTGCCTTCCAGTTCGAGATCTGGGCCTTGCCCGACAGCCACTGGGCCATGTTGCGGCAGCCGTCGTGGCGCCACAGCTCGGCGCGATCGCAGGCAAGTACCCAGCGCAGGTGCTCGCGCTCCGCCGCCCCCGCCGCCGCACCAGCCCGTTCGAGGCCGGCCTCGAGGGCGCTGCGCTCCTCAAAAAGCTTGTCTTTGATCCCGTGTTTGAGCTCGTTCAGGTCCATTAGCATTGACTCGCATACTATCGAACATACATTCGACAGTCAAGGGTTTGATGCCGGCACGGCCCTCTCCCCTGGGCCCTGGCTCTTGCGAACTTCTCCAGGTAAAAAAGAAGCCTCTCAGGCGCCGTGGAGGGGCTTGCCTGCTGCGGAGAGGAACGCCTCGCCCATTACCTCGGACAGGGTCGGGTGGGGATGGATGACCTCGGCGAGCTCGGAAGGATAGGCCTCCCACAGGGTCGCAAGCATGGCCTCGGAGATGAGGTCGGAGGCGCGCGGCCCGATGATGTGCACGCCCACCACCGCTCCCTCCTTTTCGGTCACGACCTTGGTGAAGCCGGAGCCGCCCCCGAGCATGAGGGCGCGGGCGTTGTGGACGAACTGAGACTTCTTGCTCACGACGTCCATGCCCATCTCTTTGGCCTTTTTCTCGGTCAAGCCGACGGAAGCGACCTCCGGCTGGCAATAGATGCAATGCGGGATGTTGCGGTAGTCGACCGCCGCAGGGTCGAGGCCGGCGAGGCGCTCTGCGAAGTTCATCCCCTCCTGGAAGGCGACGTGCGCGAGCTGCGGATGGGGATCCCAGTTGGCGTCGGGCACGGAGATCGCGTCGCCGATTGCATAGACGCCGTCGACGCTCGTGGCAAACGATGTATCGGTCAGGATGAAACCCTTGTCCATGTCGATGCCGGCCTCATCGAAGCCCATGCCGTCCGTGCGGGGGCCGCGTCCAACCGCTACGAGCATGCGATCGGCGGTGAGGGTCTCCTTGTTGCCTTCGGTTTCAATCTCGACCTCGACCCCGGAGTCGTTGGCCTCTGCGCCGGTCACCGACGCTCCAAGGTGGAAACTCATCCCCCTAGCCTTGAGCGCCTTTAGGAGAGCGGCAGAAACCTCCTCGTCCTCGGCAGGGGCGATGCGCTCCAGCATCTCGACGACTTCGACCTTGGCGCCAAAGGACTGATAGACGCTTGCGAACTCCAGCCCTATGTAGTTGCCGCCGACGATGACGATCGAGGACGGAATATCGTCGGCAATGAGCCCGTAGCTCGAGTTGAGGACCCGGTCCCCGTCTGCTTCGATGAAAGGAAGGTTGCGCGGGTAGGAGCCGGTAGCAAGCAGCACGGCTTTGTCGGCCGTGAGGCTTCGCTCCCCGTCGTCCGTTTCGACCACAACGGTCTTGGGATCGCTCAGGCGTCCCCCTCCCTCGACGAGGGTGACCTTGTGTCTCTTGACCAGTCCTTGCAGGCCCTTGTACATGCTGCCGACCACCGAGTTCTTGAAGTCGAGGACCTTGCCCCAGTCGACCGTCGGCTCGTCGTTGACGATGATCCCGAAGTCGCCGGCCGCGCGGAACTCGTCGGTGAGCTCGGCCGCGTGGAGGAGCGCCTTGGTGGGGATGCAGCCCCTGTGAAGACAGGTGCCGCCGACCTTGTCCCTTTCCACCATGGCCACGGAAAGGCCGAGCTCGTTGGCTCGAAAAGCGGCCGCGTACCCAGCGTTCCCGCCCCCAAGGATGACCAGATCGAACGACTCTGAGCCCTCTGCCACCTTTGGAACCTCCCACCGAAGTCGGCTGCGTCTGTCCGACGATAGCGCGGCCAGGGGGGGCCTTCGTTTGCGCCCTTGCCGTCCGTGCGACGATAGCCATATGAGAGGCGACCGGGTGGAAATCGTCGTCGATGTCGGCGAGGGGACGAGGACCTACGAGATCACAGCAACCAAGGCGGGCCGGCGCGTCGAGGTCTCGAACGTGCGCGGGACCGTGGAGGTGTCCGAGGTCACCCGCACCGGCGAGCTCGTGAGGACGGGGCGCTTCATGTCGGCGAGGGTCGTGGCCCTGATCGAGTATCCCGCCGAGGATGGGCGCGCCGAATCGGCACCGAAGGCCCGAAACCAGCCCTCGCTGCTGTAGGGCACAGGGTCGGGGGCACGTTCCGAGCCGGCCGCCTGGTCAGGCGCGCGCCTGCGCCCCGCAGTGCTTGCAGTAGGGGGCGTTTGGGGAGATGAGCCCGTTGCACTCCTCGCAGGTCGCCGGAGTGACTGTTCCCGACCCCGCGCGGCGGGCCGCAGCGATCCCGAGCCCTCCCACCGCGACTATCAGGATGAGAATGATGATCGCGACGACGTCGAAGCCCCGAGCAAGCCCGAGCGCGAGCGCAAGCGCAACGCCGGCCGCAACAAGCACCGTCACCGAGGCGGTCACGACGCCCCGGGGTCGCGACGGCCGAGGCCGCGCGTGAGCCATTCCCCGACCCTGACCATCAGCTCACGATCGTGGCGGAGGTTGTGCTCGGCCCCCTCGATGACCCACAGCTCGGCGCCGGGAGACCGGTCCGCAATCCGCCGGGCGTGGGCCGCCGGGATGACGGCGTCGGCCGTGCCGTGGATTATCAGGACAGGTATCCGAAGCTCCGCAATCGATCTTTCGGTCGCCACCCCCTGGAACTCGGCCGCCCACAGGGTCGGGTCGGCGACGACGTCGGGGGCCAGGCTGAGCCCGCTGCCGTCGACGGCGCGCTCCACGGCCGCCTCGGGGTTCGGAGCGAATCCCACCCACTCGGCCGGGGCGGCGAGCAGCACGAGCGCAGAGACCGGCGCCCCCCGCCGGATCGCCTCGGTCCCCACCGCTCCGCCCGCCGACGTGGCCACCACAGCAAGCGGCAGCTCCGCCGCTCCCTCGATGCCCCGGGCGGCCTCGATCACGGCCGCGGCGTCGCGCACCCACCCCTCGATCGAAAAGAACCCGGGCGACTCCCGGACGCTGCGCAGGTCGGCCCACACAGCGACCCAGCCGTACCCGGCCCACTCCCTGGCGAGGTCGGGATAGCCGGCCACGCCTGGGGCTGGGAGGGCTGCGCTCGGCATGCCGTGCAGGAAGACGACGATCCCCTTGGGCTCCGGCGGCATCCAGGCGCCGGCAGCAAGCCGCAACCCGTCGCAGATGACGTCCAGGCGCGCGTTGTAAAGGTCCATCTGAGGAGGTTTCCTCCACGCTCTAGGGCAGGCATCAACAGTATCGAGGTTCTCAGAAACCCGGAAAGGATTAGGCGGCGGTACGCAGGGCCCTGGCCCACTCGCGCACGGTGTGCTCGTCGTGGAAGTTCACGATGCGCTCCTTTGGGATGCCTGCGATCATCGCTGCTGCGAGGCTCATGTCGACAAAGCGCAGCTCCGAGGGGTCGTGGGCGTCGGTGCCTATCGACAGCCGCACGCCCGCCTCTCGTGCGCCCTCGAGCAGGTCGATGCTCAGGTCCTGCCTGTGGGGATGTGAGTTGATCTCGAGCGCCTTGTCGAGCGATGCGGCAACTTCGAAGATGCGGTCCCAGTCGGCGATGAGGCCCGGCCTGCGGCTGTAACGGCGTGTGCGCGGGTGGCCGAGGATGGCAACGTCCGGATTGCGCAGCGCGGCCAGGTAGCGCTCGGTGACGTCGTCTGTGCTCCTGAGGTCGGAGTGGAAGGAGCCAAGGACAAGGTCGAGCTCGCCGAGGGCGGCGGGATCGATGTCCCCGGCGCCGTCACCGTCGAGGTTCATCTCGATAGAGCGCAGGACGGTGAGGCCGGCCCCCCCGGCAACGAGCTCGTCGTTGAGCTCGCCTATGGCCCGCCCCTGAGCGGCAAGCTCGGGCTCATGCATGCCGCGCGGCACCCTCAGCCCGCCGGAATGATCGGTTATCGAGATGTAGTCGTAGCCGAGCAGCGCCCCGCCGTCGGCCATGTCTTTAAGGGCCGCCTTGCCGTCGCTGTAAACCGTATGCATCTGGAGATCGCCGCGCAGCTCGTCCCGCCACGATGGGTCGGCTGCGACCGTCCTGTGCGCGGCCGCAAAGGTGTTGAAGCCGCTCCTCTGGGGTGGAGACTCAGGCACGTCGGGCGGGTCTTTTATCCAACGCTCGAGACGCCGCGCGATGCCGGGGCCCACGTACTCGAGATCGGTGAACGGCCGCCCCTTGGCCTGGAGCTCGGACGCCTCCTCGTGCCACAACAGCGCGGCGGAGGCGGCGCGGCCAAGGGCGCGCTTGCGCTGGCCTTCTGCAACGTCCGCCTCGAGCGCAAGCAGCTCTGCAATGGCGCCGTTTGACAGCTCCACCTGGGGTTAGGAGATGCCGCTTCGCAGGCCGTGGCCGGGGGCGTCATGTTGTCCCTCCGGATCCGACCCGGCTCTCGGCTCACACGCGTGGCACTCGAGCTCAAGGGTTGCGTGCTCGATCCCGAAGCGTTCGGCAAGCAAGGCCTTGATCCGATCGCCGCTCACCTGAGCCTCGTGGAGGCTCACCTCCCCGGCAAGCACGACGTGCGCAGACAGCGCCGGCATGTCGGAGCTGATGTTCCAAAGATGAAGATGGTGCACGTCGTCGACGTCGCTGAGGTTCTCGATCGCGCCCTCGACGCCCCCTACGTCCAGCCCTCTCGGCGCACCCTCCAACAAGACGGTGACGGTCTCGCTCAACAGCTTCCACCCCGCCCAGACAACGAGGACTGAGATGGCAACGGACACGACGGGATCCGCCCACCGCGCGTTCCACAACACGATCGCCACGCCCGCAACGATGGCGCCGACGGAGCCGGCTGCGTCGGCCATCATGTGCAGCCAGGCACCGCGCAGGTTGAGGCTTCGGCCGGCAGCGCGAGCGATGACGGCCGCGCTCACGAGGTTGATCAACAAACCCAGGGAAGCAACGACAATTACCCCGCCGCCGCCAACCTCTGCGGGGTCGCCGAGCCGGCGCGCAGCCTCGAGCAGTACCCAGCCCGCAGCGCCGATAAGAAGCAGACCGTTCAGCAGCGCACCGAGCACCTCGGCCCGCCTGAAGCCGTAGCTGTGACGGACGGACGCTGGGCGGTCGACAAGCCACTGCGCCCCTAGAGCGATGGCGAGCCCCGCGACGTCCGTACCCATGTGGGCCGCGTCGGCCAGCAGGGCGAGGGAAGAAAAGACGATGCCACCGGCGATCTCGGCAACCATGAACACGCCGTTTGCAACGAGCGCAATCCACAGTGCACGCCGCTGCGCCGTGCCGTGAGGGACATGGCGCTCTTCGCGGGTCGCCGCATGAGCCGCCGGGCTCGATTGCAAGGTCACCTTTTCATCTTGCCACCGCCGGAGCCTGTACGTTCGTCGCCCAATGCCGATATCGTTGTCGGCAACCCTGAATCTCGCGCCGTCAAAGGGACGCAAATGCAGCGCCAGGAGAGAAGCCGAGATGGCGGATGACCATGACTTGCCTGCGCGACTGGCGGCCTTTGACTTCTTGGAGGAGCAGACTCAGCGCCACGGCGACGCCCTGCCTCGAGCGACGCTCGAAAAGGGCTTCGTCCACGACGGCCGCCGGATCCCTCTTCTCGGGCCCCAGGGCATCTTCAAGCCGGCGGCCATGGAGCTTCCCTTGAGCCTAACGACTGCTCCCGTCGTGGGAGGACGCCCCCGTCCCTACGAAGACGAGATCACAAAGGACGGTCTCATTGCCTACCGCTACCGCGGTTCCGAGCCCTTGCACAGAGACAACGTGGGGCTGCGACGCGCGATTGCGGGCCGTACGCCTCTGGTTTACTTCTTCGGCTTGGTGCCTGGACAGTACGCAGCAGCGTGGCCGTCTTTCGTCGTTGCCGACGATCCCTCGTCTCTGACTTTCACAATCGCCGCCGACGAACCTCATACCCTTACTGGGACGACGACCGATGCGGCTGCGGAGCCGATTCGCCGCAGGTACGCAACCGGGCTACAGCTTCATCGCCTTCACCAGGCGGAGTTCTGCCAGCGAGTTGTACGCGCCTATCACCAGGCCTGCGCAATCTGCAGGCTCAGGCACGACGAGCTCCTTGACGCGGCGCACATCTTGCCCGACGGTCACCCTTTGGGAGAGCCAACCGTTCCCAACGGTCTGGCGTTGTGCAAGCTCCATCATCCAGCCTTCGATCGCAACATCGTCGGGATCCGTTCCGTTCTCGTCGTCGAGGTCAGCCTCGAGGTGCTGCATGAGATCGATGGCCCCATGCTCATCCATGGCCTGCAGGGATGGCACGGCGCGCCGCTGCAGGTGCCTCGGCCGCTGGAGGACCGGCCGAATCCAGACTTCTTGGCCGAGCGCTACGAGGTCTTCAGACGGGCCGGGTGAGCATCAGCCAGGTGGGCGAGAATCAGGGGGCCGCGCCGAAATGGCGC
>Ga0183260_10004648_pt1 | contig 10862 bp, 8 predicted proteins | sample AntDrymUQ4972206_2_FD_129768 | JGI IMG/M metagenome (GOLD analysis project Ga0183260, IMG submission 129768) | Polar desert sand microbial communities from Dry Valleys, Antarctica - metaG UQ497 (22.06) (version 2) (version 2) | ecosystem: Environmental > Terrestrial > Soil > Desert | place...
CGCATCTTCCGGCGCGGCAAGCGCCCTCGCCGCTATTGAATGCTCAAGCCGTTAAATCAAGACCTTAAAGAATAAAACAATGATGGACAGGACAAATCCATGAGGGGAAATGGGGAATGGGAAAAGGGTCAAGGGTGAAGAGGGGATGAGATAGCACGTTCCCTTTTTCCCTTCCCCATTTCCCTTTCCTCCTTCTTCCTATCTTGTCCATCCTTATTCCATTCTCTTAGCCTTTTACTTCCGCAGATATAACCGCCTCACATCATAATCACAAGTTAATTGCAACCATAGGCGTATGTGGATACGCTACTCTCACGATGAGAATCCGTATACCCCCAACAAGTCAGAGCTTTTTTCATGGTCGCGCCTCGTACTAGCGATTAGGGCGTTACGACGCCAACAACAAATCATGATTTCTTCAGGAGACTAAATGATGAATTTCAGTAGAGCAGGGAAACTTCAGTCAATGGCTCTGGGATTGATGTTCGCCTCGGCGTCTTTGACATACGCCCAAAATACAACCGAAAACCGAACCACAACAAACCAGACCACAACGAACCAAACTACAACAAACCAGACCACGTCCCGCAGCGGCGCCAACGCGCAAACCGTTTCAAGCGGGCAGAAGATGAAGCTGAAGGGCATCGTTACCAAGCGCTCGCCCGACAACTTCACGGTCAGGGACGAGAGCGGCGTCGAGACCGTTGTCAGCCTTAACGATCAAACGAGCGTCAAGACGAAAGGCGGTTTCTTGCGCAGCGGAAAGAACTACGGGCAGACTGTGATCCTACGCGGGTTGAACTTGGAAATTGAAGGCAGAGGTGATTCCTCCGGTGGGTTGAGCGCGGAGAAGGTCAGGTTCAACGACTCCGATTTGCGCGTCGCGCGGAGTCTGGAAGTGCGCGTTGACCCGGTGGAAAATCGCGTCGGCACCGCCGAGAATCGTATCGGCGAAGTGGAGCAAAATGCGCAACGCCTTTCAGGTCAGTTGGACGAATTGGCCGCCGTGTCTAACGCCGCGAAGGGCGGTGCGGTCGCCGCGCAAGCTGCTGCCGACGCCGCAATCGCCGGCGTGAATACGACGAACGAGCGTATCTCCGCGATTGACGATTACGCGCCGCAGCAGAGTATCACCGTCAACTTCAAAGTCGGCAGCGCGAAGCTTTTGCCGGAAGCGACAACGAAGCTTGACGAGATTGCGCAGCAGGCACTCAGCGCGAAGGGTTATGTCTTGGAAGTCGGCGGCTTCGCCAGTGCTGACGGTGGCACGGAATTGAACCGCCGCCTCAGTGAGCGACGCGCGGACGCCGTGATTCGCTACCTCGTGGAGAATCATAAAATACCGTTGCGGCGAATTATCACGCCGTTCGGTTACGGCGAGGCGCAGGCCCTCGCGGATAACACCACCCGCGAGGGGCGAGAGCAGAATCGGCGAGTCGAAGTCAAAGTGCTCGTCAGTCGCGGTCTAATTCAAGCGGCTCCGACGATGACACCCGCTTCAACCTCTTCCGCAACTCCGTAAGTTAAAAAATGAGGGCGGCGGGAAACACAATGAGATTGCAATAAGACTGCAACCCTAGCTCGTTTGGTTCCGGCTATTGTGTGCCCCTCAGTGGTTGATCCTTCTGGAGAGAAAGTTAAGGCAGGCCACGTTCTAGTGGCTTTAAAAAGGTGCTCGGCTATGGGGAAGCCGGGTGCCTTTTTTTTGTTTCCGCTAGACATCGGGCTGAAGAATTGCAGTAATCCGTCCTTACCATTTTCGACCGACCAGCCGCGCTCAGTTGCTTCTTACAGTCATCCTTAACAATGCTGCTATCAGTGGGAGAGAAGCTACCGACGCCCGCCATCCGAACCCGCACTCTCAGTCAATTACAAACTTGTGGCCTTGAAAGTGTCGCCCTGTCGCACGTCGCCCGTCTCGAACCCGCGCCGGAACCAGCGAACTCGCTGCTCCGAGGTGCCGTGAGTGAACGAATCGGGAACGGCGTACCCTTGCGTTCTCCTCTGCAGACGGTCGTCGCCGATGGCGGTCGCCGCCCGCAACGCTTCTTCGATGTCACCGGAATCGAGCAAGCCTTTCTGCTGGGCGTAACGCGCCCAGACGCCAGCGTAAAAATCCGCCTGCAATTCGAGCCTGACTGAGAGTTGGTTGGCGGTGGCTTGCCCCGACCGTTGCTGCAAACGTGTTACTTCGTCCGAAGTCCCGAGCAGGTGTTGGACGTGATGTCCGATCTCATGGGCGATGACGTAGGCTTGCGCGAAATCACCCGGCGCCCCGAATTGTTCCTGGAGTTCGCGGAAGAATGAAAGGTCGAGATAAACCTTTTGGTCGCCCGGACAGTAAAAGGGGCCGACGGCAGCGCCGGCGATGCCGCACGCCGATTCCACCCGACCGGTGAAGAGAACGAGGACCGGCTTTCTGTATTGAGAGCCTTCGCGGCGAAAAACATCGTTCCAAAAGTCTTCGGTGTCCGCGAGCACGACCGACGTGAATCGCCTGAGTTCCTCTTCCGCCGGGTTCGTCCGTCCCCCGGTCTGCGTAGCCGGGGCCGGCCCGCCGCTCGGCATCTGTTCGAGCAACTGGCGCGGGTCGGCACCGAAAAGCATCGCAACCAGCACCAGCAGCAGAGTGCCTATTCCTCCGCCGACGGCCATCCCGCCCCGCGACATGCCCCTCCGGTCTTCCACGTTCTGGCTCTCACGACGACCGCTCCAACGCATAATTAAAAACCTCCCTACTGTCGAAAAGTTAAACGCCGATCAGCTCCATAATTTCTGTGCCGCCCTGCCGGATTCGTTACGAACCCGCATTAAGACAAATTGTTCTCGGCAGGTGATTGTACCGGACGAGGCAACTCGGACGTGGCGACTCAGATGTGACAGTGCCGCTTTCTTCTCACCGAGAGCGTCTCGACATGAATCGGCTGATGGCACCGAAGGCCTTGTCGAGCGCCTCCTCCTCGGCGAGATAAACCATCCTGAAATAACCAAGTCGCGGGTCAGTGCCGAAGCCCGACCCGTGAACCACGAGTATGCCGGTATCTTTGAGTAGTTGTAAAACGAAAGCTTCGTCACTATCTTCGATTAACTCGTTCACTTTGATCATTAGGTAGAAGGCCGCCTCCGGCACTGCGCAGGAAAGCTTCTCGATGCGGTTGACGTGAGCGACAGCCGTGTCGCGCCTTTTTCTAATTTCGGAAACAAATTCATGCTGAAAACTTTTACTGCCTTCAAGCGCCGGGCGCACGGCATACTGCGTCAGCGTCGGTGAACAAAGGCGACCGTCGGCAAGGCTGCCGACCGCGCGGAGAAGGTCGGGCATCTTTTCGGCGCAGGTGAAGCGCATCCAGCCGATGCGCCAGCCGGGAATTAAGTGCGTTTTCGATAAGCTCTCAAGCGTCACGAGGGGAACTGACATCTCACGAGCAATGACGGAAGACGCAGTTGGCTGATTGCCGAAGCAAAGCTCCCGGTAAACCTCATCTGCGATGACTAAAAGATTGCGCTCCGCCGCGACCTCGATCATGGCGGCAGTCAAAGCATCGGGAGTCACGGCGCCCGTCGGGTTGTTGGGGTTAATCAAGACCAGAGCGCGCGTCCTCGCGCTGACGAGCGAGCGCATCTCGGCAGGCGACGGCAGCCAATTGTCGGCGTCATTCAATTTGTAGTAGCGCGGCACGGCACCGAGCTTATGTAGGATGGCCGCGTAAATCGGGTAGCCGGGCGCGGGCAGAAGCACTTCATCGCCCGGATTGACTAACGCCGTCAGCAGCAAATCGGCGGCCTCGGACGCGCCGGAAGTGATGAGCACCTCGCCCGGCACGGTCGGTGCGCCGAGCGCCGTGGCGTAGGACGCGACCGCCGCGCGCGCTTCTGGAAGACCCGCCGAATGTGTGTAACCAGTGAATTTGTCGCGTGAGGCGCGCGCGACCGTTTCGACGACGTGCGCGGGCGGATGAAATCCGTAAACTTGCGGGTCGCCGATATTGAAGTAAGACACCTCACGCCCCGCCCGCTCCACTTCCTCGGCGGCGCGCACGAGATTACGAATCGCGTACCGGAAATTCTCCGTCCTGCTCGAACTGGAAATCATTTAATGTTCAACCCACGAATAATTTAATCGGCGTCTACTAAACGCCTACACACTTTAACCCAACGCGCTCCGCCCATCACACTCTGCGCGACATAAATTGTTCTAACCGTGAGATAAAAATAAAAATATAGACCGGCAGCCCCCGTCAGTATAATATGCAGGCTCGCCGTTATGTTGACAGTGGCCGGGTCGTCGGGGGTATAGTGGCGACATCCGATAGGCGAGGCGCAACCAGCGAGTTTGAATAAGGACTGCGCCCGCAAGGAGTTTCTCGTTAGCGTCCGCCAACTAACAAACCGTCTCTTAGGGTTTGTGCTTCACGAGGGGAAGAAATGAGTGTTGCAGTAGCACGAGAGAACAAGGTCGAGAGAGTCAAACGAGAGCGCGACGGCCTCGATTGTCTGGACGATTTGCTGGTCTACGCGAAGAACGGCTTCGCCGGCATCCCGGAGGAAGACTTGGATGTGCGCCTGCGCTGGTACGGGCTGTACACGCAGAGGCCGAAGGAGGAAGGCCTCTTTATGCTGCGCGTCAAGATACCGAACGGGACGCTGTCGGCGGAGCAGCTTGAAACGCTCGGACGCCTCTCGATTCAATACGCGCGCAATACCGGCGACGCGACGACGCGACAGGACGTGCAGTTTCACAACGTCAGAATCGAAGATGTCCCGACCATCTTCGCCGAGTTAGCCGATGTCGGCCTTTCGACAAGCGGCGCGTGCGGCGACATCACGCGCAATGTTACGGGCTGCCCTCTGGCCGGAATTGACGCCGCCGAGTTTATTGACGCCGAACCTCTCGTCGAGGAAGTCCATCGTCATTTCCTCGGCAATCGGGAATTTTCCAACCTTCCGCGCAAATTCAAAATTACCGTTTCGGGCTGTTCGCTCTACTGTACCGGCCACGAAATCAACGACATCGGTCTCGTCGCGCTGCGAACACCCGAAGGCGAGGTCGTCTTCGATTTGTGGGTGGGCGGCGGACTCGGCTCGAAAGAGCGATTCGCGGATCGCCTCGGCGCGCACATCAGCCCCCGTGAAGTTGTCGAGGTCACGCATCACATCTGTGCCATCTTCCGCGACCACGGTAATCGCGGGTCGCGGGGACACGCGCGGTTAAAGTTTCTGCTTGGCGAGTGGGGGCCTGAGCGCTTCCGGGATGAGCTTGAAAAAAGACTCGGACGCAAACTCGTTGACGGCGACGCTCCGCATGTTCCGTCAAGTGACAACCGCGCCCACGTCGGCGTCCATCCGCAGCGGCAGTCGGGATTGTTCTACATCGGCGCGGCAACCACGCGCGGAAAGCTCCCCGGAACGGCGATGCTCGCGCTCGCACGACTCGTCAGAGATCATGCCGGCGGGCGCGTCCGCCTGACGACGACGCAGAATCTCGTCGTGCTCGACGTGCCGGAACGAGAGTGCGAAACGCTTTCGGCAAAACTGGCGGAGTTGGAGTTGTACGTCACACCGTCCGTCTTTCGGAGCGGGACGCTCGCCTGCACGGGAAAGCGTTTCTGCAAACTCGCCGTCACCGAAACGAAAGAGAAAGCTTCGGAGATCATTGCGCATCTCGAAGAAAACTTCCCCGCATTCGATTCGCCTTTTCGCATCAGCGTGACCGGATGCCCGAACAGTTGCGCGCATTATCAAGTGTGTGAAATCGGATTGGTCGGCGATCAGATCACGACGCCGGAAGGAAAGAAAGAAGCGTATCGAATTTACCTCGGCGGTCATCTCGGCGACGGCTATTCGTTCGGTCGGGAGTTGGACAGAAAAATACCCGCTGACGAAATCAAGTTCTATATCGAACGACTCACGCGTGTTTATCTGGAGCGGCGCGGCGGCAGGGAAGAGAAGTTTCCGACATTCATCGCGCGCCACACAGCAGATGAATTGGAGGCGCTGGCACGATGAACGATGAAAGACGCGGGGTGCTCGTTGTCGGGCACGGAAGCCGCCGTGAAGAAGCGAATGAAGACGTGCGCCGCGTCGCCGAGAAGATCGCCGAGCGCGGCAATTACCCGCTCGTCGGCGCAGCCTTTCTTGAAATCACCAGCCCGAACATCAGCGAAGGATTCACGCAGTTAGTCGAACGCGGCGCGCAGCACATTACGGTGCATCCCTACTTTCTCTCGCCGGGGCGACACACGCGCGGCGACATTCCCGTTGAAGTCCGCGAAGCTGCCGCCAAACACGACCGTATCACTTACACGATTACCGAGCCGCTGACGGCGCATGATCTCGTCATCCGGGCGTCAATCGAGCGCATTCGTGAAGCCGATGGATTCGGAGAAGGTTACGCAAATGATGTGCTACACAACGAAGCGAAGAGCGGGACGGTTTACCTTGTCGGTGCCGGCCCCGGCGACCCCGGATTGCTTACCGTCCGGGCACGCGATCTGCTCGCCTCGTGTGACCTCGTTGTTTACGACTACCTCGTAAACCCTGAGTTGTTGCGATACTCCCCTTCACACGCCGAGCGGATTTATGTCGGTAAAGTCGGCGGCGGTCGGCAGACTCCGCAGAGTGACATCAACCGCACTCTCATCGAAAGCGCGCTTCAGGGTAAGAGCGTCGTGCGTTTGAAGGGCGGCGACCCCTTCATTTTCGGGCGTGGCGGCGAAGAGTGTGAGGCGCTTCGAGGTGCGGGCATCGCTTATGAAGTCGTGCCCGGCATCAGCTCCGCCCTTGCCGTTCCGGCTTACTCAGGAATTCCTTTGACGCATCGCGCCGTCGCCGGCTCGGTGGCAATCGTCACCGGCGCGCGCGCAGTGGGCGAAGACAGGAACGAATCGCTCGCGGGCGTTTCACAAGCCGATACGATTGTCGTCTTGATGGGCACGGGGCGTCTCGAAGAAATCGCCGGTGAGTTAATAAAAGCCGGGCGCACGCCCGACACTCCGGCGGCAGTGATTCGCTGGGGAACTTACGAAGGCCAGCAGACCGTCACGGCCACACTCGAAACGATTGCCCGCGAATCGAAGAACGCCGGGATGCGCGCGCCGAGCGTGATCGTCGTCGGAGAGGTCGTCAGGTTACGTGAGCGTCTGCGCTGGTTTGAAGAGCGCGGCGCGGCTACCGTCTTCTGTGAGGATTCGGAGTTGGGTGTCCTCATCTAAAAATAGTTACGGGTGAATTTATGTTGAGTCCGGTTACATCCTTATACAGCGAAGCTTCCGACGAAGATTTGCGCAACATCTCGGAGAGCTTCGCCGACACGCCGCCGGAAGTTCTGCTCCAGTGGGCGCTCGAAGAGTTTGGCGAAGAGGTGGCTTTTGCGACCGGCTTCGGAGTTGAAGGCTGTGTGCTGATTGACATGCTCGCGCGCATTAACCGCCGGGCGCGCATCTTCTACCTCGACACAGGGCTGCTGTTTCCCGAAACCTATGCTTTGCGTGACCAACTCGCCGAGCGCTACGGCGTCGTCTTTGAACGCCACGCGACTCAATTAAGCGTCGAAGCGCAAGGTGCGCAACACGGCGCGGAGTTGTGGAAGCGCGAGCCGAATGAATGTTGCCGGCTGCGTAAAGTCGAGCCGCTCAGGCGGGCACTCAAAGATTTGAGCGCGTGGATCACCGCGATTCGTCGGGATCAATCGCCGGCGCGCGCCGGAATCAATTTAGTCGAGCGCGATCAGAAATTCGGCCTCATCAAGATCAACCCGCTCGCCGCATGGACTTCGCGCGAAGTGTGGGACTATGTTTTCAAAAACGACGTTCCGTACAATCCTCTGCACGATGAAAACTACGCCTCTATCGGTTGCCAGCCCTGCACGACGCCGATTCGCATCGGGGAAGACACGCGCGCCGGGCGTTGGCGGGGTTCGGGGAAAACGGAATGCGGCCTGCACGGGTGAGCGCCCAACCAATTCTATATACTTCAATAAAAAGAATGAGCCACGAATCACGTAAATGACTCGAATGAAAACGATGACCGAGAAGTCACGTCACCGAAGTCATTGCTCTCATTACTCCGCGCGACTTGCTGCACATGAAGTGGTTCGTGTTATTCGTGGCTAAATGGTTTTCTTAACATCTACAGGTTGAACAGAGTCGGGCGCGCGTCGTAGAGTAAAAGAATGAATGGAAACGATCAGGAACTTTCCGTGTTGCCCCGCGATTTGTTTCGCGGGCGCGTCGCCATCGTCACCGGCGGCTCGCGCGGAATCGGTCGAGCCACCGCACTGAGACTGGCTGAAGCCGGAGCGACAGTCGTCGTCAGTTATATTCAGAACGAAGAAGCGGCGGAAGATGTCGTGCGCGAATGTCGCGCGCTTGATGTTGAAGCCTTAGCCGTGCGCTCCGACGCTTCCGATTTGAAGGGGGCGAATGCGCTGGCCAAGGCGACGCTGGAACGCTTCGGACGCATTGATCTGCTCGTCGTGAATGCCGGCATCTGGGAAGGCGCACCCGTCGAAGAACTTTCCGAAGAATTGTGGGACAAGGTAATTGACGTCAACCTCAAGGGAACGTGGACGGTGTGCCACGCCGTCGTCCCCGTGATGAAGAAACAGAATCACGGATCAATCGTCATCGTCAGTTCGACCGCCGGGCAGCGCGGCGAGGCGGGCTATTCAAACTATGCCGCGTCGAAGGGCGGGCAAATCAGTTTCACCAAATCATTAGCCTCCGAACTCGCCCCCGTCATTCGCGTCAACTGCGTCGCGCCCGGATGGGTAGACACGGAACTCAACACGGAAGTGTTTAGCGACGCCGAATACAAACAGCAGGCGACAAACGCCATCCCTCTGCGACGCCTCGCTACAGCCGACGACGTGGCCTTGTCAATTGTCTTTCTCGCCTCAACATGGTCGCGCCACATTACCGGGGAAGTCCTCAACGTCAACGGCGGCGCCGTCCTCTGCGGCTGAAATAAAAACAAACTACGTCGTGAGCAGGACTGACTGTTTTCGGCGAAACAGTCCGTTCTCCTGACCAGTCTCTTCCGCATCACGTCCGTTTGCTCGGAAGTGACGTGTAAATCTTGACAGGTGACGGGAGAGTTGAATTCTGTGCCGCACTGAGTCATCCATCGGGACGGACTCTTTATTCAAAAAACTTTGGTTCCGCACGGAAAAACTCAGTCTATACTATGATGCGTGCTCCAGCTTAGTTCGGTTCGGGAGCTTTCATTACGAAAATTAAATAGCAATCTCCGCCCGTGTTTGCAGCGACTATGCACAACCGAGAGGACTATGAACACAGATTCGCCTGAGTCAATTCAAGTTAACATCTTCTACCAAACCTATCGCCTCCGCTCTGACGGTGGCGGCGAACACGTCCGGCAGGTCGCACAGCTTGTGGACGAGCGGATGCGCATGATTGCATCCCAACTCGCCACACACGACGTGGCGAAAATTGCCGTCCTCGCGGCTTTGAACATCGCCGACGAGATGCAACTCCTGAAGGAGCGATACGAGAACGAACTTCAAGAGTCACTCACTCCGCCTTCCACGGACGAAGCAGAATCCAATGACGCCGGAGCCGCGAGCGAGACAAGTCACGGGGGAGTTGATGAGAAGCGGTCATGGTTCGATGACATCTTCGGGTCGGATGAGATGCCGAAAAGGGAAGGCGCAAGGTTAGGAAGCCAGATCACGGCAAAGCTTCAGATGCTCAGGCAGACGGAGCGGGAGGCTCTCACCATTGAAACTGACGAAGAACGATGAGCGTCGCGCGGCTCACTCGTTATGTAAGTTTCAAGAAAACGGTTGCTGTTTTGCGCCGGAGGCGCGGCGGAAATTAGCCGGTGGTGCAACCACCGGTATATCAGGCCAACACATGCAAAGCGCCCTGAAGGGGCGCTGGACTACGGTGCGACAGCTTTCCGGCGTCCCAACCGGGACGCAGACATCAACGTGGATTTGATTCCGGTGGTTGCACCACCGGCTAATCTCCTCACGTCCCTTCGGGACACGAATCAGAATACATTTTCCTGAAAGCTATAGTTCTTTCCTGTCACCTGTCACTTGGGAGTAAAGTGTGACTTCTCATTCACATCGCCCGCGCCAGCTCGGTTGTCGCGTAGATCCGTGAAGTCTTAATGTTATCCTCAATTTTTCTGAGTAAGTTTGGGGTGGCAATCATAAAGGACATGCAGATGTCTAAAACCATAACTGACGTAGCAATCATCGGAGCCGGCCACAATGGTCTCGTGGCCGCCGTATTTCTGGCGAGGTGTGGACTGCGTGTCACCGTGTTTGAAGAGAAGGCTGTCATCGGGGGCGCGGCAAAGACGGAGTATCCTTTCCCAAAAGCGCCAAAGCTCGGCACCTCGTCGGGCGCTTACCTTTTAGGAGTCATGCAGCCGGAACTCATCGCCAAACTGGGGGCGAGATTCAAGCTGATCCGTCGTGACCCGCACTATTTCCTGCCGACAACCGACCACCGCTATTTAATGTTCGGCTCCGACGTGTCCGCGATGCGCGAGCAGTTCCTAAAGTTCTTCTCTGAAACGGACTGGAAGGCGAACGACGCCTTGACGCGAGAGATAGCCGAAATCAGAGACGACTTGGTTCCGAGTTGGATGGAAGAGCCGCTGTCTTTGGAGAACACGGCGGAAAAATACATCCGACATTCCTTGCGTGAGACGTTCATCAATCTCGTCACGCGACCCGTCGAAGATTATCTTGCTAGATTCGGATTTAAGAGCGAGCTTCTGATGGCGATGTATGCCGTGACGGATGGCTTCTCGGGCTTGACGGGAAGTTTCGGCACGCCCGCGACGGGGATGAATTTCCTCGTGCATAACATGTGTCGTCTGCCGGGCGC
>Ga0183260_10004649_pt1 | contig 10862 bp, 10 predicted proteins | sample AntDrymUQ4972206_2_FD_129768 | JGI IMG/M metagenome (GOLD analysis project Ga0183260, IMG submission 129768) | Polar desert sand microbial communities from Dry Valleys, Antarctica - metaG UQ497 (22.06) (version 2) (version 2) | ecosystem: Environmental > Terrestrial > Soil > Desert | place...
AAGGCGACGAAGAAGAACAGCTTGTCACGGCTGCTGGTGTAGCTGTCTCCGAACACGATTGGTCCCCCGATGTTGCCGCCGGGATACTGATAAGTACTCTTCGGCTTGGGGGTGCCGGCGATGTTGTTCGAACGGTCGTTCGCCGCGAGGCGATAGTCGCGCCAGTAGTCGTACAAGGAGCCGTGGAAGGTCGAGCTCCCGGCCTTGGTCACCCCGCTCACGTTCATGCCGCCGGTGCCATACTCGGCCGCAAAGTTCGAGCTCTGCACCTTCACTTCCTGAACCATGTCGTTGTTCAGGGAGACGATGACGCCGTTGTTGCTGCCGATGTCGATCAACGACGAGCCGTCCAGCGAAACGGTGTTTCCGGTCGAGCGGATACCGTTGACGGTGTAGCCGCCGGTGTTGTTGCCCCCGCCGCCGAAACTCACCGACTCCCCTTGGTTGAACTCGGCAACCACCCCGGGCAGGATCCGGAGCAGCTCGAGCGAACTGCGGCCGATAATCGAGAGGTTCTCGATCTGTTTCGCAGTCAGCACACCCTCGCGGGCGCCGGTTTCCGTCTGGATGACTTCCTGCTGCCCGGTGACGGTCACTGTCTCGGTCTGCTCGCCGATTTCGAGCCGCACGTCGATGCCGCGGTTGTCGCTCGGGCTGACAACGATCCCCCGCTGCTCGTACGTCTTGAAGCCCGAGAGCTCGACCCGCAGGTCGTAGTTGCCCGGAAAGAGGCCCGCGAACAGATACTGGCCGCGCTCGTCGCTGACGTGCGTCTGGACGGCCTTCGTGCCGACGTTGACCAGTGTGATCGTGGCCCCTGGGAGCACGCCGCCGGTCGGGTCCTGAATGCTGCCTCGTATCGTGCCGGTTGTCGAACCTTGCGCGAACGCGCTCGTTGTGGAGAGTAGCAGCAGGCAGAGGGCGCCGGCTGCGGAGGGAACGATCCAACCCGACCTGTTCCTGCGTGTTCGCAAGATGATTCTCCCTGGGTGACTGGCCCACAATCAACGGCTCGAGCCATTGGCTGGACAGGGCACGCTGCCCTCGGGGAAGAGTGAGTGCCTGCTGTGCGGATGCACGCGCAACGGCGCCTGACTTTTTCCACGCGCGGACGGCAATGCCTGTCTACATCCGTGACACGGCCTCGGATAGCCTAAGTAGGTGTGCAGGGCGCTGTCAAGGCTAACTTTTCCCGGTAAACACAGGCTCTGTCCGCGATCCAAGGACTTGCTCCGGCCGCACCAATTAACCGAATTTCCTTAGTTCTAAGACCGGGGCCGCCGCCTAGTTGAGCTGCGGGAACAGACGAGGACCTACGTCAGGTTCGGCGGGAGCACGCCCAGCAGGAAGCACGACTGGGAAGCGCCGGCCGCCCACGGGAAGCGGAAGCGGGAAGCTGGAAGCTGGAAGCGGGGAGCTGGAAGCAGGAAGCGGCGAGAGGCAGCAGGAGCCGAGCCCCCCTACGCCAACACTCGCGCGGCCTCCCGCGCGTAATAGCTGATGATGATATCGGCGCCGGCGCGCCTGATGGCGGTGAGCGTTTCCAGCATTGCCCGCGGCTCGTCGATCCAGCCGTTGCGTGCGGCGGCCTTCAGCATGGCGTACTCGCCGCTGACGTGATACGCGGCGGTGGGCAGCCCGAACTCCGCCTTCACCCGTGCAATGACGTCCAGGCAGGTGATTGCCGGCTTCACCAGCACGACATCCGCACCCTCCTCGATGTCGAGCTCCACCTCGCGCATGGCTTCGAGGACGTTGGCCGGGTCCATCTGGTGTGACCGGCGATCGCCGAACGCCGGGGTGGAGCCCGCCGCGTCCCGGAAGGGCCCGTAGAAGGCGGACGCATATTTGACGGCGTACGACATGATCCCGACCTCTGTCGCGCCCGCGTCGTCCAGGGCGTCGCGGATACGCCCGACTCGCCCGTCCATCATGTCCGACGGCGCCACGATGTCCGCGCCAGCCGCCGCATGTGACAGCGCCGCCCGTACGAGCTGCTCGACGCTGGCGTCGTTCACGATCTGGTCCTCGACCACTATGCCGCAGTGGCCGTGCGACGTGTACTCGCACAGACAGACGTCGGTCACGACTACCAGGCCGGGGACTTCACGTTTGAGCGCGCGGACGGCCGTCTGGACCGGCGCCTCGGCATCGTAGGCCGACGATCCGATGGGATCCTTCTGATCCGGCAGCCCGAACAGCAGCACGCCAGAGATCCCCTCCGCCCTTGCCCCCTCAGCCTCGCGAACGGCCTCGTCCACCGACAACTGGAAGACCCCGGGCATGGAGGGCACCTCCCGCCGCTGTCCCTCGCCAGTGCAGACGAACAGGGGATAGATGAACATCTCGGGGGAGAGTCGCGTCTCCCGCACGAGCGCGCGTATGCCCGGCGTGCGCCGGAGCCGCCGCGGACGGTGGCGGAGCTGGAGCGGCAGGGAGCCGCGAGCCGGCTCAACCGGCTCAGGATGCGTCACAGGCTTCGTCATCGACGTTCCCTCAGGCGCCCCGCGTGGGCCTGGAAGTGCATTACCAGCGCATCGACGAGTGCAGGAATCGTATAGTGCTCCGGAACGATGGTGGCGGCAATGCCGAGCTCCTGCGCAGCCTGCGCTGTCACTGGCCCGATGGCCGCGACCACCGTCGATCGCAGGAGATCGACCGCCTGCTCTTCACCGAGCAGGCCGACGAAGTTTCTGACGGTCGACGCGCTCGTGAAGGTGACCGCGTCAATCGTGCGATCCAGCAGCATGCGATAGACGTCGGGCCCCTCCTGCGCGGTATCGGGGACTGTCCGGTAGGCGACCACCTCGAGGACCTCCGCGCCGGCCTTCCGAAGTTCTTCCCCAAGCAGCTCGCGGGCCGCCTCTGCCCTGGGAAGAAGGAATCGCTTTCCGGCGGCCCCTCCCCCGGCGGAAAAGACCTCCGCCACCCCTTCCCCCCGGAACTCCGGCGGGATGAAATCCACCCTGATGCCGTAGCGTTCGACAGCAGCCGCTGTTGAGGGTCCGATGGCGCAGATCCGGACGCCGTGCAGGTGCCTGATATCGTGCCGTGCCAGGTAGCGGCGCATGAAGTGCTCAACGCCATTGACGCTGGTGAACACCATCCAGTCGAACCCTCCCGCGACATCGCAGGCGCCGTCGAGCGGACCCGGATCCTCCACATCGACAACCCGGATCGTTGGCATTGCCACGGTCTCCGCACCGAGCGCCTCCAGCCGATCGATGAGATCGGCGGCCTGCTCCCTTGCTCGCGTGACGACGATTCGGCGGCCGAAGAGCGGGCGGGTATCAAACCACCGGAGGTGCTCGCGGAGCCCCGCCACTCGTCCGACGACCAGCAACGCAGGCGTGTCCGCAATCGCCAGCCTGGCAATGTCAGCGAGGGTCCCGTCAATCGTGTGCTGGGCGGGGGTGGTCGCCCGGTAGACGAGAACGGCGCTCTCGTCGGGCGGACGGCCATGTGCCACGAGCGCACGGGTGATTCCGGCGATCTGCCGCGCGCCGGCATGGCACACAAGGGTGCCCCCGAGCCCGGCAAGGCGCTCCCAATCGAGGTGAGCGGGCGCATCGGTTTCCGCTTCGTTCCCCCGGATGAGCACCACCGTATCTCCAGCGCCGGGGTACGTCAGCGGCACCCCCGCGCTGGCTGTTCCGGCGATCGCCAGGGGAATTCCGGGCACGATCTCGAAGCGGATCCGTTGTTCGTGGAGGAAGATCGCTTCCTTGCCGCCGCTGTCGAATACGAAGGGATCCCCCCACTTCAGGCGCACGACCGTGCGCCCTTCCCGCGCCTTTTCGGCGATCAGGTAGCTGATCGCCTCCTGGTCGCGCTCCTTCGGCGCCGCCGCTCCGACATCGATTCGTTCGGCATCGGGCCCGGCCAGCGCCAGCACCCCCGGGGGCACGCGGTGGTCGTAGACGACCACGTCGGCACGTTGGAGGAGGCGGAGCCCGCGCACGCTGATCAGTTCCGGGTCCCCGGGGCCGGCCCCAACGATGAAGACCGCGGCGGCGGGCTGCATGGGCTCAGTAGCTTCCCTCGACCGGACCCTGCTCCCTCCGGACCAGATCCAGGATGTCGACCGCGCCCGAATCGGCGAGCTCGCGTGCGACGCGTTCGCCGATTGACCGTGCGTCGGCAGCTGCGCCTGTCGCGCGTGAGCGGACCATATGGCTGCCGTCAGGCGCGCACACGATTCCCTGGAGGTCGAGTTCGTCGCCGTGCAGAGTGGCAAGCGCGCCGAGCGGCAACTGGCAGCCGCCACCGAGCGCCGCGACGACCGTGCGTTCGGCGTCGAGCGCCACGGACGCCCGGTGGTCATGGACCACCTGCAGCACCCCCCGCGTCCCCTCATCGTCCGCTCGGATCTCGAGCGCGACGATCCCCTGGCCCGGTGCCGGGACGCACTGGCGCGCAGGGATAGCGACGGAGATGCGATCGGCAAGCCCCAGGCGTCGCAGGCCGGCCGCGGCGAGGACGAGCACGTCGTATTGCCCCTCGTCCAGCTTCCGGAGGCGTGAATCGACATTCCCTCTGATCGGCGCGAACGTCCCGCCTGGCAGAAGCGGGATCAGCTGCGTGATGCGGCGGATGCTGCTGGTGCCGACGCGGGGGCTGGCTGAAAGCTGGGAAAGAACGGCGGGCAGGTCTCCACCCGTGCCGTGAGCCGGCAACACAAGCGCGTCGCGAGGATCCTCCCGCGGCAGCGTGGCCGCCAGCGCCAGCTCTTCGGGCAGCAGTGCGGGCATGTCCTTGGCGCTGTGGACGGCTGCGTCGATCTCCTGCCGCAGCAGTGCCTCCTCCAGCTCCTTCACGAAGAGACGCTTGCCGCCGATTTCCGAGAGAGGGGCCTCCTGCAGACGGTCTCCCGCCGTCCGAACGATGACGAGCTCGGAGGCGATGCCTGCAGCCTCCAGTCGTGTGGCGACGGCGCGCGCCTGCCAGAGCGCCAGCCCGCTCCCGCGGGTGCCGATCCTCAAAGGATTGTGCATTTATCCGCGACGCAGCGGCGTGACCTTTGCCGGGCGCGGCTTGACCTGCGGCGCGTCCTCCTCGGCCAGCCTGAAGAGCCTGTTCAGCGCGTCGGCGTACGTGGCGACCGTGCTTTCATCCCCCGCTGCCTTGAGCTGTTCGGTCGGGGTGAGCAGCAGCTTCTGGACGAGCAGGTGCGTGATTTCGTCCACGCGCTCACGCGCCTCGGGAGGCAGAGCGGCAAGCTTTGGTTCGAGCCGGGCCAGTTCCGCCCGCCTCACGGCTTCGAACCGCTCCCGCAGGGCGACGACGGTGGGAATGACATCCCGCGATTGCAGCCAGCCCGTGAATCTGGCGACTTCCTCGTCGACGATAGCCTCTGCGCGCTGGAGCTCGCCGGACCTCCGGGCGAGGTTCTCCTTCACGATCCCCTGCAGGTCGTCGATGTTGTAGAGGAACACCTGTTCGAGATCGCCGACGTCCGGCGCCACGTCGCGTGGAACGGCGATGTCGATGATGAACAGCGGCCGCTCCTGCCGCGGGCGCATGACCTCGTACACCCGCGCTCTGGTCAACACCGGCTCGTTGGCTCCCGTTGCCGTCACGACGATGTCGGCTCCCGCCAGGGCAGGGTCGAGCTCCTCCCACGGAACAGCCCGCCCCGTGAGCTGCCGGGCAAGCGACTCGGCCGCCGAGAACGTCCGGCTCGCGATGGTGACGTGCCGCACGCCCTGGCTCCGCAGGTGCACCGCCGTGAGCTTCGCCATGCCGCCGGCGCCCAGCACGACGACGTTGAGGCCTCCCAGATCGCCAAAGATCTTCCGGGCGAGAGAAATCGCCGCGTAACTGACCGATACAGCCCCTTCGCTCAGGCCCGTCTCGGTCCTGACCCGCTTGCCGACGCCGAATGCGGTGTGGAAGAGACGATTGGTGACGGCTGCGGTGAAGCCGTTGTCGCTTGCGGTCGCGTAGGCGGCCTTCACCTGGCCGAGGATCTGCGGCTCGCCGACGACAAGCGAATCCAGGCCTGCGGCCACTCGATACAGGTGTCGTGCCGCGTCAGCCCCGCGCCGCACGTACAGGTGTTCCGAGATCCGGGCCAGCGGGATGCCGTGGTAGTCAGCGAAGAAGCGGCCGATCGCGTCCGGACCGTCAGGCCCGGCAACGGCGTATATCTCGGCGCGGTTGCACGTCGAGAGCACCACCATCTCGCGCGAGACCCCGCGGGCGGCCAGCGCCGCCAGCGCCTCGGCTACGCCGAGGCGTGAGAAGTCCACGCACTCGCGGAGCTCGACCGGCGCGGTACGATGACTCAGCCCGACGGCGAAGAGGCGCATCATCAGAAATTATGACTCTCCGTCAGGAAGTACCCGACGGGGACGAAGTTCAGCAGCACGATCACGAACGCGAAAACCGACAGCCACGCGGCGCGCCGCCCCGTCAACCCTATCGCACGCCGGGCGAACAAGGCGAAAGAGTACACACACCAGGAGACGAGGGCGACAAGGATCTTTGGATCCTGGATGTGCATGGCCTGGAGCCGGGGGTCCGCCGACGGCCGGACCTGGGTCGCCCAGACGATGCCGATGGCGATGCCGGCGGTGAGGAACAGCCAGCCGATCGTGATCACCCGTCCGTTCATGCTGTCGAGGACCTGGAGAGAGGGCAGCCGGGCGTAGAAGAACCCGAGGTGCTTCGCCTTGATCTCCTTGAACAGCAGCACGTAGGTCACCCCGATCACGCATGCGAGGGCGAGGCTCGCGTAGGCGAACAGCATGGCCGTGACGTGAAAGGTGAAGAGCGGACTGCGAAGCACTTCCGGGCGCGGGCTCACGCCGGGGTTCAACGCGGGGATGACGTACAGCACGGTCAGCAGGGCGCTGACGAGCACCCCCATTGCCCGCTCGTCAGTCGTGAGCTCGACGTACATGTACGACAGGCCGAACAGCCAGACGAAGGCCGAGAGCGCGGCGGTGGTTCCCACGAGCGGGGCGTGCCCCGCCTCGACGGTCTGCATGCCGATGAGGAATGTGTGCGCGAGGATGGCGCCGCCGAGGAGCCCCGTCGCGAGGCGGCCGGTGGCCGGGTTGCGGCGCGCGAAGTGCGCGAGATAGGCGCCCGTGGCGCAGGCATAGAGAAAAAGGGGCACCAGGTGCATCTCTGGCTACGACCGTGCCCCGGGGGCGAAGTATCCCTGCCTGGTTCGGCCGACCAGGCCCGGCCGGCTGATGCGCACCGCCAGGCGGCGCCAGGCGCCGTTGCGGAGCGTGTTCTTCGGCGTGTAGCCGATGGAGTACTGACTCGCGAGCTCCTGCGCAATCTGATCGTAGATTTTCGGGAGCTCGGCCGCCGTGGCCGGGAAGAAGGCATGGCCGCCGGTCTGCTGCGAGAGCTGGCGCAGCACGAACTCGGCTCCTTTGAACTCGCGGCGATACGCGCCGGTCGGTCGCAGACCGATGGCGTAGATAGCGGTCTCGGAGCGTTTCGCCTGGTCCAGGATCTCGTCGTAGCCGACGAGACTCGATGTGTCGTCGCCGTCCGAGAGCACCACGATTGCCTGCCGGCGGATCTCGGCGGTGCTCGCCGCGCGCGCTTTGTCCAGACTCTTGAGCGCGATGTACACGGCGTTGTAGAGCGCGGTCGAGCCCCTCGCGACCGTGTTCCGGATCGCACGTTCGACGGCCGGGGCATCGCCGGTGAAGGTCTGGAGGACGTTGACCTGGGCGTTGAACTCCACGACTTCCATCACGTCCCCCTCGCGCATCCTCCGGGCGAAGCCTGCGGCGGCCTCCTGTGCCAGCGGGAGCGTCCCCTCCATGCTGGCGCTCGTATCGAGGAGCACGGCGAGCGCAATCGGTTGATGTCCGCGTGAGAAGAAGCTGATGTCCTGCCGGACACCGTCCTCGAAAATGTCGAAGTCCCCCTCCTCGAGGTCCGTCACGTAGCGCCCCCCGTCGGTCACCGTGACGTGCAGCGAGACCACATCGATGCCCCCGCGGATCCGGTCCTGCCCACCAAGGACAGTGCGGACGCCCACGGCGCACAGCAGCAGCCCGACGAGGGCGGCGAGAGGCACCGGATGGCGGCGTGGGGGCATGTCAGCGTGCCGGCGCCCTCGTCGGCGCCCGCACCGTCACGCCGGGACGCGTGGTCGACACCTCGATCTTTTCGGGGGGAATCAGCGTGTCGGGGCGGCTGTAGGTGAGGACGTACTGGTGCACGAGCTCGTCGGCGGCCTGCTTGAGCCGCTCGGGTAACCCGGAGAGGGCGAGCACCTGGTCGCGCCGGCCACCCGTCCGGGAGGTCCCTTCCGCGATGAGCATGTTGCGGTTCCTCATCTCGTCGTTCAGAGACCCGGACGGGCTTCCCACCGCGAGCACATGGAGCGCCGCGCCGCTCCTGGTGAGCTCCTCGAGCACCTGGGCGTACTGCCGGTTGCTGTACTCCGTTCCCTCGAACGTAATGGCGACAATGGCGCGGCGCGCCCCTTCCCGCTTCGCCAGCCCTCGGCTGGCATCGGAGATGGCGTCGAGGAGGTAGGCGCCGGATCCGGAACGGGGGAAGATGCGCCGGGTCCGCTCCTGGAGCGCAGCCGTGTCCTTCGAGTAGGGGGCGAGCACCGTGGGACGCTCGCCGATAGTGATGAGCGCGATCTCGGCCCGCCCGTGCAGGCGCTCGAGAAATGCAGCAAGTCCTTCGCGTAAGTACACGGTCGCGTCAGAGGCGGCCTGGCTGTCGTCGATGAGCACGGCGATCTGGAGCGGCGCCTCGGCTTGCGCGGCGCTGAGTACTTCCCGGGCCGCACCGTCTTCGCGGACGATGAAGTCCGCGGCGGTGAGACCGGTGACTGGCAGCCCCCGATTGTCGACGGCGGAGACATGGATCTCCTGGCCTGCGCCCGCCGGCCGGGGGGGTGGCTGCGCATGTGCCGCGCCTCCCACCAGGCAGATCAGTGCGATCGGAAGCAGCCGACGAGGAACAGGGATCATTTATCGGAGTATAGGGCCAGGGGCAGGCGTGGTCAAGCCGGGTGAGTCGCAGAAAGTGTTGCTGCTATTGGGTTTGCGCGCCTGGAGGTGGGCGTCTGTGCCACTCTGCGCATGCACGTATGGTCCGCCCTCTGCGGGGTGGGTGCTCATGGTGTCCGTCGTTGACACACATGGGCTCCCGGGCTAGTCTCGTCTGCCGGAACACGAAAACCGGCTGTTCCGGCCGCAGGTCGCAAGTGAATTCTTTCACAAAGTCGGTATAATGAGCAGTCGGTCACACGAGCTCGGCGGTCACTGTGCAACCACCCTCTGACGACGACGGGCGGCCGCGCGGCTCGCCCCTCGAACCGGCCAGAGGCCTGCAGGCGAGCCTGAAAAGTGCGGGCCCGGTGATGGGGGCCAGTTATGCCCTCATCGGGGCCATCCTGCTGCTCGGTGGCCTGGGCTACTTCGCGGACGGATGGCTGGGGACCGAGCCCTGGCTGTTGCTCGGGGGGCTCCTGCTCGGCATCGTGGTCGGGTTTTACGAGCTTGCCCGGGTCGTATGGCGGCGAACCCCCTGATACGGATGACGGCAGCCGCGGCGGTCCTCTGCGCCGGACTGTGGATCGCGGCCGGACGGGGCAACGGAGGGGCCGTGGCGCTCGGAATGCTCGGGCCGCTCGCGGCCGCCCTGGTGACCTGGTTCATCGTGGAGAGAACGCACGCCCGGGCGCCAGCGCAGGTGTCCGGCGTCATGGTCAAGCTGTTTGGCGCCAAGCTGGTGCTGTTTGCGGCGTATGTCGCCGCTGTGGTGCTCCTGCTGGCCTCGGGGAATACCGCGTTCGTGGTGAGCTTTACCTGCCACTACATCCTGCTGCACGTCATGGAGGCGTGGTACTTGCGGCGGTTGTTCGCAGGGGACGGGCAGCACTCGGGCGTCGGCTGACAGAACTCGTATGGTTGACTACGTTTCCCAGGACCACGCGCCTGCCGCGCACCCGGAGTCGTTCGACGCCGGGAAGGTCATCATCGAACACGTTTCCAACAGCGGTCTCGACCATCCGCTGATCCATTTTCCAGTGGTGTTCGGCATCGACCTGTCGGTGACCAAGCACGTCATGATGCTCTGGATCGTGGCGCTCGTCATCCTCGTGGTCACGATCGTGAGCGTGCGTCGCTACCTCCGGCAGGACCGCCTGGTGCCGACCGGATTCATGAACGCGCTCGAAGCCGTCGTGCTGTTCGTGCGTGACAGCATGGTCGAGCCGAACGTCGGCCGCAAATGGACGAGCGTCTGGACCCCGCTCGTGCTCACCTTCTTCCTGTTCATCCTGTGCGCCAACGCGATCGGCCTGATTCCGATCTTCGAGGTGGCGGGCCTGCTCGACCGCTTCGTGCTGCACACCGACCATGAGTCGTTCCTGAACCGCGCTCTCCACGGCGGCGCCACCGCCACCGCGAACTTCAACGTCACGGCGGGTCTGGCGATCATCACCTTCTTCGCCGTCATCCTGGCAGGCACGAAAGCGAACGGCTTCATCCAGCACTGGAAGAACCTCGTGCCGAGCGGGCTGGCCTGGCCGATATACATTCTCCTGATCCCGATCGAGCTCATGGGCATGCTGGTGCGCCCCTTCGCACTCACGATGCGACTGGCCGCCAACATGACAGGGGGACACATCGCCATTCTGGCGATCCTGTCGTTCGTCTTCCTCTTTGCCGAGATGGCAGGGCAGGCGTTCGTGGGTATCGGCGTCGGGCTGGCATTCTCGGTTCCGATCGCGGTCGCCATCACCGCGCTCGAAATCATCGTGGTGCTCGTGCAGGCATATGTCTTTGCGTTGTTGTCTGCCGTGTTCATCGGGATGGCGATTCACGCACATCACTGAAGCAGTCTGAACGGAGGTCATCGAGTGG
>Ga0183260_10004651_pt1 | contig 10860 bp, 15 predicted proteins | sample AntDrymUQ4972206_2_FD_129768 | JGI IMG/M metagenome (GOLD analysis project Ga0183260, IMG submission 129768) | Polar desert sand microbial communities from Dry Valleys, Antarctica - metaG UQ497 (22.06) (version 2) (version 2) | ecosystem: Environmental > Terrestrial > Soil > Desert | place...
GCAAGCGCCTCCTGGGTTCGAATCCCAGCCCCGCCGCCTAGGTCAGCTCAGGGTCGTGGCTCACCATCGCCCGGTACCCGGGCGCCGCCCCCGTGCTCCTGGTTTGTGGGAGCCTTGGCGGCCAGGTCCCCACGCTGCTGGATTCTGCTGCGCACCTTCGCGAGCCGCTCGCGATTCTGCGGGTCCCGCGCGGCTTTCTGAGCCTGGACGAGCAGCCTTCGCCCCTGCGGGCTCTTCGCGAGCGCCACCAATTTCCCGAACAACGCCATGTCGATTCCTCTCCCTCGGTTAGAACGGGACCCTAGCGCGGCTGCGGGGGTGCGGCCGCTGCGGCATAGTTAGGAGGACACGCTCGATCCTGGTTACATAACGGTTCGAGCTCGACAACAGGGAGGTTGGGATGCCGGCGAAGAAGAAGCAGAAGCAGGCGGCCGAGAGCGGGAAAGCGGTCGCGCCGAAGAAAAAGAAGACGTCGCGCGGCAAATGATCGTTGCGGCCTCCTGGCCGCAGCGATCAGACCTGCGCTACGAATGCGTCGAGCGACGCTTGCGCAATCGCCGCTGAACCGCGGGCCGAGCAGCGGCCCAGAGCTTGCGGCCGACCCACAGGAGCACGAGGTTGCGTAACCGGAACATCGCTAGGGCTTCTGCACGGGAGCGCGACGACCCAAACCTGCAGTGTCTTCGGCAGCTCCGAAGGAAGCACTACTCCACGAGATGCTCGACCTCGTCACGCTTGTCGACGATTGCGTAACGGTCGTTCTGCTCAACCGTGTACTCGATCGCGTCGGTTTCGTGACCGGGTACCACGGCAAATCGATCCCGCTGACGACGAACCCGCTCGTACTCAGTGAGGGTCATCAGCACGCGGCCGGCGCACCCGCTGGTCTTGCCGCATTCGCACTGGAACTCGAACCGCTGCTCGGGGTCGGCCCAGCCGTTCGCGCGCTTGTCGAGTGCGGCGATCCGCTCGTTCACCGTGCGCATCACACCCTCGTTCCGGGCCTGCCGCTCGAGCCGCTCCTCCACGCGCTGATCCTACGCGATAGCGCACTGAGTTGAACCCCCTCCCCCGCGTGTGCCCGCCCTACGTAGGCTGTTCGAGTTCCGGCCGGCGAGGCGGTCGCGCGTGCTTCGCCTTGAGCGCCGCGATCGCGGCTGGGTCGTAGAGCGGCCGCTGGGGATCAAGGTGGCGCAGCTCCTCGCGCGTCCCCGGACCTCCGAGCTCCTGCTCCCGCTTGTGCGCGCGGCTGAGACAGCTTTCGCAGAGCGTGAGCAAGTCGCGGCCGGCCTGCTCCTCCCCGAGAGCGTCGTAGTGGAGGTGGTGGGCGCGTAGATCTACCGCCTGGCCACACCGCTCGACCTCACAGCGCGGCGTCAGGCCCAGCTGGATACGGGAGCGCCGCGACCAGTGGCGGCTGCCGTAGTACGCCCGCCGGCTGCGGGCGAAGATCGCCTGGTAGACCTCCGCGGCGAGCTTCCCTTCCGCGTCCACGGACTTCTGCCGCAGCAGCCAGCGCTCGACCCGCTCCTCCGCCAGTGCCTCGGCCTCGTCCCGCCGCCGGGCGGCCTCACGCACCTGCAGCTCACTGACGCTGAGGAGCGGCTTCGCAGTGCGCCGCTCGCGCAACACGTCGTGCAACGACTTCTTCCGGTTCGTGCTGTCCATCCTTTCAACGTACTGACAGCGCCGCGGGGTGTCGAGCAAACCACCCCTCCCTGGCCGGAGAATCAGGAGGAACCACCCGAGTCGCGTGGAATCCCGGCTCCGCCCTTTCACTGGAGGTTGGCAATGGATCGGACCCCTGTCCAGAACATGGCCCGGCTCGTGGGAATCGTCTTCCTGCTCGTCGGCGCCGCCGGGTTCATCCCCGGCATCACCACGAATCTGTACGACGGCCTCGAGTTTGCCGGCGACAACGGCAACGCGGAGTTACTCGGCTTGTTCGAGGTCAGCGTCCTGCGCAACATCGTGCACGGGCTCTTCGGCGTGGCCGGCTTGGCCATGGCCGCGACCGCGAGCGGCGCACGCACCTTCCTGATCGGCGGCGGAGCGATCTACCTCCTGCTGGCTGTGATCCAGGTCATCGGTGCGGGCGACTGGGTTCCGCTCGTCGGCCCGGACCTCTGGCTGAACATCGGCCTTGGTGTCGGCATGATCGGCCTCGGCGTTGCGTTGACACGGGAGCGGGTCACCCCGGTCACCACCTAGCTGCGGTCTTCACACACTTCGAAAGAGGGGCGGACTCGATCCGCTCCTCTTCGTTTTTGGGTTAGAGCCTGACGAATCACTCATCCGAGTGGTCCCACTTTGCCGCGCCCCTGCCGAGGAAAAGAGCAGGTCGTCGTCCAGACGGGGCCACTCTCGTGCGCTTTCACCTTCCTGCCATCGTCGTTGCCACCGTCGCCTTCGCGATCCCCCCGATCGCGTCCGCGTCGGAGATCATCGACCGCAATGCGAGCAACGTCACGGTCAAGGTCACCTCGAACGGACAGGCGCTCGTCAGCTACAACGCGCGTGGCAAACGCTGGAACGTGCTCGCCTGGGGCGCGGTGAACGCGATCCACCCGACTCCGTTGCGGCCGCAGGTCGAATTCAAGATCGACTACTCGGGCGGCTACGGCACCTACAAGCGCGATGTCTGGAAGACGCTCAAGGACGCGTGTCGTCCCTACGACGGCCCCGAGCTGCAGTGGTTCGTGACCGGGTGCAAGGCCTCCGACGGCTCCTACTGGGCTCTCCAGGCCTGGCAGCGGATGCTCCCCAACTACGGCCTGAACGCGACGCCTCAGCAAGCCGTCCAGGAGCTCCGGCTCTCGCACTGGAGCGGACCGCTGCCCGAACTGACCGTGAACCTGAACTGGGCCTACCGGAAGTACCAGCACATCTTCGGCTCCTTTACCTACCTCGGCCGGCCCGTCCACGGGTTCAGGTCCACACCGGGCGGCGTGCCGCTCGATACCTTCGGGCGCAACCTCTACCTGGACACGTTCAACTCCGCGTACGGGCAGGGCTGGAAGCGTGAGAACAGCTTCCTGATGCACAAGAACAGCGGCAAGTTCTGCTACGGCTTCTACAGCCACGGCGCGATGCCCGAGGGCGACGGCGAGCGCTACCGCGCCACGATCATCGGCCCCGGTGTGACGCCCGACATCTTCTGGGCCAATGAGGCACTCGGCGCGTACGACAACGCGTTCGACCTGCAGCAGCACGCGGTGCAGAAGGAGTTCTACGCCGGCGACTCGCTCTGCCGCGCCGTCTAGCCCGCCCGTAGGATCGTCGCCGTGACTGGCGGCGAGGAACTGAGAGAGATGATGCGGCGGTACCCCACCGGGGTCGCGGTCGTGACCGTCGATCTCGAGGGCGAGCGTCTCGGCCTCACGGTTGCGTCGCTCGTCTCGGTGGCGCTCGAGCCACCGCTCGTCGCGATCTCGATCGCGCACCAGGCGGCGCTGCACGAGCTGCTCCGCGGCGCGGGCGGGTTCGCCGTCTCCCTGCTCGGAGCCGACCAGCTCGAGCTGGCGCAGCACTTCGCGCGCGGCGTACCGCCGATCGCCCTCTGGCACGGAATCGATCTACGGGCCGGCGTCCGCGGGCCGCTGCTGGAAGGCGCGCTCGGCTGGCTCGAGTGCGTGCTCGCCGGCGAGCACGCGGCGGGCGACCACACGCTCTTCGTCGGCCGGGTCGAGCGGGTCGAACCGGGCGTGCAGGGAGAGCCGCTCCTCCGCCTCGGCGGCGGTTACCGAGCAGCTTGATCGAGCCTACGATCGAGGCCGTCGTCTTCGACCTGGACGGCGTCATCGTCGACACCGAGCAGGTGTGGGACGAGGTGCGGGAGCAGCTGGTACGGGAGCGCGGCGGGAGCTGGCACGGCGGCGCGCAGGCCGCGATGATGGGGATGAGCTCGTTGGAGTGGTCGCGCTACATGCACGACGAGCTGGGGCTGGCCGAGTCGCCGGAGGTAATCAACGACGAGGTCGTGCGCAGGATGCTCGCGCGCTATCGCGAGGACCTGCCGCTGATCGAAGGTGCCGTGAACGCGGTGCGCCGGCTTGCGGCCGAGTTTTCGCTCGCCGTCGCGTCCTCCTCGAACCGGCCGCTGATCGAGGCCGTGCTCGAGCAGGCCGGGATCGCGGAGCTGTTCATCGTCGTCGTCTCGTCCGAAGAGGTCGCACGCGGCAAACCCGCGGCCGACGTCTACGTCGAGGCGGCGCGGAGGATCGCGGTCGAGCCGACGCGTTGCGCGGCGGTCGAGGACTCCTCGAACGGGATTCGCGCGGCGCACGCGGCCGGCATGCGCGTGCTCGCGCTCCCCAATTCGCACTACCCGCCGGCACCCGACGCCCTCGCGCTTGCGGCCGCCGTCCTCGCCTCGCCTCGCGAGCTGACTCCCGAGCTAGTGCGCGCGACCTAGCAGCACGCAGCCGTTATGCCCGCCCAGGCCCATCGCGTTCGAGAGTGCGACCTCTAGCTCGACCTCCCGGGCCTCGTTCGGGACGTAGTCGAGGTCGCACTCCGGATCCGGGTTCCGGTAGTTGGTCGTCGGCGGCAGCAGCTGGTGGTGGAGCGCGAGCGCGCACATCATCGACTCGATCGCACCCGCGGCTCCGAAGCAGTGGCCGGTGACGGACTTCGTGGACGAGATCGCAAGCCGGCGGGCGTGGTCGCCGAAGACCTGCTTGATCGCCCGCGTCTCGGCCGCGTCGCCGAGCGGCGTCGACGTGCCGTGCGCGTTGATGTAACCCACTCGCTCCGGCTCGACGCCCGAGCGGTTCAGGGCCGCGCGCATCATCTCGGCGACCCCGATCGAGTCGGGATCGGGCTGAGCCATGTGGTGCGCGTCGTTCGAGGCGCCGTAGCCGAGCACCTCGGCATAGATCGTCGCGCCGCGGGCCTCCGCCGCCTCGAACGCCTCGAGCACGAGAATGCACGCCCCCTCCGACATGACGAAGCCGGCCCGCGTCGCGTCGAACGGGCGCGAAGCCTTCGTCGGGTCGACGTCCTCGGCGACGAGGCCGCGCATGGCGCAGAAGCCGGCGAGGATCAGCGGGTGGATGCAGGACTCGGTGCCGCCGGCGAGCACAGCGTCCGCGTCGCCGCGCTTGATCATCTCCGCAGCCTCGCCGACCGCGTGCGAGCCGGTCGCGCAGGCAGAGACGGGGGCGTAGTTGGGCCCGCGCAGGCCGAGCGAGATCGCGATCTGGCCGCTCGCGGAGTCGACGAGCACGCTCGGGATGAAGAAGGGCGAGACCCGGTCTGGCCCTCGATCGCGCAGCACGTTCTGCTGCTCCACGATCCCCGGTAGTCCCCCGATCGCCGAGCCGACGACGATCCCGACGCGCGCCGGGTCGAGGCCTTCGACTCCCGCGTCCCGCCACGCTTCCCGGGCCGCTCCGAGCGCGAGCAGCACGTTGCGCTCCATGCGCCGCGCCTCCTTCGGTGGCGCGACCGCGGCCGGATCAAAGCCCTTCACCTCGCCTGCGATCCGGACCGGGAACTCGCTCGCGTCGAAGGTTTTGATGAAGCCGATTCCGCTCTCGCCGGCTACGGCCGCGCGCCAGGTCGACGGCGCGTCGAGCCCGATCGGCGTGATTGCGCCTAGCCCCGTCACGGCGACCCGTCTCATTGGCGAATCCTAGTTAGCCATGGCCACGAAGTCGCGACAGCGGAGAGCTGGACGCGCCTGGCTCCGCTGGGGGCCGGTTACCCTTCCGGGAACGTGCCCGGTCCTAACGTCCCCTTCCCGCCGATGGAGGCCGAGCTCGTCCGCGAGCTGCCGTCCGGCGACGGCTGGCAATACGAGCCCAAGTGGGACGGCTTCCGCGGTGTGCTCGAGAACGACGGCGGCGAGCTGGCGCTCTGGTCGCGCAACGAGCGGCCGCTCCTGCGCTACTTCCCTGAGCTGCGACAGCTGGGCGACCTCCTGCCGCCCCACTCCGCCCTCGACGGGGAGATCGTGATCGCCCGCGACGGCGTCCTCGACTTCGACTCGATGCAGATGCGCTTGCACCCGGCCGAGAGCCGAGTGCAGAAGCTGGCCGCGGAGATCCCGGCGATCTTCATTGCTTTTGACCTGCTCCTCTGGAACGGGACGCCGATCCATGCCAAGCCGCTCGAGCAGCGGCGAGCCGAGCTGCTGAAGCGCGGCGAGGGCTTTTGGGTCTCGCCCGCGACAACCGACCTCGCCGCTGCGACCGCCTGGCTCGACCGCTTCGAGGCGGCCGGGCTCGACGGCGTGATCGCAAAGCGGCTCGGCCTGCCGTACCTGCCCGGCTCACGCGAAGCGGTCGTCAAGGTGAAGGAGCACAAGACGGCCGACTGCGTCGTCATAGGCGTCCGCTGGAAGAATCGTGCTGAATCTCCTAAGGCTGGGAAGCTCGCGACGCTCCTACTTGGCCTTTACCGCGAGGACGGCGAGGTCGATTACGTCGGCTCGGCCGCGATCGGCGCCCGCAACCACGACGAGATCGCCGCCCGCGTCCTGCCCCTGCTCGACGAGAGCTCCGACCGCCGCTTCTCGGAGCCGAACCGCTGGGGAACCGAGGGTCTGGAGGAGACGCCGTTACGACAGGAGCTCGTCGCCGAGGTGCGCTACGACAAGGTGCAGGGCAACCGCTTCCGCCACGGCACGAAGCTGATCCGCTTCCGGCCGGACAAGGATCCGGCCCACTGCACGTGGCGCGAGGTGAGGCCGCCTCGGCGTGCGGACGACCCCACCGTCGAGACTCTGCTCAGCCCTTCCGGCTGAGGACCGCGAGCGCGACGACGTGCGTGATCTCGGCCAGCACGAGCAGCGCTCCGTAGACGAGACCGTTCTCGCCTCTGATCCCTGCGGCCAGGAAGAGTCCCGCGAGCGCGGTGACCAGGACGAGACCCATCGCTGTGGTCGCCTTGTACTCGAGCAGCAGCGTCCGCTCGTCGTCGTCAACGCCGCGCAGCATCCGCAACGTGTCGCTGCGGCTGCCGACCACCAGGATCGCGCCGAACAGGAGGCTGACGGCGCCGTAGATGGCGCCGAGCTCCGGCCGGCCGCCGATCCAGAAGGCAACGAACGTCGGCACGCTCAGGGCGGCTGCGAGGAACGGGACCAGCCACTCGGGGGCCGGCTTACGCGCGTCCGTCTGCATGAAAGACCTCCTCCACCGTCGTCTCGAAGTAGCGGGCGAGGGCGAGAGCGAGCGGCAGCGACGGCGTGTACCGCTCCGTCTCGATTGCGTTGATCGTCTGCCGCGAAACCTGCATGGCCTTGGCCAGCTCGGCCTGCGAGAGACTCTGTCGTGCCCGTAACTCTCTGATTGCGTTCTTCATCGATGTCAAGTTAGCTTGACATGTTGCCCATGTCAAGCTCGCTTTACATTGAGAGCGGTTAGAATCGCCGGCATGTCCGGTTACACGAAGAAGAACCTGAAGGAAGACGTCGAGAACGCCGCACCGAAGTTCGGCATGCCGGCGGAGCTCGAGGCCCGTTTCGCCCGCGGGACGCTCGGGGGTCAGACGCTCGGGCTCAGCCTCATGAAGCTCGAGCCGAACTTCCGCATCCCGTTCGGCCACAAGCACTCGGGGCAGGAGGAGGTCTACGTGATCGTGCGCGGTTCCGCGCGGATCAAGGTCGAGGACGAGATCGTCGAGCTCGGGGAATGGGACGCGATCCGCTTCGACATGGACACGATGCGCGCCGTCGAAGCAGGGCCCGACGGCGTCGAGTACCTGGCTTTCGGCGCCGGCGACGACCCTCGCGACGCCGAGATGGTCCAGGGTTGGTGGTCCGACTAGGCGAACCACTCCTCCGGGGAAGATCAGGGTCGGACAAGGGTGATGCCCGATACCGCCGAGGCCCGGCGGTCTCGATGCTGTGAGCATCATCCAAGGAGGCCCGCATGTCCGAAACGATCGATAGCACCCCCACGCTCGACGAGGCACCGGCTCGGCGGCTCGTCCGCCCGAGCGACGGCCGCTGGCTCGGCGGCATCTGCGCCGGTCTCGGGCGCTACTTCGACGTCAACCCGCTGATCTACCGGATCGCGTTCGCGGCGCTGACCCTCGCGGGCGGCACCGGCCTGCTGCTGTACCTCGCCGCGTACCTCGTCATCCCGAACGAACGTGACGACGAGTCGATCGCCGTCGAGGCACTTCGCGGTCACAAGGAGCACCCGTGGCTTCTCGTCGGAGTCGGGCTGCTCGCCTTCGGCGCGCTCTTCGCGCTCTCGGAAGCGCAGTTCTGGCCCGGCACCGGGAACGTCTGGCTCGTGGCGATGCTCGTCGGCGCTGCACTCGTCTGGGGACACGTCTCGAACCGCGACCGCGACTCGCGTCCGGACTCGGCCGCAGCGCCACCGGCCATGCCGCGGGCTACGAAGAAGCCGTCGCTGTTCGCCCCGGTGCTCGGCGGACTGCTCGCCGCCTCCGGCCTGTTCGGGCTCCTGGCGGTGCTCGGCGTCTACGACGTCGACTTGGCGGTCGTACTTGCTGGCGGCGTCGTCGTCGTCGGTGCCGCAGTCGCGTTCGGAGCGATCACCCAGCGGCGGCGCGTCGGCGGGCTCGTCTTCCTCGGGCTGATCCTCCTGGCTGCCTTCGGCGCCGCCGCGGCAACGCCGGTTTCGGTCTCCTCGGGCGTCGGCGACAAGCTCGAACGGCCTCTGGCCGCGACGGCGGTCCAACCGACGTACGAGCTCGGCGTCGGCGAGCTCGAGCTCGATCTCAGCGCAGTCGCGCTGAGCCCGGGAACGACGCGGATCGACGCGAGCGTCGGCGTCGGCGAGCTCGTGATCACCGTGCCTGACGGCGTCGCGCTCGAGATCGACGCGCAAGCCGGGATCGGCGAGATCAACGTGCTCGGCGACCGAGACGAGGGCGTCGATGCCCGCGGCTCGGTCACCGTCGCCGGAACGACGGCTGACGCGCCTGTGCTGGAGCTCGAGGCGGACGTGGGCTTCGGCTACGTCGAGGTACGGCGGGGTTGAGCTCGACGCCGTACCGGCTGCCGCTCGCCCTCCCGGGGCTTCGCCGCGCGGATGGCGACGGCGCGATCGCGGGCGTCTGCGCCGGCATCGCGCGGAGCCTGCGAGTCGACGCCACCCTCGTCCGGCTCACGTTCGCGCTGCTCGCCTTCGCGGGCGGCGCCGGCGTCGCGGCGTATGCCGGCGCCTGGCTCGCGCTCGCGACCGAGAGCGGCCCACGTCCCTCGCCGCGCAGGCGCCTGCTCGGTTACGCCGCGCTGGCCGTCGCGGGCGCGATCGCGCTGCGCGGCTTCGGCTTCTCCGACTCGCTGATCTGGCCGGCGACGCTCTGTGGCGCTGGGATCCTGCTCGCCCGGGGACGCAGCGGAATCCCGGTCGTGGTCGGGCTCTCGCTCGTCGTGCTGGGAGTGATCGTCTTCGTCGACCAGAACGCGTCGTCGAACGGCCGCGACGCGGCCTTCGAGTCGAGCGCGGTCGCGATCGCGCTGCTGCTCGTGCTCGGCCCCTGGGCCTGGCGCCTCGCGGCCGAGCGTGACGCCGAGCGCACCGCCCGGATTCGCTCCCAGGAACGCGCCGAGATGGCAGCCCGCGTCCACGACTCCGTCCTGCAGACGCTCGCGCTCGTCCAGCGCGAGGCAGGGGACAGCCGGCGGGTCGCCTCGCTCGCTCGCCGCCAGGAGCGCGAGCTGCGCTCCTGGCTCTACCCGGATCCGCGAGCCGACGGAGCGGGACTCGCCTCCGCGATGGACGCCGCCGCCGCCGAGGTCGAGGAGCTGCACGGCGTCCCGGTCGAGCTCGTCCGCACCGGCGACGTGCCGGTGGACGACCGGGTCGACGCACTCGTTCTCGCCGCGCGCGAGGCGATGGCGAACGCGGCGCAACATTCAGGGGCGGACGAGATCTCGACGTTCGTGGACGTCGGCGACGATGCGATCGCCGTGTACGTCCGTGACCGCGGGACCGGCTTCGATCCAGAGTCGCTGCCCAGCGGAGCTCACGGGATCGCCGAATCGATTCGCGGGAGGATGGAGCGCGCCGGCGGCACCGCAAGCATCTCTTCCTCGCCCGAGGGCACCGAGGTCGAGCTGCGGATCCGGAGGGCGCCATGAAGCCGCGCGTCGTGCTCGTCGACGATCACGATCTCTTCCGCGCCGGCGTGCGCAGCGAGCTCGGTAGCGGCATCGACATCGTCGGGGAGGCCGGCTCGATCGCAGAGGCCGTGCCGCTGATCCGTGAGCTCGACCCCGACGTCGTGCTACTCGACGTCCACCTCCCGGACGGTGGCGGCCATGCAGTGATCGCGCAGGTCGCCCCCGAGCGGCCTGGCGTCCGATTCCTCGCGCTCTCCGTCTCCGACGCCGCCGAGGACGTGATCGACGTGATCCGGGCCGGGGCGCGCGGCTATGTAACGAAGACAATTTCAGGTGCAGAGCTCGTCGACGCGATCAAGCGCACAGCCGAGGGCGACGCCGTCTTCTCGCCGCGCCTTGCCGGCTTCGTTCTGGACGCGTTCCGCTCGGTCGCGCCGCCGGTCGACCCGGAGCTTGACGTCCTCACGACACGCGAGCGGGAGGTCCTGCAGCTGATCGCCCGCGGCTACCGCTACAAGGAGATCGCGGCGCGGCTCCATCTCTCCGTCAAGACCGTCGAGAGCCACGTCTCGGCCGTGCTGCGCAAGCTGCAACTCTCGAATCGCCACGAGCTGACGCGCTGGGCCGCGGAGCGGCGCCTGATCTAGGAGGGCTTGGGCTTCTTCGCGCGCGAAGGCTGCACGCGTTTTGGCTCGCCCGGCATCTTCGGGAACTGCGGCGGATACGGAGCCTCGCCGACGCCGGCGGCCTCCTCCCGCTCCACCCACTCGAGCAAGACATTCAGGTCGCAGACCGCGTCGTCGATCCCGGCC
>Ga0183260_10004652_pt1 | contig 10860 bp, 10 predicted proteins | sample AntDrymUQ4972206_2_FD_129768 | JGI IMG/M metagenome (GOLD analysis project Ga0183260, IMG submission 129768) | Polar desert sand microbial communities from Dry Valleys, Antarctica - metaG UQ497 (22.06) (version 2) (version 2) | ecosystem: Environmental > Terrestrial > Soil > Desert | place...
TACGGGCTGGGCCTACCGGAGACGCGGTTGACCGCCAGCGCGCGGCAGGGCTAGGCGGCAACGCGCTCGACCGCGGCGCCCCGCTCGTGCTGATGGAGGGTAGCGAGCAACGACCTGATGGCGGCGGCGACGCGGTCGGGATGGTCCTCGGGGACGAAGTGCTTGCCGCCCTCGATGCGCTCCAGGCGCGCGCCGAGATCGTGCGCCAGGCGGTAGCCGTAGCCCACCTGCTGGAACCGGTCGGCCGCGCCCCACACGAGCGCGGCCGGCAGGTCCAGACGGGGGAGCGCGTCCGCGACCGCCAGCGTGTCCTGCGTGCGCAGCGACCGCACCTGCCGCGCCAGCGCCCGTCCGGCGCCATCCCGGGCATCGGCGTACGGCTGCCAATGCAGGCGCAGCGATTCGCGGGCGCGGGAGAGGTCGTCGTGGCCGCGCGTCATCAGCATGGCCATAATCGGCCAGACGGCGGCGTCCGGTAGCCGCTCCAGTAGCGGCGCAAGCTTCTGGAGCGCGATCACCGAAGGGATGGGCCACGAGTCGTAGGCGATGGCGTTCATCAGCACCAGTCCGCGCACCCGCTCCGGGTGGCGGACCGCCGCGATCTGGGCCACGCCACCACCGAGGTCGTGTCCCACGAGCACGGCCGAGTCGATGCCCACCGCGTCCATCCACGCCACCAGGTATTCCGCCTGCCTCGCGACCGAGATGTCCCGGTCCCGCCCGGCGGGGATCGACGTGCCGTAGCCCACCATCTCCCACGCCAGCGCCCGCACATCTGGTGCGGCTTCCAGCCGCGAGAGCACGTGGCGCCACAGCCGCGGACTGGTGGGAATGCCATGCAGGAACACCACTGGCTGGCCGGCGACACCTTTGAGCCGCGCGGCTCCATCAACGTAAAGGGAAAAGGCGCGATGCCCGTCTTCCTTCTTACCGGGCGCCAGCCCACCCAATCACTGAGTGACCCCCTTCCCTCGCCGTAGAGATTCCCAGCCACTCCTCAGCGGTTATGCCGACAGGGAGAATATTGCAGCACACGCAATATTTGTGTAGATTCAGCGCGATGTGTTGGGCAGTCTCGTGAAAAGACCGGACGCTTCTGAGTCAGCGGCCATTTCGCGTCATCGCGGGCGTCCGCGCGGCGTGCCGGTCGCTCAGCCGAATGCCGACAAATCGCTGGCGATTCTGGAGCTCTTCAACGACGAGCAGCCGTGGCTTCGTGTGGGGGACGTCTCCCGACTCATGTCGGTGAGCGACAGCACGGCGTCTCGCCTGCTCGCGCGCCTCGAGGCGCGCGGGTTCGTCGAGCGATATCCCGAAACGGGGTTCTATGCGCTAGGCCCACGCATCCTGACGCTCGCAGGCGTCGCGATGAATCACTCGGACGTGCGTCGCGCCGCGCTCGAGGAGATGTACCGGCTGGTGCACGCGCTGGGCCTGGGTGCCAACCTGGCTGTCTTGCGTGAGAGCGGCGTCTTCTACCTGGGCAATCTGGACGGGCGTCACGCGCCGCGGTACTACACGCTGCTCGGCCGGCGCTACCCCCTGCACGCGACGGCGCTCGGCAAGATCCTGCTCGCGTGGCGAGAGCCAGCCGAGATTAGCGCGCTGGTGAGCGTGCCCGCGGGTGCAAGGCCCGGTAGCACTCCACCGAGCATGGCGCCGAGCGCGCCGACGACCGAACTGACCGGGACGGCGCTGCAGCGCTACTCGCCGTCCACCATCGGCGACGTGGGCGCTCTGCTGCGCCAACTGGAACTGGTCCGTTCGCGCGGTTACGCCACGGAAGTTGAAGAGCTCGCCCATGGGCGAGCGTGCGTCGCCGCGCCCATCAGGGGGCGCAACGGGAGCGTCATCGCCGGTCTGAGCGTCTCTGGACCGGTAGGCATCATGAACCTCGAGGAGCGCGAAGGCGATCTGGCCGAAGCGGCCGTCGACGCTGCCATGCGCATCTCAGAGCGACTCGGGTTCGTCATGGCACCGCTGGACGCAATGACTTCCGGCGAGGCTATGCCAGCCTGGCATGCGGCGCAGGCACCGCGCAGCGGCGGCGGCTCGTCTTCGCGATGACGGTGGCAATGCACGCGTCCACACGCTCCGCTGACGCATGGCGCAGCGCCGCCGCTGGGCCGGTGGTGACGCGCGTGGAAGCGATCCCGATCGCCGTTCCGCCGGTTGGCCCTGCAGACAGACCGGTGGCAGAACGTGAGATCAGGCGCCGCCAGCGCGGTCTCGTGTACTCGAACTACCGCGAGGCGCTCTTCATCAAGATCACAACCGAAGATGGCACGGTAGGGTGGGGCGAGACACTCGCCTCGGTTGCGCCAGAGGTGGCAGCTGCGGTCGTGCGGTCCTTGCTGGCGCCGCAGCTGATCGGACGGGATCCGTGGCCGTTCGAGGCGATCTGGACCGACCTGTACGGCGCGATGCGCGACCGCGGGCACCGCACAGGGTTCTACCTGGATGCGCTCGCAGGGGTCGACTCGGCGCTGTGGGATCTCCGGGGTAAGCGCGCCGGCCTCCCCGTCTACGCCCTCCTGGGTGGCCCTTGCGGCGCGGACGGGATCGTTCCCGCCTATTGCGGCGTGTCCGGCCGCGCGCGCGAGGATCTCGTCCGGCAGATCAAGCTACGGAAGAGGGAGGGATTTCGCGCGCTCAAGGTCCACGTGGACGGACTGGCCGCTGCACGTGCGGCCGCCGAAGCCGCACGCAGCGCGGCCGGCGAGGCAGTCGAGCTCTGCATGGACGTCCACAACACCCTGCGCGTAGACGAGGCGCTCGTGCTTGGGCGCGTGCTCGAAGACCTGTTGTTCCGATTCCTGGAGGCTCCCATCGATCCGGAGGACGACACGGGCTTGCGTCGCCTCACGACCACGCTGCGGGTCCCCATCGCCTACGGAGAGGGGGAGCGCACCCGCTGGCAGTTCCGTGACCGGCTCGCGGCCGGTCTGGTGCATGTGGTGCAGCCGGACGTTGGGTACGCCGGTATCTCAGAGGTGAGGCGAATCGCGCAGCTCGCCGAAGCGTTCCACGTGGCCTGCGCCCCCCACCTCAGCGCCGGTCTCGGCGTCTGCATCGCGGCCGCTGTCCACGTCTCGGCCGCCATGCCCAACCTGTATCGCCTTGAGCACAGCCCGGTCAGCTTCGCGCAAGGCAACGCGCTACTTCGCCACCCGCTCGAGATGCGCGACGGAGCCTACGTCCTCCCTTCGGGTCCGGGCCTCGGCGTGACGCCGGATGAGGATGCGCTGGCGCAGTATCGGTTAGAAGCGCGGAGATGAACTTGGGAGAGGAAGGACACGCGGGTGCGCATCACTAGGCTTGAGTCATTTGACGTCGGGATCCCCTTCGAGGCGCCCATCCTGCACGCCATGGGGGTCAGCTTCCCCTTGCGCGTGCGGACAGTGGTCCGCCTGCATACCGATGAGGGCCTGGTCGGGCTGGGCGAGTGCGGGCCGAGCCCGCTGTCGCGTTTCACTGGCCGCGGTGTGATGCAAGAACAGGTGGCGCCGCGCGTCATCGGTGGCAACCCGTTTGACCTGGGTGCGGTACTGGCTCAGGTGGGCAGCCGGCCCGAGGCCGCGGCAGTGGAGATCGCCTGCTGGGACCTGATGGGTAAGGCCGCCGGTCTGCCGGTCTACCGGCTGCTAGGAGCACAGCGCCCGCTGGCGGCAGTTCCCCACTCGTGTTACGTATTCTTCCGCGCACCCGGGCGCGATGGCTCCGGCGCGGTGACGCCCGAGAACTACGTCGAATTCTGGGTCGGCGTCATGCGCGAGCACGGGTTCCAGACGCTCAAGTGCAAGCTCGGCGGCTTCCCGCCGATGGAGGAGTGCGAGAGCGTGGAGGCGCTACGGCGCGCAGTGGGGCCGCACGTCAAGATCCGCATCGACCCCAACGGTGCGTGGTCGCTCGGCACCGCGTTACGGGTGCTGCGCCGGCTGGACCACATCGACCTCGAATACGTCGAGGAGCCCGTGCGCTACAGCCACCAGGGTGGCACCGACACGGCGGCGCTGCGCCGCCTGCGCGACGCGGGGCACACACCCATCTGCGCCGACGGCGTGTCCGAGCCCATGCGCCTGCGTCAGGTCGTGCTGGATCAGGCCGCGGATGTGGCCATGTGTGACCTGTTCGGCTGTGGGGGCATCCAGGGGGCGCGCGACTGGTTCCAAACGGCGCATGCCATGCGCATTGCCTCAACGCTGCACAGCGGTCCGGAGATGGGCGTGGGCCAGGCAGCACGGTTGCACGTGGCGGCGGCGCACCCGGACCTGCGCCACGCCATCGACGGCCACTACCACCACTACGTGGACGACGTGCTCGTCGGGGGCAAGCTGCGCTACGTGGACGGCGCCATGCCTGTACCGCAGACGCCCGGCCTTGGCGTGGAGCTGGACAATGAGCGGCTGGATCGCTGGGCGTACACGCCCGAGCGCCAGCGCGAGTGGGAGGCGTTCTGGGACGAGACAAAGCAGGCGATGGGCATTGGGACGCTGTACCCGGAGGGACGAGCGCACCGGTGGTGATCGCTGAGGCCAGAGCCGTGAGAGTAGCGAGTAGGCACACAGCGTTTACCTAATTAGGGAGCGATGAAGATGAAGATTCGTAGAAGGCAGATGGTCCTCGGCGCGTCACTGACCCCGTTGCTGGCAGCCTGCGCCACGCAGGGCGGCCCCGCGGAGTCGGTTCCTGCGCCAAGCAAGGTCCCCGTGACCGTCCGCTACCTCCACCAGTGGGGAGTGCTCTACATCGACAGAGTCGACAAGATGATGGCGGACTTTACTGCCAAGAATCCGATGATCAAAGCGGAGCACACGCGCGTTGGGGACGTCCACCCGGTGTTCATCACGAACCAGGCGGCCGGAAGCCCTGCCGAGGTGCACATGATGTGGCGCTCCAATATGCCCGGCTTCGCGGTCAAGGGCGGCGTGATGCCGCTCGATCCCCTCATCCGCAGTGAGAAGTTCCAGACGTCGATCTACTACGAAAATGAGTTCAAGTCGTCGCAATTCCTGGGAAAGACCTACGTGCTCCCCGCTGCAGCGAGCGGTGCCTGGTACGTCCTCTTCTACAACCGGGATCACTTCCGCGAAGCGGGCTTGAGCGATGCCAAGGGTCCCGCTACCTGGGCTGAGGCAGTACGGTACGCCGGCCTGCTCAATAAGCGCGGCGCGGACGGCAAGATCGAGCGGCTCGGGTTCGAGCCGGCGCTGCGTGACGCGGGCACCTACAACTCACCCTTCGCCACGTGGCTTGCGACCAATGACGGTAAGTTCGCCTCGGATGATGGACGCAAGCTCCTGTTCGACAGCCCACAGGGCGCCGCGACACTCGAGTGGATGCTCAACGTCGTGCGCCAGGTTGGTGGGCCGGAGGCGTTCGATGAGTTCTTCGACCGCGCAAAGGGTGGGCACGACTCGTTCCCGATCGGCCAGCGTGCGATGTACATGACGAACCACTCATTCCCGGCTCGCCTCCAACTGGTCGCGAAGGACCTCCGATACGGCATTGACTTCCTGCCCCGTGGGAGCGAAAAGGGCGCCACGGGCATCGTCCGCGGCGGCTGGTCAAACGGCATCCCAACGGGCGTGAAGGCCCCGTACGAGGCCTGGCAGCTGCTCCAGTACCTGTCCGCCACCAAGGAAGGCGCCGGATGGTTCATGCAGGAACAGGTGCGCCCGTCCCCCATCAAAACGGTGAATGAGGATCCGTCCTATAACACACTGCCGCATTGGGACGTGATCAAGCGCGGCCTGGTCGCGGATCGACTCGTCCCGGTCACCCCGATGGACCCGGAGATCGACAAGCTCACCGGCACGATGGTTCTCGATGCGTTCCGCGGCAAGATGCCTTTAAAGGAAGCCCTCGCTTTCGCGCAGAAGGAGGGGCAGCGCATGCTCGACGAGTTCTGGGCGAGCGTCAAGGTATGACCGCACTCGCGCGCTCGCGCATCGCCGCCGTCGACGTGACGGTGGTCAACATCCCCTACGAGGCACCCACGATCTCGTCTTCCCTGTACGCACGACCGGGTATCAGCCGGACACTCGTGCAGGTGCGCACCGACGACGGTCTGGTGGGGCTGGGTGAGGGGATGAACGGCGACGTCCTCGCCGAGCAGGTGCGAGCGGCCGCCCAGGATCTTCTGGGCGAGGATCCCTTCCGGCTCGAGTATCTCCTCCACCGGCTGTTGGTTGAGCGCGGCCACCGGCCGCACGCGGTTTCCGTGCTCGAGTTCGCGCTCTGGGACATCATGGGCCAGGCGTGCGGTCGCCCGGTCTACGATCTCCTGGGCGGCCGGTTTCGCGAACGCGTGCCGATCTGTGGTGTCCTCCTGTTCCGTGAGCTCGGTCCGAACGGCAAAGGCGGTGAGCAGACCCCGGAGGCCATCGCCGGCCAGGCAAAGGACATCGTTGAGCGATTCGGCTTCCCCGTGCTCAAGTGGAAGGCGGGGGTGCGGGACCTCGACACCGACCTGCAGGTGATGAACCTGGTCCGGGACGCCGTCGGCCCGAACGTGAAACTGCGCATCGACCCGAATTCGGTCTGGGGCGTCGACGAAGCGGTCTCGATTATCAAGCAGATGCAGCCGCTGGGGCTCGAGTGGGTCGAGGATCCGTGCAAGACACTGGAAGGGCTGGCCGCAGCGCGACTGCAAGTGGATACGCCGTTCGCGAGCGACGGCGTGGCTGGCAAGCCGGCAGCGTTGCCGCGTGTGGCCGAAGCGAAGGCGGTCGACGTGGCCAAGGCGGACACAGCCGCGCAGGGCGGCCTGCTGGGGTTTCAGCGCTTCGCCACGGTCGCCGAAGCGTGTGGTCTGGGCGTGAGCATGCACTGCTCGGCTGAGCTGGGTGTCGCGACGGCCGCCCGCCTGCACCTTCTCGCGGCGACTCCAAATCAGGTGTACGCGGTGGACCACACCTGCTGGTGGCACGGTGACGACGTCATCCAGGGCGGAATGGCCACCTTTTTTGGCAGCCAGCGCGACGGGTGCATGGCTCCGCCCGACGCTCCGGGCCTTGGGGTCCGTCTAGATGAGGAGAAAGTGGCCCGTTACGCCGAGCTGCACGCGGCGGAGGGGGACTATCAGTCACAGGCAACGCACGGTGGCGGGAGGCGCTGGTAGCCGGTGAAGTCTCTACTCGCGGCGCGCGGTGCCGTACGGTCGTCGCGCTCAGCGCGCGCTATGCTCACCTGATGTTCGGACCCGATTTTCCACGACCCAGCGCCGCCGCACTCGAGCCCCTGCGCCAGGTCAGCACCGCCTCGATCACCACCATCCTGCGTCGCCAGTTCGGGATATCGCGCTCGTGGATTCCATTGAAGCCGCTTGTCGCAGGCTCCAAAATTCTCGGTCCGGCGTTGACGCTGCGGAGCGTTCCCGAGCGCGAAGACATCGCCAAATTGGCCTACCTTCCTGACACCAAGTTCCCAGGACATCCCGACGACGCGATCGAAGCTATCCAGCCGGGAGACGTGTTGATACACGACGGCATGGGCCTGGTCGATCAGGGACTTTTCGGTGACCTTCTCAGCCTGCGTGTCAAGGTGAAAGGTGCCTCCGGCCTGGTCACAGACATGGCGGTCCGCGACTCCGTCCACATAGCGGCGCATGGGATGGCCGTCTTCTGCCGGGGTGTGGCCAGTCCCGGCGGGCGTATCTACAGCGTCGACTACAACGTTCCTATCGGCTGCGCCGAAACGCTCGTCATTCCGGGTGACGTGCTGGTGGGCGATGACGATGGAATCGTCGTCATTCCGCAGACCATTTTCGGAGAGGTAGTGGAGGCAGTGGTGTACCACGAAGAGCGCGAGGAGTACCTACGCCTGCTGCTGGCTGACGGCGCCGAGCTACGCGGGACGTATCCCGTATCGCCGGAAACCGACCAGCGCTTCCGCGAATGGCGCGCCCAGCGAAGCAACGGAACTGCGATGGCAGAAAAGGGAACGACCGCGTCATGACCGTCGCGACGCATGCACTTCCGGCCGCTCAGCTCCGCGCTGCAATCGACCGTCTCCCACGAGCCTCTCTCGGAGTCTTTCCCACTCCGCTGGAAGACGCGCCGCGTCTCTCGGAGGCGCTGGGAGGGCCCCGTATCCTGATCAAGCGGGACGACCTCACGGGTCTGGCGTTCGGCGGCAACAAGACGCGCAAGCTCGAATTCAACATGGGGGAGGCGCTGGAGCATGGCGTAGACGTGGTCGTGGGGACGGCGGCCGCGCAGTCCAATCACTGCCGGCAGGCAGCGGCTGCGGCGGCGAAGTATGGGCTGGAATGTCACCTGCTACTGCGCGGCGGTCGGAAGGACACCTATCCACCGCAGGGCAACCTCCTGCTCGACCACATCCTGGGAGCAAAAGTGCGGCTGCTCCGGGGTGAGGAGCTGAAGCGCATTCCAGAGGTGGTGAATGCCTACATGGAAGATCTCCGGACGCAGGGGCGGCGCCCGTATCAGATCATGAACACCCTGGCGAGCGACATGCTGGGCGCCGTGGCATACGTCGAAGCGCTGCTGGAGCTACAGGACCAGCTGGATGTGCGCGGCATACGCGCCACCCGGCTGTACGTCGCCTCGCTCGGCGGCACGGGTGGCGGGTTGACGCTCGCGGCAAAGCTGGTGGCGCCGTGGATGCGCGTGGTGTGCTTCACGCCGATGGATTCGGTGGCGGTGCGCCGTCCCAAGATGAGTGCGGAGGCGAACGCCGCCGCCGAGCGCCTTGGGATCGAGGCGCGCCTGTCCCCGGAGGACATCACGCTGCACGACGAGTACATCGGCGAGGCCTACGGTGTGCCCACCGAACAAGGGATGGCTGCGATTCAGCTGGTGGCTCGCACCGAGGGGATCATCCTGGAGCCGACGTACACCGCTAAGGCCATGGCCGGTCTGATCGACCACGCGCGCCGGGGAATCATCGGGCGCGCCGAGACCGTCATCTTCATCCACACCGGCGGGCTGCCGGCGCTCTTCGCGTACAACCAGGAGCTGGCCGCCGCGCTGGCCTAGGCCGCGGGCGTCGGTGACTCCCGGTCGCTTCGGGTACCACGGTAGAACTGAACGAGGTAGGCAGCGACCGCATCGACGGTGGCGGTCAACAGGCGCGTTCCCGCTTCTGCACTCGCGCGGGAGGCGTCGTCGGTCGTGCCCCCCGCGCGGGCATAGATGCCAGGCTCGGTGGCATGCACCGAACTGACCAAATCATCCGTGGGTGGACGGCGCCGGTCCAGCTGGACCAGGTCAGGACGTAGGGCGAGCATCAGGGACGTTTCGAAGCCGCCCGCATGCCCCGGGAAGTGCGCCGCAACATCGTGCGCACCGGCTTCTACCAACGCCTTCGCCGCGATGGTCCAATACGATGCCTGGCCGATTGTCAGATCCAGGTTTTCTTCATTAACCAACGCCTGGACCACAACTCCATTGGGATTCTGATTCCCGCCGTGGCCGTTGAGCAGGACTATCCGGCGTACGCCATGCCGGTAGAGACACCGCGCCAGCTCCTTTAGCGCGTCGATGTAGATCTGCCCGGTCAGAGACATCGTGCCGGCGAAAGCCATGTGATGGTGTGACACACCGAAATGCATTGCGGGCGCAACGACGATAGGAATCTCGGTGGCGGCACGCTCCGCGGCTGCCCGCGCGATGTGTGTCACGGCGTACGTGTCCACCGCCAGAGGGAGGTGCGGACCGTGTTGCTCGATCGCCCCCGTAGGAAGCACAACCATTGCTCCCGCGTCGAACGCCTCCCGCGCTTCGTCCCGCGTCATCTCCTCAAGTAACAGCTTCATCCTCTAAGTCTCCTCCCAATAGTTCAAGCGTGCACGATGGTAAACCCTTGCCTCAATCCCCTCAGTGGGGGCCGATCCGCGTAGCCTCATCGGCGTCGTGCGCCAGGTCATCCGGACTCGGCTCAAGACCCGCTACACCTTTGAGCCGCGCGGCTCCGTCGACGTAAAGGGAAAAGGCGAAATGCCTGTCTACCTGCTCACCGGACGGCTCACTTGTCCGCCGCCATGAGCGCGGAGGCCACAAGATGCGTCATCCCACGCTCCAGCGCCTCACGGTGCGTGAAGCCAATTCCTAGATTGAAGCTATCCAGCCACGACTGGAATTGCTTTGGGTGACGGCCGAGGTCGGTCCACTGCTCCCACAGGTCGATCTCCTCCCAGGTAGCCCGTCCGGCAGCCTGGCAGTCATCCAGGTGGACTGCAACTCGAGTGTGATAGATCGAAAGGCGCTGGCGAAGGTACGCCCATCCGAATTCCGACAGGCACGCCACTCGTTTCGCAGGATCGAGGTAGAACCGGTCTGCGATTCCCATCGTACGGAAGTCAACCGCCCATGGTTGACCGTCACCGTACAGATCTGGGAGTGGGCACACGGTGAAAGCGCCGCGCCAGTCCTGAGGAACGCGCAGTTTTTCTGCTTCCCGAAGCACTGCAATCGTCTGTACCTTCGCCAGCGAGCCCTGCGCATAGATATCGCACGGATAACCGAGCAGCATGACTGCCCGTCTTTCGACGGCGATCTTGGGATCAGCTTCCGGGCGGTCGCCGGCCATCACCTTGACGTAAGGGACGTTGTCAAAGATATCCCCTTGGAACACGGGTCGATTAGGCGAGGACGCTCGGAAGAACTCCGCTCGTGATGGCGGCCAGCCGTCGAGAGAGAACCCCACGGCTAAACCATAGCCATCTGTAGAACCACAGTTTTAATCATGGCCGGCTCGCGGACTTCGCCATGGCTTTCGTTCAGAAGTCCCAGTCGATCGGTGTCACCGGAGCAGGATCGCTCCCTACGGCGGTGGCCGCCCGCCTGGGCAGCTCCATCAGTCGGTCTGCCCCGGATCCCGCAAACGTGCCCGGCA
>Ga0183260_10004653_pt1 | contig 10860 bp, 8 predicted proteins | sample AntDrymUQ4972206_2_FD_129768 | JGI IMG/M metagenome (GOLD analysis project Ga0183260, IMG submission 129768) | Polar desert sand microbial communities from Dry Valleys, Antarctica - metaG UQ497 (22.06) (version 2) (version 2) | ecosystem: Environmental > Terrestrial > Soil > Desert | place...
GGTTTCTCTCGCATTTGCTTTTAACGCCTTTGTTTTCTGGGAATTCGGACTCGTACAGGCAAAGCTTTTTCTCACGGGCTATCTGATCGAGTTATCGCTCTCGGTCGACAACCTCTTTGTATTTCTGCTCATTTTCACCTACTTCAAGGTACCGAAAAAGTACCAGCATCGTGTTCTTTTCTGGGGAATCATGGGCGCGCTCGGCATGCGAATGATCATGATTTTTGCGGGCGCGGAGCTGGTCGAGCGGTTTCATTGGGTTATCTATGTTTTTGGCGCGTTCCTGCTTTATACGGGCCTGAAAATGTTTCAGGGTTCCGACGACAATTTCGAGCCGCATGAGAGCGCCATTGTAAGATTTGCGACAAGATTCGTTCGGATCTCAAAACATTATGAGGGCGATAAGTTCTTTGTCATCAAAGACGGAGTGCGCTCCGGTACCCTTTTGCTGCTTGTTTTGATTGTGGTCGAGTTTACCGATCTGGTATTCGCCGTCGATTCGATACCCGCCATATTCGGTATTACCACGGACCGCTTCATCGTTTACACATCGAATATCTTCGCCATACTGGGTCTGAGAACATTTTTCTTTTTGCTTGCCGATCTGGCCGAAAAATTCCACTATCTTAAATACGGCCTGGCTTTCGTTTTGAGCTTTATCGGCGTAAAAATGCTTTTGCCGCTTCTCGGCACAGGTTTGTTAAAATTGGTAGGCGAGACTAGCACGTCGTCATTTGCTGTCTTTCTGCAGCGCTATCAAAATCACGAGTTTGAGCAAGAAATAATAAACCTTTCTCTGGGAATCGTGGTTCTGGCGCTGGCCGTTTCGATAATTGTTTCCTTGATGTTTCCTCGAAAGCGTAGCGATGCCGAGGATGTCACGGCCGAGTAACGGGTCGCGTTGCTCTGCTGATCCACTGTCCGATGGAAAACAAGTTTCGCAAATATTACATCGATTGGTGGAAGATCCGTAAAAGCACCATTTACGGATTAGCCGCGTTTGTCTTAATTATTACAAGTCTTACTGTCGGCGGATGGTTAGCCCTTCGCAATAATTGGTTCGCGCCGGGTGAGGCATCGGATATTCCAACAGACGCTGCACGCATTATTTCATTCGAAGGCGATGTGCGGATCATCCGCACAGCAACAAGAGAAACAATCGTCGTTACCAAGTCAACTTATGTCGCGGAGGGCGATACGATCCAGACGCAGGCCGACGGCCGAGCGGTTGTTCAGATGATCGACGGCTCAATATTTTCCGTGCGGCAAAACAGCACCGTTGTCATACGAGACAATTCGTCAATATTCGGCGGTAAAAACGTACGCGTCGCGCTCGACGACGGGCAGTTGAACGTACGCACGGATCAGCAGCTCGAAAATACCGAAAACGTCATTGAGATGATGGAATCGGAAACCAGACTGAAATCACAGACGGACGCAAGTTTTAACGCCGATTCGAACGCTAGAGCGGGCGAGATCCGCATTAGCCGCGGCAGCGTCGAAACGTCGATCGGCGGACAGAGCTCGACGCTGGGCGCAGATGAGTATGCTGCTCTTTCGAACGGTAAAATCACGTCGCGTGAAAGGCTCCTGTCCTCGCCGCGGCCCGTCTTTCCGGCAAATACGTCGCAGATCGCGGAAGCCTCAGGTGGTACGGGCCTAAACGTCACATTCACCTGGAACGACGACAGCGGTTTGGCAGCCTCATATCGCCTGCAGGTTTCAAAATCGCCGACATTCGCCTCGGATGCGCTACTGGTCGACCGGAGCGGCTTAATGAGCCGCGATTTTCGTCTGGCCGCGCTGTCGCCCGGTAACTATTATTGGCGTCTCAAATCTACGTCACGAACGGGTCAAACCAGCGAATGGAATGATGCCTGGCGATTCAGCGTAGTCCGTCGCGAATCGAGCCAGGCGATTGACGTTGTAGAATGGAATGTCGGACGTGTCGGCGGAAATGTTTATATTATTTCGGGTAGAACGCTGCCGGGGTTGATCGTGCGGTCGCAGGGCCGTGAGGTTTACGCCGGAGGTGATGGCTCATTTCGACTGCAGGTAGCGACTCCGCTATCCGAAATAGCTATCGAAATGGCGGACGATCGGGGCAATCGAGCCGGTTTTGTATTGTCACTGCGAGATGCTCGGTTGCTGCGGCGTTTTTAGTCGGAAAAGGGAGCTTGTTATGGGAGCAGGTCACTCACATGATCATAGCAGCCGGTCGGCCAAAGGTTCCGGGCGGCTTAAGCTCGCGCTCTCGCTGACGTTTTTTTACATGATCGCCGAGGCCGCCGGCGGATGGCTGACCAATTCGCTTGCGTTATTGGCCGACGCGGGGCATATGCTCACTGACGTGGGCGCTCTGTCGCTAACGCTGTTCGCGATTTGGTTTGCAGGGCGTCCGGCAACCTCGAAAAAGACATACGGATACTACCGCCTTGAGATCCTTGCGGCCTTTGTAAACGGCATCGCGCTCGTCCTGATATCTATATGGATCTTGTTCGAGGCTTTCGGGCGCTGGCAGTCCCCGCCTGAGATCGATGCTGTAACCATGACCGGAGTGGCCGCAGGCGGTCTCATCGTTAATATTATCGCCGCCTTTCTGCTTCATTCCGAGGTGGAACACAATCTCAACATACGCGGCGCCTGGCTTCATGTCATAGGCGACATGCTCGGGTCCGTTGCGGCGATCGTTGCGGGCTTGGCGATCATCGTCTTTGGCTGGGCATGGGCCGATGCGGTCTGCAGCGCGCTGATTAGTTTTATAATTATCTATGGAGCCTGGCGGCTGATACTGGATTCGGTAAACATACTGCTCGAGGGAACGCCCGCGCACATAGATCTTTCCGCGGTCGAAAAGGCTATAGTTGATACCGCCGGTGTCGACGGAGTGCATGATCTGCACATCTGGACGATATCCTCCGGGCTCGAGGCGCTTTCGGCGCATATCAGCCACGACGAAAGCGTACAGCACTCAGAACTTCTTGCCGCGGTGCGTACGAAACTGCACGACAGTTTCGGCATAGACCACTTGACCATACAAATGGAAACGCTCGATCACGAGGCCGAAGCCGTATATGTATGCGAGACGGGAACCAGATGTTTTGAGCCAACGGTAATGATAAATGACGCACGGTAACACCTCGACCCGGCTTTTTTGCACCACGGCGAATATTTTTGCGACCCTTTCCTAATGCTCGAAATCGATCTCAAATACGGGCGGACTAGCATAACATTCAAGTTCGACGAAGACCGGTTTACAGTCCTGGGAGATATTCCCGAAGGTCAAGCTCTGTCGGACGCCGCGATCGGGACAAAGCTCGACGCTCCGATTGGCTCGGACACGGTTGAGAATATCGTCCACACGAGCCAGAGCGTTCTGATCGTGGTACCGGATGCAACGCGCGACGTCGGTTGCGGGCAAGTCCTAAACATCCTTGTGCGGAGGTTGATCGCAAGCGGCGTTGCTCCATTCAACATAACCATAATATTCGCGACGGGCATTCATCGCGCAGTTACCGAGGCCGAAAAGATCGCAATCCTTACTCCGTTCATTGCTCAACGGATAAAAACGATCTCGCATGGCCCGCGCGACCTCATGCAGATCGTCAGTGTCGGTAAAACAGGCTCAGGAATACCAGTGGAATTAAACCGCGCGCTATTCGAGCAAGACAACGTTGTCCTGATCGGGGGCATTAACTTTCACTACTTTGCAGGGTTTACCGGTGGCCGAAAGCTTGTCTGCCCAGGACTCGCTTCGTCAAAGACCATCGCCGCAACACACAAGCTGGCATTCGACTGCGAACGAAAGGACCGACGCGTAGATGTTGGGCCGGGTTTGCTGGACGGAAACGCCGTGCATGAGGCGTTTTTAGAAGCAGCCTCGTTCGCTAAGCCTGCATTCGCCGTAAACACCATAGTGAATAGCGACGGCGAGATCGTCGATTTGGTTTGCGGCGATTGGATTGTTGCGCATCGCGCAGCTTGCGACGTATATGCCGCCGAGCACTTTGTCGCCATCACCGAGAAACGCGACCTTGTCGTAGTTTCGTGCGGCGGTTATCCCCACGACATAGACCTGATACAGGCGCACAAAGCACTCGATGCCGCGTCACACGCGTGCACGGACGGCGGAACGATCATCCTCATTGCTGAATGCATTGATGGCGTCGGCCGAGCGGATTTTTTGAATTGGTTCGAAGCTGCGAACAGCGACGAACTTGCCGCAAATTTGTGTAACAAGTATCAGGTCAACGGGCAGACGGCCTGGAGTTTGCTGAGGAAGGCGGAGAACTATAACATCCACATCGTTTGCGAAATTGATGAAGCGACTCTGAAGCGTTTAAGATTAACGGGTCGAAAGGATCTTAAGTCGCTGAATCAACCAGACGCGGCGGGACGGAAAGCATATATCATTCCGAACGGCGGAAAATTTCTGATTAAATCGAGCTAGAGCTTTTTTTGAGCTTAAAAGTACGTGCGATAGAATCGGTTTGATTGCGGATTGATTTTAGCTTATCGCGGAACCCGGTAAATCGCAGAAGATAAACCGAACCATCACCCGCATTGAGAAAATAGTAACGCCCGGTCATCGGGCGGCCGCCCCTTACGTATTCAAAATTGAATACGGCGCCCTTCAAAAAGCCGCCGAAATTTTCCTCCTTTCCTGCCACGTAACCAGGCCTAAACTGCTGTTTTTGCTCTTCGCCGCGAATCACGTCCGACAAGATCGCGTTACGGGCCAGCGGCATCTTGCGTACGTCGAAATGCCCTTCGTTTCGCTCGACATAAACATACTCAACATTCGGGCTCGACGCCGACGGCTTAACGGTCATTTTCCACCGCGCGTCCGGCAGATCAAAAACATAATTGACATTCGCGTCGCTGAATGATGCTACCTGAGCTGAGCATGTCATTGCGGTAAACAGCACGAAAAACGCCATTATTGGTAAACGAGCCGTATTCTGATTCATTGATTTCTTCCTGCGGTCATCGACCGTCTTATTCTAGCTCAAACACTGATTTCCGATAATTTAGATGTTCCGAGGCCCTGCCGCTGTTGCACGACCGCGTTTATGATCCATTGCGACCGTTCAAATTCAAGGCAAATAATTTCGCCCAACGCCTTGAACGTGGCGTCTAAGAATCAGAACTAGTTCGCGCGGCCCGAATGGGCAAGGGTTTTAACAAAATGAAACGATATAAGTGTTTTTCAAGCAAATTTATTGCGATGATCTCGATTTATGCACTGCTGCTGCCGTTAGCGGTGCTCGCCGCTGGCATTGATGGCAAGAAAAAATCGCTAACTGAAGATCAGAAAATCGTCCATGTGCTAAACCGGTTAGGCTTCGGAGCCCGCCCCGGCGATGTAGGGCGTGTCAAGGCGATCGGACTGCAAAATTATATCACCATGCAGCTTAACCCGGCGGCTATCGACGATGCGGTTGCCGAGAGCAAGGTTAAAAGGCTGGAAATTTTCAACATGTCCACGGCAGAAGTATTTGCGAAATATCCCAATCCCGGCGCTCTTCTTCGTCAACTGGAGGGCGGTCGCCGAGGACAGGCGAATGGCCGGCTTGCCAGAAATAATGGTGATGCTGCAATGGGATCGGAAAAAATGCCTGAGGCCGCTGATGGCAAAGCTGCCGATGACACCCAACGCGAACGGCGGCAAAAGCTGCAAAAACTCTATCGTGAATACGATCTTCGACCGGCAAATCAACTGGTGCCGCAGATCGTCGCTAATCGCGTATTGCGCGCTGTTTACTCTGAACGGCAATTGCAGGAAGTGATGGTCGATTTTTGGCAGAACCACTTCAATGTTTACGCCGGCAAGGCGGCCGTTAAATGGTATATTCCCAGCTATGAGCGTGACGTTTTGCGAAAGAACGCATTGGGTAATTTTAAGGATCTCGTTGTCGGCACGGCGCAGCATCCGGCAATGCTTTTTTATCTCGACAATTTCCAGTCCGTGTCGCCCAACGCCCAGGCGAACGCAGGTAACGGCGCGCGGCTTCGGCGCATGGCCCAAAACGGTAATATCCCGCCGCGACTGCGCGATCGCATAAAACAGCAGTATGGGCTGACCGATGAGCAGGTCGAGCAGCGCCTTAAAGAAATGCGGACAAATCCGCAAGCCGCCCAAAAGCGACAGCAGCGCGGCCTGAACGAGAACTATGCTCGCGAGCTGATGGAATTGCACACGCTTGGCGTTGACGGCGGTTATTCGCAAAAGGACATCGTTGAGGTGGCGAAAGCGTTTACCGGTTGGACGATCGCAGATCCTCGCGGTTATCGAAGGGCCGCTGCGAATGAGATCAAGGGCGGCCAGGATATGCGTGTTGCCCGTTTGCAACGCCGAATGGGGATTCCGGAAGATGTCGAGAGCGGCGAGTTTTTCTTTAACGAACGCACGCATGAAAAGGGCGCAAAAACCGTGCTGGGACAAAAGATAGACGAAGGTGGGGTGAGGGACGGGCTCAAGGTAATAGACCTGCTCGTGGCTCATCCGTCGACTGCGAAATATATAGCTCGCAAGCTGGCGGTGAAGTTTGTTAGCGACAAACCCAGCGACGCTCTCGTTGGCCGTGTTGCGAGTGAATTCACTCGATCGAAAGGCGATATCAGATCGACCTTGCGATTTCTTTTTTCGGACAAGGAGTTCTTTTCACCTGACAATTATCGTGCAAAGATCAAAACGCCTTTCGAATTGGCTATCAGCTCGATACGGGCTCTTGGCGGCGAGACAAACGCAAGTCCCGCGATGATCGGGATGCTCAATAAACTCGGGGAAACCCCGTACAATTACCAGGCTCCGACTGGTTATTCCGATACCGCCGAGGACTGGGTCAATACGGGTGCGCTGCTGGAACGGCTCAATTTCGCAGTGGCTGTTGCGAGTAACCGCATCCCCGGGACCAAGGTCGATCTTTCCGCTTACGATCTCAAGAACAAGCCAAAAATTCTCGATCGTGCGATACAGACCATGCTTGACGGAGATGTTTCAACGGCCACAAAAACCACGTTGCTTAAACAAATCCAGCAGCCGCTGCCCGAGGTTACAGCAGGAACTGACGCCGGTGAACCGGAGCCTGATATGTCGCAAATGGGCGCACAGGGCGGACGCCGAATGAACCGACAGGTGAGACTTCTTCCGCCATCCGGAGACCCGGAGGTGTATAAGATCGTCAGCCTTGTGCTGGGCAGTCCTGAGTTTCAGCGGCAGTAATCAATCAAGCCGCGCGACGGTTAGATCAATTCATCATAGATTTTTTTCAATCCGCGCATATGCGCGTCAATGCTGAAATTTAAGCGGGCAAATTCTGCGGCCTTTTGGCTGAGATTGGCCCGCATTTCTTTGTCGTTCAACAGGGGAATTAGTTTATCCGCCATTGCGGCTGGGTCTCCGACCGGAAACATTTCGGCATATTTGCCCTCGCCTGACATCTCCGACAGCGGTTCGATATCAGAAAGGATTAGGGGCACACCCGCAAGCATAGCCTCTGAAACCGCAACCGGCAGGCCTTCGTGAAGCGATGAAAGGACAAACACATCGAGCGCCGCAAGCACGTCCGGCACATCGCCGCGACCGCCCAGGAAATGGACGCGGTCGACAATTTCACGTTCAACGCAAAAATTAAGACAGTCGGCAAATTTTTCTTCTGCACCATCCTCAACCCTGCCGACAAACAGAAACTGCGCATCCGCGATTTGGTCAAAAACCGCAGGAAGTGCCCTGCACACAGTCAGCTGATCTTTTCTCGGATCACGGTAAAAATTTCCGATCATCCCCGCTAGTGGCACATGTTCAGAAATTCCGAGCTCACGACGCACCGAATTTGCAGTAGGACGCAGCCTTTCAGGGTCGGCGCCGTTGAACAAAACAGTAAAATTGTTTCGAGTTCTGAGTTTGTCTCTGTCGCTGAGGATTTTTTTTAACCCTTCGCTGACAGCGATGTTTACATCCATTCGCGGGATGAGAAATTTCGCTGCAAGCCGGTTTCGCCGGTCGGCAATAAAACCCTGAAAGCTCAGCACTTTTTTGACGCGTCTCAGCCCGCGCGTCGAAAGATATAGGTGAAGGCCCTCGACGGCCTGATAGCCGTGGACGATCTGAATCTTCCGTTCGCGAATGATCCGCCGAAGCTGAGACGCAAGATAAATATCGATCGGCAGTTTTCGGTTGAGGCGAATAAATTCGGCGCCCGAATCCACAAAATCACTCTCGAGCGCCCCACCGTGCCCGGCGACAAGAGTAATCTCAATACCGTAACGTGTCGCATTGCGGCAAACATCGAGTGCCTGCATTTCAGCGCCGCCTCGGCCTAGGGAATCGAGATAATATAAAACACGCATATGCCTAAATGCTTCGCAGGCTGATTAACTTTTTAGATCGTAGCCTCTACAATCGAGTGTAGATGGCGTCGATCACCGTACTTGTACCCTCATTTAATCACGCAAAGTTTATCGAACGCACCCTGCGGTCAATTTTTGCGCAAACGCTGCCGCCCGAAAAACTGATTGTAATTGACGATGGCTCTGATGACGAATCGGTTGATGTGATCCAACGCGTAATGACTGAGTGCCCGTTTCCGTCCCTATTTATCGCCCGTCGCAACAGCGGATTGAGCGCCACGCTTAACGAGGGTCTCTCCCATTCGACAGGAAAATATTTTGCGTATCTGGGTTCCGACGATGTCTGGCTGCCGCAGTTTCTCGCCGAACAAGTCGCGCTGCTCGAATCGCGGCCGGCGGCCGTTCTCGCGTTTTCGCATGCATATTTGATCGATGCCGCGAACCGGATCTTCGACACCACTCAAAACTGGACTGATTTTGCCGACGGTGACATGCTTCCGATGTTGCTGGGCGGCCAGGTGTTTTCGAGTCCGGGCGTCGTTTACAGACGTGCTGCACTGGAAAAACATCGGTGGAACGAAGATTCGGTGCTCGAAGATTATGAACTATACTTGAAGCTGTCCGTGGACGGTGAATTTGTCCGGAATGAGAATTTGCTATGCGGCTGGCGTCAACACGGCGGCAACGTAAGCGGCAATTTCCCCCTGATGTTGGACGAATGGATCGCAGCCCAAAATCGTGTCGCTCCGGAGTTGGGGCTTGAGCGCGATGAATTGGATCGAATTCAGACACAATTGCGTTTCGATGCCGTCGCGAGCCTCGTACGACACGGACACCGGCGCAAAGCATGGAAGGAGTTTCGTGAAAATTTGGCCGGCTCGCGCTCGCCCACTCATACGGTGGGAAACCTGCTACGAATTGCGGCGCCGGGACCGATCTTCGACTTAAATCGGCGCAGGAAGCGCGCGGCCGCGATCCGCAGATTCGGCAAACTGGAAATCTAATTCTGAATGGTGCAACTCGAGATAACACGTATCGAACCCGCCGGTTCAAAGTTCAGATTTGGCCTAGGTGAGTTGTGGACTCACCGCGAGTTGCTCTATTTTCTCACGTGGCGCGATGTAAAGATCCGATACAAACAGACGTTGATCGGCGTAACCTGGGCTGTTTTACAGCCTATTCTCACAACTGCCATATTTACAGTGATCTTTAGCACCTTTGCGCGTTTTGATACGCGTGATGTGCCTTACCCGCTATTCGCACTCAGCGGTCTGATGATTTGGCTGTTCGTTCATTCGTCCGTCACGCAGGCGAGTAACAGTTTCATTAGCAACACAAACCTAGTCACCAAGGTATATTTTCCGAGGCTGATCGTTCCGTTCGCGTCAACCTTTGCCAGCGTGTTCGATTTCTTGATCGGCCTGCCTCTGCTCATTCTCCTGATGGTATATTTTGGGGCCGGAGTGTCATGGCAAATAGTTTTCGCACCTGTTTTCATATTACTTGCGATCGTCCAGACAATGGCTTTCGGCACGCTGTTTTCTGCTCTTAATGTGCGGTTTCGCGACGTCAAATTTACGCTGCCTTTTTTGCTGCAAGTGTGGATGATCGCCTCGCCGGTCTTCTACCCGACCACGCTGCTGTCCGAAAATTGGCGATACATTTTCGCCCTGAACCCTTTGGTCGGCATCATCGATGGATTTCGCTCTTCGCTATTCGGCACGCCGTTCGAGTGGAAAGTGATCGCTATTTCCGCGGCGTCGGTTGTAGTGATAGCCGCAGCATCGATCGTCGTATTTCGCAAAATGGAGGACGAGTTCGCAGACCGTATTTGAGATATGAAAACTATCAATGTCGAAAAACTTTCAAAGCTCTACCATATCCGTGACCGCGCCGCCGATTCGATGCGCGACGCCGTAACAAACTTTTTTCGACGGTCGAAGCCGTGGGAAAGGAATGATCTGTGGGCGCTGCGGGATGTAAGTTTTGATGTAGGCGACGGCGAAACACTCGGTATAATCGGCCACAATGGCGCCGGAAAATCCACATTGCTAAAGATACTGTCGCGCATAACCAAGCCCACGCATGGCACGGTCAGTATACGAGGCAGGGTCGGCAGCCTGCTCGAGGTCGGTACCGGATTTCACAACGAGCTTTCGGGCCGGGAAAACGTCTATCTTAACGGCGCGATCCTCGGGATGAAACGAGCAGAGATCAACCGGAAATTCGATGAGATCGTCGCGTTTTCCGAATTGGAGAAGTTTCTAGATACGCCTGTCAAACATTACTCGAGCGGCATGTATATGAGACTAGCGTTCGCGATCGCCGCTCATTTCGAACCCGAAGTTTTGATAGTCGACGAAGTGCTCGCGGTCGGTGACGCGGGTTTTCAGCGAAAATGTCTCGGCAAAATGGACGAGATCAGCAGATCTGGCCGCACGGTTTTATTTGTCAGCCATAATTTGGGCAGCCTAGGCCAGATCTGCAATAAGGGTTTACTCCTTCATA
>Ga0183260_10004654_pt1 | contig 10859 bp, 10 predicted proteins | sample AntDrymUQ4972206_2_FD_129768 | JGI IMG/M metagenome (GOLD analysis project Ga0183260, IMG submission 129768) | Polar desert sand microbial communities from Dry Valleys, Antarctica - metaG UQ497 (22.06) (version 2) (version 2) | ecosystem: Environmental > Terrestrial > Soil > Desert | place...
AGGGGCCACGTCGGAGTGGCGGAATTGGCAGACGCGCCAGCTTGAGGGGCTGGTGTCCTCAGGGACGTGGGGGTTCAAGTCCCCCCTCCGACACGATCCTTTACCATGGTGCCTCCCCGGCGGGTTGCCGGTGAGCAGCTGGAGAGGCGGGAGCAGTGACTCAGGACGTGCTCGACGTTGACGTCGTTGTGGTCGGGGGCGGCATCGCTGGTTCGGCCCTGGCCGCCCAGCTGGCGGGCGCTGGACGGCACGTGCTCGTGCTGGAGCAGCAGGTGTCGTTCCGGGACCGGGTACGAGGCGAGACGATCGTCCCGTGGGGGGTCCGCGAGGTGGTGAAGCTCGGCGTGGAGGAGGTGTTGCTCGATGCCGGCGGGCGCTACTCCACGGTCTTCGTCCCCTACGACGAGACCGTCGACCCCGCCACCGCCGAGGCAACCGCGATCTCGTTCGCCCTGATCGCCCCAGACGTCGGCGGCCAGCTCAACGTCGGCCACCCGGAGGCGAGCGAGGCGCTGTTGGCCCACGCCGGTGCGGTCGGTGCGCACGTGCGACGAGGTGTGGCCGACATCGAGGTCACGGCCGGTGCGGCGCCGGAGGTGGCGTGGACGGAGGGCGGCGTGCCCCATCGCTCCCGCTGCCGCCTCGTCGTCGGCGCCGACGGCAGGACCTCGACCGTCCGCCGCCAAATGCGCATCACGCTCGAGGAGCGCCCAGCGGAGCTGTTCGGTGCGGGGTTGCTCATGCGCACACCCGACGGCCTCACCGACGTCAACACCTTCGGGACGGAGGACGACAACTGCTTTCTCGCCTTCCCCCGCACGGACGATCTGACCCGGCTCTACCTCATGGTCAACATCGCTCGGCAGCGGGAGTTCACCGGGCCCGGGAGGACCGACCGGTTCCTCGCTTCGTTCCGGGCCGATTGCTTCCCCGCCTCCGCCGCCTACGCGTCGGCCGAGGTCGCAGGTCCGTGCGGCGGCGCGCCGATGACCGACTCCTGGACGGTCGGGCCGCCCATCGTGCCCGGCGCGGTGCTCATCGGCGACAGCGCGGGCTGGAACGATCCGCTGATCGGCCAGGGGCTGTCCATCGCCTTGCGAGACGCGCGGATGGTCTCGGAGATCCTGCTGGCGGAGGCCGAATGGTCGCCGGCCGTGTTCGACGGCTGGGTGGAGGAGCGGCGCGAGCGCATGCGCCGCCTGCTCGTCGCCGCCCACGTGGCGACGCGCCTGCGGTGCGACTTCACCGACGAGGGCCGGCGCCGGCGACGGCGGGCGTTCGACTCGATGTTCACTGACCCGAACGTGCTCGCCCAGGTGGCCAGCGCACTGATCGGTCCGGAGGCCTTCCCGATCGAGGCGTTCGACGACGCGGCGGTTGCGGCGACCATGGCCATGGCCTGATCCTCGAGAGCTCGGCGACCGGGTCAAGGCTCGGGGTGGATGGGATGAGCAGATCCGGACGTTCCTCAGCTTCAGCCTGGAGGTAGAGCTCGATGGCCGCTGGCCGTGGAGTGACGGTTCTGCGTCGACGGTGCGTGGCTCAGGTGCAGGAGCTCAAGGTCATGAGCCACGCTGCCGATCAACTGCTGACATGACCACCCGCAGAACCAGGGCAAGTACCCGAGCCGCCGGCCCCACGCTGGCCGTGGTCCTCCGCCCAGGGCGGTCAAGAGGAGAGGAGACCTAGGTGTCCCACCAAGACGGCGAGACCGACACGGTCCTCATCGCTGACAAGGATCCTGACGTCCGCCTGCTCATGAAGCTGGCGGTCGCCATCGACGCCGACATCGAGATCGTGGGTGAAGCCGCCGACGGGGCGGAGGCTGTCAAGGTCTGGCGGGAGATCGCCGGTCCACCCGCCCCCGACGTGGTTGTGCTCGCCGACGATCTCCCCTTTCGGAGCGGGATCGCCGCCGCCGCCGAGATCCTGGCTGAGCGACCGGAGCAGAAGATCGTGCTGTGCAGCTCATCGGTCAGCGGTCAACTGCGATCTGATGCGGCTGCCGTGGGCATCGCGACCTGCCTGTCGAAGCAGCACCTCGACTGTCTGCCGGACGTCATCGACGAGCTGCACGACTCCGGCTGAACCCACTCTCGACAGGTCAGCCGTCGCCCTGCCCGGCATCCTCCTCGTCGTGCGGCTCCCAGCGCTCTATCGTGCCCTCGGCATCCTCGATGATGAGATCGGCGCCTTCCGCCCTGGCTCTGGCCGACGCATGCGCCTCTGCGTCACCCTTCAGGTCGTAGAGCTTCTCGGTGCGCTCGGCCCCGATCTCCTGCACGACCCAGCGCCCGTCCTCGCGCGGCTTGACCGTGATCTGCGGCGTCTTCGGATGCTCACTCACCCGGTCGGCAGTGCCTCATCGCCGCGTGGTCCGCAGCACCGCTCGAACGTCCGCCCGGAGCCGCAGCCGCAGGCTTCGTTCCGAGACTGCTCCGGCCGCGCCATGGCCGCCACCGGGGGCTCAGACCCCGCCGGCGCGACGCGCACCGCTCCATCGGCCGTGGCCGCGAGCGCTTCGGGGTTGTCCTCGACCCAGGCTGCTTGTCCCGCCGTCTGGAAGCCGATGTCGAACTCGAGCGGCTTCCAGACCGAGGGCTCCGCGACCACCGTCGGCGCGGGTGCCTTGGGCTCGATCGGCCGCAACGCCGAGTCCTCGTAGGGGGCGAGCCGCTCGGTCAGGTCGATGACCTCGTCATCGGCCGGACGGCGCTTGGCGAGCTGTGGCATGCGAACCCCCTCGGAGAATCGGGTGGAACCGGGCCTCCGGCCCACCATAGGACAGCCTCGGCGTCATGTCGTCTGCACGACCGACGACCGGGCGCTCAACGGCATCGCAACCGGGCGACCCGGCGGTCCTAGCGCCGCTGGCGCAGGCTCGACTGGCGGTAGGCGAGGAGCATCAGCTCGGGGTCACTCCAGGTGACCTCCTTGGGGACCATGGTGTTCTCGAGGGCGCGGCAGGCGCTGGTCGTCATGGCCAGCGTCAAGGCATCCATCGACAGGAGGCGCTCGGCCAGGTCACGCGCCCGCACGTGCAGCTCATCGTCGGGGTGCACGTGGTTGACGAACCCCCATTGCGCCGCCTGCGCGCTGGTGAAGCGCTCGCACGTCATCGCCACCTCCTTGGTGCGGGCCGGCCCGAGCTCTCGCATGAGCCGGGGGAGGGCCTGCCAGGTGAGGGGGAGGTCGAGCTCCACCTCCGGGATGGAGAACCAGGCCGACTCGGCGGCCAGGCGGAGGTCACAGCAGGACAGCAGCACGACCCCGCCCCCCACCGCCAGCCCGTTGGCGACGCCGATGGTGACCTGCGGCAGGCGGTCGAGCATCTCGCAGGTGCGGCCCCCGAGGTGGGCTCGCGCTCGGCGGTCGAGATCGTTGACCGGCGGCTCGGGCCGGCGGTCGCCGAGCTCCGCACCGGCGGAGAAGGCCCGGCCGGCACCCGTGAGGATCACCACCCGCGCCGCATGGTCCGTCTCCAAGGAGGCGCACAGGTGCTGCAGCTCGTCGTGGACGGCGATGCTCAGCGCGTTGAGCTTGCTCGGTCGGTCGAGGGTGATGGTCACGAGCCCGCCGAGGGTTGCATCGCGCTCGACGCGCACGTGTTCGTAAGGAGGCATCGACGCAGTCTCCACCACGACGGTCGGCCCGACGTGGCCGTGCACGCGCCAAGATGGGACATGGCTGTGCGCGGCGAACTGCCCTCCGGGATCGTGACGTTCGCGTTCACGGACATCCAGGGGTCGACGCGGCTGCTGCGGCGCCTGGGCGATCGCTACTCGGATCTGCTCGACCGCCACCTCGAGCTCATGGCAGGAGCCTGGGACGCGCATGGCGGTCACGTGATCGACACCGCTGGTGACGGCGTGTTCGTGGCCTTCCAGGACGCCGACGCCGCCGTGAACGCCTGTGCGGACGCCCAGCGGCGCCTCTGCACCGAGCCGTGGCCCCCCGACGGTGAGATCCGGGTGCGGATGGGGCTGCACACCGGCTTGGCCGCGCCGCACGGCCACGACTACCGAGCCCTGGCCGTCCACCAGGCCGCTCGCGTCATGTCGGCCGCTCACGGCGGGCAGGTGCTGATCGCCGCGTCCACCATGGACCGCCTCTCTCAGCTCGACGCGACCACGCTGGTCCCCCTCGGGCGGTACCGGGTGCGCGACTTCGACGCCCCCGTCCGGCTGTTCCAGCTCGCCGGCCAGGGCCTCCCCACCGACTTCCCGTCCGTGCGCGCCACACCGGCCGACGGTCACAACCTGGTGTCGCCGCCGACGTCCTTCCATGGGCGCGAAGAGGAGGTCGACCTGGTCATCGCCCGACTCGGCTCGGGGCGGTTGGTCACCCTCGCTGGCCCGGGTGGGGTGGGGAAGACCCGCATGGCCACCGAGATCGGACTGCGGGTGGCCGACGCCTGGCCCGACGGCGCCTGGTTGGTCGACCTGGCGCCGATCGAGGACCCGGGCCTCATCGCCTCCGCGGTGGCGGCGGCGCTGGGCGTCCCGGGACGAGGCGATGACCGTTGGACCGAGGTGCTCGATCATCTCGCAGAGCGCCAGGCCCTCCTCATCCTCGACAACTGCGAGGGCCTGCGGGCCGACTGCGGTCGCCTGGTCGAGGATCTGCTGTCGCACTGCCCGGCCTGCGGGGCGATGGCCACCAGCCGGGCGCCGCTGGCCACCCCGCGCGAGGACCTCTGGCGCCTCGGTCCGCTCGACCTGCCCGGTGCCGTCGCCGGCCCGAGCCCCGCGGTCGCCCTGTTCATGGATCGAGCCAAGGCGGTGCGCCGCGGCTTCGAACCCGACGAGGCCGCCCTCTCGGTGATCCACGCCATCTGCCAGAAGCTCGACGGCCTCCCTCTGGCCCTCGAGCTGGCGGCCGCGCGCCTGGCGGTCATCTCCCCTGACGAGCTGCTGGAGGGCCTGCAGGACCGGTTCCGGGTGCTGCGCAGCCAGAACCCGGCCATCCCCGAGCGCCAGCGCACGCTCGACGCCCTGCTCGAGTGGAGCGACCGCCTGCTCGGACCCAGCGAGCGCACCTGCCTGCGCCGCTTGGCCGTCTTCGGGGCGAGCTTCTCGATCGGGGCGGCCACGGCGGCGGTGTCGTCCGACGACGTGGCCGCCTACGACGTCCCAGAGCTCGTGTGGTCGCTGGTGGACAAGTTCCTGGTGGCGGCCGACCTCACCGCCAACGCCACCCGCTACCGGCTGCTCGAATCGGTGCGTGACTTCGCCCGTCAGCGCCTCGACGAGACCGACAGCACCGCCGTCCGCCTCGCGTCCTGGTACGTGGAGCGGCTCGGGCCCACGCGCCGCCACGATCGCAGCTGGAGCAGTGACGTCGGCGTCGAGGTCGACAACCTCCGTGCCCTCGTGCCCCTCGTGGCGGAGCCCGCCGCCGTCCTGGCCCAGGAGCTGGCCTTCACGATCGCCCGCCACCTCGACGCGGTGCAATCCTTCAGAGAGGCGATCGCCGAGCTCCAGCGCCACGTCGAGCTCCTCGATGCGCCCAGCCCCGCCGCCGTCTCCCTGCGCACCACCCTCGCCGACCTCCACCTCCGCACCGGCGACGTCTACGCCGCCAAGGAGGCGTTGGCCGACGCCGAGACCCTGCTGCACGAGGTGGGCTCGCTCCCGGAGTGGGATGACGTCGCCATCGAGCGCACGCGCGGTGATCTCGCCTGCCGGTCGGGGGATCACGTCACCGCACTGGAGGGTGCCACCCGCGCGCTGGCCGGCGACCTCAGCCAGCCGGGGCGGGCCCGCATGTGCAGCCAGCTGGGCATCGCCGCCATGTCCCTGGGTGACGTCGATGGTGCGGAATCGGCCTTCGAGCAGGAGCTGGAGGCATGGCGCCGCGTCGGCAACCGCGTGTGCGAGGCCTCTGCCCTCGGCAACCTGGCGGAGGTGGCGCTCCGCCGGGACGTCCCGGCCGTGGCCGCCCGGCACCAGCGGGCCTGCCTGGCCCTGGCCCTCCAGCTCGGGGCTCCGGCGATGGTGGGCATCAGCCTCATCGTGGCGGCTCGCCTCCTCGCCGCCGAGCGACGGTGGCAGGAGGCCACCACCCTCCACAGCCAGGCCGAGTCGATCCTCGACGCCACCGGCCTCGTGCTCTACGAGGACGACCAGCGACTGAGCGACCTCATGCTCGATGATGCCCGTGACCACCTGGGTGCAGCTGGCTACGGGTCGGCTCGGGCCGCCGGGCACGCCCTCGACCTGCCGACCGCCGCCGGCATGGCCGATCAGGTGCTCGCCCATACGGCCGGGGAGTAGGTTCAGGCGACGGCTCCGCGGGGCGGGCCGGCGGAGCGAGAGGGGCGACGATGAGCGAGGTCTCCGAGCACGAAGCCGCGGGAGGATGGGGCGACGAGGTCCGCTTCATGCCCGGCTACGACGGGTTCGCCTACCGGCCTGACGGGATCATCGTCGGGGGTGAGCAGGGACGCGACACGGCCCGACGGATGTTCGGCAGCGTCTTCGAATCAGACGCGGAACCGGTATTCCCCGAGGTGGAGGAGGACCTGAGCTCCAGGTCGGGCCAGCTCTACCTCCTGCGGGGCGCCCCGGACCCGCTCACGGCGGTGGAGGAGCTGCGCACCGAAGGTGTCCTCGCCCAGCCGAACCACGTCATGTTCGCCCACGGTGGATGCTGTTGCTGCGGACCCCACCCGGCGCATCGCTGGCAGGGGTGCCTCACGGGCCAGCCGATGTACGCGTCCCCGATGTATGCGTCGCCGATGTACGCGTCGCCGATGTACGCGTCTCCCGTGTACGCGTCGCCGATGTACGCCAGCGAGCTGCAGGCCACCGGTCGTCGGCGGAGCAGCGCACGGCCGGCCGTCGCCCCTCCGCTCCCACGGACGCTCGGGACGGCTCCCGTCCGTGACGTGCGGGTGGCGGTGCTCGACACGGGCATGGCCGGCGACGGGTTCCGTCCCGCCGCCCTCGACGCGATGGCGCCCGCGAAGGCGCACTGGGAGCAGCCCGACGTCGACGGTGACCGCCATCTCGATCCGGCGGCCGGCCACGGCACCTTCATCGCTGGGCTCATCGAGCTGGTCACCCCCGGGTGCGAGCTGACGGTCGAGAAGGTGCTGTCGAGCTATGGCGAGGGTGATGAGGTAGCGGTCGCCCGTCGCGTCCACGCGCTGGCGGGGGCCGTCGATCTCATCAACCTGTCCTTCGGCGGGTACGCCATGGAGCGCATGCACGTCCTGGCCGCGGCCGTGCGGCGGGCGGCGGCGCTCGGCACCGTGGTGGTGGCGTCGGCCGGGAACGACGGCACCTGTCGGCCGACCTTCCCGGCGGCCCTCCCTGGCGTGGTCGGTGTCGGCGCCGTCGGGCCGAACGGACCGGCGCCCTTCAGCAACTACGGGCCGTGGGTCCGGGCCTGTGCACCCGGCGTCGACGTGGTCAGCTGGTTCTTCTCCGACTTCGACGGCCCCGAGGCGGGCACGTCGGGGGGGTGGATCCCGACCGGTTCCAGAGCTGGGCCACGTGGAGCGGGACGTCGTTCTCGGCGCCGATCGTGGTCGCGGCCCTGGCTCGGGAGATGGCCACATGGTCCGTCGACGCGGCAGAGGCGGTGCGGCGGGTGGTCGATGCGCCCGGCCTGCTCAAGCTCCCCGACCTGGGGACGGCGGTGAACATCAGCTGATCGGCGTCCCCTTGAGCTCGGGCGGAAGTTCGCATGGACACGCCGGCACCTCCGACGAGGATCGAACGGGATGACCACCCGCCCCGACACCATGATGCAGGGTCGTCACAGCAAGGTCTTCGGTTGGTACGACAACGAATGGGGGTACGCCAACCGACTCGTCGACGCGGCCGCGCTCGTCGGCGGTTGACCTCAGCCTGTGCACGCGCCTGTGGCCAACCAGTGGAAAACGGCCGGTGATCTGGGGACAACGGAAAAGGTTGGTGGATAACCCTGGGGATCTCGCGAAACCCGTTGACGGGCGCTCGCACGAGGTCCAACATCGGCTTCACCGCAGCGGAACGGAGCGGTGCGACCCGGAGAAGTGACCAGAGGCTTCGGCCGACGGAGAACCCTCAGGAGCGCATCGAGACCACCGCAGTGGGAGGACGAGACATCCACCGTCCGCACGACACGAGTGGCGCAAGCCGATCACGTCGAGCGGCTCGCCAGGTGGTGGGGGGAACCTCACAGACCAGCGGGTACGGGTCCCGGAGCACCTCGGTGCAACGGTCCTGGAACGGGCATCGCCCGCCAGAGCTTCGGCTCCGACGGGCGATGTGGGTGATCAGCGCCAGGCTAACGCCGGGCAACGATCGCTTGGTGGATCCTCGGCCGCTGGTGGCCCCGGCGCCGCCGACCAGCTTCGGCTGGGAGGCGCCCGGGGTCGCCCCCGTTTTGGGTCCGGGCCGGTACTGTTCGCGGGGATGACCGACCCCCGGGCGAACGGCCCCAACGCCACGAGCGACGCTCTGGCCGGCACCCAGTGGGAGATCCTGACCATCGACGGCGAGCCGACGCCATCGGGTGGGGCTCCACTGGTCATCACCTTCGGCCACGACGGCCGCGTCTCGGGCACCACGGGCCTCAACCAGCTCACGGCCAGCTACACGGTCACCGACGAGTACGTCACGTTCGGTCCGCTGGCCACCACCCGCCGCACCGGGTCAGCGGAGCTGATGGCGCTGGAGCACACGGTGGTGGGCTCGCTGGCGGGGATGTGCGCGATCCGACACGGTGCCCACACGATGTCGATCGACGGACCCCTCGGGCGCATCGAGCTGGCCAACACCGACCCGCCGCCCGAACCGGCGCCGATGCCACCGGGTGAGCAGGGGAACGGCCTCAGCCCGGAGGGGTGAGCGGCGCGGTGCCCGAGCTCATGCGGCCGCGACGGGGTCCGAGGCGAGGGAGTGGAACTCGGCGAGGATGTCCGCCCCGCCGTTGTGCGTGAGGCACCAGTGCTCGACCTCGCCGAGCACCGCCTTGCGGGTCTGGACCCGGCCGGCGCCAAGCGACTGGTCGAGGCCACGCTCCCAGAGGCGACCGATCATGTCGGTTCCGGCGTGCTTCTGACCGCCGGAGCCCACCCAGGTGCGGTCGCGCATCTCGGTGAGGGCCGTCTTCAGGTAGCCGACGTGGGGCGTCTCGTCGGCCCGGATGTAGGCCACGAGGTCGGCGGCCCGTCCGGCGCCGGCCACGAGGTTGCGGTCCGACAACCACTCCTCGGCCCAGGCGAAGGTGTGGAAGGCCTGCACCTCGATGAAGAGCACCCGGATCATCAGGTTGGCGATGAGCTCGACGTTGCCGTCGATGTCGTCAGGCAGGATCCGGTCCAGCTCGGGGTTGGGGCCGGAGCCGGGCTGGCCGAAGCCCATGCGGGCCAGCATGGCGTCGACGTCGATCTTGGCGGTGGGGGTCTCGAAGGCGATGTCCCGAGCCGCGAACCACATGTCCTTGTGACCTGCCTCCTCCTCCCAGCCGGCCTCGTCTCGCCCGTGGGCCTCGAACAGGCCCTGGCCGAGGTGGTCGATGGCGGTGCCACGGATGTCCTCTTCAAAGTGCGGCTGCATGTCGCCTGGCTGGAGGAAGCGGATGTTGGCACCGAACCCCTCCACGGTGCCGATGCGGGTGAGGGTGGCGATCAGCGGCTCGGGCACCCCGGAGGTGATGAGGTGGCGGGCCTGGGCCACGTTGGGCACGTGCCCGGGCCAGGTGTCGAGCGGGACGTGGAGCACGTCGGTGCCGAAGATGGCCGAGTTCTGGGCCTGCCACGCCTCGATGGCCGGCACCCGGTGCTTGGTGCGCGGCGACACGTAGGCGCCGTCGGCGTCGAAGCCACCGTGGCAGCGGACCCCGCCCTCGATGAGCGGCTCGGCCATGGTGTGGTCGGCCAGCAGCGCGGCCTCGGTGAAGGTGACCTGGTCGGTCGGCATGTGGGCTCCCCTCGTCACGATGTCGGATCAAACTGTATCGGTGCTCTGGATGCGGCCTTGGTGGAGGCTCGGCCGTAGGCTGGCAGACCCCCGCAAGCCGAAGGAACCAGCCGATGGCCATCCGCGCCGATCTCCGCAACGTGGCCATCGTGGCCCACGTCGACCACGGCAAGACCACCCTCGTGGACAAGATGCTCTGGCAGTCCGGCGCCTTCCGGGCCAACCAGGACGTCAACGAGCGGGTCATGGACTCCATGGATCTGGAGCGCGAGAAGGGCATCACCATCCTCGCCAAGAACACGTCGGTGGCCTACGGCGACGTGAAGATCAACATCATCGACACGCCCGGACACGCCGACTTCGGTGGCGAGGTGGAGCGGGGCCTGTCGATGGTGGACGGCGTGCTGCTGCTGGTGGACGCCTCCGAGGGGCCGCTGCCCCAGACCCGCTTCGTGCTGCGCAAGGCCCTGGAGTCCAAGCTGCCGGTCGTGCTGGTCGTCAACAAGGTCGACCGGGCCGATGCCCGCATCGCCGAGGTGGTGCACGAGGTGGAGGAGCTGTTCCTCGACCTCGAGGCCGACATCGACCAGATCGACTTCCCGATCGTCTACTGCGTGTCGCGCGAGGGCAAGGCCTCCATGGACCGCCCGGCCGACGGTGCCGGCCTCCCCGACGGCGCCACCCTCAAGCCGCTGCTGGACCTGCTGGTGGAGCGCATCCCGGCGCCGGAGTACGACCCTGCCGCCCCGCTCCAGGCGCTCGTCACCAACCTCGACTCCTCCCCCTACCTGGGTCGGGTGGCCCTGTGCCGCATCGTCAACGGCCGCCTGCACAAGGGTGACACGGTGGCCTGGTGCCGATCCGACGGCAGCACGGAGAGGGCCAAGATCACCGAGCTGTTCATCACCGAGGAGCTCGAGCGGGTCGCCGCCGACGAGGTGGGTC
>Ga0183260_10004655_pt1 | contig 10859 bp, 9 predicted proteins | sample AntDrymUQ4972206_2_FD_129768 | JGI IMG/M metagenome (GOLD analysis project Ga0183260, IMG submission 129768) | Polar desert sand microbial communities from Dry Valleys, Antarctica - metaG UQ497 (22.06) (version 2) (version 2) | ecosystem: Environmental > Terrestrial > Soil > Desert | place...
ATCGAAACCGACGCGCTCAACGTCAACTTTCAAGACCTTACAGAAAATCAAAGGACAAAGGACAAAGGACAAAGGACAAAATTAGTTGCTAATCTGCCCTACAATATTTCAACCGCCATTTTGCAGAAACTAATCGAGCAGCGAAACTGTTTTTCCGAAATGATTTTGATGTTTCAGCGCGAAGTTGTCAGCCGAATTACAGCCAAAGCGGGAAATTCGGAACGTGGATATTTGACCATTTTGACGCAAGCCTATCTGGAAACCGAAAAACTTTTTGACGTGCCGCCAACGGCATTTCGTCCCACGCCAAAAGTCTGGAGCGCAGTTGTACGTCTTTTGCCGAAAACGAGCGATATAGAAAATGAAGATTTATTTCGAGAAATTGTCAGCGTCGGTTTTGCCCAAAAGCGCAAGACGATTTTGAATAACCTGAAAAATGCCCCCGAAAGTTTGCGCGAAAAGTTTGGCGACATTTCTAAACTTCTCGAATCCTGCCGCATCGAACCAAACCGCCGCGCCGAAACTTTAACGCTTGAAGAATGGAAACGCCTAATAAAATCTTTCCAATCTGTCTGATTTTTTATGCGTAATAAAAATTGGTTTAGAAGATAATGCGACATCTGTTTGGTTAAGGACAAGCCAGAGGTAGATTTTATGATACAATTTCGGCTATGGTCATCAACCAAATCATCTGGAAAGACCAGTTTGTTGAAAAATTGGAAGTAAAGCACGGCGTATCGGTAGCAGAAGCGGAAGATGTCCTTTGCTCTAAGCCGTATATTCGGAAAGTCGGCAAGGGCAAAGTCAAAGGTGAAAATGTATATGCCGCGTTCGGTCAAACCAGCGGCGGAAGATATTTGGTGGTCTTTTACATTCGCAAACTGACCGGCGCAGTCTTGCCCATCTCAGCCCGTGATATGGATAATGCTGAGAGAAAATACTATGGAAAATAAAAATAAAATTATTGACTCTTTGCCCGATTCATTTGCAACGGAAGAAGAAGCAGGAGCATTTTGGGACACTCACAGCACAGCGGATTATGCCGAATATTTAGAGCCTGCCGACGATATAATCGAAATTAGAAAACGGGTTTTTGAGATTCAGGTAGCGGAAGATGTCTTTCAAAAATTGCAACAAGAAGCTACATCATTACATCAATCAGTGCCAAAAGTAGTTGACCAAATTTTGCGAAAGGAATTGACTTTAGCCTAACGAAACGTCGGTTGCTTCAAAAGAGAAGCGCGATAGAAAGCGGTGTAGCGTAAGTTACACCGCTTTTTTAGGGCAAACGCATTAAAATTATACTGAGAATAAAGGCTTTACAAATGTTTGCAATAATTTAGCTACTAAAAAACTGCGAAATTCCTGTGTTTTTCCACAAAGACTTTTTCTGATTTTTTACTTTCTTATATGGAAAACTTGTCAAAGCCCTTTGTTTTACTTGGTCTTGAATATTATTAGCTGACCAAGAATTTTAATGCGCCCTAACCACTAGCTAAAGCTAGTGGCAATTTATAAGAGTCAAAGTTACAACTCATTTTTTTATCTGTTCGCTAACCGTTTGATACCGTAAAATCTAATGTTAATATTTGATTCTAAGTTAAAAGCTACTAATTTTGAGGAATAAACTATGATTGCTTCGATATTACTTTCTTTCTTTTTGTTTCAAGTTCCGAGTGTTTTAGAAACGCCGACACCGACACCGAGTTCGGTTGCTAATCCGCGAAACGCGCCGCGAACACCGACACCAACGCCGACACCGATTCCGTCGGTAATGTTGAAGATTGGCGAAACTCCGAAACCGACTCCGATTCCTTTGGAAGAACCGCTTGCCGTTACCCGACATTCGATTCGTGTTGGCAATTCGCAGTTGAATTACACAGTTACGACGGGATTTATGCCGATAAAAAATAAGGACGGCGAAACGGAAGCGAAGATGTTTTTTATGGCTTATACGGCGGACAAAGGGCGCGATGCGGCAAAGCGTCCGTTGATGTTTTCGTTTAACGGCGGACCTGGTTCGGCTTCAGTTTGGCTGCATTTGGGCGCCTTGGGACCGCGTCGGGTGAAAATGCTCGACGACGGTTTGATGCCGCCGCCGCCATATGAACTCGAAGACAATCAGCAAACTTGGCTAACCGAAACCGATTTGGTTTTTATTGACCCGATTGGCACCGGTTACAGCCGCGCCATTGACCCGAAAAAAGCCGAAAAGTTTTTCTCGGTGAACGGCGACATCGAAGCCGTCGGCGAATTTATTCGGCTTTATCTGTCGCGCAACGAACGCTGGAGTTCGCCGCTGTTTCTCGTCGGCGAAAGTTACGGCACGACCCGCGCCGCGGGTTTGTCAAATTTTCTGTTTGAAAAAGGCATCGGTTTGAACGGCATTCTGCTCGTTTCAACCGTCCTGAATTTTCAAACCATCCGTTTTGCCGAAGGCAACGATATGCCGTATCCGCTGATTTTGCCTTCTTACACGGCGACGGCTTGGTATCACAAACGGCTGTCCGCCGCTATGCAACAACGACCTTTGCGCGATGTTTTGAACGAAGTCGAAAATTGGGTAACAAATGAATATATGCCCGCGTTGATGAAAAGCGACCGGATGACGGCGGCAGAAAGACAGAATCTAGTTGAAAAACTAAGTTCATACACGGGTTTGAGTCAGAAATTTATCGAACAAAACAATTTTCGCGTTGATTTGAGCGCATTTAATAAAGAATTGCTGCGCGACCAGAACCGCACGACCGGCAGACTCGACAGTCGATTTACCGGCATTGATAGAATGACGGCGGGCGATAATCCCGACTTTGACCCAAGTATGTCGGCGATTCGTCCGCCTTATACTTCCGCTTTTAATGATTATGTGCGGCGCGAACTCGACTTTAAATCCGACCTCGAATACTACATTCTCGGCGGCGGCATCGGCGCGTGGAATTGGAACGTCAACAACGGCTACGCAAATACGGCAATTCCGCTAAAGAGCGCGATGGCGAAAAATCCGTATATGAAAATCCTCATCGCGTCGGGCTATTACGATATGGCAACGCCGTTTTTCGCCGCCGAATACACACTCGCGGCGATGAATCTCGACCCGACTCTGCGCCGCAATGTCTTCATTGTCTACTACGAAGCCGGACATATGATGTATATCGAAAAAAACTCGCTCAAGAAATTAAAAGACGACGTAACGAAATTTATTCAAAGTTCAGTCCAAAAATAAAAATTGTAACTGTTTAGATCTTTAAATAAAATCAAAAAAAATGATTTATCAATTGCCGTCTGCTTTAGTGAATTGCCGTCTGCTTTAGCTGACGGACAAGGATTGAAAAAACACTCAGGCTTTAGCCGAATAAATAAAAAATAAACAAATTCCTGAGAGCTTAAGCTAAAGCACAAAGGATGATTGATTGTTTTTTTTAATTTGGCTAAAGCCGTCTGAGTCAGGCAACTTTGAAGCCGTCAGCTAAAGCAGACGGCAATTGATAAAAACCATAGACCTAAACAATTACCATTTTTCTAATCTCCTTTATTTAGTGTTTCGTATTTCCCGCCAAAAGATTTACGGCGTGTTGGAGAACGGGTTTGATAACTTCAAAACATTCCGCCACGCCTTTTGGTGAGCCGGGCAGATTGATAATCAAAACTTTGCCGCGAATGCCGCAAACGCCGCGTGAGAGCATCGCCATCGGCGTATTTTTCATCGTCGCAAAACGCATCGCTTCGGCAATTCCCTGTGCTTCTTTTTCGATAACGGCGCGTGTCGCTTCGGGCGTGTTGTCGCGTTCCGCAAAACCCGTCCCGCCGGTAGTGATAATTAAATTTATGTCTTCCCTTGCGGTTAATGCGAAAAGCGTGTTTCGCAAATCGTTAAAATCATCGGAAACAATAAGTTTTTCGTGAACTTTCGCACCGATTCCCAACAGCAAACCGACTAAGGTAACACCTGAAATGTCATCATCTTCGCGGCGCGTGTCGCTAACGGTTACGACGATTGCTTTTATTTTTGCGTCATTCGCCATATTTCATAAAATCTTTGAGCCAACATCTATTCATCACAACCAACAAACCCGCGTCTTCGGCGCGTTTTGCCGCCGCTTCGTCAATTACGCCTTCTTGCAGCCAAACGGCTTTTGCGCCGATTGCGATGGCTTCATCAACCGCCGTTCCCGCTTCGTCGGAACGGCGAAAAATATCAACCAACTCGACCTTTTCCGTTACATCGGAAAGTTTGGCAAAAACTGCAACGCCCAAAACTTCGGTTTCATTCGGGTTGACGGGAATAATTTGGTAGCCTTTTTTCTGCATAAAAGATGCCACGCCGTTTGATGCACGATAAGGATTTGACGACAAACCGACGACGGCAATCGTGCGGCATTCGTCCAAAATTTGTTTGATAATTTCCGGGTTTTGATATTTCATATTTTACTTAACGCAATTTTTGATTTCAGCCTGTTTCAACAGGCTTTCCGCCGAAGGCGGCAGTTAGCCACGCCGCTTTAGCGCGTGGTTTGGTTATTCGTAAAATCTCAGGGCGTTTTAACGTCCTTTTCTTCTGCTTGAGCCTATCGGTTAATGGCTCAAGCCTTTTTCAAGGACGTTAAAACGCCCTTTGTCTTTCCAGCATCGTCAAACCACGCGCTAAAGCGGCGTGGCTAACTGCCGCGAAACGCGGGAAGCCCGATAAATCGGGCTGAAAACCATTAACCAGATGTGGTGAAATCATAATTTAATCTTCAATATTTTTTGCATTTTGAATTTTTCGCTTTCCGACGACAATAATGACGTTTTTGTCGTTTTGCCTGACTTCTTCAATTTTTTTCGCTCTGTCTTTTGAAACTTTCACACCGGCATCAACAATAACTTTTTTTAATTTTACGCCTTTTTCAATCATCGCGTCGGGCAAAACGATTGAATCGGCGATTTCCGCGCCTTTTTCGACAATCACGCCCGAGCTTAAAACGGAGCGTGAAACATTTCCGCTGATTTTACAGCCACTCGAAAGCAAACTGTTTTTCACATCCGCCGAAGTATAAATAAACGCCGGAACGCGCTGGGCGGCAAGCGTCAAAATCCGCCAATGTTCATCGTCAAAAAACAATCTTTCCTTTTCGTCTAAAAGTTCCATTTGCGTCTGCCAATAACTTTCAACCGTTCCGACATCGCGCCAATATCCTTTTAAGCGATGCTCAAAAACATTTTCCTGCTCAACCAACAGCGGAAGAAGTTCGTCTCCGTAATCTTTTAATTTCTCTTTTTTCGCGCTCAAATCTTTCAGCGTTGTTTGCAAAATCTTCGCGTCATAGACAAAGATTTCCGTCGTTATCAAATCGCCGTCCGGCTTTTCTGGTTTGTAATCGAATTTTTTAATACGCCCGTTTTTATCGGTTTCGACGACACCAAAACGCGAAGCCGATTCGCCTTTGGGAAGCCGCGTCGTAACCATCGTAACCGCCGCTTTTTTCTCCAAGTGAGTTTTGATTGCGTCGCGGAAATCCATTTTATAAACGTGGTCGGCACTTAGAACGATTAAAATATCGGGTTTAAATTCCTCGATAAAATCAATGTGCCGATAGATAGCGTCGGCATTTCCCTCGGCAAAACCGCCTTCGCCGTCCGTTTCGTTTTCAAACGGCGGCAAAACTTGCAGTCCGCCGTAAGTTCTATCCAAATCCCAAGGTCTGCCGTTGGAAAGATGTTCGTTTAGAGAATGCAGTTCGTATTGCTCGATTACCCAAACATCGGAAATTTGACTATTGACGCAGTTGCTCAACGCAAAATCAATCAGCCGATACGAACCGCCGAACGGCATCACGGGTTTTGCCCGATTTTCAGTCAAAATTCCCAACCGACTTCCCTTTCCGCCCGCCAATATAATTGCTAAAACTTTTTCTTTAAACATAATTTTGAAGTGAGAAGTGAGAAATGAGAGGTGAGATTTGTTTTTATTTTCAGTTCTCGCCTCTCAGTTCTCACTTCTCATTTATCCCGCCGTTGATTCGATTTTTTCGACATCGCGTTGTCGTTTGCTGTAAATGATACTCAAAATTACGCCGACGACGACAAGCAGCATTCCTATTAAAGATTCTACTGTTTGGACTTCGCCAAAGACAAACCAACCGATGAGTAGCGCGTAAATCAAGCCCGAATAATTGACAATCGCCACGCTTGCCGCCTTTTCTTTTTGCAGGGAATTTGTCAAAAACCACTGTCCGAGTTGCGAACTTACGCCGATTAAAAACAGATAAAACCAATCCCAACCAATCGGCGTTTGCCATTCAAAAAGCGTAAAAACTCCGCCGACCACCACGCCGACAATCTGAAAGTGCATTACCACCGTCAACGGATGCTCTTTTTCGCGCAAACTTCTGACCAGATTATAGGCAACGCCCGAACAAAATGCCGAAATAATGCCGAGAACAAGAAAAATGAGCGGAACTCTCGCGTCAAATCTTTCGATAAAGAGAACACCGAGAAACGCCAACCCGTAAAAAAGCCATTGCAGATGTTTGACGCTTTCTTTGAGCAGAAAAATTGCAATAATCGTCGTAAAAATCGGCGACAGATATTGAATCGTCGAAGCCTGTGCCAACGGAATATTCTGGACGGTGAGAAAAAAAAGGTAAAGCGCGGTAGTCCCGAAAAGTCCGCGCAAAAAAAGCATCGTGCGGTTTGAGCCGCGCCAATCGGCGTTGGCGCGTTTCAGTCCGATATAACAAAACGCGACTCCGAAGGCGCATCGAAAAAAGACGATTTCCATCGTCGGAAGATGCGCGACCTGTTTGACAAAAACATTTGCCAACGAAAAAGCGAGCGTCGAAACAAACATCAAACGCACGCCTTCGCTTAAAAATTTTGAATTAGATTGAACTGAGTCTTGCAAAATAATTTTTCCGAATTTCTTAAAAATATACTAACATTCAAACGGTCTGAATTTCACTTTTGCCTTTTTACTTTTTCAATATGTTCAAAAAAATTCTAATTCTTTCGGCATCGGTTGGCGCGGGACATCTGCGGGCGGCGGACGCGCTTGAGAAAGCATTTAAAAAACTAGACGCGGCGGCGGAAGTTAAAAACATTGACGTTTTAAATTACACCAATCCGCTTTTTCGACGGCTTTACGGCAAAGCCTATCTCGATATGGTCAACACGATGCCCGAAGTTTTTGGTTGGATGTATGATTCGCTCGACAAACCTTGGCAAAATAAAAAATGACGGCTGGCTTTAGACCGATTAAATACTCAGCCGTTCATCAAACTGCTCAAAACAGAAAAGCCCGACATCGCCGTCTGCACTCATTTTCTGCCCGCCGAAATTATCTCCTGGCTTAAATCGAAAGACAAAATTTCTTGTCCGCAAGCGATTGTCGTTACCGATTTTGACGCTCACGCTCTTTGGCTTTGTCATCATTACGAACGCTATTTTGTCGCGCTCGAAGAAACGCGGGTTCATCTCGAAAAACTAGGAATTGCGGCGGAAAAAATTAGCGTTTCGGGTATTCCGATTGACCCGATTTTTGCTGAACAAAAAGACAAAATGGCGATGCGCGAAAAATACGGTTTAGAAAAAGACAAACCTGTGATTCTGGTTTCGGCGGGCGGTTTTGGTGTCGGCAATATCGAACATCTTTTGCAGGCATTAAGCGAAATGAAAACGCCCGCACAAGTTTTGGCGTTGTGCGGGCGCAACGAAGACTTAAAAACAAATCTCGAAAAACTCGTCGCCGAAAAGTTAAATAACCAAACAATTACATTCAAACCAATCGGCTACACAACCGCGATGGATGAACTGATGTCGGCGGCGGATTTGATTGTCGGCAAACCCGGAGGTTTGACCACATCGGAAGCGTTGGCAAAAGGCTTAGTGTTCGTCATCGTCAATCCGATTCCCGGTCAAGAAGAACGCAATTCCGACCATCTGCTCGAAAAAGGCTGTGCGATAAAATGCAATAATCTGCTGACGCTTGCTTATAAAATTGACAAACTTTTGGAAAATAACGGGCGATTTGAGCAAATGAAAAAAAACGCTTTAAATTTCTCACATCCAAACGCCGCAGTCGAAATCGTCAACCGACTTTCTTCTTTTTAATCAAACTACTCCGCTTTCAAAAGCCAGCCGTTCGGGTCAATTTCATACACGACATCGTTTGGCAAAGCAATTGTCGCCGTGCCGCCGCGCATTTCGACGCGCTTTGTTTCGCCCGCGATTTTGACTTCGACCGGCAGAGGAAACGGCAGACTGTTTGGCACGTCCCAACGCAACACCAACTCGTTCGGTTTCGTTTCGGCAATCAATTTCGGCAGTTTCGGCTGCCGTAGATAAACTTCAAAAAACCAATCCAAATCTTTGCCCGATTCTTTCTCAGCGATTTGTAAAAAGTCGTCGGTGGTAACAAATCTAACCTGCTTGCCGTTTGTAATTTTCTCCATCGCGGCATTCGGATAACACATTTTTCGCAAAGATTTAAAAAACGCTTCATCGCCGATAAGTCCGCGCAAACTATTTAAAACCAACGCACCTTTGCCGTAAATATCGCCGTCGCTCCGCGTGTAATCGGGCGGAATCATATACATTTCCCGCGTCGTTTTCGCTTCACGCGGCGCAACTGCTTTGAGATTTTTTGTATTTTTAATGCGGTTCGGCAAACTCTTGATAAACTGCTCGCGCCCCAGAATTTTTTCGGCATAAAATGCATCCATAAACGACTGAAAGCCTTCGTGAATCCAAAAACCGTTCCAATCTTTCGCCGTTACCAGATTTGCCCACCATTCGTGTCCGAGTTCGTGAAACATCAGCCAATCAAAACCGTTTGCGTCATATCTGAAATCGTTTCCGTAAGCGATAATTGATTGATGTTCCATTCCCAAGTGAGGCGTGTGGGCGATTCCCAATTTGTCGGCGCGAAACGGATAAGGTCCGAGATATTCTTCAAAAAACCGCACGTAATCTTTCGTTTTATCAACCAGACTTTTCCCTTTGTCAAAATGTTCGGGCAGAACATAAAACGCAATCGGAATCGTTTCGCCCGTGATTGACTGCATTTTATCTTCAATCAATTTATACGGCGCGACATTGAGCGCAATATTGTAATTTGAAATCGGCTGCGAAATAAACCAATTAAATGTCTGCGTTCCGTCGGCGTTTTTGACCACCGATTGCAGTCGCCCGTTTGAAGCCGCGACCAGCGGTTCGGGAACGGTAAAATGCAGAGTCGTCGTTTCGGGTTTGTCGGAAGGATGGTCTTTGACGGGAAACCAAAGGTCTGAGCCGTCCATCTGCACGGCGGTTGCAAACCAAGGCTGTCCGTCGGCGGTTTTCGCCCAAACAAACCCGCCAACCCACGGCGGGCGCGGCGCAACCCGCGGCTTTCCGCCGTAAGCAACACTTATTTCAACCGTTTTTCCTTTCTTCGGCATTTTTGGAAGCGTAATCCAAATCTGTTTTTCAGTGCGCTCGAATTTCAGCGTTTCGCGCTTTTTTCCGTTGACAAGCGCAACCGATTCAACCGTCAAAGGCGCATCCAAATCAAGCACAAACTTTTCAATCGGCTTGACGATTAACGCCTTGACGGTCAAAACTCCTTTGATAGATTGTTCGTTTGGATTGACGCGCAAATCCAAATCATAGGATTGAACATCAAAAGCCGCTTGCTCCGCCATCAAAATGCCGCCCGATTCGGTCGGACGCACACCCAAATCTCTCTGCGCGAAAACTAATGCTGAAAGAAACAAAATGCAAATTAGAATTTTCGGGAATAAATGTTTTTTCATAATTAAAAGGCTGGAAATTGATTTGAGATTATTGTAGCAGAGAGATTTATTTAGAGAAAGTTTTTAGATGAAAACTCGTTATCTGTGCGGTTATGATATATTGCAATTTAGTTTATTTCCTCTGAATTTTGCTATGATTCTAATGTCATTTCGCAATTTGACCTTTATTAAATCAGAGAAGTTTTTCTAATCACAGAATATGTCTCAAATAACCGAATGGGAATTTACCGCCGATGTCGCATCGCAGATAAACGAAATCCTAAAAGTTCGAGTTGATTTGCCGTTTTCCGAAGCGCGATGCGAAGAACGCGAAGCGGGAAAAGTGCAACGGCGCGATTTAACTTTGTGGAATCGGGCGAAAAAGCGCGTTATCACAGGCGAAGTTAAAATGCCCGACAAACGCGACGGACGTTCGCCGTTAAACGAAGCGGTTGTGATTGACGCGCACAACAAAGCAAATGCCATCGGCGTAGAACTTTTCTTTACCTGGAATGTGAACGACTGCGTTCTTTGGAATACTTTTGAAAAAGACAAATCCATTACCGAACGGCACATCGAATTTATCAAATCTTTACCCGCGCCGATTTTAAAATCAGACGAATTACTTCAGCCGCGAATAAAAGAACAGGTCAAAAATTTTCTCGAAAAACTTCTTGAAAGATGCGCGGCGATTCTTTCGGGCGAAAAACCGCTTGCCAGACTTCCTTTGGACGAAACATTTATCAGAGTTTGGGAATTGGCTTTGATGCCGATTGTCAAAGAAACGCTTTTTGCCGTCAATACAAAATTTAACACAGATTCCGCGTTCACAAAGAATCTCGAAAAATGGATGCGCGAAGAGCAGGGTTGGACGCTTTCGGGTGATGAAGAAATTATCCGCGAAAATCTTGAGCGTTCGGCAAAGTTCAGCAGTTACGTTTTGGCAAACAAAATCGTTTTCTACAAAGCCTTGCGCCGACAATTTCCGAAACTCAGAAATCTTGAAATCAATGCGGAAATTTCGACGGGCGCGGAATTTTACGAGCGTTTGAAAGATGCTTTCAAACACGCGACCGAAATTACGCAGGATTATGAAACGGTTTTCCAGAG
>Ga0183260_10004656_pt1 | contig 10859 bp, 10 predicted proteins | sample AntDrymUQ4972206_2_FD_129768 | JGI IMG/M metagenome (GOLD analysis project Ga0183260, IMG submission 129768) | Polar desert sand microbial communities from Dry Valleys, Antarctica - metaG UQ497 (22.06) (version 2) (version 2) | ecosystem: Environmental > Terrestrial > Soil > Desert | place...
CGCCTGTCTGTTCTGCGAGATCGTGGCCGGCCGGTCCGAAGCGGCGATGGTGCTGGAGGAGCCCCAGATCGTGGGCTTCCTCGACGTCCGCCCCGTCTTCGTCGGCCACGTCCTGGTGGTGCCCAGGCCCCACCACGGGACGCTCCCCGAGGTGCCCGGCGCCCTGGTGCCGACCCTGTTCGACGCCGTGCAGCGCCTCAGCGCCGCCCTCCCCCGGGCCCTCGGCGCCGAGGGCACCTTCGTGGCGGTGAACAACACGGTCAGCCAGAGCGTCCCCCACGTGCACGTCCACGTCGTGCCCCGCACCAAGGGCGACGGCCTCCGGGGCTTCTTCTGGCCGCGCGTCCGCTACGGGTCCGACGAGCACCTGACCTCGACGGCAGCCTCCATCCGCTCAGCCCTGGCCTCGGGCTAGGTTGCCTTTGGGGCGGAAAAGGCGCCTCCGGTCAGGAGCAGGTGACATGGGCATCAGGGTTCGACTCGGCGGTGCGGCGGCTGCGGTCGCCCTGGTCGTCGCCTCCACGCTGGTACCCGTCAGCCCGGCCGCCGCCGAGCCGCCGCCGCCTCCCGACCTCCTCGGCCCGATCCTGCGGCTCCTCACCCCGCCGCCCGGGCCGGCCCCAGCGCCAGCTCCGCCCGCCCCGGCGCCGGCCGCCCCCGCCCTGCCGCCCGGGTCCGGCGCCGGCCGGCGCATCGTCTACTGCGTCCGCTGCCAGCGTGTGTGGCTGGTGGAGGGCAACGGCGCCGCCCGCACCCACCCCGTGTCGGGGCGGGCCGGGGTCCCCCGGGCGGGCACCTACAAGGTGTTCTCCAGGTCGGAGCGGGCGGTGGCCGGCTCCCGCAAGGCCACCATGCGCTACATGATTCGCTTCGCCCGGGGCCGCACGCTGGCCATCGGCTTCCACGCCATCCCCCGAGACCTGAAGGGTCGGCCGATCCAGACCGAGGCCCAGCTGGGCACCTTCCGCAGCCTCGGGTGCGTGCGCCAAGCCGACCGTGACGCCCTGGCCATGTGGAACTTCGCCCCGCTGGGGACGAAGGTCGTCGTCGTCTGATCCGGGCGGCGGCGTGACCGAGGCCACGCCGCCGCCGAGGGATCAGCTGGGGCTGCCGGCGGAGTCGTCGTCGGGCTTGCGCTGCTCGGCCGAGTCGACCGAGTCGCCTCCGGCGGTCTCGTCGGAACCCTCCGGCGCGTCGGACACCGGCTCGCCGCTCTCAGGATCGACCTTGGGCATGTTGCTCCCCCTGTTTGGTGTGACGGACGCCAACGTCCTGCCCTCCATCCCCAGGAGGGAAACGCGCGCGGCGCACTTCGCCCGGCGGCGGTGGGCCACGGTGCCCGGGATACGGTCTTCGGACGCCGTCTTCCACGAGGACGACGGCCCCGAGCAGTGGAAGGGCTCCATCGCCGCCAACCGGGTGACCACGCTGCGGCGACCACCGCCGGGATCGAGGACGTCGCCGCCGTGACCATCGACGGGCCACGGGCGCCGTTCCTCCTCGCCGGCGACCCCGTCGTCGACTTCGACGCCGCGGTGGCCCGGGGGGCGGGGGCGGCAATGGACGCCGCCCGGAGGATCGGGCCGACCGCCGTCGTCGACGAGATCGGCCGCAGCGGCCTGCGCGGGCGAGGGGGCAGCGGCTTCGCCACCGGCCGCAAGTGGGCGGGGATCCGCGACGCCGGCCCGGGCCGCCGGTTCGCGGTGGGCAACGCCGCCGAGGGCGAGCCGGGCACGTTCAAGGACCGGGCCCTGCTGCGCCACGACCCCTATCAGGTCCTCGAAGGGCTCGCCGTGGCCGTCCTCGCCGTGGGCGCCGAGGCCGCCTACGTGGCCACCAAGGCCAGCTACGGGCGGGAGGCCGACCGGCTGCGGGTCGCCATCGAGGAGACCACCGCCGCCGGGTGGTTCGGCGACGCCCCCGTCGCCCTCGTCCTGGGGCCCGACGAGTACCTGTTCGGCGAGGAGAAGGGCCTGCTGGAGGTGATCGAGGGCCGCGACCCGCTCCCCCGGCTGTTCCCGCCCTACCAGCACGGCCTGTTCGCCACCGACATCACCACCGGCTGGGAGGCCACCGACGCCGCCGGGGCGCCGGGCCTGGCCAACCCGACGCTGGTCAACAACGTCGAGACGCTGGCCAACGTGCCCCACATCCTGCGCCGGGGCGCCGAGTGGTTCCGCTCCGTCGGCACCGAGTCCTCGCCCGGCACGATCGTGGCCACCGTCACCGGCGACGTGGCCCGCCCGCTCGTGGTGGAGGTCGAGATGGGGCTCCCGCTGGCCGAGCTGCTCGCCCTCGCCGGCGGCCCGCTCCCCGGACGCCAGGTCCAGGCCGTCCTGAGCGGTGTGGCCAACGGGGTGCTGACCGCGTCGATGCTCGACGTCCGCCTCGACTACGAGGACCTCGCCGCCGTCGCCAGCGGCCTCGGCTCGGCCGGTTTCGTGGTCTACGACGACTCCGCCTGCCCGGTCGAGATCGCCCGGGCGTTCAGCCGCTTCCTGTACGTGGAGAGCTGCGGCCAGTGCCGCTCGTGCAAGTTCGGCTGCGGCGAGATCACCCGTGGGCTCGAGGCGCTGGTCGCCGGCACGGGCACCGAGCACGACGTGGAGGTGATCGGCGCCCGCCTCCGCTCGGTCACCGACCAGGTCCGCTGCTACCTGGCCACCGAGGAGCAGATCGTGATCGCGAGCATGCTGCAGCGCTTCCCCGAGGAGTTCGCCCTCCACCTCGAGGGGCGATGCTCGAAGGAGGAGCCCCGCCCGATCGAGGCCCCGAAGATCGTCGACATCGCCGACGGCATCGTGACGTGGGACGACAAGCAGCCGACGAAGCAGCCCGACTGGACCTACGCCGAGGCCCCGTGAGCCTGCCCAGAGCCTGAGCGCATCTGCGGCTGCACCGCGTCACCAGCAGTCGGCGAGGGCTCCCAGCGCCCGGCAGATCTCACCGCCCCGGGAGGCGCCGAGCGATCCGGCCCGCTCGGTCAGCGCCAGGCGCGGGATCGGCTGGAGGTTGTCGAAGCTGGCCGCGCACTCGTGACCCAGGCCCTCCCGAGCCCCGAGCGCCACCTCGGTCGGGATGTCCCGGACGGTCCGCGTGATCGGGGCCACCAGCACCCTGGTCAGGACGGGCAGGGCCGCGTCCCTCGTCACCACCAGAACGGGACGCCGGCCGAGGTCGGGCGCCTCGGCCCACCAGACCTCGCCCTGGGCCGGAACGCTCACCAGGGCTCCTCGGCGACGAGCCGCCGGAGGTTCTCCGCGGCGAGGCGGAGCTCCTCGTCGGTCTCCGGGACGCGCTGGTACCCGCGGACGATGGCCCGGCCGACCGCTTCCCTCCGCTCACGCTCGACCAGCTCTCGGATGGCGGCCCGGACCGCTGCCGTCCTGGTGGCGAACCGGCCCCCCTCCACCAGCCGGTCGAGGTCGTGAGCCAGCTCGTCTGGGATGCGGATCGCCAGCTGCTGTGTCATGCAGAAAGGCTAGCGACCTCACAGGGCGAGGAGGATGACGCCGAGCCCGGCGAGGGCCAGACCCAGGCCCTGGGCCCGGCCGATCCGCTCGTGGACGACGAGGGCGGCGAGGAGGACCGTGGCCGCCGGGTACAGCGACGAGACCACTCCGACAACCGACAGGGCCCCGGCGCGGGCGGCCAGGACGAACAGGGCGTAGGCGCCGGCATCGCAGATGCCGGCCGGGACGATCAGCCGCAGGTCGGCCGGCCCCACCCAGCGGGGCCGGCGCAGGAGGGCGGTGGCGGTCAGGATCACCGGGACCGAGGCGCAACGCTGGACGAGCACCGGCCACAGGCCGGCATCGTCGCCGACGGCGGCCAGCAGCACGAAGACGACTCCAAAGGCGATGCCGGCGCCGACGCCGAGGGCCAGCTCGAGGCCGGGCCCGGCCCGGGAGCCGGTCCCGGCCGGAGCCTCGTCGGCAGCGGGTCGGCTGACGAGGGCCACCCCGAGCAGGGCCGAAGCCGCCCCGGCCAGGCGGGTGGCGGGCAGCCCGTCGCCGCCGGCCACCCCGACGACGAAGGGCACGAAGGCGGCCCCGACGGCCGTCACCGGCGCCACCACCGACATCCGGCCGGCGCCCAGGCCGCGGTACAGCAGCAGCACCCCGGACAGGCCGACGATCCCGGCCAGGGCGCCGACGCCCACGTCGCCGGCCGTGGGCGAGCCGCCGAGGAGGGGCACGAGCAGCGCCAGGCCCACCAGGCCGACGACCTGGGACCACAGGACGACCACCGCGGCCGACCGGCGCCGGCTGGCCAGGCCGCCGAAGAAGTCGCCGGCCCCGTAGGTGGCCGCCACCAGGAGGCCGAGGGACACCGCGAGCACCGAGCGGACCGGCGATCAGGCGTCGGGGCGGAGGACGACCTGGTCGCGCTTGCCCTTGCGGAGGAGGAGGAAGCGCCCGTGGATGGCGTCGGCGGCGGACAGGACCCGGTCGGCCCCGGCGGGGTCGACCTTGCGGCCGTTGATGCTGACGCCGCCCTGCTCGACCAGCCGGCGGGCGGCACCGCCGGAGGGGGCCAGGCCGGCGGCCACCAGCGCCTCGCCCACGGTGAGCCCCCCGGCCGGGAGGGGGCAGGTGGGGGCGTCGTCCAGGGCGGCGGCCAGCGTGGCCTCGTCGAGCGAGGCCACGTCCGGCGTGAAGAGCGTGGCCGCGGCCCGGGCGGCGCGGGCCGCCTCGTCCGGCCCGTGCACCAGGGCGGTGACGTCGTCGGCCAGGGTCCGCTGGGCCAGGCGGCGGCCCGGCTGCTCGGCGGTGGCCCGGTCGAGCTCGACGATCTCCTCCTCGCTCCGCCACGTGAACGAGCGCAGGTACTGGCCGACCTTGGCGTCCTCGGCGTTGAAGAGGAACTGCCACAGGGCGTAGGGGCTGGTGCGGGCCGGGTCGAGCCACACGGCGCCGGCCACGCTCTTGCCGTACTTGGTGCCGTCCGCCATCGTCACCAGCGGCGTGGTGAGCCCGTAGGCCGTGGTCCGCTCGACCCGGCGGATCAGGTCGACCCCGACCGTGATGTTGCCCCACTGGTCCGACCCGCCGCCCTGGAGCGTGCAGCCGTGGCGCCGGAACAGCTCCAGGAAGTCGAAGCCCTGCAGCAGCATGTAGCTGAACTCGGTGTAGGAGATCCCGCTCTCGCGGCCCTCGAAGCGGCTGCGCACCGAGTCCTTGGCCACCATCTGGTTCACGGTGAAGTGCTTCCCCACGTCCCGCAGGAACTCGAGCAGCCCCGTGGTCCACAGCCACTCGCCGTTGTCGACCAGGAGGCCCCGACCTGGCGTGAGGTCGACGAATCGGCCCAGCTGCCCCTCGATGCGGCTGAGGTTGTGCTCGAGCTCCTCGCGGGTCAGGAGGCTGCGCTCGTCCTGGCGGCCGCCGGGGTCGCCGATCATCCCGGTGCCGCCGCCGGCCAGGGCGATGACAACGTGCCCGGCCTCCTGCAGTCGGCGCAGGTTGCACAGCATGAGGAGGTTGCCGAGGTGGAGGCTGTCGGCCGTGGGGTCGAAGCCGATGTAGGCGGTGAGGGGCGCCCCGTCGAGGCGGGCCAGCAGGCCGTCGTCGGTGACCTGGTGGACGAGGCCGCGCCAGGTGAGCTCGGAGGAGAGGGGCACGGGGACCAAACTTGCCACGCCGTGCCCGATGCCTCCGCCACCTTCGTCCCCGAGCACGCCGTCGACCTCCGCCTCACGCTGGGGGCGCTGGCCCAGGGCCCCTGGGATCCGATGGCGCGGATCGGGGCGGCCGGGGGGTGGCGGGCCAGCCGCACGCCCGAGGGACCGGCGACGCTGCGCCTGCGGGTCGGCCCCGGCGGCGCCCGGGTGCTGGCCGAGGCGTGGGGGCCGGGAGCGGCCTGGGCGGTGGCGCAGGCCCCCGAGCTGGTCGGCGGCGGCGACACCGCTGACGGCTTCGCGGCCCTGGCCGGCCGCCACCCGCTGGTGGGCGAGCTGCACCGCCGCCACCTCCGGCTGCGCATGCCGCACACCCGGCGGGTGTTCGAGTCGATGGTCGTCACCATCTGCGCCCAGAAGGTGACCGGGATCGAGGCCAAGCGCTCGTACCGGGGCATCGTCCGGCGCTGGGGCGAGCCGGCGCCCGTGCCCGTGGGCGTGCCCGGCGCCCCCCGGCTGCACCTCCTGCCCGAGCCGGCGCTGCTGGCCCAGCAGCCCTCGTGGGCCTTCCACCCGCTCGGCCTCGAGCGCAGGCGGGCCGAGGCGCTGCTGCGGGTGGCGGCCGCCGCCGTCCGGCTGGAGGAGGCGGCCGACATGGCCGACCTGGGCGCCGCCCGCCGCCGCCTCCGGGCCGTCCCCGGCGTGGGCGTGTGGACCTCGGCCGAGGTGGCGATGGTGGCGCTGGGCGACGCCGACGCCGTGAGCGTCGGCGACTACCACCTCCCGAACGTCGCCGCCTGGCACCTGGCCGGCGAGCCCCGCGGCAACGACGAGCGGATGCTCGAGCTGCTCGAGCCGTTTCGGCCCCACCGCGGCCGAGTCCTGCGCCTCCTCCAGATCGGGGCCGGCGGCGCCCCCCGCTACGGGCCCCGCATGCCCCTGTCCGGTCACGAGCGGCGCTGACCGACCCCCGTTCCCGGCCGATCGGCCCGGCCGCTACGGTCCCGGCCGGACCGGGCGGCGGCCGCCGTCGACGAAGCGAGGAGTCCCGTGCACCCTGGAGTCCACGCCGGCGCCGCCCCCGACAAGCCGGCGACGATCATGGCCGGATCCGGGGAGATCGTCACCTACGGCCAGCTGGAGGCCCGGTCGAACCAGGTGGCCCACCTGCTGCGCTCCCTCGGGCTGGGGTGGCGCGACGGCATCGCCCTGTGCCTGGAGAACAGCGCCCGGTTCCACGAGGTGTGCTGGGGCGCCCAACGCAGCGGCCTGTACTACACGGCGGCGTCGACCCGCCTGACGGCCGGCGAGCTCGGGTACATCGTCGACGACTGCGGCGCCAAGGTGCTGGTCCTCTCCTTCGAGCAGCGCCACCTCGCCGCCCCGCTCCTGGCCCGGACGCCCCGGGTGGTGGCCCGCTACATGGTGGGTGGCACCGTCGACGGCTACGAGAGCCTGGAGGAGGCGCTGGTCGGCCAGCCGACCACGCCGGTCGCCGACGAGGCCGAGGGCGCCGACATGCTCTACAGCTCGGGCACCACCGGCCGGCCGAAGGGGGTGAAGCCACCGATCAGGGGGAAGCCCCTGGGCGAGCTGACCGGGCTGGTGGCGCTGTGCCAGGGCCTCTATGGCTTCGACCACGACACCCGCTACCTGTCGCCGGCGCCGCTGTACCACGCCGCCCCCCTGCGCTTCAGCATGACCACCCACCGCCTGGGGGGGACGGTCGTGGTGATGGAGCACTTCGACTCGGTCCGCTACCTGGAGCTGATCGACGAGCACGCCATCACCCACACCCAGCTCGTGCCCACCATGTTCGTGCGCATGCTCAAGCTCGACCCGGCCGTTCGCCGAACGGCCCGGCTGTCGTCGCTGCGGGCCGCCATCCACGCCGCCGCCCCCTGCCCGGTCGCCGTGAAGGAGCAGATGATCGAGTGGTGGGGCCCGATCCTGCACGAGTACTACGCCGGCACGGAGGGCAACGGCTTCTGCGCCATCACGAGCCAGGAGTGGCTGGCCCACCGGGGGTCGGTGGGCCGCAACCTCCTGGGCCCGATCCACATCCTCGACGACGCCGGCACCGAGCTGCCTCCCGGCGAGGAGGGCTCCGTCTACTTCGAGGGCGGACCCCGCTTCGAGTACCACAACGACCCGGAGAAGACCGCCGTCAGCCGCACCCACCAGGGCTGGTCGACCCTCGGCGACATCGGCCGGCTCGACGAGGAGGGCTACCTCTACCTGACCGACCGCAAGGCCAACATGATCATCTCGGGTGGGGTGAACGTGTACCCCCAGGAGACCGAGGACGTCCTGACGCTGCACCCGAAGGTGGCCGACGTCGCCGTGTTCGGGGTGCCCGACGAGGACCTCGGCGAACAGGTGAAGGCCGTCGTCCAGCCGGTGGACGGCGCCGGCGCCGGGCCCGGTCTGGAGCAGGAGCTGATCGCGTACTGCCGGGAGCGGCTGTCGCCGGTGAAGTGCCCCCGGTCGATCGACTTCCGCACCGAGCTGCCCCGCCACCCCACGGGCAAGCTCTACAAGCGGCTGCTGCGCGACGAGTACTGGGAGGGCCACGGGAGCAAGCTGGTGTGAGGAGCACGTCGCGGCGGCGGGGGGTGTTCGGACAAGGTCGAGGCGGGGGGCGCCAGCCGTTAGCCTGCTCGGGCGGCCACTGTGGCTTCGAGAGGCGCGGTTTCGGGATGACGGCTTCGGCATGACGGCTTCGGCATGACGGCTTCGGGAGGAGAGGGAGTGGAGTCGGCCGACGGCGACGGGTACGGCGACAGGGTGGCGATGGAGCTGGCCCGCCTGCGCGAGGCCATCGACGAGATCCGGCGGCGCCCGATCCCGCTGGACGCCGACACCCTCCGCCACGTCATCACCGCGAGCCTCTCGGAGGCGTCCGCTCCCCCGCCGAACCTGCTGGTGACCGCCATCCGCCGCCTCGACCGGGTGGACGCCCGACTGGAGTCGATCGAGTCCGCCGTGAGCGGGCAGGGGGCGCTGCCGTCGGCCGGCTCCGCTCCCCGGGCCCGGGGCGGCGCCGGACCCGCCTCGGTGCCGGCCGTCCACGCCCCGGCCCCGACCGCGGTCGTCGACCCCGAGGCGATCGCTGAGGCCCTGGCCCGGCGGCTGGGCGGCCTGGCCGGGTCTCCTCCACCCGGGCGGGGGGGGCCGGGGCCGACGGTCCAGGACCTGGTGGCCGCCCTGCGCCCCCTCGTCCCGGGCGCCGCCCGGACCGTCCTGCGACGCGGCGGGCGGGAGCCCAGCCCGCAAGCGGTCGAGGTGCTGCAGCAGGCCGCTTTGGCCGCCCTCGACGAGGCGGCCGGGTCGTTGGGCCCGTTCGCGGCTCAGGCCTCCCCCACCCGGGCCCCCTGGCCGCCCCAGCAGCTCGCGGCCCCCGCCCCGGTCGCCCTGGCCCCACCGCCGGTGGCGCCCCCGCCCCCACCGCTCGACGTCGAGGCGCTGGCCTCGACCATCGCCGTGCGCGTCACCGCCAGCGTGACGGCGAGCGTGGCCAGGCAGCTCACCGATCCCGAGCCGCCCGCCGCCCCGCCCGCCAGCCCGCAGGCCACCCCGCCGATCGCGCCCGGGGGCGAGCCGGGGCCCGCCTTCGACCCTGCCGCCGTGGCCGACCTGGTCGTCGCCCGCCTGGCCGAGCAACCGCCACCACAGGCCGTGGTCTCGGCGCTCGCCATGGTCCCGCTGCTCGGCGCCGTCGGCAACGTCGAGGCGGCGGTGGCCCGGCTGGCCGAACCGGATGAGGAGGTGGTCGGCGCCGTCGCCCGCCTCGAAGCGGGGGTGGATGCCCTGGCCCGGGCCCTCGAGGAGGATCGATCCGCCCAGGCCGACGAGCTCCGCCGTGGCTTCGTCGAGCTGACCGAGCTGGTGCGGGACCAGCAGGCCGCCCTGTCCGACCCGTTCGACGGGGGACGGGCAGCGAGCGAGGACTCGGAGGGTGACGAGGTCGCCGGGTCCCGGGCCGTGCAGGACCGGACGCTGGCCGCCGTGCTGCGCCTCAACCACCGCCTCGACGTCGTCACCCGCCAGCTCACCCCTGGAGCCGATCTCCCCGCCGCCGTCCCCGCCCTGCAGAGCCAGGGCCAGCGCCTCGAGCGCTCGATCGGCCACATCCTGACGGCGGTGGCCGTGCTGGCCGACCACCTCGGCGAGCAGTCGTCCCTCTGGCAGGCCGGCCTCGACCGCCTCGCCACCGGCGACGGGGCGGGCGCCGGTGCGGCGGAGCAGCCGGTCCCGGCATCCGGACCCCGGGAGCCCCGGACCGGCGGTCCCGGCCGAGGGCAGCTGTCGAACCGCCAGGACGAGGTCGGCACACCGCCGGGAGTTCCCGCCCCCGACGTCGCCGCCGTCGACGATCACGACGACTACGAGGACGACCGCCACGAGGACGACGGCCACGAGAACCGCGAACGCGATAGCGGTGACACCGCGGACAGCGACAGTGAGAGAAAGGACAGCGTCGAGCCTGACCTGAGCGAAGGCAGCGTCGAGGGCGACAACGCTGACGAGAGCGACGCCGGCGACGAGAGGGACGACCGCGTCGACTGGGACGACCGCGACCACGGCGACGACGGCCACGATGGCGACGACCGCAACCTCGGCGATGACGGCGGCGGCGAGGTCGGCGGCGAGATCGAGGAGGCGGACTCTCCTCCGGCTGAGGGAGCTGACGGGGACGGCCCCCGCTCGGGCCCCGACGCCGTGGTGGTCAGCGGGACGGTGCGCCGCCGCCGCACAAAGGCGCGAAAGCGCTTCAAGGGCCGCTGAGGGGAGAACCTCTCCGACGGGAGCCGCCGACGACGCCGCCGCCGGCCGGCGGTCAAGGAACACTCGAGGATCACGCCGATGGCTCGCCCACAGGTGGGTGGGCCCCCACCCCCACCACGCCAGGGGGCTCTATTCTGCGGACATGACACCACCGGCGGGCGATCTGGCCGAGGTCCTGCGACGCATCGCCGAGGACCCCACGTTCCTGGAGCACCTGCGAAGCGACCCGAAGTCGGCACTCGACTCCTACGACCTGTCGCACACCGACCTGGCGCAGCTCGACGGACGCCTGCAAGGCGGTCTCGGTGACCCACTCGACGGCGGTTCGCCGTTGTTCGTGTGCAACGGGTCGCCGTCGGGGCTGGATGGCGGTTCGCCGTTGTTCGTGTGCAACGGGTCGCCGTCGGGGCTGGATGGCGGTTCGCCGTTGTTCGTGTGCAACGGGTCGCCG
>Ga0183260_10004657_pt1 | contig 10858 bp, 10 predicted proteins | sample AntDrymUQ4972206_2_FD_129768 | JGI IMG/M metagenome (GOLD analysis project Ga0183260, IMG submission 129768) | Polar desert sand microbial communities from Dry Valleys, Antarctica - metaG UQ497 (22.06) (version 2) (version 2) | ecosystem: Environmental > Terrestrial > Soil > Desert | place...
GACATCACCGTCGATCAGTAGAGATCCGGCGTGGCCGACTCACTCGACGTGTCCCCTCCCGAGCGGGCACTCGGCGCTGGTGGTCAACGGAGACGCTCACGAGCCGAGCGGCGACCGATCCGTCTGGCGCGTCGCAGGGAGTCGGCAGCGGGTTCACCCGGGACGTCTCAGGTTGCTCGTCAGCTCGCTTGGTAGAACGTCGTGTCGTAGCGCCCGTAGAGATCCGCCCATTTGTCGCGGTCGGGTGCGGTGCCGGTCGCGTTGATGATGGTGGCGAGCTCCCGGAAGTAGTTCGCGAACCTCGTTGGATTGAACGTCCCGACGATGCAGCCGAGGTCGCCTCCGGCATTGCGGAAGGTGTGTGGCGTGCCCCGCGGGACGAACAGGAACGCACCGGGTGGCAGCAGTGCGCGGTCAGCTCCCATGGTGAACTCGTAGGTCCCGTCGACGACGTAGAACGTCTCGTCGTGGGCGTGGTGGACGTGTTGGGGTGGTCCGGTCACGCCGGGCTCGGAGATGTACTCGTAGAAGGCGACCGCACTGTTCGTCGCGCCGTCGAGTTTGAGGCGCATTGTGCCGCCACCGAGGAAGCGGAGTTGCTCCCCGCCGTTCGGGTCGAGCAGCAGATGGCCGGTCGAGGCCTGTCCCGGAGTGTCGGTCGCAGAGCCAGTCAGACCTGCTGAGATGTTCATGATGCGTCCTCTCTTGCCGACACCATGTTCCTGCGAATTGGCGGAACGGTCGAGAGCCAATTAGCTAATATTGGTTCGTGGTTACCCAATCCAATCGGTGGGCCAAACTCGCCGCCGACCGTGCGGCCCCGGATCTGGTCGCGATGCTCGAAGGGTGGGCGTCCACCGGCCACGGCTCGTTGCCCCGCCGCCTTGCCCACGGGTTGCGCCTCCTCATCGATAGTGGGGTTCTGCCCGGCGGTTGGCACTTGCCTCCAGAGCGCGCCCTCGCGGGCCAGTTGGCGGTTGGCCGGACCACTGTCACCCAAGCGCTCGACGAGCTGCGCGGCGAAGGGCTCCTGACGTCCATCCAGGGCAGCGGCACGTATGTGGTCGGGCCGTCCACGCCGCTGCCCGTCGGCACCCGCGTCGCCGAGCATCTGTCGTCGGGACCAGGGATCGATTTGGCCAAGGGAGACGCGCCCGACCTCTCACACCTGCCGCCGGTGTCGATCGAGATGTGGCAGCTCAACGCGACCTGCGGCGGCGCCGCGGTCAACGCCGCGGGGCTGCCCGCGATGCGCCAGGCAATCGCCGAGTTGTATTCGCGCGGCGGTACGACCGGCCGACCGCGGGCCACCGAACCCGACCAGATCCATGTCACGGCCGGGAGCCACCAGGGAAGCTTCCTGCTCGTCTCCGCTCTGGCCGCGCGGGGCAAGGCGGTTGCCGTCGCAGAGTTCAGCTATCCCGGGATCTTCGATGTCATCGACAGCTGCGGGGTCCGCGCCGCGCCGGTGCGCTTGGACCGGGCAGGGATGGTCCCGGAGTCGCTCGACCAGGTGCTCGGTCGGGACCGACCTGCCGCGCTGTACTTCCAGGCCGGCCCACAGATCCCGACGGGGCAAGTCCCATCGGTGTCACGACTGCGCGCCCTCGCGGGCGTCGTCGACCGCCATCGCGTGACGGTCATCGAGGACACGACGGTGGCATCGTTGGCGTTCGATGGCACGGCGCCGATGCTGGCCGACCATTGCCGCGTGGCGACCGTCATATCGACCGGTTCATTGAGCAAGACATGCTGGGCCGGACTGCGGTTGGGGTGGATTCGCGGCCCCGTCCCGATCATCGAGCAGACCATCTACCGCCACCTTGGCTCCGACCTCGGACCCTCGGTGCCGTCCCAGGTCCTGGCGCTCGAGCTGCTCCCACACCTCGACGACATCGCTGCCGAGCGACGGCGCCGATTGGAGACCGGCGTCGACACCGCACTCGACCAGATCGCCGACTCCATTCCCGACGCCGCGCTTACCCGCCCGGGTGGGAGTTCGGTGCTGTGGATGCGATTTCCCGTCGAGGACAGCGCCGCGCTCGTCAATCTTGCCCGGCGCCACAGCGTGCGTGTCGCGCCGGGAAGCATCCATACCGCGGGCAAGGCACCAGGACCGTTCATACGGATCGATGTCGACCGACCCGCCGGGCTCGTCCGCGAGGGCATCGATCGCCTCACCCGAGCATGGCATGACCTCCTCGACCGCGGCTGAACGGCGGTCGTTCACACCGCGCCCGACAGCTACACATTCGGCGTTCCGCGCTGTCGTCGTCCCGACGTGAAACGGAGTGCGCCTCGGCGTCGGCGGCCGGCCCCGGCCGGCCATCGTCCACCACCTCGCGCACCGAACAGCCTCGTGCGGCCTTCAGGAGCGTCGTACTGCCGGCGTTCGAGGGCACTGCCGTCCGTTGTTATCCCCGCGATACTCGGATACCCGGCGGTGTGGGCGGTGCACGCCTCGGCGAGTCGTCGCCGGGACCTCGATCATTCAGCCGAACCGCCAGCTGACTACCGGCGGCCTGACGCGGGCGCAGCGAGGGCCGCCGCGTTCGTCAGTGAGTGAGAGCGATGCGACGAGCACGCCGTCGTCGCGTGTGGCAGCGACCATCATCTCGGGCTCGATGCCCCCGATCATCAGCTTGGCCCTGCGGAACATGGCAAAGGAGCCGCCTGGACCGACGTCCCCCCACGTGAGGTAGAGGAATCGGTCGCCCTTCTTGCCGTGGACGGCTGGCCCGCGCAGGTCGACAGCACCGTCCGAAACCACGGGCCGCACGTCGATCGCCCAGCGCGCGCTGTCGGCGTCACCTCGCACCAGGTCGATGGGGTCTTTGCCCACCTGCACCGCGACGTGCACGTTGTACAGCGGAACGCCGTCCGAGACGAACTCGACGCCCGGTAGATCGTGTCCCTCAATGACGATTCGCATCAGGTGCCATTCTGACGACGGCGGCGACGTCGCGCCTGTCGCAGGCGCATGCCATCCGGCGGTAACGGACGCGAGGGCCGCGCGTTATCCCCGTGCCTATCGGATACGGCGCTGGTGTCGTTCGGTGCGTTCTCGTTTAGCGAATGGAGGGTCCACACCGGCGTCAGCTGCCGCCGGCACCCGGGCCTCCGACTGGCTCGAGTCGGCGCCGGATCCGTCGTTCTGCGTGGGCTCGTCGGTGCCTGTCGGCGAACAGCGCTCGCGAACGCGAGCGAAGCGAACAGGAGCACACAGCCGCCGGTTGGCGTCGACGGTGTCGGACCTCCGGCATTCGCAGGGGATTGCAACACGGTCGATACCCGTGCAGAGATGAGCTGCCGAAACCGACGCACCTGACTGATTCGCAACGGAGCGTTGGCGCACGTGGATTCTGGTCGACACTCGACGGGAGTGAGGACGCGATCTGCCACGAAGCGTCAGTTGAACTGTGGCTCCGGCGGAAGCGTCGCAGCCGCGGTTCGACCTTGCCGAGTTGGCACCGCATCAGATGTGGAGACCGAGTCGGCCTTGTGGCTCGTCGAGGCTCATGCCGGACCGGTGTAGATCCTCAACTTCTTGGACGACCACTCGGGGTGTGCCCGCGCGCCAGGGAATTGGTGACCGTGATCAGGAGGCCGATAGGAGCCAGGCAATCCATTCCGCGCTCAGAGGCCGTCCGCGACGTTCGCCCCGACATCGCTGGCCGTCCGTCGCGATGTGGACGCACGGGAACCGTTCGAGCTCCTTGCCGTGGCAGTACTAAGTAAGGTACCGTTACAAACTTCGGGTTCAGCAATTGGGGGAGATGGGGTCGTGGCAATGGGGGTATCGCGAGCCGAGCAAGGCTCACACGAGGTGAGAGTGACTCCAGGGTGACGCGACGACGACCGCCCATCGGCACGAGGCCTGCTCCCGAACATGACGGACCCAGCCTGATCCGGGCAATCAACGAACAAGTCGTCCTCGAGGCGGTGCTTGCAGAAGGCAACGTCACCCGGGCCGGGCTGGCCCGCCGGACCGGCCTCTCCAAGCCCACCGTCTCGGCGCTGGTGCGCACTCTCGAAGACTGCGGGTTGGTGACCAGCCGGGGAGTCCAGTCGGGTTCCGTGGGGCGTCCGGCGACCGTCTACGCGGTCAACGGCCTGGCGGGCCACACCTACGCCGTCGACCTTGGGGGCAGCAAGCTGCGGGCGGCGGTCACCGATCTGTTCGGTGACGTCCTCGCCGAACAGACGGTGCGCACCCCTCACGGCCAAGGGCAGAGCGTGGTCGACGCGATTGGTGGGCTCTACGACGACCTGGCGGCGAGGGCTGGCACGTTCCCCGGCGGCGCCGTCGCGGCCTGCGTTGGAGTCCCCGGCGTGGTGCGCCCGTCCGAGACTCGGATCGACTCGGCGTTCAACGTCCCCGAGCTCCACGAGGTTCCGTTCAAGGACGTGCTCCGCGATCGATTGGGGATGCCGGTCGCCGTCGAGAACGACGCAAACCTCGCAGCGGTCGGTGAGCGCTGGCGAGGACTGGCCCGCGACTGCGACCACTTCGTCTCGGTCTCGATCGGAACCGGGATCGGGATGGGAGTCGTCCTCCACGGCGAGCTCTACCGCGGAAGTCGGGGAGGTGCCGGCGAGATCGGGTTCCTGCCGGTCACCGGTGATCCGTTCGATCCGGTCAACCTGCGCCATGGTCCGCTGGAGAACACGGCGGCGGGCGGCGGGATCGAGCGACGGCTCGGGGCCCTTCGCGCCGAGCATCCCGACACGAGCCTCGAGGTTGGTTCGACGGTCAGCGAGATCTTTGCCGCGGCCGACCGGGGCGACCGTCTCGGTGTGGCGCTCGTCGACGACGAGGCCCGGCTGATCGCCCTCGGAGTCGCCGCCGTCGTGTCGGTGATTGACCCCCAGTTGGTGGTGCTCGGTGGCGGCATCGGCTCCAATCCCGCGTTGCGCGGGCCCGTAGGCGATTATCTGTCCCGGCTCGTTCCCGAACCACCCGAGGTGCAGAGCAGCTCGCTTGGCGAGCGGGCCAGCCTCTACGGGGCGATCGCTTTCGCCGTCCATCAGGTCCGCCAAGAGGTGCTCGGAGACCGGGCCAAGATCGACCGGGCCGCGGTGGAGAGGTCGACATGAATCCAGCGGCGAGCGCGACAACGACGGCCCCTCAGGCCCTTCCGTTCGGCGTACGAGTTCGGTCGCTGCTCGGGCGAGACGTTGTGTACCTGGCGTTCGTCGCGATCCTCGTGTTCTTCGCCGTGATCCTTCGCGACACCGACTTCTTGTCGTTCTCCAATCTCTCCAACATCGTCCGCCAGACCACACCGATCACGGTGATGGCCGTCGGATTGACGTTCACGCTGTCAGCAGGGGAGATCGATCTCTCGATCGGCTCTGTCGTCGCCCTCTCCGCCTTGACGTGCGCCGTCTTTCTGCGTGACGTCGGCCTCGCGGCAGGGATCGGCATGGGCTTGGCGGTCGGGCTCGTCGTCGGTGTCGTGAACGGGCTGCTCACCGTCAAGCTGCGCATTCCGTCGTTCCTCGTCACGTTGGGAACCCTCGGACTCGTCGCCGGCATCGCCCGCACCGTCACCGACCTGCAATCCGTGCCTGTACAGAACTCGACGTTCAAGGCCTGGTTCGGCTCGGGCTCGGTCGGTCCCGTATCCAGTCTGATCATCTGGACGGCGGCGGTTGTGACCGTCGGCCATTTCGCGCTGCGCAACATCCGCTTCGGCCGACACGTGCTGGCCACCGGCGGCGACCGCGCCGCCTCGGCCTACGTCGGCATCCGCACGACACGGGTGAGGCTCGCCGTCCTGATCATCAGCGCGATGAGCGCCTCGGTGGCCGGGCTGCTGTACGCCGGCCGGCTGCAAGGCGCCCGCTACACACTCGGTGAAGCGGACCTGCTCACCGTGATCGCGGCGGTGGTGATCGGCGGCACCCGACTGTTCGGTGGGCGGGGCTCGGTGATCGGCGCACTGTTCGGCTCGCTGATCATGGGCACGCTCAACAACGGGCTCATCCTGATGGGACTCGATGTCTCCGACCAGATGATCGCCCGCGGGGTGATCATCATCCTCGCCGTCGCGCTCAGCCTTCGCGAACCGAAAACGGTCTGAGGAGCGAGATGTTCCTCAACGCCCTGACTCGCCGCAACGAAAGCTTCGTGGCCAACGCCGTGCGCCTCCACCAAGAGGGACGCATTCCAGCCAACAGCTACGTCCTCGACCTCGACACCATCGAAGCCAACACCCGCACCTTCGTCGACGCCGCCCACGGCCTCGGTCTCACCGTGTGGGCGATGACCAAACAGATCGGCCGCGTCCGCCCAGCCCTCGACGCAATGGTGCGGGGAGGAGTCGACGGGTTTGTCGCGGTCGACATGGCCTGTGCCCGCGCCATCTCCGCCGCCGAGCACACCGTCGGCCATCTCGGCCACCTCGTTCAGATCCCCCACGGCGAGGCCGGGGAGGCGGCGGCGACGCGACCCTCGTTCTGGACTGTGTTCAGCCACGACAAGGCGGTCGAAGCCTCCAAGGCGGCCGGGGCCGTCGGCGCCGGACAGCGACTGCTCGCCCGGGTCCACGCCCCTGGCGACACCTTCTATCCCGGTCATGAAGGAGGCTTCGCCGCCGACCGCGTCACCGAGGTGGCGGACCGGATCGACACCCTCGACAACGTCACATTGGCGGGAGTCACGACGTTCCCGGCCCTGCTGTTCGACCATGAGCGTCGTCAGGTCACGCCAACCCCCAACCTCGCCACCCTCGAGCGGGCAGCCACCGAGCTCCGCGATGCGGGGCGCAGCGACGTCGAGATCAACGCCCCCGGCACGACATCGGCTGGTGTCGTGAACCTGCTGGCGAACGCCGGCGCGACCCAGGTGGAACCCGGCCACGGACTCACCGGCACAACACCGCTCCACGCCGTCACCGAGTGCCCCGAGCTACCAGCGGTCCTCTACCTGACCGAGGTCTCCCATCAGCACGGAGGACGGGCCTACTGCTTCGGCGGCGGCCTGTACATCGACCGGGTCTTCGACACCTACCAAGTCACCGCCCTCGTCGGCGGCTCGACAGACGAGGCGCTCGGGCGGGATCCCGTCAATGCGTTCCTTCCACCCGCCGCAGCGATCGACTACTACGGACAACTCGAAGTGCCCGAGAACCGTCCCGTCCGCACCGGTGACACCGTCGTGTTCGGGTTCCGCATCCAAGCGTTCTTCACCCGGGCCCACATCGTTCCCGTCGCCGGGATGGCGTCGGATTCTCCGCGTGTCGAGGGGATGTGGCGGGGAGACGGCAGCCGCGTCGACTGGCGGGGCCCGGCGTCATGACCGATGAGCACCGTCACGCGCCGACCGAGACCAACGGCGAAGCGGGTCGCGTCCTCGAGGTCCGGGAAGTCTCCAAGTCCTTCGGGGGGGTGCAGGCGCTGGTCGACGTCTCGTTCCACGTCGACGAGGGGGAGGTGGTCGGTCTCCTCGGGGACAACGGGGCGGGAAAATCCACGCTCGTCAGATGTCTCAGCGGTGTCTACCAACCCGACACCGGCGAGATCCTCGTCGACGGGATCGAGGTTGCCCTCGACTCGGTTCCGACCGCACAGGCGCTCGGGATCGAGACCGTCCACCAAGGACTGGCACTCGTCGAGTCCCTCGACGTCGCCTCGAACCTGTTCCTCAACCGCGAGCTGGTGTCCCCCGGTTTCGGTTGGCTGGGCTGGCTCGACAAGCGGCGCATGTACCGCGAGGCCGAACAGATCCTGGCGGGACTCGGCATCCGCATCCCCTCATCGCGAGCCGAGACCAAGTCCCTGTCGGGTGGCCAACGACAAGCCATCGCCATCGGCCGAGCGGTGGCATGGGGCCGACACATCGTCCTGTTGGACGAGCCTGCAGCGGCGCTCGGCGTCGAACAGTCACGCCACGTTCTCGAGCTGATCGACAACCTGCGGCGGGGAGGCGTGGCGGTGATCCTCGTCAGCCACAACATGCAGCACGTCACCCAGATCTGTGACCGGGCAGTCGTGCTCCGCCACGGCCACAAGGTCGCCGACGTGGCCATCGGCGACGTGAACGAAAGCGACCTCATCCACCACATCGCAGGCGGGGGAAACGCCCGCCACAACGGTGGCCCACTGGCCACCACGGAAAGGAAACAGCAATGAGGACAGCCACGATCAAGGCAGGTCTCGCCGTGCTGGCGCTGGTTGCCGTCTCCAGCGGCGACGGGATCACCGCGGCGGAGGGAGCCCCACCAGACACGACGGAGGCGACAGACACGACCACAGCCGGCGGGGGAGCGCCCAGCCTCGCCTTCAGCGGCCCGAACGGAGAGACACCAACCTCGTCATCTGAACTCCAGTTGACCGCCGACGAAGTCGAACAAATACGGGCAGGTGGCTATACCGCCGCCCTGGTGTGGCACGAGAACTCGGCGTTCATCCAAGCCGTCGAAGCCGGGGTGCGCGAGGAGTTCGACGATCTCGGCATCGAGGTGATCGCCAGCACCAGTGCTGAGTTCGACGCCGCCCAACAGGCAGCCAACATCGAAACCGTGCTCGCCAGCAACCCCGACATCATCGTCACAATTGCTGTCGACCCGACCACCGCCGCCGAGGCCTTCCGGCCGGCAGTCGAGCAAGGTGTGAAGATCGTCGTGCTCACCACACCGCCCGCCGGCTACATCGCAGGTGACGAGATGGTTGGGATCGTCACCGGAGAGCTCACCGCCTACGGCAAGGCGGCGGCCGAGATGCTCGGCCAGGCACTCGGTGGTGAGGGGCAAGTGGGGTGGATCTTCCACGACGCGGACTTCTGGTTCACAAACCAGCGTGACCAGGCATTCAAGGATTGGCTCGCCTACCTTTACCCGGACATGGAGGTGGTTGCAGAAGCCGGATTCTCCGACCCGGCGCGCACCGAGGACATCGCCAACGCGATGCTGGCCCAGAACCCCGAGCTGACCGGGATCTACGTCGCCTGGGCCACCGCCGCCGACGGCGTCCTGGCCGCGTTGCGCTCCGCAGGACGCGATGATGTCCGGATCGTCACCAACGACCTCGACGAGAACCTCGCACTCGACATGGTGCAAGGAGGCAACGTCGCGGGCGTCGTCGCCAACCCAGCAGTCGACACCGGGAGGAGCCTTGGGATCATGGCCGGCTACGGAGTGCTCGGGAAACCTGCCCCGGAGATGGCGGTTGCGGCACCGGTGGCAACCACGAGCGACAACCTGGCAGAGGGTTGGCAGGCCGAGTTCGCTGAAGATCCGCCGCAGGAATTGATCGACGCGGCCGGCGGTTGATGTGACGCCCGGGCCGACGGTCATCGACCGAGTCGTTGCGGAGGTCGACCGCCAGCGCGACGCCATCATTGCACTGGCGGTCGACCTCATCCGGATACCGTCGGAGACTCACCCCCCGGGCGGCGACGAGGGCCCCGTCCAACGGTTCATCGAGGCAAGACTGAGAGGCATCGGCCTCGACGTCGACGTCTTCGAACCGTGGTCGGTGCCCGGCGTCCTCGACCACCCCGGCTGGTGGCCCGGGCTCGAATACGACGACCGACCCAACGTGGTCGGGGTCTGGAACGGGACCGGCGGGGGGCGATCACTGATCCTCAACGGGCACAGCGACGTCGTCCCCGCCGGACCCCACGACCTCTGGACCCACGACCCCTACGGAGCGATCGTCGTCGATGGCCGAATCTACGGACGGGGAGCATGCGACCAGAAGGGGGGAATCGCCGCCATGATCACGGCGGTTCAGGTCCTTTCCGACCTCGGGTTGCGACCTCGCGGGGATGTCATCGTCGAGAGTGTCGTCAACGAAGAACTCGGCGGCTACAACGGGACGCTGGCCTGCTGTGTCAAGGGCTACCTCGCCGCCGCCGCCATCGTCACCGAACCCACCCAACTCGAGGTCGTCGCCGCTACCAAGGGCGGGCAAACCTACAAGGCCACCGTGGCGGGGGTCAACGCCCACCACGCCTGGTGGTGGCAAGGTGTCAGCGCGTTCGACAAGGCCATCGTCCTCAAAGAGGCGTTGCAGCGATGGGAGGACCTGCGGGCCAAAGAACTGGCTTCGTCACCGTACTTCTCGGACACCACTCGGCGCCCCAAACCAGCCTTGGCCGACACGGTCTGGTACGTCGGAGCCGGGGACCCCAATCTGATGGCCTGCCCAGCCAGCGCAGAGTTGCACTTCTGGGTTGATGTCCTGCCTGAGGACGATCGCGAGGACATGCTGCAACGATTCGAGAAACATGTGCTCGACCACACGGCCCAGGACCCCTTCCTCGCCGAGCATCCACCAATCCTCGAACGAGCGATCATGCGACCCTTTGACGGGGTGGCCGTGCCGTCCGACCACCCCGTCATCGCTTCGCTCGTCGAGAGCCACCGTGCGGCGTTGGGACAAACACCCGAGATCACAGGATTCGACGCCGCCACCGACTCGATGATCTTCAACCTCTACACCGACACACCCGCCGTCGTCTACGGACCGACCGGAGCAGGTGCCCACGCCCCAGACGAGTACGTCGAGGTCGACGGGCTCATCGAGTGCACCAAGACCCTGGCCCTCACAATCCTGCACTTCTGCGGATGCGATCAAGTCTCGTCAACGAATCAGGGGCCACAACAGGGACATCCAATCGGCCCTGATCGAACGCCCACGTCCCTCTGACGATTGACCCGAGCGTGTTTCGGTCAGCTGTTGGTGCCGGCGAGCGCGATACTGGTCGTTGGCGATGAGCAAGAACGACAGCGCAACCGCGTCGCACGGGTTCAATGGGCTCGGTATCCCGTTCAGCGTACCGGGCTACTTCGCGCTGGCCGAGAAATTGGCCAGTCCTACATGGGTGGGTCAGGCCGAGGTGGGTGAAGCA